>Ga0210377_10000578_pt1 | contig 34984 bp, 31 predicted proteins | sample PLM4_65_b1redo_FD_155480 | JGI IMG/M metagenome (GOLD analysis project Ga0210377, IMG submission 155480) | Groundwater sediment microbial communities from an aquifer in East River, Colorado, USA - PLM4_65_b1 redo | ecosystem: Environmental > Terrestrial > Soil > Riparian zone | place: USA: East... | reverse complement strand
CGTATTCTTATACGTATTTTCTTATACGTATTTTATACGTATTCAGGAGTGCTTATGCGAAATATTACCTACGTGAAATGCTATACAATTATCCTCTTGCTGCTTGCTACAGTCGGGATCGCTGATGCCCAGACAGAGTTCGAATTACGATCATGTATCGTCAAAGAAACATTTGACTCGGACGGGTGCTCTTACATACGTTGCCTGGAAGGAGGCAGTGAAATTTGGCTCCGCACCTTGCAAGTCAAGCTTATGGTAGGTGAAAATATATCATTCCGTGACGTCACTCCTATGATTAACTACCGGAGCAACTCTCTAAACCGGACCTTCCCAAAAATAACGTCTGTACCTGTAGTATTGCGCTCTGCCTCTTTTCGCAATGCCTCCACTTTTGTGAGTGATGAAACCATTCCAGATGGGACAGTGATGAGTCCAGGTCATAGCTTTACCAAGACCTGGAAGATAAGGAACAGCGGGTCTGCAAGCTGGAGCGGCTACAACCTGGGCTTTGTCGATGGCGCCCAAATGGGTGCGCCGTCCTCTGTCTCGGTTCCGATGACACCACCGGGAGCTACTCTAGATATAAGTGTCCCGATGACGGCGCCGAAGGACGCCGGGCTCCACCAGGGTAACTGGCAAATGCGCACTGCCAATGGAGAATTCTTCGGAGAGAGGGTCTTTGTCTTTATCCTGGTTAAGTCTTCTACCTACGAAGGGCGCGCGTTCGAGGACTGGGAAGCAGACCTTCAAGCGCACTCACCTGCCTTTCGCGAGAAGGCTCTCGTTGCACTTAGTCGCTTCGGTCCAAGAGCTGCGCCGGCTATCATCAGGACCTTTCGCACTGATTCTGACGAAAACGTTCGAGTGGCGGCCCTCGGCGCCTTAGCGAACATCACGCCGCCAACCAACGACGCGGTTAGAGTATTGCTGGGGGCGACAACTGACCCCAGCCCTTCCATCAGCACGATCGCGATCATGATTTTTCAAGAAGCGCTCCCATTGAAAATCGGCCCGGAAACGGTGCCCGTCCTCGTCGAGGCGATGCACGATGCCAACGCTATAAGACGCCAACTTGCGATCCAGTTGCTAGGGCATCTGGGTCCTGCGGCCAAAGAGGCAGCGCCAGCTTTGCGCGAGCTGGCGGACCACGACCCTGAACCTGAAGTTCGCAATATTGCCAACGAAGTTCTCAAACTGATTGAGCTGCGTGGCGTAGTGTCGGGAGATAAATATAGCAGTCCGCGAAACTGGTTTAGTGTTCAGGTGCCGAAATCAGCCAACTGGGCTAACGCACCATTCGCCATCCAGGATACAAGTGTGAATCAACCAAAAGTCAGTAACTATGATCTCGTCGCTTTTGAGGTCAAAGACTTTGGGGAAGTCCTGATCACCGGCGTACGGCACATTCCTGACGACGTGCTAGACAAGATGAAACAGGATGATAACCATACAGTACTGTCGAATCTTGCTAACAAAACGCTTTATGCCTGGCGAGATTTTCCAATAAAAACAAAAGTAGTTGAAGAGACATATCTGACTACACCGCACGGTGAATCGCTTCTTCGCGTTTATATGGCAGAAAAAGCCTCGCTGCTTGTAAGCGCAACTGGACGCAGGCCCACCGCATCGGACAAGTTTGATACCTTGATCGCTGTAATTGTGGCAAAACAGAAAAATCACTATGTCTATGCAATAGCTGAAAATGACGCTGAAGTTAATAAAGAAGCACTGAAACGGAGGGTGCAGTCATTTTTTGCAAGCGTTGTTGTACATCGTTAATTGGTTGAGGCACTAATTGAGGGAGTACCTTCAAGGGTCTACACATTAAGGAAAGGAAAGGAGACAGATTTATTTTCGATGATAAAAGCAAAACTGTAAAATAAACCATGTCCCCTTTATTTCTCAGGAAACGACAGCATTAAGCGATATCTCCGGATGGCTGGATGCGGCCGGAAAGGCCGCGGCGGGACTCTAGAAGCTGCCGGTAAGCGTCAGGGTGGCGGAAAATCCCTGAAAATCACGGGCGCTCTTGTTCAATAATGGGAAGTTGCTTTCGTCGTCATGTTTGACAAAACCCCTGACGTCCAGCCCTGCTTCGAAATTGGTACATATTGCCCTTGTAACTCCTACTCCGAAGGAGAGTTTTTCTCTCTTGCCCACAAAAGGTGAGAATGGAGTGTTTGGGTATTCGTTTTTGGTGAAATAACGACCCTGAATAAAAGACCTCAATGCGGTCTTTTCATCTGGGAGGTATCTGGCGGCCAGGTCGGCGATCCATTCATCTCCCTGACGGTCGTTCGATTCCGTAGCCAGATTTCCGGGCGTAACCTGGAATTTGCTCTTGTCCCTGAGAATCCCCCTGAAGGTAACTCCTGCATCCCATTTCTTTTCCTGGTTGTAGTAAAGCCCAAGACCGAATTGGGAAAAATCCCCTTCCTGAAAGAAGTCAGATCCTTTTACAGTATCCGGACCATACCAGGCGTGACTGCCGAAAATGCGGGCATGCATGGCGGGTGAAAAGAAATAGCGGAGTTCGGCGTTGACATTATAAATGTCCCCAGGCTGATAATCGGTTATGTTTATATCCGAACTGAAATCATAGCTTCCCCTCCAGAGATACCCGAAGCCCGCGCCTGCCACCCAATTCCCCCACTCCTTGGCAATAGTGATGGTCGGATTGACATCGAACCCCTCGCCGAAGTTATTGATGGAGATCAGATCGGGGTCCATGATGAGTGCCAGTTGATTCTGTCTGAGGTTCGTCTTGCCTGTAGGAAGGTTGAAATCAAGTCCCAGAAGTATATCCAGGGGGAGTTTGTCGATTATTTGATAGGATGTGGTGAGCTTGGTGTCGAGAAGATGCCCCAGTGAACTGCTCCCCACTCCTGATCTGTCGAGGTGGGTATCCGTGTAGGCGGTGAGCACCTTGAACGAAAAGTCGTTAAACTGTCCAATGACGGTGAAGGGCACATAGAACTGTCTGGCGTCGTTGTCCTTACTGTCACCCCACCAGTCGAAGTTCATTCCAGTCTGCATCCGGATTTCGGCCGCCGGACAAATTCCCATTGAAAATAAGATTGCCGCAAAAACAGTTAAAATAATAAATTTTCTCATGGCATCGGGTCCCATTGCTATTGACAGGTAAGTGTTGTCGCATTTGAAAAGGCCACGCCTGAATATTGACCGGTCCCGTTGCAGGTCACAGTGACACTGGGACTTGTCCCTAGTATATAATCAGAATTAAAAGTCACAGGGGATGAAAAAATATTCAGTAATGACAGGGTTGACCAATCGGTCAATCCATAGAAATATATGCTTGATAGTCCCGGGGCAGAACAGGTTACATTGGATACGCTCTCGCCTCCTGAGCTGAAGAGGCTACCGCTTACCCAAATACCGCCATCCACGCTTATGCAGTGAGTACCAAAATCACCTCCGCCCACGAATGAAATGGCCGGGGTGAAATTGTTGCTGGCCTGCCTTGTTTGAGTTGCATTCGCGCCGCTCAGCGCTCCGGCCCCGCTGCATGTTAATTGGTTGCTGTAAGGACCGATCAACGGATTCGGCGTGTAGCTTCCGCTGATCGTTGCCGATGCCCCTGGGGCGAGTGTGGCGGGGATTCCTGTCAGTTCGGTGCCATATGTGTCTTGACAGGTGATACTATTCATCGTTTCATTGCTTAAATTGGTCAAGGTAGCAGTGATATCGATCATGACGGTTGTTGACTCGACAATCACAACTTCGGAAGGGGTAATTGAAAATGTCAGGTTGAGGTTAGGGGTAAACAAGGGAACCATTGTTACACCAACTGTAATAGGGATACCAGTCAGATCGACGGTATTTTCACCCCTGTACAGATGCCCTGAAATGTTATTCGCTTCCACCAGGAAACGGCGCCTGTTGCCGTTAGGCACGACAAACTGCTCAGTTATGTCCACCCCTCCCGAAACAACCGGCACTTTCCTTGACTGTGGCTGGAAATCGGGTTCAGGGCCGGAAATGGTAAATTCGATTTCCGTGACACCAGCGGGGATCGCCGCAAAGGCTGAACCGGCTGAAGCTATGAACTTTCTGGCAAGAAAACCGGACCTCGCAAAAAATGTATTCTTTTCAATCGATATGCGGGCGCTCTTTCCGTTCCCCCCGATAGATATGGATACCAGCGAGGAGCCGGAGTTAACCGCCGATGACCCGCCGCCACAACCGGCAGTAATGGCGAGCAATAAAACAACAGAAAGCAGTAACATCACTCTTCCCATGACGCACCTCTGTTTATTACTTGGATGTTATCGAGATCTCAAAGTTACTGAAATAGCACATCAATATTCGTTCTGCCAGGCACCTGATTCGGTGTCGGGATATGTTTGAGCTCAGGTTTGGGGGGCAACTGATTGGAGAGAGAAGTGCTGTCCCGTAATGACCGCAAGAGTTCGCCACTTCGTTTTTTCTCCGAAATGAGGCCGAGAATCTGTAATTCAGCCAATGCGTCACCCGCCACGCAGATGTTGGAATCCAGCTTCATCGCCTTCCGATAAGATTCAGCCGCTTTTTCATAATCCTTCCGGTCGCTTGCATCGACCCCGGTAAAGAGCGCAAGCAGGGCATCCGTTCTGGTCGAACATGGTTTTCTCAGTTTCGCCTCCAGTTCGGGCGCGACCTCGATCTTCAGGAGTTTGACGATATCGAATAAAAGATCTTTCTCCATCCGGAAGAGCTCATCGAGAAGGCCTTCGGATGCAGGCTGACCGATCACTGCCGTTGACTTTACGTCCAGCAGTCGGGATTGAACACGGATTCTTTCCTGTTCCGCGCCCGCTATATCCCCTCCCACCAGGCGCCTTGCCCCCAGCAGTTTACCTATCCTGGGCGCGGTGCCCTGCTCAACCAGCCCCGAAACCCCGAGCCCTATTTCTTCCGTAAGGGCCTGGAGCCTCGCCCTTTCAACCACCTGAAGGTTCTTTACAATGGAAAGGTCGGTGATGAGCATCATTGACAGCCCCTTCTGGAGAGGGGCCAGCTCTTCCCTGCCCGACATATTCCGGAAATAGAGAACCGCCAGGGTGTTAGCGGAGGTGACAGTCTCAACCGATTTTTCGTTTTTGACGGCCTGCTTCGCCCATTCCCGAATGTCGTCCGTCACGACCTGACCCGCCCATGCATTACCAAGAAGCGCAATGGATATAATTATCGGGGAGCAAATGGAGAAATATTTGTGTAGGTTCATCTTGTTCACCTCAATGGATAATCGATGATAAAAAATACCCTCCGGAAAGCCTTGGGCATTCCTTATGAATCATGAACAGCTGATCAGGAGTGCACAAAATAAATTTCATGACCTCGTTTCAGTGGTCATACATTTTATGTTCTTGCGGGAATTCTTCGCCAGTTCATATCGGGGAAAGCCAGTTATGACAAAAGATCAACTTACATCTAGATTGATGCGCAATTAACCCGCGTTCCGTTTAATCCACAAAGATCAGATCTGCAACCTGGGGAAAAGCACCTGTGAAATGCTGTCGAAATTACCGGAACCGTCAAGCTTGTGTTTCTGAAAGAAGAGCAGGGAGGGGGATTCAACCTTGCTTCCCTGCGGATGAGGGATTAAGTTATATTCGCGACAGTAAAAACAATTTTATCAATTGTCAATAAAAAAGTCTGCCGGATATAATAATTGATGTATTCGCAAAAAGTTCGATATGTCATCTCGACCCGCTTGCGCGCCTCTGCGACAGAGCGCGCAGACGTCACTCCCCGCTTACGTCCAGCGCGGCGATCCGCAGGGAGGGTGCGCCGACGGCGCCGAAGAAGCGGAGGTCGTTCCCCACCATCTCCACGCTTTTGAAGAGTTCCAGGATGTTGCCTGCGATGGCGATCCCCTTGACAGGCGCGGTCAAGGCTCCATTTTCTATCAGGAAGCCGGCGGCCCCAACGGAGAAGTCCCCGGAGATCGGGTTGGCGGTGTGCATCCCCATCACCGAGGTGACCAGCACCCCCCGTTCTATCCCTTGCAGGAGGCCGGCTAAGGGGGTTTGGCCGTTCTCGATGAAGAAATTGCTCACTCCCATGGCCGGCGGGTTTTTGCTGCTGCTCCGGGTGGCGTTGCCGGTGGAGACGGTCCCTGCCCTGCGGGAGTGGTAGGTATCATAGAGAAAGCCGTTGAGCCGGCCGTTCTCAACCAGCAGGGTGTTGCGCTGGGGCGCTCCTTCCCCGTCAAAGGGCGCCGTCACCATGCCGCCGGCGAGGGTGCCGTCGTCGCGGATGCGGAGCATGGGGGAAAAAATCTCTTCGCCTGACCGTTTCGCCAGGAGCGATTTTCCCTTCCGGACGCTGTCGGCGAGAAACGAAGGGGAGAGGACCTCCAGGATCTCCGTGGCCACATGGTTGTCGAGCACCGCAGGACAGCGCATGGTGGGTATTTTCCTGGCGCCGAGGAGCCCTGCTGCTTTGTCGGCCGCGGTTTTGGCGATCACCTCCACGTCCACGCCGCTGAATAAATTGCTGAAACCGAAATCCCACCCCATCTGGGAGTCGTTCCCATCCTCGGCAATGGCTGAAACGCTGCAGGTAATGGAGGTGTCGCGGTAGCTCCCAGATACACCCAGGGAGTTGCGGATATGTCCCACGTAGTTGGATTCGCCGTAGGCTGCCTTGCGAACCTTTTTCACGCGCGGGTCGGCGGCCAGGGTCAGCCTCTCCAGTTCCATGGCCTTGCCGATCTTTTCTCCCTCATCGACTCCGGAGAGCCCCTCGTCGAACAGACCGTCGATCCGGGGGTAGGCCTCGGGGAGGGGAAACATGTTGAATTCGTCGGGAGTCTGGAATTCGGCGCTGGTCATGGCATTGTCGATCATCTTCAGGAGGTCGGAGTCGTCCAGGCTGGTGGAGAAGGAAAACCCCATGCCTCGGGATTTCAGGACCCGGATGCCCACCCCAATGGGCGCGGAACACCTGAAGGTATCCACCTTCCGATCCTTCACCTCGATGATGAGGTTTCTTGATGCGCTGAGGAATATCTCGTAACCGTCAAGGGAGCGCCCCTTGAGGAAAGACTCGATTTTGTCGATAATGCCGGTCGGTTCCATTGTTACCCCTTAATGGCGAATCATGATTTATCTTTATCTGAACAGCTTTTCTCAAGATCAAGGATCATTGCATTTTCATCACAGTCCGGGAACTTCACGCACTTTATGCAGTCCCCCCAGACCTTGTGTGGGAGCTCCGCCTTGTCGGCGATACGGAAACCGAACCTGGCGAAGAAGTCGGGCTTGTAGGTAAGGCAGAAGATGCGTTTCAGGCCCAGCGCCTTTGCTTCGTCGAGACAGGCATTGACGAGAACAGTGCCGACCCCTTTTCGCTCCGCGTCGTCGGCCACTGCCACCGAGCGGATTTCGGCCAGGTCCTCCCAGACTATGTGCAGGGCGGCCGCGCCGATGAGCGTTCCGTCTTCTTCGCTGATGTAGAAGTCACGGACGGACTCGTACAGCTCGGAGAGGGAACGGGAGAGCATGTCGCCGCGGCCGGCGAAATGGGTGAGGAGCTTCCATATATCCTTGATGTCTGTTATCCGGGCCTTGCGCAGCATGGATGAACCTCTCGATGAATTGTCAATTTCATAAATGATAACACCATTCACATCCCCTAACAAACGGTTTTTCCAGATGAAGAAAAAGATGCCTCTTTAACGAAAATGAATAGCAAGAAAATTAATCCGGCGCTATCATTTGCAGCAGTTAATTTTCTGTGTTATCCTTTCGAATGCAAAAACATCTCCCCTGCCGTAAACTTGTTCGACGCAGGGGGCAATCGTATCGCAGATACATACATGGAATGAAGGGAGGAAGGCATGGCACGGAAGGTTGTGAGGGTTCTGGTAGTCACCAACGATTGGGAAGGGGCCATAAACGGCGGGTTTATCCGCTGGAATGAACAGCCCTCTCCTGACAATACCAATGATATTCTGGGCGCCAGGTTTCAGCTTGGCGAGTTCATAAAGGTCTTGCAGGAAACCGAGTGGGATGGATTCGATCTGGAAATCACCAGGGCCCATCGCACCACCCCCCATCCTGCCTCAGGCGAGGAGAGGTTGAAGCAGAGCCGCAACGCGGATGTGGTGGGATTCCGTTTCGATAAGGGATTTACGGTCAGTGGAGAGTCCCGGCAGCTTTCGGACTATGACATGGTCCTCTTCTTCGCCATCTCTCCCGACATGTCCGAGGATGAGACGCACGAGGGACTGCAAAAGGAGAGTGAAGCTGTCGCCTATTACATGGAAAACGGCGGTGGTTTCTTTGCCACCGGGGACCACGAGAATTACGGCAGCGCGCTCTGCCAATTCATCCCAAGGGTGCGGAGCATGCGCCGCTGGTATTATGATGGCCCCGAATCCAACGGCGAGCCTGTCGCGCCATCTGCCCTGGGACCTGACCGGAACGACACCCTCCAGCCTGACCGGGACGGAAAATTTATTTTTGAAAATCAGTCGGATGATATCCCGCAGCCGATCGAACCCGTATGGTTTGGAGAGGGTCACGCCTGTAAAGGAGGTTGCTGCGTAGCCGGGAGATTTCCCCATCCACTCCTCTGCTCTCCCGATGGGCCGATCATCTGGCTTCCCGACCACATGCATGAGGGTATCTGCGAGGTGCCGGACAATCTCGCCGGGCGCACATTCACGATTGGCGATCGATCATTCCCGGAATACCCGCTCTCCCCTTCAACCGGCGAGCCCCTGGCCCCTGAAGTCATTGCCATGGGAAACGTGCTGGGTGGGCACCCTAGCCCGACGTTCAACAGTGAGATTCATACTCCAACGGACAAGCTTACGGAGAGCCGGACATTCGGTCTGATCGGCGCCTGGGATGGGCACAGGCTAGGCAAGGGGAGGGTAGTGGTCGATTCCACCTTCCATCACTTCGTCAACATCAATCTTACCGGGGACTGCTACCTGAGCCAGGTGCCGGGGGTCTCCCCGGATGACCAGAGGTTCTTCGGGTTTTACGTTCCCGACCCACTGAGCGGCAGTCGCATTCCGACCGGGGAATACCAACTGATCCAATGGTATTACCGCAACATCATCCGCTGGTTGATGCCTGCGAAAACGAAAGAATAGAGGGGCGCATTGCAGGAGAAAATCTAGTTGTGAGAATGCTCGATCATCTCCCGCGCATGATCGAGGGTCTTTTCGGTGATCTTCACTCCACCGAGCATGCGTGCCATCTCCCTGACCCGATCCTCGGGGTCCAGGCTGGAGACGCTGATCCGGGTCCTCCCACCTTCCACCAGCTTTTCCACCATCAGGTGATGGTCGGCGAAGGCCGCCACCTGGGGGAGATGGGTGATGCAGAGAATCTGCTGGCAGCCGGCCACCCGTTTCAGTTTTTCCCCCACCAGGGCCGATGTGGCGCCGCCGATACCGCTGTCCACCTCGTCGAAGACCAGGGTTGGCACGTCGCTTTCGGGATGAAGCTGTTTCAGAGCCAGCATCAGGCGGGAGAGCTCTCCCCCGGACGCGATCCTGGCGAGGGGCTTGGGCGACTCCCCCGGATTCGGGGAAAAGAGGAACTCGGCGCGCTCTAGGCCGATTGCCCGCGGCTCCGCCAGCCTCTCCAGCGCAACCTCGAAGCGGGCGTGTTTCATGGCAAGTTCGTGTAATTCCTTTTCCATCGCTGCTTCCAGGCGTTTGGCGGCTTTTTCCCGCCTGGTTGATAGATCCGAGCCCAGAGCGGCCATCTTCCCTTCCAGTTCAAAGAGCTCCTTTTCCAGTTCCCCCCGCGCCTCATCCCTGTTCCTGAACTGTTCCAGTTCCTGGTCAATCTCGTCGCGGTAGGCGATTATCTCCGCCACGGTCGGCGCATATTTCTTCTTCAGCCTGTGAATAAGGTCGAGACGGTCATCCAGCGTCCCAAGGCGCTGCGGGTCTGCATCCACCCTTGCGGAGTAGTCCCGGAGAGAAAGCGCGGAGTCTTCCAGTTGCAGATAGGTGCTGTTCAGGGATTCGGCCGTCTCCGCGAGGGAACCGTCAATAGTGCATATTTCACCGATTCCGGCCAGCACCCGGCGCAGCTGGCCGAGGATGCTCAAATCCCCGCCGTACAGTGAGTCGAAAGCCATCCGGCTGTTGGTCTGGAGCTTCTCCGCATGAATCAGGAGCTGCCGTTCCTTTTCAAGCTCCTCTTCTTCGCCGGTGTGAAGAGCGGCCTCCGCGATCTCCTGACTTTGAAAAGAGAGGAGATCGATCCGCCTGGCCGCTTCCCGTTCCCCTTCGGCACTCCTCCTGATTTCAGTCATGGCGCTTCGGTAGGAGTCGTAAACAGCCGCGAATTCCTGCCGCAGGGGGGAAAGGGATGCGTAGCCGTCCAGCAGCAGCAGGTGATTGTCGGGTTTCAGCAGGGTCTGTGATTCGTGCTGCCCGTAGATATTGATCAGCCGCCGCGCCAGGTCGGCCAGGGCGCCAATGGTGGAAAGTCCGCCACCGAGGAAAACCCGGTTGCGCCCCGAGCGGGAGACGGTCCGCTTCACCAGCAGCTCTCCATCGCATTCCACTCCGCTCTCGGCCAGCAGGGCAAGGATCTCGTCCCGGCCGGTGAGGTCGAACAGCGCCTCCACAACGGCCTCATCCTCGCCGGTGCGGATCAGTTCCGCGGATGCGCGTCCACCCAGAACCAGGTTCACCGCGTCGATGATGATCGACTTTCCCGCCCCGGTTTCACCGGTCAAGATGTTCAGGCCATTGCTGAAAGCGACGTGCAGGTTGTCGATGATCGCGAAGTTCTTTATGAACAGATCAGTCAGCATTAAACCACCAGTTATCTTGCTTGAACTCAAAACGGCACAGCCGGAGGTCCATATGCAAGGCTTGCTGAGATTTTCGAACGAGGCGTAGCAGCGCTACGTCGCAGTGATGAAAGGCTCGGCGGAACGCAGCAGATGGGCTTCCGGCGAAGCCGTTCACCTTTCACCCCATTTCAGCTTCGTCCTTAGTATCTCGAAATAATCCCTGCTGCTGGATATGATCAGACGGGTCCTTTTTTCCGCTTTTCTGATCCGGATCTCGTCGCCGCACTTAAGCTCCACACCTACCTGCCCGTCGAGTGTGAGAAAAACATCTTCTTTTATGCATTTCAACTCCACGGTTACCAGAGAGTCACTTGCAACTACTATCGGCCGGTTGGTCAGTGTGTGGGGGCAGATGGGGGTGATGACGAAACACTCCAGTTCCGGGTAGAGAATGGGGCCGTTGGCGGAAAGGGAGTAGCCGGTTGAGCCGGTGGGGGTCGAGATGATCAGTCCGTCACCCTTGAAGGTTGTGAGATAATTGCCGTTTATCGTTGTTTCCAGGTCGATGATTCTGGCGAGAGCCCCCTTGTTTATCACCAGGTCATTGAGCACCCTTTTCTCTTCGATGATCGAGCCGTTCCGAACAACGGCAACATGCAGCATTATCCTGTCCGATATCTTGTAGTCTCCGCTTAAGTATCTGTCAACAGAAGCACAGAGCTCATCAAGGGTAATCTCTGTCAGAAAACCGAGGCTGCCGAGATTCACTCCGAGGATCGGCACTTCATGGGCTCCGATCAGGCGGGCCACGGAAATGAGGGTCCCGTCACCCCCCAGAACGACAACCAGGTCGGTTTTATCGGGGATATCATTGATTATCGTCTCCGTGAAGCCGATGTGCCGCGCCAGGTGAGCCTCAACAAGAGGGACAAGACCCTTTCCCCGCAGCCATGAGATGAGCTGAAGGGCCACATCCTGGCAGCGTGGATCATGGACTTTCGCAAATATCGCGATATTTTTCATGTACTGGACCCCTGATTGTGTTATAAATACATCGTTTTACTAACATAATAACATGCAACATGTCCAATGAATTTGCGGAAAAACCCTTGAGGCGTCCAATGTTTGATCGGGCTTGCATGGTCCGCTTCTCACTGCTTGACTGAATTCAGCTGCCAGGAAAATGTTATTTTTTGATGAAAGGGCGCCATATGAGGAAAAAGGGCAAAACCTATGAAAACCTGGAGATGTCGCTGGATCCCATGATGTTCATAATAAAGTCTTTCCTGGAGCATCTGGAATTCACCATGGGAAAGGACAAATATACCGCCACGCATTTCGACATATACAACGCCCTTGCCTACACGGTGCGCGACAGGATGATCGAACGCTGGCTCGACACCCAGCAGGCCTACTACAACGAGGACCCGAAGCGCGTCTACTACGTCTCCATGGAGTTTCTCATGGGACGCACCCTGGAAAACAGCCTTATCAACCTGGGGATGCACGCGGAATTCAGGGAGGCATTGGAATCCCTCGGTTACCATTTCGAAAAGCTGCTCGACGAGGAACAGGATGCGGGCCTCGGCAATGGCGGGTTGGGGCGTCTGGCTGCCTGCTTCCTCGATTCCATGGCCACAATGTCTATACCGGCATATGGATACGGCATCCGTTACGAGTACGGCATGTTCCGGCAGAAGATCGTCAACGGGGCACAGGTCGAGATCCCGGACAACTGGCTGCGCTATCGCAACACATGGGAGATGGACCGCCAGGAACACCTCCACCCGGTCAAGTTTTACGGGAAGGTGACAACGACTGCCGATGCGGTCGGGCGCTCGCACCACAGCTGGTTCGATACCGAGGATGTCATGGCCATGGCCTACGACATTCCGGTCCCCGGCTACGGCACCCGCACCGTAAACACCATGCGTCTCTGGAGCGCCAAATCGACCCGCGAGTTCGAGCTGGATTATTTCAACGAGGGAAATTACATAAGGGCGGTTGAAAAGAAGATGGTCTCGGAGAATATCTCCAAGGTTCTCTATCCTGCCGATGACATCCCGGAGGGTAAGGAACTCCGTTTCAAGCAGGAGTACTTCCTTGCCTCGGCGACCATCTATGACGTAATCTACCGTTTCCGCAAATCCCATGACGATCTCCGTCTCCTTCCCGACAAGGTCGCCATCCAGCTGAATGACACACATCCGGCCCTTGCCATACCTGAACTGATGAGGGTTCTCATCGACCAGGAGAGGATGGAATGGAACGAGGCGTGGGAGATAACCGTCAGGACCTTTGCCTATACAAACCACACCATTCTTCCCGAGGCCCTGGAAAAATGGCCGGTCTGGTTTTTCGAGCATATCCTCCCCCGGCATCTGATGATAATCTATGAGATCAATGACCATTTCCTTGCCGAAGTCCGGTCCCGCTTTCCCGGAGACGCCGAACGGCTCGGACGCATGTCCATCATCGAAGAGCACTGGGAGAAGAGGGTCCGGATGGCGTACCTGGCCATTGTCGGCAGTCATTCCGTAAATGGGGTCGCCGCGATCCATACGGAAATCCTGAAGAAGGAGGTGTTCCGCGACTTCTACGAGATGTATCCGGAGCGGTTCAACAACAAGACCAACGGCATAACCCAGCGCCGCTGGCTGAAGCTGGCAAACCCGCCGCTCTCCTCCCTCATCGACGCCAGTATCGGGGATGAATGGACGATCGATCTCTTCGAGCTGGATAAGCTCCGCCCCCTGGCGGAGAAGCCCGAGTTCCGCAACCGCTGGATGGAGGTGAAGCTGGAGAACAAGCGCCGTCTTGCCGACTACATACTCCGCCACAATCATTTAGAGGTGAATATAGATTCCCTCTTCGACTGCCAGGTCAAGAGGTTCCACGAATACAAACGGCAGCTTCTGAACGTGTTCCATGTCATCACCATTTATAACAGGATCAAAGAGAACCCTTCTCTCGACTATGTGCCGCGGACCGTTATCTTCAGCGGCAAGGCCGCCCACTCCTACATAATAGCCAAACTGATAATGAGACTGGTGAACGCCGTTGCGAGCGTTGTCAACTGTGACCCGGACGTGGGGGAGAGGCTGAAGGTGGTGTTTCTCGAAAATTACGGGGTTTCACTTGCGGAGAAGATCTTCCCTGCGGCGGACCTGTCGGAGCAGATATCCACTGCCGGCACCGAGGCATCGGGTACCGGGAACATGAAATTTGCCCTGAACGGCGCCCTTACCATCGGCACACTTGACGGCGCCAATATCGAGATCATGGATCAGGTCGGGCATGACAACATCTTCATCTTCGGACTGGATGAGCCTGAGGTTACGGCCTTGAAGGGCAAAGGCTACAACCCGAGAGATTATTATTACCGCAACCCTGAATTGAGGAAACTCATCGACATGATCTCCGAAGGGTACTTTTCACCGGATAACCGCGACCTTTTCAAGCCGATAGTCGACGCCATACTAAATCAGGGGGACCAATATATGATCATGGCTGATTATGCCTCGTACATTGCCTGCCAGGAAGAGGTGAGCGAGCTATACCGGGACCAGTACGAATGGGCGCGCAGGTCCATCCTGAACGCCGCGGGGATGGGCAAATTTTCCAGCGACCGGACCATAGCCGAATATGCGAGGGATATCTGGGGGGTGGAGACGTTTGCGGTAAGCGACACCATCCACCATTGCGTCAAGGAAAATGTCTGCCCGGTGGAGCCGGGGAACCAGTGACCAGTGACCAGTGACCAGTGACCAGTGACCAGTGACCAGTGACCAGTGACCAGCAACCAGCAACCAGCAACCAGCAACCAGCAACCAGCAACCAGGTACTTATGGACCTTTTTGATCAAAAAGCCGCTGCCGACACACTGAGGGAAGCGCCGCTGGCCGAGAGGATGCGCCCCCGCACCCTCGACGAGTTCGTCGGTCAGGAGCACCTCCTCGGCCAGGGGAAGCTTCTTCGCCAGTTGATAGAGACGGACCAGATAACCTCCCTCATCTTCTGGGGTCCGCCCGGCTCCGGCAAGACCACCCTTGCGCGGATCATAGCGAACGCGAGCAAGGCGCATTTCATCTTCTTTTCCGCCATACTGTCGGGGGTCAAGGAGATTCGGGAGATCGTTAAAGAGGCCGAAGAGGTGCGCAGATACCACGGCAAAAAGACCATCCTCTTCGTCGATGAGATTCACCGCTTCAATAAATCCCAGCAGGACACCTTCCTCCCCTATGTGGAAAAGGGGGTATTCACCATCATCGGCGCCACAACGGAAAATCCCTCCTTTGAGGTGATCGCGCCGCTCCTCTCCCGCTGCAAGGTCCTGGTGCTCAATCCGTTGACTGACGAAGAGGTGAAAAGGATAATGCGCCATGCCCTGACCGAGCCGGAAAGGGGGCTTGGCGGGCTGGGGCTGTCAATGAGCGATGACGCCATTGATTTCATGGCCGGTGACGCCGACGGTGACGCCCGGGTGGCCCTCAATACCCTGGAAACGGCGGCGCGGCTGGTGAAAAATGGATCGATCGACCTGGAGACTGCCCGGGAGGCGGTCCAGAAAAAGCCGCTACTCTACGACAAGGGGGGAGAAGAGCATTACAACGTCATCTCAGCCTTCATCAAGTCGATGCGTGGCAGCGACCCGGATGCGGCCCTCTACTGGCTGGCGCGGATGCTTGAAGCCGGGGAGGACCCGATTTTTATCCTGCGCCGCATGGTGATCCTCGCCTCGGAAGACATCGGCAACGCCGACCCGCGCGCCCTTCAGGTGGCGGTGGCCGCCCTTCAGGGATTCCAGCTGGTCGGGCTTCCCGAAGGGCGCATAATCATGGCCCAGGCCGTGACCTACCTCGCCACCGCTCCCAAGTCAAACGCCTCCTATATGGGGATCGAAGCGGCTCAGGGAGAGGTGCGCAACAGCGGCGCCTTGCCTGTGCCGCTACATATCAGGAACGCCCCCACCCGCCTCATGAAGGATCTCGGCTACCACAAGGGATACCGTTACGCCCACGACTTTTCGGAGGGGTATGTTGCGCAGGAGTATCTCCCGGACCAGCTCCAGGGGAGCAAGTTCTATGACCCCGCCGGGCACGGCTATGAGAAGGCGATAAAGGAACGGATGGAGTGGCGGAAGGGGAAAAAGGAAGGATCATGAAAAAAATCGGAATTCTTACCAGCGGCGGCGACTGTTCGGGGATGAACGCGGCTATCCGTGGCGCGGTGCGTACCGCGCTTCGCCTTAACCTTGAAATAGTTGGCTTCCGCAAGGGTTTCCTGGGGCTTATGAAAGGAGATTGCATCACCCTTGACTCCCTGGCGGTCTCGGGGACCATCCACCGGGGGGGGACACTGCTCCAGTCGGCCCGTTCGCCGGAGTTCAGGACCCCCGAGGGGCAGCAGAAGGCACTGGAGATCCTGAAGGGGTTAGGGATAGAGGGGCTGATAATTGCCGGCGGCGACGGCTCACTTGCCGGCGCGCTTGCCCTGCACCATCTCGGATTCCCGGTCGTAGGAATACCCGCCAGCATCGACAACGACATTCCCGGCACCGATATGGCGCTTGGAGTGGATACGGCGCTGAACAACATCATCTATGCAATCGATTGCATCAAGGACACCGCAAGCTCCCATGCCCGCGCTTTTGTCATCGAGGTCATGGGGCGCAACTCCGGCTATCTGGCCAGCGTGAGCGCCATTGCCACCGGCGCCGAATTCGCCCTGGTTCCGGAGCGGGAAATCGACCTTGGCGAGATATGCATGCGTCTCAGGACACGTTACGAAGAGGGTCGGGACAACTCCATCATAATTCTTGCCGAAGGGGCCGGCAGCGCCCAGCAGATTGCCGACAGCATCAAGGATACAATCGGCTTCGAGACCAGGGTTACGGTGCTGGGCCATTACCAGCGCGGCGGCGCGCCGACCGTCTTCGACCGGCTCCTGGGGAGCCGCTTCGGCAAAAAGTCCGTGGAGCTTTTGATGGAGGGGAAGAGAGGGATTATGGTCGGTATCTCATGCAGTGTCCTGGGCGTCTATCCACTTGAGCTGGTGGTAAACGGCACGAAAAGCCCGGACGGCGATCTGCTGCATCTGGCTGAAGCGCTGGGGATCTAAGGGCCGATGAATGCGCACTGAAATGGTTTTGACAAAATTCCTGAAGTCCAACTTTGCTAGTTTTACCTTTTTCAGCACGAAGAGATTCGATCACTTTATTAGTCCAAAGCAGTTTCCTATAACAAATCCCCCGCCATGTGAGCCAACCTGATTTTTGCTGCATTCTCCTGATCTTGATTAAAGGGAATAGTGGGCTATAATTCTAGCATTGGATTCTATACCCATTACAAAAAAGGGAGATAGCCGATGTCTGACAGAAAGAAAACCGTAGGCGTTTTGACCGGAGGCGGCGATGTGCCGGGCCTTAATCCTGCTCTCAAGACCCTGGTGAACCGTGCGGTCGAAAGTGGATTCCAGGTTCTCGGCATAAGGCGCGGCTGGGGCGGGCTGCTCAATTTTAACCGTGACGATCCGGAGTCATTTGAACATTGTATTGTCCCCCTGGACCGGCAGGCAGTGCGGACAATTGACCGCACCGGCGGCACCTTTCTCCATACCAGCCGGACAAATCCGGCAAAGGTGAACAATGCCGAGGTGCCGGAGTTTCTTCGCGGGGCAGACTATGATCCGGACGCGAAGGGAAAGCACGATTTTACCGGGCATGTGCTGGCCAACCTGGCCCATCTCGGCATTGACGCGCTGATACCCATCGGCGGCGATGACACCCTGAGCTATGGCGAAAGGCTGCATCGGGAAGGGTTTCCCGTGGTCGCGATTCCCAAGACCATGGACAACGACGTATACGGCACCGACTACTGCATCGGATTTTCCACGGCGGTGACGCGCAGTGTGCACTTCATCCACAATCTGCGGACCAGCGCCGGTTCACATGAACGGATCGCCGTTGTCGAACTGTTCGGCCGTAACTCGGGCGAGACCTCGCTGATCTCCGCCTACCTTTCCGGCGTGGATCGCGCCCTTATCTCGGAAGTCCCATTCGATGTTGAAAAATTGTCGCAATTTTTGATGGCTGACAAAAAGGACAACCCCAGCAATTATGCCATGGTTACCGTATCCGAAGGGGCTACGATGGCCGGCGGGCAGATTGTCGAGTATGGCCAGGAAGACGCCTACGGCCACAAAAAGCTGGGCGGCATCGGCGTGGTGTTGAGCGATGCGATCAAGCAGTTGACCGGCTCGCATATCATCTATCAGCAGCTTTCATACCTGATGCGCACCGGCGCTCCGGATTCGCTCGACCTGATGGTGGCCTTCAACTACGCCAATATGGCGATGGGCCTTATTGCCGAAGGGGTCTCGGGGAGAATGGTCGCCTTGCAGGGTGGGACCTATACGCACATCCCGATCAGCTCGATCATGCAGGGGCTCAAAAGGGTGGATGTGTCGGAACTTTACGACAGCAAGGAATACCGCCCCAAGGTCCGCCATGTGCTGGGCAAGCCGATGTTCCTCTATTGATCAAGGTGTCGAGGGTTCCAAGTCCGGTCGTGGTCCCGTTTAGGAAGTCATATTGGGGTTTTGAAATATCGATTTAGTATATTTCAGAACCCCAATTCGTTTATCTGTAGAACGGCTGGGGCTGCTCATCTGGCACCACCGATACAGCGGAATGGTCATCTCTACTCTTCGAACATTGAACGAATATTATCGTCAAAATTGAAAGAGTTAAGAAGCCATTTGCCATCAGGGCTATAAAAAATGAAACTCCAACGCATGATGTGCTTCTCGAACTTTTGAATCTGCACTATTTTCAACAATGATTTTCCGACCGTCATCTCTTTTATAAATTCCGCACCCAGGATTTTTCCGAATCGTCCTTGCATTAACGGTAATTGCAGTTTTGTTTGCTCAAGCATGACGTTAAATTCAGATTCGGGGATTATTGTGAATGGTTTCATCAAGATAAGACCCCCCTCAATGTCTCCTGATGCAACCTTGGCCATAACCTGGTCGGTCAATTTCTTCACGGCTTCCTTGGACTCCAGTGTTGCTGCGTTTGCAACAGTTGTCATCAGGAAAAACATTACGACGGCAATGATTTTCATCCTTGTCTCCTTTATTAAATTATTGTGGAGAAAATTTATGGGTCACACTCTACAGAAAATGGGAAATGTTGACGCGACCCTCTTCATTTCCTTCTCATTCTTTCGTATGCCCGTTGACAAGACTCTTGCAATGTAGAAAAATTGTCTATATACTTATCCCATGACGACAAAGTATCGCTTTTCAAACTTCAGGATTACGTTGAGGGAGAAAGATCACAATCCTCCTCATGTGCATCTCATGGGTCCTGATTTTGAAGCGGTAATAAATCTCGTAACGCAAGAAGTTATGGATGGCTCAGCACCTGCAAATGTTCTGCGTCACGCACTGAGATGGATAGCTGACAACAAAAAGGAGTTGATAATACAATGGCACACGCTACACGGATAACCCGCCCCAAATTAACGGCTGTAAGTCCTGCCGCTGATTATTGCCTCGAAGTTCATTTTGCTGACGGTTCCGGAGGCATAGTAAACTTGAAAGACTCCATTTTTAGTTTACCTGGCCTTGTTCCACTTCGTGATCCTACTGTCTTTTCTGGTGCCGTTCTGGGCGAATACGGTTGGGAAGCTGAATGGCCCCAGTTTGATATTCAGATTGGTGCTGACACGCTTTTTGCTGACATGCTTGATCAGCATTCGGAAACTCCAGCAGATCGCTTCACCGTCTGGCGTATCCGGAATGGTCTCTCTCTTGCTGCTGCAAGTCGTGAACTTGGTGTTACAGTCCGCACTGTAAGTGCCTACGGTTCCGGTGCTCGCCCCATACCGCGTACCGTTCAGCTTGCATGTATTGGCTGGGAAGAAGAACAGCGTAGAAAAATCGCCTGATAGTATGCCGTCGGTAGTCGCTCTTCCAGCGGCTGTGATTCAATGGCTTTTCTTACTGCAAAGCCTGAAAATGGCAGCGGCAAAGACTACCATCAATAGGGAGCATGCTATCAACCCGCCGATGTAGAGCCAAGTCATCAATTCCCAGTGCGCTTTTCGCTCAGGCGACGCAACGGAAAATGATGCTACCATGGCATACCCTATCATGCAATAAAGTGCTCAACAGGCAGATAGAATATCTCCTATCCAAAACAGCGATTTCTTCCCGTTAAATTCTTTGTGAGGTGACCGGGGTTCGTTTCCCAGCCTTTCATAACCACAAGTACATCGCGGAACTTCCCGCGACAACGGTTTATCCGTCCCATTTCAGGTGCAGATTGATAAATTGATGACCGTTCCCCGTGAGAAAATAGGGGTGGTAACAGGAAAGCTTTCCCAAAAACAGATGTATGAGATCACAAAGCTCTTGGCTCTCTGGATCGGAATAGCCGAGGATTGAGCTATAACGCACCTTCAGCGATAAGCGGACAATGGCGGCTTTCGATCCGGATATATTTACCAAGTGCGCCAGGCCAATCCTCATTGCCTTTCATTGCACTCTTCACACCCTCGCCCTGAACCTGCTGGTGCAGATATCTTTTCCCCTCTCTATGGCGATTCCGTGATCCATGTTGGACGAGGTGTGGAGAAGGATCTTGAAGACCGCCTCCACCTCATCCGGGTGACCGATTGCTGTTGCGATCTCCTCTGCGGTCAGGCCGCCGTCTTTGTTGTTACGCAGGAAAAGAAGGATATCCTTCTGCAGATCAAGCACCGCTCCGGCCGCTTTTTTTCCCGCCTCGACGCCGGGCTGATGGTAGGCGTTGATGTTGACGAGTGAAGCGTAGAGGCCGACGGCCCGCTCGAAAAGGGCGATGAGTGCGCCGACTGTGGCCGGGTCGAGCTTTTCGACGATGATGGTGATGGATTCCCGGCCGTTTTCGTAAAGGGCCCTGCGGGTCCCCTGGAAAAAGCCGGACAGGTAGTCCCCGCTGGTGGCGTCCGGCTCCACCTCCATGGAGCGCCCCTCGCGGTCCCTCAACACCTCGATGAAGGTGACGAAGAAGTTGTTGACCCCTTCCCGCAGCTGCTGCACGTAGGCGTGCTGGTCGGTTGACCCCTTGTTGCCATATACGCTGATCCCCTGGTTGACTCTATTCCCATCACGGTCGAATTCCTTTCCCAGCGATTCCATGATAAGCTGCTGGAGGTAACGGGAAAAGAGGATGAGTCGGTCCTTGTAAGGGAGGACAACCATGTCCTTTTCCCCCTTGCCTCCCGTTGCGTGGTACCACATGAGTGCCAGGAGCGCCGCAGGATTGTCGCGTGTCACGGGATTGCGGGTGATCTCGTCGCATCTGCGCGCACCGGACAGGAGCAGGTCGATGTTGATCCCCTGGAGCGCCGCCGGCAATATCCCAACCGTCGATGTTATTGAGGTGCGCCCTCCTACCCAGTCGAACATGGGAAAACGGGCAAGCCAGCCATCCTCGACCGCTATTCTGTCCAGTTCGCTGGCGCGTCCGGTGACAGCCACGGCGTGCCGTTCAAAGGAGATACCGGCGTTTTCATAGACACGTTTTGCCTCCAGCATTCCGTTTCTAGTCTCCTTAGTGCCGCCGCTCTTGGAGATGATCACAGTCAGGGTTTCCGTGAGATGGACGCCGATCTCCGCCATCACCCTGTCGATCCCATCAGGGTCCGTGTTGTCGAGGAAACAGGGGATGAGCCGGTCCTCGGTCGAGCCGAGCGCATCGGCGACAAACTGGGGCCCCAGGGCCGATCCGCCGATCCCGATAATGAGAAGTCGCCTGAAACGCCTGCCGCCCTGAGCCGTGATGATGCCGTCATGGACCTGTTCGACAAACTCCCTGACATCGCGCAGGGCGAGTACGATCTCCGCGGAAATGATTTCCGCCGGCGCAAGGGGGGGGTTGCGCAGCCAGTAATGGCCGACCATACGGTTCTCGTCGGGGTTGGCGACAGCCCCTTTTTCCAACGCTTCCATCTCCGCAAAGGCCTTCTGCATGCGGGGCTCCATCTCCGCAAGAAAACAGTCGGAGAACTCCATCCTGCTGATATCAAGCATGAGCCCCAGATCGGGGCAGGTGCAAAGGTACTCCTTGAAGCGCTGCCAGAGTCTGATATTGTCCATGATTCCTCCATGAGTAATGCAGGTGGTTAGGCTGAAGACTGAAGGCTGAAGGTTGAAGCAAATTAGTCATCCCGAAGGCAAAATTACCTGACTGCCTTCAGTCTTCAGCCTTCAGTCTGAATATATGTGAGCGCTCCGGTGCAGCTCGACCCTTCTCCCGCCGTACAGCAATAACAGTGCTGGGCCAGGAAGAGCTCGGTGCCGCTTATGGCGGCCGCCTCCAGGTCGTCTATCTTTAGAATTCCCATCTGTTCGTCTGCTATGGGGAGGCCGATCGCCTGGTTGAAGTCGCAGTTGTAGAGAAACCCCTTCCAGTCAACGCTGACCAGGGTGCGGCACATGATGTTGCCTGCGGCGTCCGGGTTGAAGCTGGTGGCGAGGAGGTTTAGGTAGCGCTCATATGCCCCCTGTGTTTCCAGGTATTCCCGGAATCGGCCTATTGGCGCGTTGGTGATGGTATAGAGGTGGTTGAAGATGATCCCGTGGCGCTCCAGCAGCTCCGCCTTGAAGGCGGTTTCCAGCTCTTTCTGGGAACCGGGGATGTAGCCGCCGCCGGGGTTGTATACAAGATTGAGCTCCAGCTTCCCACCATAGCCGAGCGTGTTCAACCTTTGCAGAGCGGCTATGCTGCGACTGTAGACCCCTTTGCCCCGCTGCCGCTCGACGTTTTCCTCCAGATAGCAGGGGAGGGATGCGGTTATGACGAGCCGCTGCTCGCGATAGAATTCCGGCAGCCACTCCATCCCCGGTTCGTTAATGATGGTCAGGTTGCTCCGGACGATGCGGCGCGGGGAAAGCCCGTTTGTCGCCTCCACAAGAAAACGGAAATGGGGATTCATCTCCGGGCAGCCTCCGGTGATATCGAGGACAAGTCCGTTTTTTCTTTCCAGAAAGCCGACAATCTTCTCCATGACCACTTTAGTCATGACCTTCTTTCCGTCGGGTGAGGCGCCGACGTGGCAATGTCCGCAGGAAAGATTGCAGAGATTGCCGAGGTTTACCTGAAGGGTCTGCAGGGTGTCGAACTTGATGTAGACAGGATTGATTTCCCGGAGGCGTTCCTTGAAGGCGGCTACCATGTGGTTCTCCTTGTTGAACCGGTGACAAGTGACCAGCGACCAGTGACCAGTGACCAGTGACCAGTGACCAGTGACCAGTGACCAGTGACCAGTGACCAGTGACCAGTGACCAGTGACCAGTGACAAGTGACAAGTGACCAGTGACCAGTGACCAGTGACCAGTGCCAAGTCACCGGTGTCCAGTGACCAGTGACCAGTGACCAGTGACCAGTGACCAGTGACCAGTGACCAGTGACCAGTGACCAGCGACCAGCGACCAGCGACCAGCGACCAGCGACCAGCGACCAGCGACCAGCGACCAGCGACCAGCGACCAGCGACCTTAAGAAAATAATATGATAAATTATTTAAGGTCGCCGATACAAGCAAAATCAAGAGATTTTATGAACCTAACTCCCAGCCCCTGGTCACAGGTCCCTGGTCACTGGTCGCCCCCTGCTCCCTTTTATCTTGCTATAGATAACCGGCAGGAGCGCAAAGAGGCCGAGCAGGGCAAAAGAGCCCAGGACCCGCGGCGAGGCGACTTCCCTGAGTGTGGAAATGGTCGCCAGGCTTGCTCCCGCATTGCAGTAAACGAAACCGCCGGGGATAATCCCAATCATTGTGCCGATAATGAAGGTGCGTAGCGGCAGACGGGTAAGCCCCGCGGCCAGATTGATGAGGAAGAAAGGAAAGATCGGCACCAGTCTGAGAAAGAGGAGGTAGTTGAGGCCGCGCGTTTCCAGTTCGTGATTCAGTTTCTTCAGACGGTCGCCAAATTTCCTCTGCACAAGGTCATGGAGCAGAAAGCGGGTCGCAAGGAACGCAAGGGTTGCGCCAATGGTGGCGGCCAGATTGGCGTAGACAGTGCCCATTATAGCACCGAAAATAGCGCCCGCGGCCAGGGAGAGGATCGCGGCTCCGGGGAGCGAGAGGGCGGTCTGGAGTATGTATATGGCCATGAAGAGGAGAACCGTGGCAAGCCGGTGTTCCGCGTAAAATGCCGCAAGCAGATCCCTGTTGGCCTTGAGCGCAGCCAGGGTGAGAAATTGCCCAAGATCGAAATAGAAGAAGAGGACGACGAGGAGTGCTATGGTGCCGAGTATAAGGAACTTTTTCGTGGTCATTGGCGCTGTTCCGTTACTTTGCCTTTAATCGGTTCCGGGAAGCATCTAACCGGTTCAACCATTTCGCCACTTGAGCCAGACGGCGAGGATCTTCTGAACAAAAGGTGTGAGCCGGGTCCGATTGTAGGCATCGGCGAGTTTTTTGATCGCCTCGGCCTGGGTCGGGTAGGGGTGGATGGTCCGGCCTATGGCCGAAAGCCCGAGCCCGCTTGACATGGCGAGGGTCACCTCGCTGATCATCTCCCCCGCATGGCGGGCCACGATGGTGGCGCCGAGGATCCTGTCACTCCCCTTATTAAGATGGACCCGCGCGAAGCCTTCGGATTCGCCGTCGAGAACTGCCCGGTCAACGTCAGCCAAGGGCACGGTGAGTGTAACAACAGGGATACCCCTGTCTATTGCCTCCTGTTCATACATCCCCACATGGGCCACTTCCGGGTCGGTGTATGTGCACCAGGGGACCACGAGAGCGGAACTTTTCTGCCTCCCCATGAACAGGGCGTTGGCGATGACGATCCGGGCCAGGGCATCTGCGGTGTGGGTGAATTTGTAGGGAAAGCAGATATCGCCGGCTGCGAATACCCGCGGGTTGGATGTCCGGAGCAGTTCGTCCACCTTAACCCCCTGTTGCGGGTCGTATGCGATACCGGCAGCTTCAAGGCCGAGCCCCTCCATGTTCGGGGCACGGCCGACGCCGACGAGTATCTCGTCCACGGCGATCTCGATCACCTTTCCACCATGCTCAGCGATTATTACTTTTTTATCCCCCTTCCGGGAGGCGCTGATGGTTTTTGTATCCAGGGCTAACTGCACTCCGTCACGGATAAAGGCGTTCTTCACGATATCCGCGGCATCCCGGTCCTCGCGCGGAAGGATGTGGCTCCCCCGTTCCAGGATAGTGACCCGGCTCCCGAGCCGGGCAAAAGTCTGGGCCAGTTCACAGCCGATCGGTCCGCTGCCGATGACTGCGAGGCTGCGGGGGAGTTCGGTCAGGGAAAAAACCGTCTCGTTGGTCAGGTAGCCCGCCTCAGCGAATCCCGGGAAGGGTGGTGGCGCGGCCCTGGCCCCTGTGCAGATGACCGCCCGTTTGAAGCGGAGGGTCTTTCCTTCCACTCCGATGGTTTCGACGCCGGTGAAACTTCCACTACCGAAAAAAACATCCACACCCAGTTCGTCCCGGAAACGCCGCGCCGAATCATGACGGCTCAGCCCGGCGCGTATCCGCCGCATCCGCGCCATTGCCGCGGCAAAATCGATGCCGATACCATCCCCGCCAGTCAACCCGAAATCGTCCCCATGCCGGGCTTCATAAATGGCGCGGCTGGAGCGGATAATCCCCTTGGAAGGAACGCAGCCGTAGTTGAGGCAGTCTCCTCCGAGGAGGTGTGACTCAATCAGCGCCACTTTTGCCCCGAGAGAGGCGGCGCCCGCGGCACAGACGAGGCCGGCGGTGCCGGCCCCTATCACCACAAGGTTGTAGCAATGCGCCGGTTCAGGGTTCAACCAGCCGCCGGGGTGGACATTCTCCACGAGTGCATGATTTTCTTCGGTCTCTGGAAATATTATTGAAGATCCGTCCATTGTCGGTTTCCTGTAATCATTGGCCACGTATATCCGGCACGATTCCGCATACAATACATCAGTTCGGCGAGCGCTACAAGCTTTGCAGATCCATGATTAACAAGTTTAGCCGGGAAAGCGTGGTTGGCAATTCCCGGATCTATTATAATGGACATCCTGTTATGGAATGCAGCACCGGATGGTCTTCGCTGGAGTTTCCGGTTGCAAATTTAGAGATATTTTATTACCGGGCTAAATTTCTTAGAAATTATTCCGATATAAAATATAACCTTAAAATAAATCTGGATAATGAAAAGTGGAAGAGGGGGGTAGAGCGATGGCAATCATGGTTCATTTCAAGGACGATACGGTCAGTTTCGTGCCGGATAAGGATCTTGGCGAACTGATACTCACCGACAGAATTGTTGCCTTCAGACGGGGTACAAGTTGGGTCGGTATCGGCGGTTCAGCGCTCCAGGGCCAGGCAGCGCCAGGTTATAACGCGGGCAAGGAGAGAAGACGTCCGACTGCAAATGGAGACGTCTGGAAAAGGATAATGATCACGGATTTCCGATAGGGAGAAGCATTCCGATCCTGCCGATACATAGCCCGCCTGAAAATCTCCCGGCGTACTCCCCAAAGAGTATTCCGCTATTCAATATAATATTACCCAATAACTCAGACAGGATAGAGTGTTGCCGAACCAATCATCCGGTCGCGGCAACACTATCCATTGATCACTTTTGTGCGAAGTTGTTCAAACGCTATAAAAGTCCCTTTGCCGCGGAGATAACGGCTGCGTAATCAGGTTCCGTGGTTATCTCCGGGACATGCTGGATATAGCGGATCGTGTCGCCGGCGTCGATCACGAAGATCGAGCGGGACAAGAGCTTCAACTCCTTGATAAGAACTCCGTATGCGGTTCCGAAGGAGCGCTCCTGGTAATCGGAGAGGGTTTTTACCCGGTCGATTCCCGCTGCCCCGCACCAGCGGCCCTGGGCAAAGGGGAGGTCCATGCTTATGGTGAGAAGCACAATGTTCTCCGGTAGCTTTGCCGCCTCCTGATTGAACCTGCGTGTCTCGGTGTCGCAGACCGGGGTATCCAGAGACGGAACAGAGCTGATGATCTTTATCTTTCCCTTGAAGTCCGAAAGTCTTGTGGGGGCCAGGGATGTATCGACCACCAGGAATTCCGGGGCCTTGTCGCCCGCTTTCAGCGCAGGCCCGAGGAGTGTGACGGGATTCCCCTTAAATTTTGTGACGCTGTTTCTCTCTTCCATTGCATTTCTCCTTTGAAAAAACTTTTTGAATTTACTGCGGCGACATCTCGTGGATCACTTCGCCGATCAGTCTGCGAATCATCCTCTCCTCCACGAAACGGAACAACTCTCCCCCGCCGAAGATGATCTCGGTGCCGTCACAACGTTTTTTCACCGTCACCGGCGTTTCATTTACCCCATTTCCCAGCAGGCCGTAAAAACGGTTTTCTCCGCCGAGTCTCAACCGTCGCGACTCGGCGCCGTGCAGATCGAGATAAACAGCCTGGTCCAGATTGTCGTTGGTCAGGTAAATCATGGGTCACCCCCCTGTTTTGATATACAACGTCATTAATTCAGCGCAAACTTTGCCGGCCCGTCGAAAGCTCCCCGCCATGGTAAAATCATGCCAGTCTCTTTCTCCTCGCCGCTTTGTTATCATCTGAATTCTGATATTGTGTATTCAATATTAAAGCAGGGGGATGACAGAATATGTCACACCTTCCGGATGGCGGCCGCCGACCGGATTCAGCCGAACTTTCTGCCACCTGTTCTGATTATACCAGAAAATCTTATGACCATAGGTAGTGCGGCTGTTTTTTAAGCGACCTGTACGAAAGTTAGGTCGAAGAGCTTTATTGCATTAATGGCATGTTATAGTAAAGTTTAAGCAGGAAAGGAGGATAATATCATGACAGCAGAGAAAGAGAGTCTCATGGCCCAGGCGCTTGGTCTGTCCGATTTGGTCTCCTATCAGGCAGGGGCGGTCGTTAGCCGTACGCTACTTGACAAAAAAGCGGGTACGATAACCATGTTCGCATTTGCCGAGGGGGAGGGGCTTAGCGAGCATACAGCGCCCTTTGACGCCTTTGTCCAGATAATCGACGGAAGTGCGGAAATCACCGTGGACGGAGTGATGCATATGGTCCATGACGGAGAGATGATTATAATGCCCGCCAACAAGCCCCATGCCTTGAGGGCGGCACTACAGTTCAAGATGCTGCTGGTAATGATCAGGTCATAAGGGTTTGACGGAAAAGACGTATAATGTGAGTCTCCAAGAAATCCGGTTTTTTCCACATGACAGCGAAGTTCTCAGAAAATAAACCGATTCTAATGCCAATACGCATGCGCCGATTGCCGTTCCAGCCAGAATTGTTTTGACAAAGCGTCTGTTATTCCTTTAGTATGGGCCAACGAATCTGGTGAGGTTGGTAATGGAATCTGTGCTTGCTCTGTTAGGGGATGACCTGGAAAAACTGGATTTGCAGTTCAAAAAAGACCTGCATTCCGATGTCCCTCTGATTCAAAAGGTGGGGGAATATGTCATCTCCAGCGGCGGCAAGCGTGTCCGGCCAATGCTGCTGATCCTTTCTGCATATCTCTGCGGATACAAGGGGCCCCGGCATATTCCCATCGCCACCGTTATCGAATTTATTCACACTGCCACCCTCCTCCACGATGATGTGGTTGACAATGCCAACCTCCGCCGGGGTCTTGCCTCCGCCAATACACTGTGGGGGAACCAGGCTTCGGTGCTGGTGGGGGATTTCCTCTACTGCAAGTCTTTTGCCCTCATGGTTGCGGATGGCGATTTGAATATCCTGAAGCTTCTCGCCAACGCCACCACAGTCCTGGCTGAAGGAGAAGTCCTGCAGTTGATCTACACGAAAAATCCCGGAATTACCCAGGAACAGTATCTCGATGTTGTGAAGTGCAAGACCGCCATCCTTCTTTCCGCGGCCTGTCAGGCCGGGGCAATCCTGGGCTGTGCGTCTCCCGATCGCGAGACGGCTATGCTGAATTTCGGCATGGAACTGGGTATCGCTTTCCAGATGGTGGACGACAGCCTCGATTATTCCGCCAGCGAAGAGCAGTTCGGCAAGAGTATAGGACATGACCTGGAAGAAGGGAAGATAACCCTGCCTCTGATACACACGCTGAAACAATGCGCGGCCGACGAAAAAAAGCTGATTGTCGATGTTGTCAAGAAAGAGCTCATTGACAAAGATGATATGAAAACAGTATTCGGACTCGTCGATAAATATGGCGGGATAGAACATTCGCTGGCATTGGCGAAGCAATACAGCGACCGTTCAAAAAAGCACCTGGATATTTTCGAGGATTCTCCTGGCAAAGCAGCGCTGCTCGATCTGGCCGATTATATAGTGACTCGTGCCAAATAGCCGACCCTTTCCGTTAAATCGCCGCATATTGTTGATACCTCTCCATGTAAATCCAAATAATGCATCGTTTTAGCCGCTTGGTATAATTATTGCTGTTCTCCACTCCTGTGTGTGACTTTATACACACATTTCCATGGAGAGTTGACATGCCTGAAGAAACACTGGTCTACGAATCGCATATTGAGCTCCATGGGGACCGTTATCAGATCAAGGTCTTCTGCCGGTCGAACGGTCGCCATTTTGCAAAAACCCTGTTTGCTGCGGATGACATCATCATCAATGACGGACCTTCTCTTGAAGAAGCCCTTGCCAACCATGAAAGGCTCCTCCCTCTTGCCGTAAGAAGCCGCCAGGTCCTCCAGGAACTGAGAGGAAGCTCCAAAAAAGGCAAAAGATCCCGCTTTTAACATGAAGCACACGGCTGATTTTTCCCTTCATCAATGCACGCCCTTTCTTCTTTGAATAAGTCCTTGCTTTCCACAATTTGCCGGACTAAAAGTATCTTTAGGGACTCATCCCTTATGAAAAGAGTTTCGGAGCAACGGGCATTTATGTTAAACATTGCATATCCCGGCAAATCGGGTTATTTATATGCAACATGCTCTCTTTTTAACTCTTTTAACTATAGATAATTCCATATAACTGAGGAGGATAGAAATCGATGATACGCCTTGTCTATATTTTCCTGTTTTGTCTGATTATTTCAATGCCGGCATGTACCACAAGGGAATCTCCCCAGCCGGCTAAGGAGGGGAAGCTGGCGCCCGATTTCATCCTTGCCGATCTCTCCGGACTTAAGACGCGCCTTTCCGACCTGAAGGGAAAGGTGGTCCTTGTTAACTTCTGGGCTACATGGTGCCCGCCATGCCGCGAAGAAATCCCATCAATGGCGGCCCTAAACAGAGCCATGGCAGGCAAGCCGTTCCGGATGATGGCTATTTCCATAGACCAGGGGGGGAAAGATGCCGTCAACGACTTTTTCAAAAAGAGCGGGTTAACGCTTCCCGCACTTCTCGACAGTGATGGGCGCGTCGCCAAGCTGTACGGCGTAACCGGTGTGCCGGAAACATTTGTCATCGACCGAAAGGGTGTTATAATAAAAAAGTTTATTGGTGCGCTGGATTGGAGCGCCCCGGAGGTCGTCCAATTCCTGACAGGCTCCATGAAATGAGACAGGGAGCGGTTTAGCTGCAAACAAAGGCCGAGTGAGAATCAAAGGTTTTTCTCTACCTGCACGGAGTGCATCATGGGTTCAAACAACATCACCGTAATCAGCGCTTTTATCGCAGGCTTGCTATCGTTTCTCTCCCCTTGTGTTCTTCCCCTTATTCCTTCCTACATTACCTATATCACCGGCCTCTCCTTTGCCGATCTTCAGGCGGAAAACCCATCTAGCAAGGTCCGCAGGCAGACAATCATTCACTCTCTCCTCTTCATTGCGGGCTTTACTTTCGTATTTATTCTGCTCGGCGCATCGGCGACTTTCCTTGGGGGTTTTCTGCAAGAGCATATGAAGCTGATAAGGCGGGTGGGAGGGGTGCTTATTGTTCTTTTCGGGGTCCATTTGACCGGTTTAGTTCCGATTCAACTGCTGCTCGGGGAGAAACGGATGACCATCCGCAACAAGCCCGCCGGCTACGCTGGGAGCTTCCTTGTCGGGGTTGCCTTCTCCGCCGGCTGGACCCCCTGCATAGGTCCGATACTCGCTTCGATCCTGATGGTTGCGGCCACCGAGGAAACCCTGTATCACGGTATCATCCTTCTTCTCGCATATTCGATGGGGCTAGCCATTCCCTTTTTTCTTTCGGCACTGGCCATGCACCGGTTTCTTGTCACTTTCAACCGGTTCAAGAAGTATATCCGCCTTTTCGAAATCGTCACAGGCATCTTTCTTATAATAATCGGAATAATGGTCTATGGTAATTACCTGACAAAACTCAGCGCAATTTTCAGCAGAATGTTTTAGCGGCGGGGGGTAGGTCGGGAGTGCGAAACGACGATGTTAAAGTCGCCATACAGCTTACGGTTGCCGATATCGGGGTTACCGAGGCCTTTTACGGTGGCATTCTTGATCTCCCGGTCAAACGTGCCTTCACCATGCGTGGCGCGCCGGAACATCTGGTGATGAAACATGAGGGGTTGGAACTGATTTTCGTCGAGGAGAATACGGCTCTCCGGCTCCATCCCGAATTGGAGGAACGGTACTCCGAATACCCGAAGGGGGTGGGGATGATCCTCCATTTCCGGGTGGAAGAGATCGAGGATATTGCCGATGCCCTTGAGGATGAAGGGATTGAAATCCTCTATCCGCTTGAGGCAAAGCCTTACGGCATGAAGGAGCTTTGGTGCTTCGACCCGGACGGGTATATGGTTGCGCTTGAAGAGCCGTCGAGTTAGAAAGGTGAAGGGTAGGCGCTTTCGGTGATTTGTTACGCATCAATCCTCATGTTTCAATTGCTTCTTTTTATGCCTCCGATCCACGGGGGCGCATGAATCGGCCATTCAGGTCGATACCCCGAAACGGGGCAGGATGTATTTCTGCAGCACAACCCAGCCGACTAATATTCCCATCAGTATCAACAGATCTCTCATTTCATCTCCTCCTGAAGTTGACTATAGCATGTATTCAAAAAAGTATATATAGCATTTTCCGAAACTAAGAAAAAGCGAACCCTCAACGGCGTCGCGGATTGATACGACGATAAGAAAATATCGAAAGCCGGCGAAATAAATTGTTGACACCTCCCGGGAACACCCGTATAGTGAAATTCACTTTCATTATCGGGGGCGGTATGAAACGGGCAAAGAAACAAATATTTCGCCAGTTTATCTCTAGCAAGGGGCTGAAGACTACCCGCCAGCGGGACGTGATCCTCGACGCCTTTCTCTCCTCGGACCGGCACATGAGCATCGAAGATCTCTACCTGAAGCTCAGGGTCAAAAACCCGAGGATCGGTTATGCCACGGTCTACCGCACCCTGAAGCTCTTTGCCGAATCGGGGATAGCCCGCGAGATCCAATTCGGGGACGGCCAGACTCGTTATGAGCACGTGGCAGAAGGGGAGCATCACGATCACCTGGTCTGCACCCGATGCGGGGCCATTATCGAGTTCGAGAACGAGACCATAGAAAAACTCCAGTCCGAGGTGGCTGACAGTTACGGCTTCCTGATCGAAACGCACAAGCTTGAGTTGTACGGTATCTGCGCAAAATGCCGGAAGTGAATAACCGGTAGCTGGTCGCTTGTAGTTAGTCGCTAGCAACCAGCAACCAGCAACCAGCTACCAGCTACCAGCTACCAGCTACCAGCTACCAGCTACCAGCTACCAGCTACCAGCTACCAGCTACCAGTTTAGTATCTCCGGGCAAGATTGCCGGAGAAAATTTTTTCCGATAAATATGAAAGTGAATATCATTAACATATAGCAGAGAAAAAGGTGGCATTAATATGGTTTTTTTCAAGAAGAGGTCCTCCTGCCATGGATCTGTGGACGGCGCTCCAGCCAAAGGTAAGAAAGTTGCCCTGGTGGGAAACCCGAACGTGGGGAAAAGTGTGCTCTTTAATGCCCTGACCGGCGCTTATGTCACGGTTTCCAACTATCCGGGTACGTCCGTGGAGGTGGCCCGCGGTAATGCGACCATCGATGGGGAACAGTACGAAATCATCGATACCCCGGGCATGTACTCCCTCCTCCCCATCACCGAGGAGGAGAGGGTGGCGCGTGAGATACTGCTCAACGAAACGCCTGACATTGTTATACATGTAATCGATGCTCGCAATCTTGAGCGGATGCTGACCATGACCCTGCAGCTGGTTGAGGCGGGTTTGCCCGTGGTGCTGGTGGTCAACATCATGGACGAAGCTGAGCAAATGGGGCTTGTCATCGATATTCCGCTTCTCCAGGAGAAACTAGGCATCCCGGTGATCGCCGCCGCGACCACAAAGAAGCGCGGCTTGACGGAGATCCGCAAGGCGATAGCAGTCAACGACCGGCGCAGACACGGGGTGTTCGGCTACAGCAGGGGACTGGAGAGGGATATCGAGGAGATCGCATTCCTTCTCAAGGGCAACTATATTCTTTCCAGCAAGGCGCTGTCGCTTCTTCTCCTGCAGAGGGACGAAGAGGTAGCCGGTCTTGTTCAGCGGATCGAAGGGGCGGATTACGGGGCAATAGCTGCGCTGGTCAAAGAGAAGATCTTCGCTCGAAGGGAATCGTTCCATATGGACCTCTCCATGGAGCGGAAGTGGATCGTCACACGGCTGATGGCCGGAGTCTTGACCATTCCGGCCGAGAGGAAGGTGACCTTTGGCGAGCGTCTTTCCAGCTGGGCTGTAAGGCCCGTTACAGGTGTCCCGCTCCTGCTGGTGGTTCTCTATTACGGACTCTACAAGTTCGTCGGAGAATTCGGCGCCGGGACCCTTGTCGATCTACTGGAGACGAAGGGTTTCAAAGAGTATTTCAACCCATGGATTACCGGCGTGGTGAAGGGAATCATCCCCTGGGAGGTTATCCAGGAGCTGTTCGTGGGCGAGTACGGGGTGATTACCCTGGGCATCCGTTACGCGGTCGGGATCATCCTCCCCATCGTGGCGACCTTCTTCCTCTTTTTCTCTATTCTCGAAGACAGCGGCTACTTCCCCCGCCTGGCGCTCCTTGTGGACCGGCTTTTCAAGTACATCGGCCTTACAGGCCGGGCGGTGATCCCGATGGTGCTCGGTTTCGGCTGCGACACCATGGCGACGGTTGTGACCCGCACCCTGGAAACGGTGCGGGAGCGGATCATCGCCACGCTCCTTCTGGCCCTGGCGATCCCCTGTTCCGCACAGCTCGGGGTGATCATCGCCCTCCTCTCCAAGACGCCCGGCGCGCTCCTCGTCTGGTTTGTCTGCCTGCTGCTGATATTTATCGTCATCGGCCTTCTGGCGGCCAGGGTGATGCCGGGGGAGACCCCCATGTTTTACATGGAGCTTCCCCCCATGCGCATGCCGCAGCTTTCAAATGTCCTGACCAAGACCTATACCCGGATGCAGTGGTATTTCATGGAGATCATGCCGCTTTTCATCATCGCCTCGGTTCTCCTCTGGCTCGGCAAGATCACCCATTTTTTCCCCAAGCTCGTGGCATGGATGAGCCCGGTGATGGCTTCCATCGGCCTCCCCCGGGAGACGGCGGTAGCCTTCATTTTCGGATTCTTCCGCCGCGATTACGGCGCCGCCGGTTTGTATGACCTGCAGACCCAGGGTCTGCTCAATGCACGTCAGCTCACCGTGGCCGCCGTGACCCTGACCCTTTTCGTTCCGTGTGTTGCCCAGTTTCTGATAATGAAGAAGGAGCGGGGCATGAAGGTGGCGCTCGGTATCGGCCTGTTCGTGAGTTTTCTGGCCTACGGATGCGGCTGGGGGCTCAACCGGTTCCTGCTGATGACGGGGATATTATGAAAGGCAGTGTACAGCGTACAGGGTACAGCGATAATGTCAAAAACGCGCAAATTCAGGAATCACGCCGCGCGCAACAGACCGAACGGTTACGCCCATGATTTGCGGTTTCTGCGGAAATGAGTTCCCGGAAGAGGAAGGGATCAGAGGGTGCGGCAAGTGCGGCATGCCCGGCCGCTGCCATATGGTGAGGTGTCCCCGCTGCTTCTACGAAAATCCGTTGGAACCGGCCGTGGTAAAGAAACTGAAGAAACTGATGAACAAAATATCATAGGGGCGCATGGCATGCGCCCTGGCTGCCCCCGCAAATAAATGTTATCATGATAGCCGGGACTAAATATAAAGAAGGGCGGACACCGGTCGCCCCTGCGAAACAATGAAAATCAAGGAGCAGACAATATGAAACTGTCGGATAAAGCAGAAGAGATTCTCGAATC
>Ga0210377_10000577_pt1 | contig 35007 bp, 59 predicted proteins | sample PLM4_65_b1redo_FD_155480 | JGI IMG/M metagenome (GOLD analysis project Ga0210377, IMG submission 155480) | Groundwater sediment microbial communities from an aquifer in East River, Colorado, USA - PLM4_65_b1 redo | ecosystem: Environmental > Terrestrial > Soil > Riparian zone | place: USA: East... | reverse complement strand
TCTTCGATCGTCGGCTGTCGGACGAGCGTGATCACAGAATAATCCCCGCCGAGCCCATCGCCAACGTCAACCGACATGATGTAGCGGCGCTGGCCGCGGCTGCGGGGGTACTCCCAGATCGCGAGCACGGAGTCACGGAGGTTCGGCAGTTGTTTGAGATCCCGCCCCCAGATCCGCTTGAAGCCGTAGCCCGGCGGGATGGGGAAGGTCTGATGCCCGACCGGAGTCGATGCGGCCGGCTGTCGTGGGGCCAGCGGCGGCACGGGGCGGGGGTCACGATGCAACGGGGCTGAATCCGTGCTCGCGTCTCTCCGCAATTCCGCGATGTCCCGCGCGGGCTCGACCTTCCAGACGTCGATCAGCGGTCGGGCTTTTCGATCGATCAGCTCCAGCTGTTCCAGTGTCCAGACGGAGCGACCGGAATACAGGAAACACTCTTCAGGATCAGACGCGTACTCTTCGAAGAATTTCGCGATGTCCCCTTTTTTCGCGTAGTAGGCGCGCGTGGTCTCGTAGAAGTAGAGCTGATCACGGTTGAGGGTGATCGATTTGCCGATGTACTTCGGCCAGATTTCCTCCGCGCGACGCGCCTGTAGGAGCGTGGTCTCGGACGGGGACCAGTTGATCGGCGCCGGCAGCGAATACTTTTTCGGTTCGACCCCCCACGGGATGAACAGGTTCACGAAGCGGCCGATCCCCTCTTCGGTCGCAAGCCATTGCTTGTGCCACCAATTTCCGGCGCCCTTGGCCGTCGACTCGAAGAGCACGAGCGATAAGGGACTGACTGGCACTGCCGGCAGGAGCGAGTCGTCGAGCTGGCCCGGGTTGTCCCACGTCGAGAGCTCGGAGATGTGGACGCGCGAGAAGGTTTTGCCGCGGGCGATGTTGCCTTTCTGGCGGCCAGTACTCTCCTGCAGCTCGCCGCGGGTCGACTTGCCCCATGCGGTCTGTGCAACGGATTCGTTCGAGAGGGTCAGCTCACGGCCGATGCGGAAGGTCTTGCGATCGGGCCGGATGAACCACGGCAGGTTGTCGTAGATCCGGCTGAACATCGAGAAGAGATACGTCGCCTGCGATTCGACGTCCGCGCCGATCAGGACGCGCGTATGCGTGCGCGTGAGGGCGCCGTGGGCGAGCAGCGACTGACTGAAGGTGCTCATGCCCAACTGCCGGGCTTTGAGGATGTTCAGGAGCAGGCCGTCCGGATGTTTCTCCTGTACGCGCTGGAGCTCCAGCTGCCCGAGCCGATCGAGCGCGCACTGCTGTGACTCCCACAGCGGATAGAGCGGCCGCAGTCCGTGCCCCTCTTCGTCGATGTAGACGAACCGCTCCGCGAAGTACGGATAGTCGAACGTGATCCGCAGACGCGTGGCGGCGAGAAAGGTTTCCTCTTCCTGATTGAGTTTTCTGAGGAGGGTGCCGTCTTCGGCGCGCGCCTGTAGCAGCTGCGCAGTGAGAGCCGCGGAGTCGTCGATCGAATATCTGGGAATGCCGTCTCGAAAGGTCGCGCGAATCCCCGGCTGTTTCATCAGCTGAGACTCGCGCGCTTCGATCAGTCTAGGGTGATACACCGAGCTCCGCCTTCAGGCGTGCGATCTCACTGCGAATCTTCGTGTCGTTGGTGTCGATACTGCGCTCGATAATGTCCGCGCACTCCAGAATCGTCGGGCCTTGGCCGGTCACGCCCCGGAAGAGCATCGCGATCGAGTTGATGACACCGAAGATGACCGGCGTCGCGGTGTTCAGCCCGATCAGGTATTTGGTGATTTGTTCAAGCAGCTGCAGCTGTGTGTCCATAGAACCTCATGGCTGAAGGGGGTTGACGGAGTTTGGCGACTTCGAGCAGGACGGATGTCACCGTTGCCTGTGCCGCGCGCACGAGCGCGATGATCTGCTTCGTCGTCTCGTTGACCGGCACGCCAGCGAGCAGCACGGAGATTTGTGGGCTCACGGCCTGCAGGATGGCGATCGCTTTTTCCACGTCGCCCTGTTGAGCGGCGCCGGCTTTCTGTGCCGCGTCGATGGTGCGCAGGATGTCGGGGAGCGGCTTGAGTGCGGAATTGACGGCGAGCAGTCCTTCCTGCAGCTGCAGCGCAGCGGCCGCGGGGAGAATGCTGGCTTTCTGGAGCGCGGCCGCGGCGTCGGAGACTTGGCCGATGCTGCCGGTCAAAGCGACGCCCGATTGTGCGACGAGCACAGGCGCGCGTTTGGCCGCGTCGCTGCACCCGGTGACGGAGACGGCGAACAGGCAGCCGACAATCAGGACGACGATAGCGAAACGGCGGCGTAAAAATCTCATGTCATTCTCCTCTTCAGCGGTTCGGCGGTCACGGGCTGATCGTGTGGCATGGCCGGCGGGCGTCGAGTGGCATCATACGCGATCTGCTGGATCGTGAAGGTCTGCACCCACGACCACGCCGCATCGAGCAGCGTCGACACAGCGGGAATGCCGAGACTGATCTGCCAGCCCGTTGCCGCGTCGCCAGAGGCGGTGTACTGAATACCAAGCGCCGCGAAGAGTGAGAAGGTGCCGGCGACGATGCGGTGCATCCACCGATCGGCGAGTGGCATCGCGGTTACGAAGCGGCCGTACCAGTCGAATTTCTTCAGGTAGCGCTGGAGATACATGACGATCATCCCCAGCACGACGTACGGCGTCAGATTTTCCATGCTTATCTCCTCCGTCCGACGACGATGTAGGACATCTCCCGATCGCGGCGGCCCGGGAGCGTGAGCCATTGATCCTGCACGAGATCGGCCGGTTTGACGAGCGTGCCGGTGAGGGAGTCGAAGCAGTCGACGTGCATGTCATAGAACGCCTGCCCCGAGCGGCGATCGTCACCTTCGTTCAGGCCGAACAAGCCGAGCATGAAGCCGTTGGGACCGAGCACGGCGTAATTCTTGTTCGTGTCGCCGTTCTCCACGTCGCCATTGCCCGCCCAGAAGCCGTCGCCGTCCGCTGGGGGCAGAGAGAGCGGATGCTGGCGAGACGGGCCGTTGTTGACCACTTTCCAATTCTGCACACCGTCAGGGAGCCAGCGCTCGACCATCTTCAGTGCGGCGATCTGGTCGGCGAATCCTTGGACGTCCATCAGATTCGGCTGACGGTTGTTCGCCGGATCGTCTTTGCCCCTCACCCCGTTGCCCGTGTGATGACAGAAGACGCCGCAGCCGGCAACCGACGCGAGCCAGCGCTTCATGCCGAGCTGCCGTGGTTTCCAGAGCTCACCAACGGAGCTCGCCGGCCCCGGGCCTTCCTGATCCGATCCGGACTCGTCGATCCCGATCGCGTGGAAGTCATAGGCTTGTCGCACCTGTCGCCAGTGGCGATCGTTCTCATCACGGTCGGTGTGCAGCGGAAAGATGCACGGGCCGCCGATCTGGTTCAACAGCGCTTTCATCGCGTCGATCCCCCCGCTTTGGGGACGCGAGAGCGCGAGCAGCATGGTGGGGAAGGCGGCGCGGACCTTGCGCGCGATCGTCAGCAGGTCGGCTTCCGAAATCTTCACCGCGTGGCCCCACTCGTTCGCGATCTCGATGTAGCCGATCTTCTCTTCGCGGCCGCGCAGCGCATTGATCATCCGGTCGGTTGCCGCGTGCACGTCGGTGAAATGATCGCCCAACATCGTGAACGGAAATTGTCGAAGGTCGTAGCTGAAGGCCGTATCGATCTGGCCGGCGATGACGTCTTCGTAGTCAGGCCATGTCGGATCGGTCTTGCGTCCCTCCCACGAGTCGCCCATCACCGAGCCGAGCGTGCGGATGCCGTCGAGTGCGAACGACTGGCAGTAGGCGAGATTGGCCTTCAGTCGATCGCGATCTTCCCTGTAGCCCCAGTTCGACCACATGAGCGTCGTCGACAGGAAGTGTCTTGGACCGTTGTCATCAAGCAGCATGCGGCCGGAGGGACGCACGATCCCCTTCGGCAGGTCACCGGGTACCGGTGGATCGATCGGCGGCGCAGCCGTGCGCGGCAGCACGATCACGATGTTCTGCCCGGAATGAATCGAGACGCCCGAGACGAAATGGCTCACGTTGCCGAACGCCGGTTTCACATTGTGAGTGTTGATCCAGAGTGTGTAGTCCTGCACCGGCCAGAACGGGATCGGCCAGCCGGTATTGCCGGCATCGTCGGTGAAGACGTCGAAGATCGCCTCTTCTGAGGATTTCGTGCCTTCCGCAATGCGGATGTTGATGCGTGGAATACCGGCGCCCTGATCGTCGCGGACTTGGATCTGGCTCACGTGAGTCTCCGTACTCCGATCACGTCTTCGGCCCGGAAGGGCGCGAGCGTGACCTGATTCGATTGGTTGCCGCCAAGGAGGAAGACCTGCACAGGTTTGTGCTGATCGTTGAGCGTATGCCCGGCATAGAAGCCGACGTGACCGCTCACGCCGTTGTCCATGCCGTTAATGAACCTGCGGAGTACGACAACGTCATGGCCGACGACGGCGTCACGGAGCTCGATCACCTGTCCGACGTCGAGCCACGATCGGGCGTTGGCTTTCTTCGAGCGCGTGCAGCGTCCGAGCCATGCCATCGCGTTGACGAAGCCGGAACACCATGGGGTCTCGTCGGAGGCGTCAGGGCCAAGGCCGGCGAGCTCCTGGAACCACTGGATCAGCGGCGCCTGCTGGCCGCCGGGCAGTTCCTTCACTTCGCCGCGGAAGCGTTCAGCGAATTCGTAGGGCGTCATCGTCCCTCTCCTACCTCTCGTGGATACTGCCGACGTTCGGTACGCTCGCGCAGCAAGGTTTCCAGCTGCGTCATCTGATTGCTCAGCCGGCCGAGCACATCAGAAATTTCGTGCATGTCCGTGCGGATGGTGCCGCGCCAGCGCTCCAGCTCTTCAACCCGCGCGACGATGTGCCCGGCGCGGACGAAGAGCGCGATCACAGAGAGCAGGACGGTAATGGTCACGCCGAGAATCGCTGGTCCGTAGTTCATTCGGGCACCGCCTCCACATCGATCACGCTGTGTCGGCTGTAGAGAATGTCCCCCACAGCCTGTTGCATGCGTTCGAGCGAGCCCGGATCGGAATTGCCGGCAGTGGTCCCGGGGTTGAGATTGAACTGTTGCAGGAGCGTCGGACCGCCCCGCGGTGTTTTGATGAGCTCGCCCAGTTCGAGCGCAAGGCGCTGACGGTCGAGCTCCGGCACGCGTGTGATCTCACCCTTGCCCCGGCAGATGGTGCAGTCGATCTCCTCCGGATCGGGAGTCGGGACTTTCTTGGTCGGTCGGACTTTCATTTTCTTCGTGCCGTCGCAGCCGTGACAGTTCTCCGTATAGGGCGCGGCGCGCTTCATCACGTCTTCGACGATGTCCGGAAGGCGGCGGGCGATCGCTTGGGCCGCGGCGATCTGCGCTTTCGCGAGCATCGCATTCCGATAGGCGCGCAGGAGATCGGTCAGGCCGATGTTGACGGAGGCGGCGAGCCAGCCCAGTGAGCGGCCATCGTAGCGCGGGTCGAGCAGCATCTCGACGAGATCGCGAATCTCGGGCGTCGCGTCGATCGAGAGCTGACTGACGAGCTCCGAGCGGCCGCCAAGGGCTTTCTCGAAGGCGTTGATCGGTTCGGCAGCGAGATCGAGAATCTCGGCGTCCTTCTGTTCGACCAGCGCGCCGGGCTGGACCAGTGCCGGCTGCCGGCGGCTACGCATCCTGCGACTCCATACGAGCGCGGAGATCGATGGTCGCTTCGTCGTTGAGGTAGCGCAGGATTTCTTCGTCGGTCGGCGGCCGCCCCTGATCGTGCATGACCTGCTCGGCGTAGTGTTCCACCTGTGCGAGCTCGGCCGGTGAGACAAAGTCGATGCTGAAGCGCAAGGGTTCGGTCGCTTCGGGCGGCACGGGGGCGAAATGATCCGCGAGTCGCTTCAGATAGGAATTTTGTTCGGCCAGACGTGCGTCGATCGACGACATCGTACGCAGCGCGCGCCGATACGCAAAGACCGATCGAAACGAGCGGAACAGGTTCACCGCTCGAAAGTGTAGATCAGTCGCGGAGTTTTTGTGCAGGTTTGCCGCAGCGGGGGCATTTCACGCCAGCCTTCGAGCACTTGGCACAGTTCGGGGTGAATCGCCAGTGACACGAGCTGCAGTGATAGGTGTAGCTCATGTGAGGATCTCTCGCAGCTGATCGATCGCGACTCTGCGCAGGACCGCCGTGCGTGATTTGTTGACGCCGAGCAGGGGCGCGATCTGTTCGAGCGTGAGCCCGTCGACATAGTAGAGCTCCAGCAATCGTTGACTACGGGCATCGAGCCGATCGATTGCGCGACGGAGCTCCGCGTGTTGCAGCGACACGATCGGATCGACCGCCGGCGCGTGCCAGCGATCGACCGGATAGTCATCGAGCGCCTCCCACAGCACCCGGCGGGGTCCGCGAGACTGGCGCGGCCACGGATCCCAGCGTCTGAGGCCATCGACCATGCTGCCGTGAATGCGTCGGCCCATGAAGGTCGACAGCTGTGTGCTTCCGTTGTAGCGCGGCAGCGCCTGCAGCACCGCTAGGTAGGCGTCCTGTTCGAGATCGCGCGTGTCGACGGTGACCGATGTCGGGGCTTGGCGCGCGAATCGACGCGCGATGATTTCGACAGTCGGCCGAATGGCGTCGATCGCGTGCTCCCCGGTCATGGGACCGGAGTGCCGCCGATGGTCACACTGACGATCCGCAGGTTCGTGGGCGTCTGAATGACGATCATCACGATGTCGAGCGGCGTCGAGACCGGTGACTCGAACGTCGAAAAGGTTGCCGACAGCCGCAGCACGTGCGGCCCGACCGTCAGCGCCGGCAAATCTGCGACACACGCAAACGGCGATGCCGTCCCCGAGCACGATTTCCCCACGAGCACCACACCGCCGGTATCGGCTCCCCCGACGTTGTCGATGAACAGTGTGGCCCCGAATGTGTTCGCTTCGGCGAGATTGGCGGCCCCTTGGTCCCATCCGAGCCGTGACGCGGGACTCGCTTGCGCCTGCGCATGCAGCGGCGCAGCCAGCGCGATGACCAGCAAGAGTGTTCTGATCAGCGTTTTCATCATGCGGCAGAGGCTACCACACCACTTCGAGAGGTACAAGCCCCCCTTTGATGCACGCCGGGACGGTTTCGATGCACCGCCAGCACGCGAGAAAAAATTTGAGGAAAAAATAACGGTGAAGCTGGAGTGCTTGCTGAGCCTCTCCGCCGGGGGGCACCCCTCCGGACAATGCCCGGGCAGGTGCTGCGCGCTGTGGCTTATCGAAGCTGGACAGCGCGCGCACGTTTTCGCCCCCAGCTGTTACGCATGCGAGCGAAACAGCGCGAATATACTAGCGATTAGGTGTGAGTCCTATAATAGCTAATTATGTAAACCACTATAAGTGTAAGTCTAGCAGTCGTTTAGCACGTTTGCGCGCCTACATACTGCGCGAGCTCAGCGCGCGAGCTCTGCCCGGCACCTATGCGATCGGCATTTATCCGGAGGCAGACTCTAGCCCCTCCCGTGTAGCCGGATTGATCACGTTTGCGTAACTAAAGTCTTATTTTCGTGCACTATCTTTGCCCGGCTGCATCCACTTGATCAGCATTGACAGGATGATCACGCTAGCATAGATTGTGCAGTGTGTCGCCACGTGCGCGAGCTCTACTCACCGATAACGGATGCTGAGAGATACGCGCGAACCGCGATCGCGTTCTGGTCACTGCAGCCGGCCGGCAATCCTGCCAGCACTCTGCAGCCCGGTAACGCGTCGCAAGCAAAGGACAGATCATGTCATCTACCATCACGACTGCAGCCCGGGAATACGCGTCACGGCCGGCCGATGAACGGTTCGAGTCCGTGCGCGCGCTGGTCGAAAACGCGACGCACGATCGGGATCTCAGCGTAGAGCGATCGTACAACCTGAAAGACTTGGCGATCGTCACGTCCGACCATGTCACGGGCATTCCGGCGGGTTCGCTCCGGCTGCAGAGCCCCAAAGGCGTCGCGAAGTTTACGCACTGGTCATTCTCGCAGGCGTGCCGGATGGTTGGAGCTCCGGCCGGCTACGTCCGATCGCTGCCCCCCAGCGTCGCGGCCGATTGCCTCAACTTCGGATTGAAAGAGACCGCGGCCGGCACGTCTGCGAACCTGCTCGTAAAGCAGAACGGCGGAGAGCCCATCGTGCGCGCGTGCACGTCCGACACCTACGGCCGTGTCTGGGATGCCGATCTGTATGGTGCCGTGCAGTACCAGCTGACCGATCGCGATCCGGCATGGCAGCTGCCCCCGACATGGACAGGTGAGAGTGCAGGCGCCTACAGGGGCGATCGGGACAGCTTCCTGATCGTCACCAACGGCGGATCGATCGTCACCGATCCCAGCTTGCGCGGTACCACGGACGGCGGAGACAAGGGAAACAGCGCGATGTACCGCGGTCTCCTGATCCGCAATTCCGAAGTAGGGGCGAGCTCGATCGTCATAGAGCAGATCCTGTTTCGCTACGTCTGCGGCAATCACATGCTGTGGGGGGCAGTGATCGATCAGAAATTCCGCCGTCGCCACGTGAAGGGGACGATCGTTCGTGACGTGATGAAAACGATCAGTCAGATTGCGTTCAATTGGGCGAACGCGTCACCTGCCCGCGATAACGCCATCATCAAGACGCTGATCGATCGTGAAATCGCCCACACGAAGGAAGGCGTGATCGACGAATTGCGCGCGCTGGGGGCGACTGCAGAGCAGGCGGCCGCCATGTATGCCCGGTGTGAGCAGACAGAGGCAGTCAGCCCGCGATCGTTCTGGGGGGCAGTGCAGGGGCTCACACGGTTGTCGCAGGACAGCGGTTACCAGTCGGACCGATACGAGCTCGATCAGCTGGCCGCCAAGATCATGGCACGGGGGGCTAAGCTGGTCGCAGCCTAATCGACCAGTGCACGGGGGGCAGAGCGATCGCGCGTTCTGCCCCCTTCTGGACTGGCCGATTAACGGCTAGCACTGCCCCCTTGGAAGGGCTACGAAAGGCGGAGACCATGACACAGTACGCCATCCTGATCACAGCTGGACAGGCAGCCGGGCACTACGTAGGGAATAATCGCAAGTGGACAGACAGCCCGGTACATGCCCGGCGGTTCATGTCCATGACGCAAGCCACGATCTACGCGACGCTGGAAGAGCTCGATCCGGCCGCCTATAACGTGGTGGCGGTATGAGCTCGAACGCCTTCCTACAAGCGATCGGCCGGCCGGCTGATGTACTGCGCGAGCTCGAACCGTTCGAAGACATAGAGCCCGGGCAGCCCGGCACGGTCTCACGCGACTATCCGATCACACTGCCCCCCGATCGCGTCGACGCAGACGGTACCGCCTACGTCTGCAGTACCGAAGACTGTACCGGTACGCCTACGTCGACGATCGGCGACTTTCGATTTTGCGACGCGTGCCGGGCTGATCTCCAGCTGCCTACCTGCGAACCGTACCGGGCAGGTGAGACCAGCGTCGATCATGGTGCGCGAGTGCTCGCGTTCATCCTGCAGACCAGCTGCTACGCGACGCTATCCGATCTGGAGCTCGAACGCGCGCACCATGCGAGCCAGTACGCCATATGCGCACGGGGGATCAGCGTGCCGGCCGCCGATCGGCTGTCAGACGTTCGGCACGTAATCGCCAGTACGTTGACATGGCGCAAGGGGCAGCCGGCCGAACCGCCGGCCGTAGTGGAAGGGGGGCAGCTGTCCGGCAAGCTGGGGACAGGCGGACCAGCTGACCGCGAGCCCCTGCAGCCTAAGCCACGGACAGAGCCCCCAGCTGCAGCCGCGGTACTGCCCCCGTGGCAGCCGGCACGGGATAGGGTGCAGTTTTGATCGTGTCATTCCGCCGGCCGCGGATTCTAGACAGCGCGCTGTGTCTAGGCTGCGGCCGGCCGTGGCCGCCGGAGCTCACTGCAGCCGGCCGCCGTCTGCACTTGGCACACTGTGCGGTACCGACGTTCGAAGCAAGGCAGGTACGTAAGGGTAAACAGGTACCTAAGGGTAAGCGAGTACCCGGGTACACGCGTACACGCGCGAAGGGGTAAGATTTGACTTTGTGCTAGTTTGTGCTAGCATCTCAGTGGCCGACTTGGAACGCGAGCCACAACTAAAGGAGACCGACAATGACACGGAAACAGAAAGCGGAGCTCGATCGACAGATTCAGGAAATCGTTTCGCGACGCTGCAGCGGGCTGGCAATCAACATCATGGATATCGGCAAGGTGTTTGATGCAGCCTACCGCGCGTACAGCGGTGTCGGTGTCACCGGACAGGATGTGGAGGCAGCGGTTGTACTGACGTACACGCAGCTGGCGCGCCGATGATTATCAGGCGACAGACACTCGAAGCGATCCTGCCGGCGGTACAGGGCAAAGACGACACACACCGATTGGATCGAATCGAGATCCGGCCGGATGGCAGCGTCACGGGTACCGACGGTCACGTACTACTCACGGGTAAAGAGCATTCCCGTTTCCCTGACGAAGACTTTCCCCAGTCGATCGGCGGTGCGCACTACTCGGGGGATGCGACCACGCCGATCCTGATTCCCACACCGGAAGTGAAACAGCTGTTGAAGACAGCGCAAACCAAAGGCGGCAAGCGCGGCCGCACGATCCCGATCCTTGGCTGCGTCCAAGTCGGCATGAACGGAGACGGCGCCTTTGCGGCTGCGACCGACCTGCAGAGCTCGACCACGGTCAAAGTGTACGGTCCGGACAAGGCGCAGGGCGGATCGTACCCCAGCTGGGACAAGGGGATCATTCCGCCAAAGGACCGACCCGCGCTAGAGCTCTGTCTGAGCTCGGAGGTACTGCGCGCGCTGGCGGACGCAGCCGAAAAGGCGGAGAGCTCGGCGAAGGAAGCCGGCGGAGTTGTCTATCTCTACGTCCCTACGGACAAGCTGTATCAGGGGGACCGTGAGAGCGATCACGCCTTCGATGGTGACGAACAGAACGGCCGGGGCTGCAGCTGTGGCGAAGATCACACGGGATGGACGCAGAGTAACAAGCACTGGCGCAAGGTAGCCGGCGGCAACGGGCAGATTGTATCGGCGATGCGGGTTGAGATCCGGGGGCGCGAAGTGAAGATCGAAGGGGCGGCAATGCCTTGCCGGATGCCATGACAAACAAATGTCGCTACGGCAATCATCCGATCGATGCGCGCACGCTCAGAGCCGGCGGCGAAGTCTGTTTCGACTGCGCTACGGCTACACACAGCTGCACCACGTGCGGCGCACCCATCACAGAGGTACAGGCCAAGATCAGCCAGCTGCGCGCTGATGGAGCTCTGCCACGGTGTAAGGACTGCATCACGGCAGAGCTCACGCGACAGCTGATCAGCGACGCGGCGCAAGCGGTCGAAGAGATCGATCCGGATGAGCTCGAACGCTACGCAGCGGAGAGGAAGGTACCCGATGGCCGTTAGACAAACCGCCTGCCGGCACTGCGAGCAGGATATCGAAGGCGTGAGCCCCTACCGTAAAGGCCAGTGGCGCGATCGTGGGGGTAATACGCACTGCCCCAATGCAGCCGGCGACGCGGGGCAGCTGCATGCGCCAGTCATCGAACAGCGGTTCAATCACACGCGATCGAATCAGCCCGGGCGGTACGGTACCGGGCTGACGTTGGCTGAAAAGCGGCGACTGGTCCGATCGTTCACGAAGCAGGTAACCGATCACCTGCTGGCACAATCGGCGCGCTGGCCGGCGGACTGGGACGGGCACGAATTGCGCGAGCTCGTAGCGGCTGCTTTCAATCAGGAACGTACCCGGCTGATGGCGGACGATCACAAGCGCAAGCGTTCGGCTGTCAACGCGATGATCGTCGAAAGGCTGTACTGATGGCTGATCAGCTGCCCTTCGATCACGTCGACAGGCCGGAGAATCACCTATTCGTACCTGTGAAGGCGCAGACCGGCTGCGAGCGGTGCGGGTACGCTCGGGGGCACCATCCGACCAGAGCCATGCTGCGTACGGCGCTGGTCGCGTCGCTATTCAAACCCGGAGGGACGAAGGCAGGAGGCACTATGAGGAAGCAGGGTAAAGCCTGCTCGCGCGAGCTCGCGACGCATATCGAACAGCTGCGCGCGAAGCTGCGAGCGGAGTACGGCTGCGACTACTCGTTTTCGATCATGGGGCGCGGGTACGTGCTGGCCGGCAGCAACGCGAAGGATGGCGAGATCGAAGCAATCCCAGCGGAGGAGTCATGCGTATCAGGCTCTACGTCGCGGTAGCGATCGCGTTCGGGCTGATCTGTCTCGTCGTGACAGGGTACTGGCTGGCCGCCTTCGTTGATCGCGTGGCAAGGGGTAACGGGGGTGCTCGCGTGGGGCGAACGCTGATCGATAAGTACAGCTGCAGCACGCGCGTGCATATGACCAGCTGGGGGCCAGTGCGTCACCTTGTCGTGAAGCGACGCGACGGCAAGAGCGGGATCAGCTGGGACGATCTGCAGGCGCTGAAGGATGAGCACTTGGGTAAGGACGTACACGCGATCGAGTTTTATCCGAGCCACGATCAGATCGTCAACGAGATCAACGCTCGGCACTTGTGGGAACTGCCGGACGGGCACTTACCGCCGTTCGGATTCTTTCGACTGTAGGAGGCACATGGCAGCAACTAAAGGCCGGCCGCCAGAGGGTAGAGCCGGTACCCGCGTACGCGACTATCCCCAGCTGAGCATTCGGCTACCACAAACGTGGGTCGACACATTTAACCGTGGAGCTCGCGCGAACAAAGAGAGCCGGGCGAAGTTTCTGATCCGGCTGTTGAAGGCGTACGGCAGCTGATGCCGATCGGTAAATTCATTCCCTTCGATCTCGCCGACATGGGGCCGCGATTCTTTGCACGGCCGACCGGGTTCGATATGGAATGCCCGCAGTGTGGCCGGCTGCTCCTAGTCGGCAGCGGCCGGCGGGATGACAAGCAGTACAACCGCGTCACGGGGGTTGTCACCTGCCCGATGAACACGAGACCGGGCAAGCCCGGCTGTGGCGTGCAGTTCCTGATCGGGATCGTGGCGTGGAACCTGACGCACAGCACACAGAAGGCGAGACCACGAGACCAGCGACCGAACGCCCGGCAGCTGGCCGAGCTCAGACAGGCGGCGCGGGGGGTGTGGCAGAAGCAGCGACTCACGAGAGGCGATCCGGTGAACACGATTCAGGAGCTGCCCGATGACGACGAAGAGAAGTAAGCGACGTACCCGCGCGATCGTGAGTATGCGGCGCCAGTACGATCGGGCCGGGCTGATTCGCGTGCTGCGAGCCGCCGGCATTCCAATGCCCCGAGACGCACGCGTGTACGTCAACGTCCCCGGCGGAGGGGATTACAGCAACTGCATGCTCGACCTGACCGAAGGGGTCACGGTCACCATCAGCACAAAACCCTATGACCAAAAGCGCTAGCTCGCTCACCATTCTGCCGACCTACAGCTGCTTCAACGATGCGATCGAGTACATCGAAGGGCACGCGCGTACCAACCCGAGCGCAGCGCTGAAGCTGGTACTCGTGCACGCGATCGTGCTGATGCCTGACGGGCCGGAGCGGGGCAAGCCCTATGCCCATGCGTGGGTCGAAGACAGCGAGCTCGTATGGCAGGCCGGGGTACTGGACGGCCAGCGGGTGTACTTCAGCTGCCGAGCTGATGAGTACCTACCCTTCATGCGAGTACAGGCGTACACGCGCTACAGCGTGTACGAGCTCTGGCAGGAGAATAAGAAAAGCGGACACTACGGACCTTGGAAACCTGAGTACCAAGCACTGTGTAAGGAGACCGATGACTGAGACGATCGAGATTGTGCCATCACAATATCAGCAGGCAATCTACGACTGGACGCGTACGAGTACGGGCTCGGCCGTAGTCATTGCCGTCGCCGGTAGTGGCAAGACGTACACCATCCTGCAGCTACTGCAGCTGATCCCCAAAGACGAGACGGCGCAGCTGTACGCCTTCAACAAGCCGATCGCTGACACACTGAAGCGGAGCATTCCGCATACCTGCCGGAATGTACTCGCGTCGACCTTTCACTCTGCCGGCTACGGGGCGCTGTGCCGACACTTCGGGATGAAGCAGCTGGAGACCAATAGCCGCAAGCTGCAGCAGATTTGCCGCGAGAAGATCCCTGACTTCCTGACTCGCCGGCGGTACGAAGCCTTTATCTGTGAGCTCGTGGGGCTCGCGAAGGGAGTCGGGATCGGCTGTCTGGTACCCGACTCGTACGACGCGTGGGAAGAGATCATCCGACACCACGATCTGACGCTGGACGATCCGGGCGGCAAGGAAGAGAAGGCAATTCAGATGGCGCGCGAGCTGCTCGCGTGGTCGAACGAAGCGGCGGAGTCGAATTTCTTTATCGACTTCGATGACCAGCTGTACCTGACCGTGTTGTGGGATCTGCCGCTCGATCGGCGGGACTGGGTCTTTGTCGACGAAGCGCAGGACACCAACGCCATCCGGCGCGCCATCATCCGGAAGACGCTGAAGCCCGGCGGCCGACTGGTCGCAGTCGGAGACCCCAAGCAGGCGATCTACGGGTTCACAGGCGCCAGTGTCGACTCGATCGATCTGATCGCACAGGAGTGGAACTGTATCGAGCTACCCTTGTCGGTCTGCTATCGCTGCCCCACAGCGATTGTGGAGAAGGCGCGCGAGCTGGTCCCCTACATAGAGGCTGCCCCGGGGGCTCCACGTGGCGCTGTAGACCACCTGACCGTCAACGAGATGCTCAGCCAGTTCCTGAGCTCCGACGTCATCCTGTGCCGCAATAACGCCCCGCTCGTGGAGCTCGCGTACTACTGTCTCGGGCGGGGGATTGCGGTACAGATTCTGGGACGGAAGATCGGAGAGGGGCTGACTAAGCTGGTCGACAAGATGCGCTCGACCACGATCGACGACCTGCAGGTACGGCTCGGAGAGTACCGCAAGCGGGAGATGCAGCGGCTGCTCGATCAGGACGAACACGGACGGGCACAGGCCGTCGACGATCGGGTGCAGTGCCTGTACACGCTGATCGACCATCTACCCGAAGACGCGCGCACGGTCGAAGAGCTCCGGGCTGTGCTCGACCGGCTGTACTCCGACAAGATCGAGAACAAGCTAACGCTGAGTACCGTACACAAGGCCAAGGGGGGCGAGTGGTCACAGGTTGCCATCCTCAAGCCCGGGCTGATGCCGGCACACTGGGCGGCGGAGGGTTGGGAACAGGAGCAGGAAACCAACCTGCAGTACGTCGCATGGACCAGAGCTCGGGCGCGGCTGGTCTTCCTGTCCGAGTAAATCGTCCACTCGCGATCAAACGCGCGGGGCTATACTTAATAGACAAGTAGACTGAGCACCTATCTCCCTGATTCAAGGGGAGATAGGTATGTCTACACCCCCTTTTAGAGAACAGTAGACAGTAGACAGGAAGGGTACTGTACGAGTAGACGAGTAGACACGAGTAGACGGATCTAAGTACTAATATAGATGTACTAGTACCTGTTTGCCTCAGTTAGGGGGTTGTCTACTGTCTACTCCCTCTCTCAGGTACGGCTGATTGGGGTCGTGTCGACGCGCATAATCACCCCGTATTCGTTTTTGATGATCAACGCCTGCTCGATGAGCTGTTGGATGTGCCGATAGGCCATGGCTCGCTTCACCCCCGTCGCGCAAATCTGCCGCATCAGCTCCGGACTTGTGATGGTCTTGGGTAACGCTGGCACGAGCGCGAGACTAGCGGTGAGTTGAGGAGAGAGGGTGCCCGGTACCGATTTGCCGTCTTGGAAGGGGGCAAAGAGCCCGGTCTCGGGGTTGAATTTGAACTGATGCTCTTCTACCTTTGCGCGGCGGGGGGTCAGAGTCAGGGTCATCACCCCTTCTGCATCCTGATCGACGCTGATTTGCGTGTCCGAGTAGGCCACGAACGCGCCCGATCCCGCAATTCGGTCCTGAGCTCGACGGTACACATCGTCGGTTTTCATCTTCCCGACGTTGGCGAACAGGACCAGCGTGATACGGTACCGCTGCGCCAGCTTCCTGTACCAATGCAGAGACAGAGCGACGTCTCGGGCTTCGTTCTGGTTTCCTTGGATGAAGAGGGGGGCTACGGGGTCGATATACACGATACTGCCCGGTTTGGGATTCAAACGCTTCAGACAGTCCTCTAAGAGCGTAAAGGCGGTCGATTTGCGTCCCCAGTTGCGCGGATCGAATTCGGGATCCTCCGCCAGCACGTAGCGCTCGATGTCGGCGAAGCCGGCGGATTCGTAGGCCCGGGCGTAGGTCGACCAGTCCCGATCGGCGGCGATGACGTAGTAGCCGGTGCACCGATTAGTCACGTGGCCGCAGAAGGTACGGCCGTCGCGCATGCGCTGCAGGGCTTCCGCCATCAGGATGGTCTTACCGGCTCCAGAGGCGCCGGCGACGACGGTCAGGCTGCCGAAGGGCATGACCCCTTCAATGGGGTCAGGAAAGTGGTCTTGACAAGGTAGTACAGCTGGGTCTATTATCTCGATTGTCATCTGGTCTCCACTCCGGCCGGGGTCTGATTCCAAGCGGGCTCCGGCCACATCTTTGTACACATATTCCAAGTAAATCAGGGGGTTTTGCACGAGCTGGCGAGCGAGCGCGCTAGCAGGCGAAACCGTAGTTATACACCTTCGACCGTACTGAATCAATCGCTAGCTGTAGCGTGAGTCTCCCGAGCTCATACGAAATACCACACTGCATAAATATTTGCGGCTGTACGCACGATTGCACTTGACACGGTTTCAACAAGAGGCGTAGTCTGACGCCCGTGCGTATCACGACGAGCAACGCGCCCCTTGATCAATCCCTAGAAGACGCTGCCATGGAACGCCCGGGCGAACCGATCCGCATTCGGATTCAGCCGGCGATCATGCGGCAGCGCCAGACGACAGGAACAGGCTACTTCGCATGGAAGCGTCTGCACTTCACGCTCGAAGTCAACGACGTGGCGGAAGGCCGGGGCTTTCGGGAAGCGCTCAGCGCGTTTTTCTACGTGGCGCAGCAAAAGGGGATTGCGGCGGTGCATGATGCGCTAGTCGGGCTGATTGCCCCAACGGCGACGGTTGCACCGGGAACGTCCCCTGTGACAGAATAGCGGTCCCTAACGGGTACTTGGAAACGGTCTACCCTAATTGCACGACCTAACGCTTAGGAGCTCGCATGGCCTCTCTCATTTGGCTGTCGGATCGATCTCGCTACGAGACCGGCACTGGGCGCTGCGGAATGCAACGCTACCTTGGCACGCACGCCGGCCCATCCGGCTATGGGTACGGTAGCAAGGCCGAATCCGTCCCCCTCACAACCGGCACGGCATCGCATGAGGGGCTCGGTGGACTAGCGACCATCCTGCGCGACACTGATATCCTCCCCACTCCCGAACAGGTGCGGTCCGTCATCGCCAAGATCCGGGCTGACTACGAGACGAAGCTAACCGAAAAGGGCTTCAGGGGCGGGATGTATACCTCCCCCATCATCGACGAGACCATCAAAGAACAATCCACGCTGATTCACGGACTCGTGTGGACGATCGCGCTCCGGTTCATTCCGTGGCTGCATCAGACCTACCGCGTGCTCGAAGTGGAGCAGGAGCGCCTGCACTTTTTCGATTGCACCTGTGGCGCCGGGCCGCTGGCCGAGCAGGCGGCGCACGATGCCAAGGGCTGCACCGGGAAGGCGCTGATGATCCGCACCGACATCCTTGCGCAGCACCGGATCGGGCAGCATCTCGCGTACTTTGAAGGCAAAACAACCGGCTGGGAGTCTGACGCGTGGGCGGAGCAGTGGGAGACCAAACCCCAGCTCGGGCTCGGCACGCTCGATCTCGCGCACAAATACGGGCAGGACGTCAGCGAAATCTACGTCGTGGGGATGAGCAAGGGCTCGCGCAAAAAATCTGACAGCGACAAGGGGCTGCCAGACGATGCGCCGCTGAAGGGCATGAAGCGGCAGCAGAGCTCGCTGTGCTACGGCTACTGCCGGCCGGGCAATCCCCCGCTGGCAAAAGACGACTGGGTGCCGAGCTACGAATGGATCACGGACGCCGGCGAAGTGAAGCGCAAATCGAAAGCACACGTGCGCCGCGGCGTCTGGGAGCTCAAAGAGAGCGACTGGGCGGTGTGGAAGGCGTACAGCTCGGACGATCCGCTGATGGTGCCTGAAGAGTTTTGGTGCCGGCAGCTGCCGACCAGCGTGCTCGACAAGGTTGTATTTGTGCTCGGCCCCATGAACCGGCAGGACGCTCAATTAGCGTCGCTCAGGACCGGGATGAAGGCCGAAGAGGAGCGCTGGCAGGGCATTTTGTGGGAGCTCTACGAGCTGCAGACGAAAGGGTTCGGCTGGGAGACCACAGAATTCCAGACGAAGATCGACGCGCTCGTCCCACGCAGCTGGAACTGCCGCCCGTTCGGCAAAGAACACGAGTGCATTTTCATCCCGCTCTGCTTCAAACATGCCGGCTGGCAGAACCCGCTGAGCATGAACCGCTATCAGCTGCGCCGGCCACATCACGCCCCGGAGCTCGCGCAGGCCGTGGAACGGGGGCTGCTGATCGCTGACGCGGTCGAAGTAGAGGAGGAGTGATGAAACGACTCACGATCGCCGAGCTCGGGAAGTCTGCCGTCGCGCTGCAACAGAAGCACGACGCACTCGTACGCGAGAACGAGACGCTGCGCCGACAGGTCGAATCGACAGCGCAGCGTCTGAACGAAGAGATCGAATACGCACAGGTACTGCAGGGTGACCGCGATCGGCTCACCGCGGCGCTCGAACTGTGCACGCGCCGGCTGGCATCGCCCTACGCGGAAAGACAACTCGCGCGAGCTGGTTGGAGAGGCGCGAACACGGTCGGCGCGACACCGGTCAACGAAAAAGCGCGCGACGAATACCATACGCTCAGGCACTAGATGGATCCACTGGAGCAGGGCACCGAAAAGATCACGCATCCCGCGCCGGCGACACCGGGCGGCGATGTCGTTGTCGAGAGCGACAAGATTGAAGGCGGCGTCTACAAAGGCGCGCGGCCGTCAGTCGGACCGTGGAAGTGCCCTGCGTGCGGAGTGGAGAACAACGGTCCCCTGCAGGCCGGCTGTGCATCATGCGGCTCGGGCAGTGCGCAGCCCAAGCATGTCGGTGTGCCGCCGGCTCCCCGCCCGAAGCCCGGGAGCAACGCCGGCCGCATTGGCGTGGGAGTGTGGGAGAACGACCTGAAGCAACAGCGGCAGATCAAAGACGATATCCACGCGGTGCAGCCGCTGGTCGGGTTCGATGAGTGGTATGTCGAACGCTTCAAAGACTCGCCAGCACCGTCGCTGAAAAACATTCTGGCGGAGGCATGGCATGCCGCGATTGTGTGGTACGTGAGTCAGAAGCCAACCGTCGTCGGCACCGAACCGCCAACGGCTGAAGTCATCGACGTCGACAACGTGAGAGTACCGCGAGCACTGATTCAGAAAGTCATCGAGATCATTGAGGGCACACTGGAATTATCCGAAGACGAGATCGGCATTGTGCTCGCACAATTACGGGAGACGCTAGATGAGTGAACCAACCGCCGCGCCAGCAACCGGAGCACCCGTAGGGGACGCCCCGACCGCACTCGACCGCCCCGACCTGCCGATCAAACGTGTCTCGACCGCGATGCTGATCATCGGCGCGAGCGGCATGGGCAAGACCAGCCTGCTCGAAACCTTCGCAACCTACTTGTGGGAGACCTACGGCCGCGTGCTATTTCTCTACTCGTGGGACGGGGGCGCCATTCCGACCAACATCCAAAAGCGCATGAAGCAGGGCATCATCCGATTCTGGCGCGTGCGAACACGCTCCGCGATGGGCTTGGGCATCGATACGCTCTACAAGGCGACCAAGGGCTACGTGCCGCGGACGATCAATCCGGAGACGGGCGAGACCGATCCGTCTGTGCCGATGATTCCGCCGGTGCAGTCGCGCCACGATGCGAGCTGCCCCAAGGGACACCCACTGCAGACAGTTGCGTATCTCGCGCTCCTGCAGCCGATGTACTGCTCGGAATGCAAGGCGCTGATCCCCCGCGAGTCGATGGTGATTCAGTCGGTCTCACGTCGCACCAAAGGGCTGGAGCTCATTGGCGGCGTCGCGTTCGATGGGCTGACGTCGATGAGCAACGTCGTCATGGATCACATGGACCATGCGCGCGGCGCCGGCGACATCGGCGGCGAGAAGCCGGCCTTCGGCGGTGTGGTGATCTCGGGCGATACGAAGCTGGGCGGCAACAATCGCGCAGACGTGGGCTTCGGGCAGTCGCGTGCACAGCAGTTCGTCAACAACTCATTATCGATTCCGTTTCTGGTTGAGGGGCCGATCTTCACGGCGCTGACGGCGGAGGCGAGTGAGGAAGGGCTGCCGATCGTCGGCGCGAAGCTGCCGGGCCGCGCGGCGACCGATGAAGCGAGCAGCTGGTTTGGCAACGTGCTCGAAGCGGGGATCTACGTCAACACCGACAACGGCGATGAACACCGCGCGCTCTACGTGCTGCCCTTCACCGACAAGCAGGGACGGAAACACCTGCTGAAGACGTCAGGATCGCCGGGCTCGATGCCCGACAAACTCTTCGATCCGCCGATCAAAGACAACAAGGCATTCGTTGGATTCAATCTCGGGCTCTACCTGAAGATGCTCGACGACGACCTGAGAAAAGCGCTGGCGAATCAGGAACGGCTGACGCCCGACACCGTGAGCTACGGTGATGACGCACCGGCCGTGCAGGCACACGCAGCACCTGCGGCGCCGGGGGCTGCGTTACCACAGCCCGGGACGGCACAGGGTCAGACCCCGAAGCCACTGCCGGCAGGACCGCTCGGCAGTGCAGGACTCGGCACCGCCGGCTCACAGGCGGCACCGGGACAACCACAACAGCAACAGGCTCCGGCAGCTCCTCCAGCTCCGACACCGCGCGCCCGACGACGAGCAGGGGCCGCGACAGCTGCACCGGCAGCGGCCGCTCCGGCTCAACCACAGCAACAGACGCTGCCGGCACCCGAACCGCCGGCACAACAAGCGGCGCAACCGGCGGCTGCACAAGCGGCTCCCACAAATGCTGCACCGCCTCCGCCGCCCGGGCTCCGACCGCCCCAGCGAGCGCCGGGTACGTAAACCGTGGTCGACCACAACTCATTTACTAGGAGGTACTGACAGATGGGTAAGTCACTCTCGGATCTGAACCTGAAGGAAGAGACACTCCCGACCGCGGGACAGGGGCTCGACGATCTGCCGCAGTTCGGACAGTTCGCCCCGCCGCCCCAGCCCGGTCCGTTCCGGTTCAAGTTGCCGGCGGATCTCACCAACGTCTACGACACGTTCGAAGTGTCAGGGAAGACGCCGCCCACGCGCGTGTCGATGGTCTTCGACGCACAGGCGCCGCTCCTCATCGTGCAGTCACCGGGCAACAAGTACAACGGCGAACCGTTCCAGACCAAGATCAACAACAACGAGCGGGCGCGCGGGAAAGACAAAAAGCAGGTCTCGGACATGGACTACCTGATCGCGGCGATCGAAGGTCCGAGCGGTCAGCGGCCATCGAGCAACGGCGGCTACATTCAGAAGGTTCGGACGTACGGCGGCAAGGAATTCGGCGCCGATATGCGCTGGAGCTGGCGCTGCGGCGAGAACCGCAACATCCGCGTGAAAAACGAGAAGGGCGAGACCGTCGAAGTGCCGGACAAAAAGGGCTGCGGCGAAGCCTACTATCAGGAGGACGTGCTCAACCTGAAGGATGGCGAAGGCAATTTCCCGCTGGAGATCAGCTGCACGTGCGGGGCTGTGCTGCGGGCGTTCGGCAATCTCGACAACATTCGGGCCTAACGGCTCGAAGGTGCTACGGATCCCCGACACCGTTGGGTCACGCTTCCGGTGTCACGGCCAGCGACGCGCCCGGCTGAAGCGCTGAGTGCCGCAGGGGGATCCGTGGCCGGGCCACAGAACAGGAGCAGAGGAATGCCACGCAGACAGAAGGATCCCGCGAGTGACGTCATCGACTACTTCGAGACGGCTGAGCTCAGCGTCGCGAAAACGGTGCACGCGCTGGCGGATGAAGTGCTGAGAAAGCGCGCAGCCAAGCTGCCGACGAAGCTGCCGACGCCACAGAACCCGAGACCGCCCCGCGCGGCGAAGCCGGCAACCGATGGCCCGGGTACGGTGAGTCAGGTCGGATGACACCGTTCATGCTCGTCGGCGACGGACCGCAGGAGACGACCGGGCTCGGGCGCATCGCTCGGGACTTGGGCGGCTACCTGATCAACAGTTCGCTCGCGATCGATTTCGTGCAAGTGGGCGGGGCGGTGCCGCCGGTCTGGGGCGCATGGCGACACTACCCGCTCGATCGGGCAGAGGACTGGGGCGCGAGCTGCGTCGTCGCGCTCTGGAGCTCGATCTTCGGCAAAGAGCCCGGCATCCTGATGCTCTGCTGGGATCCGGGCCGTCTGGCCTACTACCGCGATCTGCCGCTGCCGGCGCAGAAGTGGGCCTACACGGCGGTCGACTCGACCAACATCAGAGGATCGATCGGCGGACCAGCGGCCGCGGCGCTACAGGAATTCGATCAGGTGCTCGGCTATGGACGCTGGGGCGCACAGGTGCTGAAGACCGTTCGGCCGCAAGGGGTGAGCTATCTGCCCCACGGCATACATACACATACCTACACGGATCTGCCCACGGCGGAGGAGAGCGACTGGGTGCGTGAGACGCTCGGCCCCTACTTCCGCCCTGACAGTGTGCTCATCGGCTGCGTCGCGACGAATCAGCCGCGCAAGGATCTCGGGCTCTACTTTCATACGCTCGCGGCGCTCAGAGATCGCGGCGTGAAGGTCTACGGCTGGCTGCACACAGACACCATGGTCAAAGACTGGGCCGTGCAACAGCTGGTCGAAGACTTCAGCCTGCACAGAAAAATCACCGTGACATTGAGCGGGCAGCTCACCGATCGCCAGCTGGCACTGCTCTACAAGACCTGTGACGCGACGATCGCGCCCGGGCTGGGTGAAGGGTTCGGCTATCCCATCGTCGAGTCGCTGGCGGCCGGCACACCGGTTGTCCATGGCGATTTCGGCGGCGGTGTGGAGCTCGTGCCGCGCCGGGAATGGCGCTTCCCGATCCGGGCGCTTCGACTCGAATCGGTCTATGCGATGAAGCGACCTGTCTTCGACGCGCACGATGTCGCCAACGCGATCGAGCGAGTCATGGAATGGCGAGAGCGGCTCGGGCGAGAAGCCGCGGCCGCCTACTGTGCCGGCAGCGTCGCGCATCTGGGCTGGGATCGGCTGTGGCCGCGCTGGGAACAATGGTTTAAGAGAGGGCTCAGTGCCTAAGCCGGTCACCTACGCCGTCAAATCGGTCGTGACGCGCACACCTGAGCCGAACAGCCGGGAATACGTACTGGTCACGTTGACGATCACGTGTCCGGTGTGCGGCGAGATCGAGATGCAGCTGCCCGGGCACCATCTGCGGAAGATCGTCGAGCTCCTGCGCGGGCAGCTACTCGAATTCACGCACCTGACGACACACGAGCGCGCGGAGCAGGAAATCGACGAACTGAACGCCATAGCTGCTGAGCTATTGAGCGGCTTTCCTACGGAGACAAAACATTGAGCGACGCAAAAGCCAACCCCATGAGCCGGCAGAACATCAACCGTCGCCCCGATGGCGTCTACGACAGCCGCGGCCGCAAGCTGGAGATCGGCGACGAGTGCATGCTGGTCACCGGATTCCCCCAGTTTTTCCGTGTCGTCGATATCCGGCCGGCGCTCGATCCGAAGCTACCGCCGGGCACGTTTCACGTCGAGCTCGCGTGTGCCGCGCACTTCTGGGCGCCGAAGGGGATCCCACAGGCGGAATTCATCCGCGTCAGAACCGTGGAAGAGGCGGGGCCGATGGGATTCATCAAAGCACCGGACATGACCGTCGAACAGGATCCGCGCAATCAGGTCAGCGGGCCTGAAGGCAGCGATCCGGAGGAAGTCAAAAAGGTCGTGCTCGAATGACCGTCGCCATCGTCACTGCGACGACCGATCCAGAGCGGGCGCGGGACTGCGTCGAGAGCTGGCGGCTGCACGCGAGAAGCAAGCTGCTGATTTGTGGCGTGGTCAACGGACCGCCGCGCGACGCCAACGGGCTCTTCGACATTCAGACGCACGTCGACGATTACATGGGCACGGTGCCGGCGTTCAAGCGGGGGATTGATCTGCTGCTCGAATTCAAAGAGCCTCCACAGATCATCGCGTGCCTGCATGACGATTTCCGGATCGACGAGAGCGGCTGGGATATACGTGTCGAGCGCCACTTCATGCGCAATCAGGCGTGTGGCCTGCTCGGCTTCGGCGGAGCGATCGGGCTGGGGGATAGCGATATCTACCAGAAACCTTACAACCCGATGCAGCTCGCGCGCATTGGCTTCCGGTCGAATCTCGATGACGCCGAGAACCACGGGCTGCGGTCACTGCTCGCGGAACGTGTCGCGTGCTTGGACGGCTTCAGTCAGATCGGGCACGTCGACTTCTGGAACGGCTACCGGCGACAGGGCGGCCCGGAGAACAACCGGATCCGCTGGAAGGTCGACGATCGGCCGTGGGACGTGCTGACCAATATCGGCATGGTGCACCACTTCTATGACGGCGCGCTGGGCTGTCTAGCGAAACGCTACAACTGGGAAACGTGGTACCTGCCGCTGCGGGGGCACCACTTCGGGGGACGAACCGCAGTCGGAGATCAGGGCTATGCGGAATGGGCGAAAGGGCAAACGGCCGGCGGGGACCAAGGCTTCTGGACCGCGGCCCATGAAATCGGCTACCACGAATTCAGGAACGAGCTCCCGATCCGACTTTGAGGGAGCAGACTTGCGGGAGATAACCCTCATGCGGCAGGGCTACTACCCGTTCTCACCGTTGCCACAACATGAGGAGCTGCGTAAAGCGCTATGAGCCCACAACACAAAAATGACCGCAGCGGCACCGATGATCGGGTCTACGGCGAGCCGACCACAGGGATCATCGCGCGCATTGTCGCCGATCGCGGCTTCGCCTTCGTACGGTCCGGCGACAAGGATTACTTCCTGCATCACACCGACTACAACGGCGAGTTTCTGAGCCTGCGCGAGAAAATGTCGATCGACTTCACGCCGGCAGAGACGTCGAAGGGGCCGCGTGCCTGCTTCGCGGAGAAGGCGAAGTAACGTGCCGATCGTGAAGACGATTCAGGCGTACGTCGGCGAGACGGTACGCATCGTGTGGATCAAGCGGGACTATCCGACCGGCGCGCCACAGCCCGGCGTGTTTACCGAGCAACGCTACGAAGAGGATCGACTGGCGCCGCCGGTCGAGACGTGGAACGCACGCACCAAACGAACTGAGGAGCCATGACGATCGCCATCACCTTCCCGGGCAAGATGGGCGACCTGTTGTGGGCGCTGCCGACGATCAGAGCGATCAGCCGCACCTACGATGTGCCGGTGACGCTCTACGTGAGTCAGTATCTCGCGCCGATCGTGCCGCTCCTGAACCAACAGCCCTACATCCTGCTGGCGATCGCACTCTCGCATTGGGCGGTCGAGTTTGGGGCACCGGTGACGCCACGCACGCCGCCCGGGGATCACGCGCTCGACCGCATCTTCGACAAGGTGTTTCATCTCGGGCTGGAAGGCTGGCCGATGGATCCGCTGCCCTTCGAGACGCTCGCGATCGCCGGCAAGCAGACGCTGATCGATCACGAGCACTTCAGCCTGACCGAGCCGTGGATCACCACGCCACACGGCTTCCCGCCGATCAGTGTGGCGGTCGGCTTCACTGACGAACACTTCGAGCTGAAGTACGGCGTCTGGGAGCTCCTGACCAAGACGAAGCTACCGCCGGGCTGGCAGTCGATCTCCGGCACAGAGGGCAGCCGCTGGAACGTCGAAGGGAAGCACGCGCACGCGAACTGGATTGACGTCGCAGCGGTGATGCGCGCGACAAAAGTCTTCTTTGGCTGCTGCTCCGCGCTGCACGTGCTCGCCGTAGGGATGGGCAAGCCGGCCGTGATCATGGAACCGAATCCGCATAGGCATCACCCGATCTTCTGGCCGTGCGGGACAGCCGGGCCGCAGGTCACGCAGGTCATCGGCGGTGACGGGCAGTGGACGTGGGACGCGCGACACTGCTTGGAGACGATTCGACGATTTCTGTAATCGATCATCGGCCCTATTAGTAAGTAAAAGGGAGTGAAGGGAGTTAAGGGGATGGTGGCAACAAAGGCATTGGAGCTCGAACTGAACGCGAAGGGGGAAGGCTGTCTAGGACGCACGGCTGATGACGAACCGATCTTCATCCTGTGCGCGAGAGATCGAACCAGCTCGAAGACAGTCCGGCAGTGGGTCCAGAACGCCAAAGACGCCGGCTGCACGAATGAGGCGAAGCTGGAGGAGGCGCTGAAGTGGGCGCACGAAGCGGGCGAGTGGCGTGAGACGCATGGCGGGGGGAAGGTGCCGGACTAGATGTGGACCCTAGACGCGGCGCTCGCATTCATTCGACAGCACCAAGATCATGCTCGGGCCTGTGACTTCAATCTGGCGCTGGGCGGCGGAGTGCTCAACAACGGCGAGTCAGCCAAGGATCTGGACGTCATCGCGCTGCCCCGTTGTGCACGCCGGCAGCCGAACCTGATCGACCTGATGCGTCCCATGGTCAGTAGCGATCAATCGGTCGAAGTGATCGAAGCCGGCTACGACGATGACGACATGAGCGGCCGTGCGGTCTACCGGTTCTACTGGGAGGGCAAGATGGTCGATCTGATCGTGGTCGATTTCCAGTGGGAACAGGCGAGTCACTGATGGCCGGCCAGCGAGTCAAGTGTGGGATCTGTCAGTGCCTCAGATATGAGGAGAGCCTGCGCTGGGACAGCCTGCGATCGGACTACATCTGCCGGGACACCGAGCGGTGCACCAAGGCGCAATCGCCGGCGAGTGTCGCCGATCGACAGTTCGATCGAGCGCGGAAGCAACGGAGAGCTCGTGCCTAAGCGCCTGACCGTGGTCGTCACCGTGATGCAGGACGGCAGAGGCAAGGTCGACACGATCCGCGTCAGCCTGAAGGTCAAGGGCATGCGCGGCTGGTCGAAGGCGAAGCAGACCACGTTCTCAAACCTGCTGTCGGAATACGCGCTCAACGAGAAGAGGACCAAGTGACCCGCTGGCGAGTGCCGATTCGGATCGTCGAGAAGGGGCGCTATGCGATCGTGGAGGCAGCGACCAAGTCTGACGCGGTCGAGAAGGTGCTGCGCCGGGACTGGATCGAGTGCACAGACGAGATCGAAAGCGACGTCACCATCAGCAAGGGGCGAATTGAGGAAGATCGATGATCTGCGCAACCTGTAATGAAGACGTCGCGGTGTGCATCTGCCCCGATCGGGACAAGCAGCTGCACGACATGGCCTACGACCCCGCAGCCGTCAATCTCATGTTCAAGTGGTGCCGCACCTGCGATCGCCACTACGCGCGCTGTCAGTGTGCGACGCCGGACTTCTACGTGATCAGCGCGGGCAAGGAAATCCCGGTGCCGGCTGGGGGATTTCGCAACATGGCGGGAGGCAGGACCGTGCCCGACCTGAAACGACGATGAGCGACTGCGCCCGGTGCCGGGAGCTCGAATCGATCATCAACCACTTGCGCGATCGGCTGGAGATGCGGCAGGTGAGCGACATGTGGAACCCTGACGAGCAGACGATCGAGATCCAGCGCCTGCGACGCGTCAAGGCCGACATGGATCAGCGCTGCGCGGATCTCGAAGGGCAAATAGTCGACTTCATGCGCAAGATCGATCGGCAGGGGACCGAGCCATGACGCGGAAGAAAAAGGATCGCATGCCGGAATATCTCATGCGGATCGACCCGGGCATCCCGCTCGATGATATCGAACCGCTCATAGAAAAGGTGCACGCACATTTACGCCGTCGACCGACCGAATTCAATTTCAATGTGACGGTTCGCCGGCGGACGTATCGCGTCGCACTGGAGAAACAATGCAGCACCCACTAGACGAGCTCGCCCAACGCGTACACACCGCCAATGAGAAATGGTGGATCGATCTCGCCACAGGCGAGCGGCTGCAGCGGAACGTCGGCGAGCTGCTCATGCTGGCAACCTCCGAGCTCGCTGAAGCGCTCGAAGGGCATCGCAAGAGCCTGCACGACGATAAGCTGCCACACCGGATGATGTTTGAAGTCGAGATTCGCCGACTGCGTATTCGCCTGCTCGACATTGCCGGCGGGTTCCGACTCGATCTCGGCGGCGCCTTCGAAGAGAAGATGACCTACAACGCCGAGCGCGCCGATCACAAGCCAGAGAATCGCAGGCTGGCGGACGGGAAAAAGTACTGATGCGACTGATCAACTTCGGCCCGGGCGAGATGGCCGATCGGCTCACGATTCTTTCGCTGAAGATCCTGCACGCGAAAGAGCTCAACAAGCCGGTCGACCACTTCGAACAGGAGCGCAACGCACTGCTCGCACAGTTCCCGCGCGCACCGCTGGCAAAAACGTGGTTCGAGCAGTTCTTAGAGCTCCAAGCCGTCAACGCGATCATCTGGCAGGACACCGACGATGTGAGAGCGATTCGAACCAACGGCATGCAGACCCGGGAGAGTGCCCCGCGCGACACGGCACAGCTGGCCGCGCTCTGCGTCCGGCTGCAGGTGATGAACGATCGACGCGCACAGCTCATCAGCCTGATCAATGTCAATCTCGGCGCGACAGCTGTGGAGGAGAAAATCTGATGCCGCGCAAGGTCAAGGTCTACGGTTGGACGGCCAACTGCGGCGCTGACACCGCGGCCGCGCTGGGCGACGCTCCACACATCCGCCAGTGCCGGGCGGTCGTCGCGACGACGTCGAAGGCCGCGGCCGCACGGATTGCCGGCCGGGAAGGACCGTGGCAGCTGTTCAATCTCGGCGAGACCGGCAATCAGAAAGAGCTCGACTACTGTCTGAACGACATCGGAGCGATCTACATCGCGAGCATGCAGGGCGGTCGGCCGCTCTACCACAAATACGATTTAGCGAAGCACGGGAGCATCTACTAATGGTCTACGATCAGGAAACCCAGCTCGGCTACGACGAGCCCGTTCCGCCGGCGCACCTGCTCGGGCGCAATCTCGTGAAAGCCTTTCACCGCGGCTTCGATCGCTGCATCCTCACGCCGGCGGAGCGTCGACTCCCCCAGCGCGCGCACAGCCCCTACTCGCTCAAGGGGATGGACACCGCATGGCGTGAGGGCTACGACGCGGCAATGCTCGCCATCGAACAAGGAAAGGGCCAAAAGCGATGACCCCACGCGAAGCCTATCCCCTCTCGTGGCCGGACGGCTGGCCGCGCACACGTCCCCAAGATCGGAAGTCGATGGGCAGCTGGAAGGGGACCGCCAACCAGTACCGCGACGCGCTCGCCAAAGAGATGAAGCGCATGGGCGCGCCGGCGTTTGTGATTTCGTGCAACGTGCCCCTCACACAGCGCGGCGGGCTCGAAACCAAAGGCGTGGAGCCGCTCGACGTCGGCGTGTCGATCTGGTTCGCGCGGGAGATCAAAGAGGATTTCCGCTGGCAGGACGCTCTCAATATCCACGATCCCGCCCCCACAGAGGAGCAGGTGCAGACCGCCTTCAAGCGGCTCGCCAGCATTCACCATCCGGATAGAGGCGGCGACGTCAACATGTTCGCCGAGCTCACCAAGCACCGGGACAACGCGCTGAACTGGATCAACCACAAGACCGGCGTCAATCTCGACTATGTGATCGCGTGCGACCAGTTCAAAGAGGTTCGGCTGAATATGGCCGCGGTCGTGGGGACGATCAAAGCGATTCGCACGATCGAGCGCAACGGCACGTCGACGCTGCTCGAACGCGCCTTTAAGGGATTCCAAGCGCTGCCGGAGCACGTATGAGCGACAGCATGCGCGGCGGAGAGATGGTCGTGCACGGGCAGGTCGAAGACCCCGAGCTCGGCAAGCTGCGGAAGACGATTCAGGATCAGCGCCGGCAGATTGCGGAGCTGGAGAACCAAGTCGACGACGCCGTGCGGGACAGCGCACAGGCCAAGCGCGCGCTCGGGAGCCTGCGGAAGTCACTGCATCCGCTCTACCGATCGCTGCAGGCGGTGTTCGGCGATCTCGATCTCGCCGGCATCGTCGACGAACCGCAACCGATCACGTCAGGCGGTCCAGCGGGCGCCGGCGCAGTAGGCGGCATCGATCCCCGTCACGCGGCGGTGTGGGCCAACTGGAAAGAGCGTCTGGGCGCGGGGCCGGCGAAGGTCATTGATGTCCTGCTCGTGCATGGCGAGATGACGGCGACGCAGCTCCGTATCGCGTGTGCCTGTCGGCTCGACACGGTCTACCGGAACGTCTCGACCCTCAAAGGGGCCGGGCTGATTAACAAGAGCGGCGACAAGTACTCGCTGAAACCCCTATGAACGACACCATCGACCAGACACTGATCCTGCTCGTGAGCTCGTGGAACGTGCCCTGCGGCATCGCAGAGCATTCGGCCTTCCTGAAGGATGCCGTCGAATCGCAGGCGCCTGATCTCGCGCTGCGCGTCGCGGAGAACGGCCACACGCCGGCACAGCCCGAAGATGTGATCGGCGACTACGAGAAATACTGGAAGGAAGGTCGGGGACCGAAGATCGTTCACCTGAACTACCACGCCGCGCTGCATTCCCGCTGGGTGCCGGAGTGGATCCCGAAGTTTCAGAAGCAGTACGGCGTGAAGGTCGTCGTCACCTATCACGACACCGGCGTCCCCAACAGCCCGCTGGCGAAGTCGCTGCACACCGTCTGCGACGCGATGATCGTCCATGAGCCGGCCGAAGACTTGCCGCGGGCCTACTATCACCGGATGGGCGTGCCGGGGGCAGAGGGGGCGACGCAGTACGGCAAGCGCACACAGTTCAATCCGAGTTTCCCTGACGATCTGTGCTTCAAGCGCTACGCGACGCAGCCGGTGCTGGGGACGATCGGCTTCCCGTTTCCGTGGAAAAACTATGACCAGCTGGCGAAGATCACCGGCGAGATCGGCTGGGCGCTCTTGCTGCTTGCGCCGACTGCGACGCAGGAACAGATCGAGTCATGGACCAGCCTCAACCCCGATCTCTGTGTGCTGACCGACTTCACGCCACGTCGTTCAGCGATCAGCTATCTCGCCGGCTGCGACGCAACCGCCTTCACCTACGTCTGCCACAACACCGGCCAGTCCGCCGCCATCCTGCAGGGCATTGCCGCGCGCAAGCCCGTCATCGCGCTCAAAACCTGTCGGCAGTTCCGCGCGCTCTATCTCGACCCACTCGGCAGTAAGGCGATTCGTTGGGCGGAGACCTTCGAAGACGTCTCGGCCTATCTGCGAAACCTGACGCCGGCGCGCATCGACCCGAGAAGCGTCGCGCTCGCCGAGCAGGAGAGCTGGCAGAAACGCGGGCAGGAATATATATCGATATATAGGAGCCTCCTATGAAACCCGTCGAGATCACGGAGACGATTGAGGGCTACGAGCCCATCACCTACGCGAAGGATCAGCCCGAGTACATTCCGCTGCCGGCGCTGCGGCAGGCGATCAGCGAGAAGCCCACGCCACAGGAGCTCAGTGGCTGGCACGGCGCCGTCATCAGTCGCTGGCGGCCGACGATAGAGGAGCTCGAAAAGCTGATGGCCGGCGATGACATCTGTCTCGAAACGTGGACCTTCGGCAACGTCTGCGGGAAGTGCGGCGCCGCGCAGGGACTGCAGCCGGTGAAGATCGGTGTGTGGAGCGACCGCATCGCCTGTGTAGATGGGAGTACCAACGATGAGAAAGTTTGAAGTCGACGGCGCGCTGCTCGTGTCAGATATCGGCACGACACAACCCCTGCTCGACGAAGTGTTGAACGACCCGAAGCGGGACAACTACGATCTCGTCGACATCCTTCCGATCCCCGGCACACACAAGGTCAAGGTGGTCTGGCGTCAGCAGGCGATCGCGGAAGAGAAAAAGTGAAAATCCTCTTCATCAACAACAGCTCGACCGAGAAGTGCGGCGTTCGCACCTACGGCGAGCAGATGATCGCGGCCCTGCGCCGAGCGGGCGACGACGTCACAGAGTGGGACGGCACCTACAGCGCGATCTACGAGCGGAAGACTTACCTCCCGGCGGATGTGGGTGCCTTCGATCTCGTACACTTCAACTGGGATCCGCAGGCGATCAATCACTACCTGCCCGAGCACTTCGCCGGCGCCCCGCCCCTGAGCCTATTTCTCCACGACGTGCCGCCGAACAGCACCTGCCCGGTCCATGACATCGCAAAGTGGCGCTTCGGGTTCGAGCCCTACAAAGATGTGGACGTGATCGACGAGCCGATTCCGCCCACGCCGAGCGGACTGGATCCCGTGCGCGCGGACGTGACGATCGGCATCAGCGGCATTCGCGTCGACGCGGGGATCTTGAAGGTCGCAGAAATCTGCAGCGATCGCGGTTATACGCTCGCTACCTCCGCCGGCCACGACGGCAGCCGCTGGCTCTCGACCAACGACGAGATTCGACGGCTGGCCCGTAACACGCTGAATATCTGCTGGTACCACACGAGCGGCCGGGGGAAGTCGATGGCAGCGGCCTTCTGCTGTGCCGCCCGGCGGCCGCTCATCTGCTCGAACAGCACCATGTTCAGCGCGCTCTGGCCGTATGAGGAGGAAATCTATTTCCCGGCACCCGGGGCCGACTGGGGGCTGGCACTCCCCGCGCTGGTCGACGAAGTGCTGCGCGATCTGGAGAATGACGACGCACTCATCCCTGATCGCGTCTGTCACGAGCTCGGCTGGGACCATCTGATTCAGCGATTCAGGATGCGCTGGCGGGGGTTCCGATGATCCTCAAAGGGTGAAACGCACATGAGATACCTGATTGCGATCGCACTCCTCACCGTTCCGATCTTCGCCGAGCCGCCGATCATCGGTTCACAGACCTTGTATCCCGGGCCGGGCGGGCATTCGACGATCGGTTTCTATGCGACCGGGCTGACGCAGGAGGCGGCCGTCGAGACGATCTGGGTCGTTGAAGTCGACGGAGCGCCCGTCTGGTCGACGAAGGGCGTTTGTGAGGCACGCTTCGCCGCGGCGCCCACGCCACACTGCGCGGTGCCGATCCCACTGACCGCGCATGTCTCGCGCGTGCGTGTGCGAGCGGCCGGCTCGGAGGAATGGTCCCCGGTCTGGCCGAACGCGATGATCCCCTGTGGCGCGTTTGTCGGGCAGCCGGTGCATCAGAACGTGCTGGAGACGCTTGGCTGGGGACCGGCCGATCCGAACTGGAAGGGCAGCGAGTGCGCCGCGCCGGACGTGCCGCCCCAGCCGCCGACCGCGCCGGAAGGCTTGCGCATACTCGAACCGAAATGAAGGACTACAACCACAGCCACGACAAGTGGCCGAACGATGATGAGATCGACGCCTACGCAGTCGAGCGGGGCTCAACAGGGAGCTCGACGACTCGCGAGCTGCGTGACGACGTGACCGGCATTGCCGAGACGTGGTACGGCAACATCTTCGGGGCGCGCTGGGTCTCGCACCATCTGAAGTCACGCTCCGCGCGCTCGAAGCAACCGGGTTGGATCTTGGGCTGGGAGTGGGTGCGCCGCTGGGTCGACGTCTACCCGTGGCACGTCTGCCTCTTCGTGACAGTCGACATCGACGCGCGGAAGGTGACGCCGGCGGGCTGGCTGACGCTCGGAGAGATCAAGCAGCGGGGCGACGCGACGCGCTTCGAGAGAGGAACGATCTATATCGACGAGACCCTGACGCCGTTCCGTCCCCTGTTGACGTTCGACACTAGGGCGATCGTGGTCATTCCCCCAACCCCGACGCGTGCACTGCCTCCACAGGTCAGCCGATGAAGGTCATCAGCGGCGGACAGACCGGCGCCGACAAGACCGGCCTGATCATTGCGCGCGAGCTCGGGATCCCAACCGGCGGCACGGCGCCGAAAGGTTGGTTGACTGAGGCTGGTCCAGACTACGAGCTCCGCGACATCTATGGTCTGGTCGAACATCTCAGCCCGCGCTATCGGCCGCGCACACAAAAGAATGTGAAGGACGCTGCCGGCACGGTCATCTTCGGCGACACGAGCTCGACAGGCACCCGTGAGACACTCTACGCCTGTGAGCGCTACAGCCGGCCGTTTCTCGTCAACTGCGAGCCTGAAGTGATCTGGCGCTGGATCCTTGCGCTCAACATCGACGTGCTGAACGTCGCCGGCAATCGACTCTCGAAGCATCCACAAATCGGTACGATCGTACGCGCGGCGTTGGTGCCGGCGTTAGAGGAGGTTCTCCGTGCCCGAGCTATTTCGTGAGTCGCGCTGCCGGGCCTGTAACGGCGAGCTCGACACCTTTCTCTCGCTCGGCGAGCTCTACCCGTCCAACTTCCTGCGGCGCGACGAATTCCCACGGGCGCGTACCCCGTTCGATCTGTGCGCCTGCGTCGACTGTCAGATGGTGCAGCTGCGCTACACGGTCGACCCCGACACGATGTTTCGCCAGTACTGGTACAAGTCGGGGATCAACGAGACGATGCAGCATGAGCTCGCGGACATTGTCCATCGCGCATCAGAACGAGTCGGGCTGCAGCGCTTCGATCGGATCATCGACATCGGCGCCAACGACGGCACGCTGCTCCAGAACTACCCGCGGAGTCTGAGCCTGCTGAAGGTAGCCTTCGAGCCGGCGCTCAACCTGAACGAAGCGCTGCACAAGCACGCGACGATCGTGGTCCCTGACTATTTTCCGCAGGGGCTGACACATCTGGAGAACCTAGAGAGCAGAGTGAAGATCATCACGTCGATTGCCTGCTTCTACGATCTCGACCAGCCGAAGCTGTTCGTCGAAGCGATCGCGCGGACGCTGCACCCGTTGGGGATCTGGGTCGTGCAGTTTCAGGACTGGGACCAGATGCAGAAGGCGACGGCGTTCGACAATATCTGCATGGAGCATCTCGTCTACTACTCGCTGGGCA
>Ga0210377_10000576_pt1 | contig 35137 bp, 35 predicted proteins | sample PLM4_65_b1redo_FD_155480 | JGI IMG/M metagenome (GOLD analysis project Ga0210377, IMG submission 155480) | Groundwater sediment microbial communities from an aquifer in East River, Colorado, USA - PLM4_65_b1 redo | ecosystem: Environmental > Terrestrial > Soil > Riparian zone | place: USA: East... | reverse complement strand
TCCCGTGACGTTTGCCGCACCGCTCTCCAAGTCACCATTCAGCCACCATAGCTGATCGGATGGTGCTTGCGCCACGCGCCCTGCCGGGCGCACAAACGCAAAAGGGGTCTTACGGATTAACCGTAAGACCCCTTCTCAATATGGTCGGTGCGACTGGATTCGAACCAGCGACCACTAGACCCCCAGTCTAGTGCGCTACCAGGCTGCGCTACGCACCGCTACACTTTTTTAACTTCTGACACTCAGAGTACTATAATGAGTTTCTCAGGCTTTTAAGCTCCTCTGCCATTTCCCTGAGGATAATAACCAACTTTTCTCCAGGTAACTCAGCGTCCTTTGTCTTTAAATTCGCGGCATTAAAACCTTCTGCAATCTTTTTCCGTGCCCCTTCAATAGTGAGCTTTTCAGTATAGAGCAACCGTTTTATTTCATAGATGACTTCAATGTCTTTTTTTGCATAAAGCCGTTGCCCGGAACGACTCTTTTTGGGAGTTAGAACAGCGAACTCGCTTTCCCAATAACGCAGTACCGACGGACGCAAAGCAGTTATCAGTGCAATTTCACCAATCTTGAAGAAGAGTTTATCTGGAATTGCGGCTTCCATAATTCATCCTGGAAACCGTTACTGATTGTTGATGGCGGCTTTTAACACCTGGCTCGGCTTGAAGGTAAGAATTTTTCTGGCGCTGATGGTAATCTCTTCACCGGTCTGCGGGTTTCTCCCACGACGGTCTGCCTTTTCCTTGACGACGAAGTTACCAAACCCGGCAATTTTGATCTTGTCCCCTTCTTCAAGGGTATTTTTTATCAGGTCGAAAACGGTTTCCACAAGCTCTGCAGATTCCTTTTTAGAGAAACCGACCTTCTCATATATCTTTTCAACAATATCAGCTTTCGTCATAAATCCCTCAAAATATCTATATTTAAGTGAGTAGCCCAAGTTAAGCAGCGCGTTGGTTTATATCACAAGAGAATGACATTATCAACCCATTTTTAGCGGACCACAATATTTACTTTATTCTTTAACATATCGATAACACGTTGATGTACCGGCGTTACATCGTCATCACTTAGAGTTCTGTCCCGTGAACCGTAACGAACCCTTATGGCAATGCTTTTCTGACCTTCCGGAATGTTGCTGCCTTTGTATAGGTCAAATATTTCAACGTCTTCTATTTCAGCAGCTTTTACGCTCTTGACACAGGCTATAACTGCATCTGCCGGTGTTTCATCGGCAATCAGCATGGCAATATCACGGAATGTGGCGGGGAAGCGTGACGGTGAACAGACCGAAACAGTTTCCTTGCAAAGGGGAAGCAGTTTTTCACAATTTATCTCGAAATAGTAGAGCGGTTTCTCTATCCCATAGGTTTCCTGGATAGTTGGATGAAGCTCTCCCAGGGAGCCGATAACTTGACCGGAACAGTTGATCGTGGCTGCCTTGCCGGGGTGATAAAAACATTCAGGATTTCTCATTTCAAATGAGACACCGGAAATATTCAATTCATCGAAAATATTTTCCATTATCCCCTTGGCGTCATAGAAATCCACCTCCGTTTTCTCCTGGTTCCACCCCTCCGTACAGCGCATACCGGTCAATAAACAGGCCGCATAAAGAGGCTCATCAGGAAGTTCATTGCCATGCCTGGGAAGATAGATACGGCGCATTTCAAAAATTCGTTGCGTTAACGTCCTGAAACTGGAGTTTCTGGCAACGGTTTCGAGGAGACCGGGAAGAAGTGTGGTGCGCATTATCGACTGTTCATCGGAGAGGGGATTAAGCAGCTTTATGGTATTACGCCGGTAGTCGTCTTGGGGCAGCAAGATTTTATCGTACGCATCCGGAGCAAAAAAACTGTAATTTATTACCTCGGAGAGCCCTTGGCAGACCAGGAGGTCTCTCAGCTTTTTTCCTATTCTCTGCTGTTTCGACGGGAGGTCGGAAAGAACCCGCGCCTGAGGCATTGTGACCGGTATCTTTTCAAATCCGTTCAGCCTGGCGACCTCTTCGATAAGGTCGATCTCCCGTTCTATATCAATACGAAAAGACGGGACCTGAACCTCGACAATCCCCCTTCCTGCTTGTGTTGCGGCAAACTCGAGTCGTTGAAAGAGTTGACAGACCTCATCAGCTGAAAGGTTTAAACCGAGTATCTGATTGATCCTGTCAATACGGGCGCTCAGTTTACGCGGTAATAGCGGTTGAGGGTAGACATCGATTATCCCCTTGGCCACACTACCACCAGCCAGTTCGGCAATCAATGACATCGCACGATCGAGTGCCTTGGGAAGTATATTTACATCCGTCCCCCGTTCAAAACGATGGGAAGATTCTGAATGGAGTCCAAGCCGTTTGGATGACCGGCGAATGGCGGAGGGGTTGAAGTAAGCACTCTCCAGCAGAATGTTCGTCGTCACATGACTGATCTCCGAATTCTGCCCCCCCATGATTCCCGCAAGGGCAACACACTTCTTGCCGTCTCGGATGGTGAGGTCGGTTGGCTGGAGCTGCCGCAGCTGGCCATCGAGCGTGGCGAAACGCTCACCTTCTGCGGCCGGCCTGACAATAATTTTACCCTCTTCCAGCTGGTTGAAGTCAAAAGCGTGGAGCGGGTGACCATACTCCATCAACACATAATTGGTGACATCAACCACATTGTTTATGGAACGGAGACCGACTGCCTTCAGCCTGTTCACCATCCACTGGGGAGAAGGCCCGATTTTGCAGCCGGAAATATACCGCGCGGTGTAGCGGGGACAGAGCTCCGGAGCTTCGACGGTAATAGTGGTGATGTCCGTTATGGGAGTTGATCCCTCGGCGAGTCCATGAACCTGATAGCTGACAGTTTTCCCCAGCTTGGCAGCCACTTCTCTGGCAATACCTATGACGCTGAGACAGTCGGCACGGTTCGGCGTCAGGCCGACTTCAAAAATGGTATCCTTGAGTCCCAAAGCTGCAAAAACCGGAGTACCAAGTTTAAATTCGGAGGGAAGAATCATGATGCCCGCTGAATCATCAGCGAGCCCCAGTTCCTTTTCGGAACAGAGCATACCGTACGATTCCTCGCCGCGAATTTTCGATCGCTTTATCCTGAACTCACCGGGGAGAACCGCGCCTATCTGGGCCAGGGCTACCTTGTCGCCTGCCTTGAAGTTCTGCGCACCGCAGACGATTGTCAGTATCTCAGCGCCGTTATTTACCTTACACAGTGAAAGTTTGTCAGCATTGGGGTGCTGGTACTTCTCTTCAACCTGTGCCACCACCACATCGTCCATACCCCCACCGACTTCTTCCATCCGTTCGACTTCGAGGCCGAGCATGGTTAGAAGGTCCGCAAGTTCGTGTGCTGGCAGGTCACAATCAACAAACTCTTTAAGCCAATTATAGGTAACGATCATAATCTCACACTTATCCTGTTTATCAGGGCTAGGCAATTAGAATGTAATAGTTCATGTATTGATTTAAAACTGCTTGAGGAATCGCAGGTCATTTTCAAACAAAAGCCGCATATCACTGATGCCGTATTTCAGCATTGCGATTCGTTCTATGCCCATGCCGAAGGCGAAACCTGAGTAGATTTCCGGGTCATAGTTAACATTGCGGTATACTTCAGGATCTACCATGCCCGCACCCAGGATCTCCAGCCAGCCGCTATTCTTACAGACCCTGCACCCCTTCCCTTTGCAAATGACGCAGGCAATGTCAACCTCGGCACTCGGTTCGGTAAAAGGAAAGAAACTCGGTCGCAGGCGCACACCGGTTCCCTGGCCAAACAGCTGGTTGATGAATGTGGTCAGGATCCCTTTCAGGTCGCCGAAGGTAATACCCTTGTCAACCATCAAACCTTCAATCTGATGAAACATCGGAGAGTGGGTGGCATCAGAATCGCAGCGGTATACCGTGCCAGGTGCGATAATCCGGACTGGCGGTTCCTGCTTGAGCATGGTGCGGATCTGTACCGGCGAGGTATGAGTGCGGAGCAGGACGGTATCGCTGACAAAAAAGGTGTCCTGCATATCACGGGCCGGGTGATCCTTGGGAAAGTTCAACGCTTCAAAGTTATAATAGTCGTGCTCAATTTCAGGACCTTCAGCCACCTGAAAACCGAGACCGGCAAAGATATCACTAATTTCTTCAATAATGATGGTTATGGGATGCCTGGTACCCATCGGCAGGCGCCGTCCTGGAAGCGTAACGTCGAGGCGTTCCAGCCTCAGTTTTTCAGCCTTTGTGGCCTCGCGGATATGAAGGCCGGCAGACTCGATCTTTGCTTCCAGCAGTTCCTTGACCGTGTTGACGATTTGGCCTATAACCGGCCTTTCGTCAGAAGAAAGAGCGCCCAATCCCTTCATGATTGCAGTCAGGGCACCCTTTTTCCCCAGGAATTTTACCCGCAACTCCTGCAAACCCTCTTCAGTTCTAACCTGAGCAAGCTCTGTTACGGCGTCTAGCAGGAGCGCTTCCAGTTTTTCCCTCATAGTTAATAACCTTGTAAAAAAAAAGAAATGAGACAGTAACTATCCCATTTCTTTTTTGTGTATTAGTTAGAAATTAAATGTTCGTTTTAGCGAGAGATGCTATTTCAGCAAAACCGCGCGGGTCCGACACGGCCAGGTCTGCCATCACTTTCCTGTCGACTTCAACCTTTGCCAGCTTTAAGCCGTGGATGAGTTTGCTGTAGGAAAGACCATTAATCCTGGCAGCAGCGTTTATCCGGGTAATCCAGAGGGCGCGGAAATCTCTCTTCTTGACCCTTCTGTCGCGAAACGCATAATTCAGCGCCCGGTCAACCGCTTCGGTAGCGCTCCTGAATAACTTGCTTCTGGCACCGCGATAACCCTTCGCCAGCTTTAACACCTTGTTTCTTCGCTGTCTCGCTTTAAATCCTCTTTTTACGCGTGGCATACATACTCCTTTTTACTGTTATTTGCCGGATCCGCAAGGGGAGACGTTTCCTCACGGTTCACGGACTTGAAAATCGTGAAAAGTGAAACGTGAATGGTGAATAAAGGCCTGTAAGTCTTTTCACACTTCACTTTTTACTGTTACTACATATACGGAATGAGTCTCGCGATGTTTTTGTGATCAACCGCTTCAACGATCGCGCCTTTACGCAGGTTACGCTTATTTTTTCTCGATTTGGAGGTCAGGATATGGCTGGTGAAGGCGTGACTTCTTTTGATCTTGCCGGAGCCGGTTTTGCTGAATCGTTTGGCAGCGCCCCTGTGGGTCTTCATTTTAGGCATTGTATACTCCTTTATCTTTTTTCTTTTTATTTACCTGGTTTCGCTTTTGGGGCGACAATCATAAACATGCTCCGCCCCTCCATTTTTTGTTTGATTTCAATAACAGCGATATCCAGCAGCTCCGTGGCAAATTTTTCCAATGCACTCATGCCCAAATCCATGTGGGTTATTTCGCGGCCACGAAAGACAACCGTTATCTTTGCCTTGTTTCCTTCTTCAAGAAAACGTCGCACATGTTTTATCTTGAACTGCAAGTCATGTTCATCTGTTTTTGGCCTCAGCTTGACCTCTTTCAACTGAACCTGCACCTGCTTCTTTTTTGCCTCTTGCTGCTTCTTGCTCTGCTGATATTTAAATTTGCCATAATCCATTATCCTGCAGACAGGAGGAACGGCAGTAGGAGACACCTCGACCAGATCCAGTTGCTGGCTTTCAGCCAAAGTCAACGCCTCACGCAACGGAAGAATACCAAGCTGTTCGCTCTCAGCCCCAACTACTCTGACCTCTTTTGCCCTGATAGCTTGATTAATATTAACTGTCGGTTTAGCTATGGCGCCACCTCCTAATAAAAACTTTTAACTTCCTTTTCGATAAATGCAATGAACTCGTCAGTCGTTAGGCTGTCAAGATTCTTTCCGTCACGGAATCGGGGGGTAACTTTAGCGGACTCAACCTCTTTGTCCCCGATCACCAGCATATAAGGGATTTTTTGTAATTGGGCTTCACGAATTTTGAACCCCAGTTTTTCGTTTCTGAAATCGTGTTGAACCCTGACACCAGCTGCGCGCAGGTAATTAAATACGTCTCTGGCATACGGGATCTGGTTGTCGGTAACGGTAAGGACAATTGCCTGCACCGGGGCAAGCCAAAGCGGGAAATTACCGGCAAAGTGCTCGATCAGCACCCCGATAAAACGCTCAATGGCCCCGAGGATGACACGATGAACCATAACCGGCCGTTTCTTCTCACCGTCAGCGTCCACATAGGTAAGTTCGAAACGTTCCGGCAGGGTAAAATCGCACTGGATTGTAGCACACTGCCAGCGCCTGTCAAGGGCATCACGCAGCTTGATGTCGATTTTCGGCCCATAAAATGCGCCATCACCCTCATTAATCTCAAACGGGCGCCCGGAATCCTGCAATGCTCCCAAGAGGGCTTTTGTCGCTCGATCCCAGTCCTCATCGGAACCGATTGACTTCTCCGGCCGCGTGGAGAGTTCCATCTCGTACTCAAAGCCGAAGATGCCCATGACATCCTTGACAAAAGCTAGCACCCCTTTTATCTCGGCATCGAGCTGCTCCGGAGTGCAGAGGATATGGGCGTCGTCCTGGGTAAAGCCCCGTACCCGCAGGAGGCCATGGAGTACGCCTGCCCTTTCATGGCGATGGACGGTGCCGAGTTCAAAATAACGGAGCGGCAGGTCGCGGTAGCTGCGCAGCTGCGATTTGTAAATCATCATGTGGGCAAGGCAGTTCATCGGCTTGAGGCCATAACCCTGTTCGTCCACTTCGGTGAAGTACATGTTTTCCCGATAGTTTTCGTAGTGACCGGAACGCTGCCACAGCTCGGTCTTCAGTATCTGCGGGCCGAGAACAATATCATAACCGCGGCGGAGGTGCTCCTTCCGCTCGAAGTCTTCCAGAATGGTCCGCAGCATCGCCCCTTTGGGATGCCAGATAACAAGACCTGCACCGACTTCGTCGGAAAAGGAGAATAAATCAAGTTCCTTGCCGAGTTTTCTGTGGTCACGGCGCTTGGCCTCTTCCAGACGGGCAAGATAGGCATCGAGCTCTTTTTTATCGGCAAATGCCGTACCATAGACCCGTTGCAGCATCTTGCGCTTCTCGTCGCCACGCCAGTAGGCGCCGGCAATAGAGGTAAGCTTGAACGCCTGGACATGAGAAGTGGACGGAAGGTGGGGACCACGGCAGAGATCGACAAAATCCCCCTGGCGATAGAGAGACACTGTAGCCGCACCAAGATCCTCGATAAGTTCAACCTTGTAGGTCTCGCCCATCTCCTTGAAAAGTTTGATGGCCTCCGCTGCGGAAAGCACCTGGCGTTCTATCTTCAGGGCAGACTTGGCCAGTTCCTGCATCTTGTTTTCAATCTTTTCCAGATCTTCAGGGGTAAAGGGGTGATCCACATCAAAGTCGTAATAAAAGCCGGTTTCTATGGCCGGACCGATGGTAACTTTTGCCTCGGGGAAAAGGCTCTTCACCGCCTGAGCCATGAGATGGGAGGTGGAATGCCTGATGATCTCGAGTGCTTCCGGACTTTTCCCGGTTACTATCTCTACCCTGGCACTGTCCGGCAGAACCGTCGCAAGGTCCACCAGTTGCCCATCAACCTTGCCGGCAATGGCAGCCTTAGCAAGGCCTGAGCCAATGGAAGCGGCCAGGTCATAGACCGTTGCCCCTTCCTGCAGAGTCCTTGCAGATCCATCCGGCAGCGTTACTGTTATCTCACTCATGTCAATGGCCCCTTAACAGAAAGAGGCACCGAACCTCGATGCCCCCGCTGAACCTCTTAACCGTGGAAGGTTTTATTGGTAGGCGCGGGCGGTTTCGAACCGCCGACCCCTAGCGTGTCGAGCTAGTGCTCTACCCCTGAGCTACGCGCCTGCATAAAAACAGAGTATTTTTAACAATTCAGGTCAACATTGTCAAGAACTTTGTTGCTTCTCCATAAATTATCTTCGCAGCTATTCCCTACACTTCCGGTTTTCCTTGTAACCCCAATAACCTCTCTACTGCGTTCGCCACCTCATCCACGGAAATCTCAGCCATGCACCTGGCGTAAAGCAAGCATTTGGGGGTATTGCCAAACTTGGTACAGGGGGAACACGGTAAAGACTTGTTGATGACGATATGTTTTTCCCCACGGGGCGCCCATTTGGCCGCAATTCCCGGTCCAAACAGCGAAACCGTGGGCACATCAAGCCCCACTGCCATATGTAGTACTCCCGAATCCCCGCTGATCACCAGACGGGAACGGGAAATGACCGCAGCGGTCTCGGCCAGCGTCGTCAAGTCAGACAGATTCAGCCCCCCTGCCCTGGCGATAATCTCACCCTCAGCCCGGTCTTCGTAACCGCCAACAACAACAATCCTGTAACCATTTTCAACAAGACGCCTCGCTACCGAACTGAAACGTTCTGCACCCCAGCGGCGCTCCGGGATACTGGCTCCGGGAAAGACCACCACAAACGGCTTACCATCCAATGGTTCCAGCAGACCGGCAGCTTTCACCGATGCCGACACGGGAAGTGCCAGAAACGGAGCCCCCCAGTCCACCAGACCATCATCTAGCCCTAACGGAACCAGAAGGCGCCTAAAGCTGGCAGTTTCATAATCATCATGGGAATACGGTACCAGATGAGTAAACATCCGTCTGCGCTCATTGGTATCAAACCCGATCTTGACCGGTGCCCGCACCAAACGGGCAACTACCGCCGATAGACGATGCCATTGCTCCGTGTCGATCACCACATCGTACCGACCGCGTAGCGCATGTATAAACTCTCGGGGGCGATCATAGCAGAGGATGGAGTCCACACCAGAGATTAGCTGAAAAATGCCGCCATTTCGCTGTTCCGCCATAATGGTAATATGAACATGTGGATTGATTTTCTTGAGAGCGCGGATTGCAGGAACCAGCAGCACCGCATCGCCAATACCGCCGGGGCGAATGAGGAGGAGGGAAAGTTGATTAGATAAATGGTTACTTTGAACCGGAACTGGGAGCATAAAAACTCCCAAGCATCCAATTGTGGTGTCCAGAATTTTTATCTGACGAATGTGCATCTTTTTGACCACTCTAACCACCGGTTACAAAACACAAGTGGCGACATGACTTCCTCATCCCGACTGCCAACATTAATGTAACCAAGCATGAGGGAATCTCAAATTACTCTATGGAAAATCGATCCCAAAGGGGCGTTGGTGGCTAACTAACAACCACTATTAATCGATAACCGTACCTGATAACAGCTGTCGATACAACATCTCATGCCGCTGAGAAATTAGATGAATACAAAAATTATCCTCAATCCACTTTCTGGATTTTGCAGCCATCGATGTTCTTAATTCGTCATCATTTAACAGGTTAATGATTCCGGTTGCCAAATCTTCCGCTACATATGGTCTTGCCAAGTACCCTGTTACTTCATGTGCAATCAAATCCGACATTCCACCTATTGAAAAAGCCACACAAGGAGTTCCGCATGACATAGCCTCCATTACCACATACGCAAGATTCTCTTGGCGAGATGGTGTAACTAACAGATCTGCTGCACGATATATGAGTACCAATTGTTCCTCATTGGTAATAATTCCAAAGTTTCTGACCAGAATACCACCATCTGGGAGAGTTACACTCTTATTTACCCCAAAGATAATCAGCTCGGTATTCTGCCGCTGAGAGATAGTCATTGTGCTGATAGCGCTCTGCAACAGATCAAACCCCTTATTAAAATCACTGAGCGCATGGATTGCCCCAAATAGAACAAGCTTGCCGTTTTCCGGCAAACCCAGTTTCCTTCGCGCTTCCATTTTATCTCCAGGACAATAAAGATCCGTATCAATTCCGTTTGGAATAACGTCAATTCTCCTGTTTCTGAAGAGAGAACTCGACCTGGCCTTCTCTGCTATCCAATGACTGGGAGCAACAACAGTTAGTGGCAAATCACTCCAGGACTTAAGTTTGCGCTTCCATATGCTACGTGACCAGTCATTTTCATTTTCCGACCCAAGTACCGGGCATCGGCCACAGGTCAGCTCATATCTTGTACATCCATCAGGCAGATGACATCCTCCGGTAAAAGCCCAGGAATCATGTAGAGTCCAAACCACTGGACAGCTAAGAGAGGACAAATCTTCAATCCTAACAAACCCGTTGACAACCCAGTGAAGGTGGACCAGATCTGGGTCCAAGCGCGAAACCTCCGGAATACCTCTACCTGGCACCCAAGCTGGCGCGAATACATGAAGCTGTCGATGCGGATACCAGTACAGCGGAATACCATCAATGAGCGCCCTGATAAAGCCGTCAATTCGTGATCCAACAGTTACAACCTCAGAATTGTTTGTGCTTTTCTCCCTGACCAGCATGGTCGCATCTACACCGGCTGCGGATAATCCACTTAAAAGTCTCTGACAGGCGCGGGTGGCACCACCAGACTTGTCATATGTATTAAGTAAAGCAATCTTCATGACTGCGAAAGCCGGATGATCTTATATGCTATCAAGTGCCTCATGCTGCTCAATCCTTTTTCTTTGCAGTCCAAACTGTTTGGCGAAAGCCTGGGACATCAAGTCTAATGACTCGAACGAACGGAGCGAGAAGATTCTGCACAAAATTGTCACAATGATAGGCTGAGAAATCTTTCTTCCCCTCACGAACTTTTTTGCGAATTACCAATTCTCCACGGTCAAAACCGTGCTGCTCCTGATCCGTCAAACTATCTCGAAACATCTCGCCATGGAAGGTTCCAATGAAGAGCCCCCCGGGTTTTAGCAGTCGAACAATTTCCGCAATCCACTGATAATGGCGCACTTCAGAAAGGTGGGTAAATACAGAAATGCAGTAAATTACATCAAAGAACTCACTTTCTAAAGAGATTGGAGGTTCAAGTCCATTTTGCATGAAGTGCATTTTTGGCCAGTGCTGCCGGCACCAAGAGATGGAACGAGGGTTATAGTCCGCCCCCCAAAGTTCCCAGACGCTGTCATCGGTTGCAGTTAAATGTTGAAGGACACGTGCTGGACCACATCCCCATTCTAGAATTTTAAGAGAGCTTTTTGTGGGGTATTCTGCAGCGATAATTTTAGAAATCTGATGCGCATGCTCTTGTCCACTATAATAGAACCCGGACAGGTCACAATTGCCTTGAACATCATACAGCAGCATTGGTGGGGGGACAGGCACACCAGTATACTTCGTGGTGAATTCAACATTAGCTTTCCGACCTAGCCAGTAAAATCGAAGAAACCAAAACAAGTCTGCCAGTTGCAATAAATGCATTTTACGCAGTACAAATGCAAGACGTTGACGAGGTGTTAAACTCATTATATTCTCCATGTTATTTTGAAACCGTATCTTCCAAGCACATTTCATTCCATAAAAAAGTTGGTCTGGACACTAACGCTGACAATAAGGTGGACTTATAAGGAGAAAAATCCTTTCATTTTCACTGCAAACGTATTCACATTCCAATTGCGGACCAACTGGCGGGGAAGCTGGAATGGGTCAGTCCACCTATGAGCCTGACCGGGAAAATTCGACGCTGCCTTGACAAATCCGGCCTTACGGCAAAGACGGACGGTTTCAGACGTGTAATCGCTCTTTCCACCGAAAGGATACGAAAAAACAGTAACATCTCGTCCAGTCAATTCTTCGAGCTGGCGCTTTGATTCAACGATCTCCCGCTGTTGTTCGTCACTGGAGAGCATGGCAAGAGGAGTATGGGATACGGTGTGGGCACCAATGGTAGCTACATCGCTTAAAGCCAGCCTTTGAAGCTCATCAGTTGTCATGATTCGATGAGTTATACGCCCTTCTTCGGCAATATCGGCCCATTCGCGTAACTGTATCAACCAATCTTCGCGACGAGCAACATCAACCAGCTTAATTAACTGATGAATTTCCTGATACAAGGCACTGCGCTCATCACAACTCTTTGTTGGCCAGTGTCTTCTAAAACGCTCATCCAGCAACTCGAAAGTTGAAGGAAATTCCCTCTTTATCAGTAGTATCCGCTCCAATTCATCCCACCAGAACTCACGAATACTCCCCAGATCACCTGTTGTTATAAAAAATGTGGCGGGAACGCCAACTTTCTCCAAGATAGGAAGCGCTTCCCTTACATTATCGGCATACCCATCATCGAAGGTGATGACAACTGAGGTTTCTTTAAGATTAGACCAATCATCTTCAAAACGAAGCACCGGAAAATTATCCTTAATGTAAAACATTTGATTTAGGAAATTATCCGGACTGACTGCAAGTAACTGAGGGTCGGAAGACAACATTGTAACCCGGTGATAAATCAGAACAAGAATGGGAGGATCAATGATATTCAGAAAGCGATTCCGTATTCCGGTAATTATTCGACCGGCAGATCTGAGCATCACAGCGCCTTTCGAGCAACAACAGTGATTATGACTTGATAATCCGGGTCGTTATCGTCGAGCAGCGCTGGATTGGGAATATCCTCCACGGCTACACCCTGGAGAAGAGCGCAGGCTGCCAGTACGTTGCCGTATGACTTGACATCCACACCACCCCCAAACACCTGCTCGAAGACTCTCTGCACCGATGCCGTAGTAAACCGCCAGTAATCGCCCCAGCGGTCCATGTCATAGCGGCTGACCTGAGATAATCCTGCAACAGTCGCAAGAAGCACCCCACCCGGCTTAAGAAGATGATGTGCACCTACAACGGCTTTCTCAACATCAAAAATGAAGTTGAAAGTCTGGGTACAGATGAAACAATCAATTTCTCCAGCCAATAAGGTACTCTTATCGGTAAGATCTCCTACAAAGGCAGCATTACAATTATCCGGAGATGCATGCAGTATTTCATACTTTTCTACACAATCAGATCCATACTTCCTGCTGTAATAGTCATCAGCTATTTCAAGAACTCTGCCTTTAATGTCTGACGAATGCCCCTTCAGAAACTGATCAATATAATAACGATCAACTGGAGTTCCTCGATCGATACCAAAGACTTTGCTGATTGGCACAGTAGTATTTAGATCGTCAAAAAAAACAGGCTTTTTACTTCTGGTAAGTTCTTTAAGGAATTTGAGTATCATTAATTCTTTCCAACTGAAGATATTGAGTTATAAATCGAAGTCGGTGCTTATACGTAACGTCAATAATTGGAAGATACAGTTCTTCTGATATAAAAAATGTTCTCATCGTCAATATAATTCAGTAGATATTTTTTTATTCTAAAACTATGAGAAAAATTAATATCACCTTTGCTTATTTCAATAGCCACTTTCAAGGTATCTACAAAACCATCAGGCACATTATCTTGATTGTAAGAACTGTTGAGGAAAAACTTATAAAATATAAGTTTTCCAATATCCGTAAAAACATTAAACAGTGGAGATTTCCGTTCTGGTAAATGAAACGTGTCAAAATGAATAGGGATAAAGCCGTTAGCTTTAAACAGGGTATTAAATGATTTAAGTGATAGAGCCCTGTCAATAGGTTGATCACTTTTATACAAGCTTAATGCCTGCATTACATTCCAAGTTAGGCAGTCTGAGCTTATGACTGCATATCCATCGCTTTTCAAAACCCTTGCTATTTCCGCCAAGAAGTCTCCTGGTGATATTGTATGTTCGATGACACCAAGTGATATAACTAGGTCAAAGGTTTGGTTTTCAAAGGGGAGAGTAGAATCGAGGGGAATCTCCTTCAACATTACATTATTCGGAATTTTAACCTCGGCCCGGCGAAGTCTCTCAGTTGAAACCTCAACTCCGGTCAAGTTATTAAAACCAATTTCATGAAATAGGCACAGACCTGTTCCTTCTCCACATCCTACTTCTAGTACATTAATATTTTTATCCATTTCCCTGATATAGCGCAAGGCCATACCGTATCTATACTTGCGCATAGAGTCACAATCAATTTTAACTGCGGCAGCATCCCATTCATTTTTAAGATCGTTCAATTCAAAACCTTTTTAAGTAAAAAAACACTTACTGGAGGTATTCAACTATTGCTGAAACATCTTTTATTAGTAAAGGGATACTATCTTCATAGTTGCCATCAAGATAATGCCTTTCTAATGATATCGTCCATAAGAAGCGCGCGATGAGAAGATGTGTGTTCACGTAAGGTCCGGGCTTGACCGGCACTTGCAATGGCTTCTCGCTCACAAGGATGATCAAGTAACCAAGTTGCTTTCTCAATGCATTCATCTTCTGATTTATAAGTGACTAATTCCGTATCCGATGTAAATAATTCCGTCAAGTTGTCTTTCCAGTCTGTTATCATACAGGTACCGACACCCGTTGTCTCAAACAACCGCATATTGGAAGCAAAACGCGGCGAAGAATCAGCATGGCAGTTTAAGGTTATCTTTGAATCACTCAGCACCTGCAGCATCTCCAACCCAAAGACTGCCGGTTTCATAAAGGGTTTTAATACCGGGTCGGCCGGACGGGTCGGGCGCAAAGACCAGGGGGCAGCTTTACTGATGAACGGCAAGGCCATAACAGCCTCTTCAGGTAGGCCTGCGTCGCGTAAAGCGCATACAGTGTCATACGCGGTTGCCATTAACAATGCCTTCACATCATCTTTCCATCCATAGTCAGCACTAGAAGTAAAAATTGTAATTCCGCACTGGTTGGCGAGCCGCTTCAACAGTTTTTCACGCAGTAAATGAAATTGACTGGTTCTGACAATCTGGCCAATGAAAGAGAAATTATACAGCTTTTCCCGTTGTGAGATGCGTCCTAATAAACGTGGATCGAACCCGTGGTGGATTTGCGTTGCAGGATATCCGCTGTGCTTTAGCTGTTCAACTGATTCCTGCGCACAGGATAAAATAAGATCCATATACTTCCAGGCATTAGTCATAGGGACTGCACTTCCAGACCAGCCAAGAACTAACCGAATCGATGGTACTTCGCTACGGATTTGCAGTAGTAATGCTTCGTCAGGGTCGTCAAAAAACAAGATGTCCGGCTGAAAACTTTTTATCTGAAGAATTGCAATCTGCTTAAGATTAAGCGACTCATACTGTTTAACTGAATGTTCTCTAGCCCAAGCGCGTTGTAAGTTTTCAACATTATAAAAGACATTTAACACATTATACCCAAGGGGAATAAGAGCGTGTGACCAATAATCCGCCCACCCTAATGCGGCATAATCAATTGCTGCCTTTTGTTCGGCAAATGATTGTATGGCTACTTCCGGCTTTCTGGAATAAAAAGAATCGGTGCAACCTGGATATAGTGTCGATAGTATAAGAAGCTTCATGTCATAAGCCTTGATTCCAAATTTCGGAATAGAGTACGTTGGTACGCCTACATGCAGAGTCAACACTCTAGGAACTTATCGATTAAATATCCAAGGTTTTACCCAAGTTCTCCCCCAGCGGGACGAGAAAAAAGCGTCGAGGTAACTCTGAGTAATTTTTGTCAGTATTGTGAGCTTCATGGCTTGTACCTTGATAACATTTTTACGAACTCAGAAACATGGCATAGTAAAAGGTATATATGGGGATACTTAGCACTCAAAGCTTGCCTTAGTCCTAATCTGTTGTTTTCAAAGGAAATAATTTCATTAACAGACTTCTTTTTTAACTTTGATATATCTGTTTTTATTGTTGAGAACAAGTTAACAATACTGTCTTTATTGTGCATCATATCAAGGTTTTTTACAGCATATTGCCTGGCATTGTTCTTCAGCTCAGCAATGGAATGGAAATTATCAACGTAGTATTGCATGCATCCCTTTAAGCTATTCAAATTTGGATGACACTGAGGCCAATAATAGCCGTCAGCTCTCGCGTAGAGCCGATCAATTTTAATCAGCTTCCCATTTGTTTTATCTATAAATTCATTCATCGGCGGATTATCACTTGCAATGACGGGAAGTCCACACGCCAGTGCCTCTGCAAGCGTGAGTCCGATGCCATCCAATCGTGATGGATATACGTACACATCCCCCAAATGATAAAGTCCAGGGGCGGGAACTGTTTTTTCTATTATGGTGAGGCGCCCGGACGCTACCAATTGCGATATCAAGGTTTGGAGGTGTTGAAAACCATTGTGCAAAGGGGTCTGGGTGTGAATAATCAACTTGGCTGGTCCGGATAATTGAGCGAATGCCTGCACGACCAAGTCGCATCCCTTTCGTAGAGGACTCATTCCAGCAGAATGAAAAAAAGTAATAACGCTGTTTTTCACCGGCGTTATAGTTTGGGGTGAGTACAGATCAATATTGGTTCCCCATGGCAAATAAAATGATTTGGGATGCCAATCAAAGGCAGAATAATGGCGCTTGGTATGGCAAATAAGGAAGTCGTACGCCCCAAACAGAGGAATAGTCTCTTCTGTGTAGTAATCCACATATGCGCCAGTTGCTACTGAAAGGTCATTACACCATACAAGTGGCATCCACCAATGCTGTTCATTGAATAAGATAATGTCAATTTTATTGGCTTTGACCCATTTGACAAAGTCTGTATGATCAATGGCAGTAGCAACGGGTACAAGGGATCTTTTTCCTTCAGTGACAAACTTGTCGTCACCGCTTGAATCAGTTTCAAAGCTTTCTCCGCCACGAGCATATATAAATACATTGTGGTCAGGCGATAACAACATCCTGTACTGCCTGGACACATACGATGCGCCACGCTCTGACCATGTGGTAATTATTCCTATATTCAAAACATCACCCAACCATGTTTAAGGGTTGTTATCATCCTCGAAAGCTGCCGATAAAAGAATTCTTTCTTTGCGTACGATTTGATACGGCTCATGTCGATAGACGGGCTGGAGCCATGCAGAATATACGAAGAAAAGAGCTGAGAAATGCTCTCCGCTCTTTTCGCGTAGGTATGTTTTGATAATACTTCAGAATGGCCACATTCAGCTATTGAATTCCTGGCTTCAGCATTTCCCAAAAAAAAACGAATTCTCTCTGCCATCTGTTCACAATTATTCACTTCCACGAGATGAGTGCCTGTAACGAATGGGTTGTCGTTTTTTGACAAGCTTTCCGTTATTAAAAAGCACCCGCAGCCTAAAGCCTCGAAAACTCTTGTTTCAGTATCAGGGAAGTCTTCGGCATGGATGTTCAAAACAATTTTTGCTCTATTAAAAAGAGTAGTCATTTCATTTCTATAAACCAAAGCTTCAGTAACGTTGACGGTTTTTTTTAATTTGTCTAACCATTTTCTGCGTCGAGGAAGGATGTTGCCAACAAACAAAACATCGATATCTTTATCAATACTCATTCTATGATGTGCTGTTTCATCAAACCCATTGAGCAATACAGACACTTTCTCCTCAGATAACCATCCATTATTGATTATGATATTTTTGCAGGCATCAGAATGGACGAATATGTGCTCAAATAGTCCGGATTTAAGCAGTCGGTCTTGGTCTCGATTTCGAGCAACAAGCTCACTTGCCCAAAAAAACCGAGGGCAGTTAACAGCCTGCAGTAATTCAAGAGGAAAACCATCCCCACGTTGCAAAAAAAGCAAGTCAAAATCAGTATTCATTTTCAAGAAAAGCTTTGAAAGATTATATCGTTCGTTTCTGTAGTCAATGTTAGAAGTGCTCACACCGATATTCAGAAATGCACGGTTCAAAAAAAACTCAGCTCCCCATCCAGCATTTTGTTCTATCACATTGATATAAAGAAGCTTCATTAAGTCTCCACTGCTGTCTCGACTCAGATTGGGCAATTTCAGATCACCGGTCGTATAAAATTAACTGGCTCCGTTTCTCACATCAGCAATATCAATAATTCTAAGGATAACGTAGCTTTTGTATTTCTTTTCCTGTCTTTCTAATATTTCATATTTAAAACACCTTCCCAAATCAGCTAAAAAATCATAGTGATTAAAATCATCAATCAAAATAACTGTTCCTGGGTGTATGAAACGGTAAAACAGAACAAACGCAATTGATCTGCCATTTCCATGTGGACCGTCAACGACAAGGCCGTCAATAGGCATAAATGTATCGAAATCTGAATTATCCAGACTATAAAATGCGTTTTTTATCCTGGTATTCTCATATTGATCGGCAGCGATTGTTTTACCCATGTTCAGCCAGGCATTACTTGCTTCAATCGGGTCATTGAATAAAATATTTTTTTCTACATCACTAATCTGCTTGATTTTAACTACCTTCAGTTGAATCGTTTTATCAGTGATGAGACTATCCAGTTTACTTCCCCATATCGGGTTGTGCTCGAAAGTGCTTACTTGAATTATCGGATTGCAAATTTTCTGCATATTCATCCAAAACAATGTTGACACTCCCCCTCCTAACTCTACGATATTTGGTGAGTCTGTCTTGCTGAATAAATGTGCACAAAAGGAACGGATAGATTTTTTCGATAAAGCCCAGCCGCCAAATTTTAGCCCACTGGCAGTCGCTGTTGTAATTGCTAAACATATTTCTATTTCGCGGTGATAAGCGGAAACGGTCTTGATTTTGAATTTATGAAGGAATTCATCCACATAAATGATGGTCGATTGTAATATGCCTTTTGCGACGTCAAGAACAAACACAGCTTCACCTTTTATATTAAATACAACCTGACATCTTTAAAGTCTGAGATGTACTTGTCGTATCGGGCCATAATAGTTTCAATATCTTGATGGCTAATATTTTCAGCATTTTTGTACCCGATAAATCCAAGGTTTAGCGGGATTTTTTCTCCCGGATAGCAATAATTGAACAAGACAATTTTAGAGAACCCAGCCGTCAGCAATAAATCTTTCAAGTATTTTTTGTCAAACAAGGACTTATGCAGTTGTTCAAGCCAATAATCTTGCGCAATTTCCGGGTCACCGTGGCTATAACGGTAGACCTGGTAGAGATTAAAACCGCCTTTTTCTCCTTTGAAGTCGGCGTTGTCGAGATACTCTTGTGCAATGACTTCAAAATCAGGAATCCCGAGAAAAAAGATATACCCATTTTCCTTCAGAACCCTGTGGCAATCGATAAGGAAGGGCAGCTGTTGAGCTTTATAGAGATGTTCAAAGAATGCATGTGAAAATACTTCGGTTACCGATATGTTTTTAAACTTCCGCAGGCTATTACAATCCATTATGACATCTGCAGCATTGGTTAATCTGTAATCACAATTAAGATAACCAGGAAGATGGTCGTCGCCACAACCTAAATGCAGTCTTATTTCTCTTTTAGACGTGATCGCACTTTTTAACTTATGATGTCCTGTCAGTTTTTTCACAAGCAAACAGAAGATAAGGTAAGGGAAACGAACCAGCGTAACAAATGAATTTAATATTTTCCGAAGAACTACACATTTTTGCGGACCAAGCATCTTGCAAAAGCACCACTTCACATATTGGCCGATACTTCTAACATTTTCGCTATATTTTTCAATCCAATCACTAATGGTAAATTTATAAAGAGAAAGGAATGAATTATTTACCCCTTGAAGTATGTCCGGCAGTTGCCCTTCAAACTTAATTGCTTTCTTCCAGGCAGCAGGTTCGACGGGGTGAAGATTTCTAGTAGAGGGTGTCCATTTAATCCATTTTTGCTCAAACCATTTTTTCCTGTCGAATTGATGTGAATGCCCCCAAGTGTTTATTTTTCGCCAAACTCCTACATCTGAACCTACGAAGCTAAGGTGGTAACAAAGGCCGTTCAAAGAATGTTTGGACCTCGCATTCGTTGTCCGTGCTCGGATAAATCTGGTTTCAGATTTGCAATTTACTGCAAATTCAGGCGTTCCTATAACGATGGTTCCCTCTTTCGATTCAATCACATAATCAAGGCTTTTCCAGAATGAACACCATGGAGTTATGTATACATCCTTATCTGGATTGCTCTCAATTTCGTACAGATTGCTTTTGTAGTCTTCCCTAGAGTAGAACTCGTCAGCATCTTGGATGATCAGATAATCAAACCCATCAGCCTTGGCTTTGTCTAGACAGGCGTTTCTTTGGTCTTCTTCTTTTTCCCATACACCCTCAAGTATTTCAATCTTATGATAGTATTCTGATAATTTCAGAATGTTTTTATCAGTCTGGTTGACAAAATTGAGACGAGCATCTGGATTATATGTCCAAGGTTTTTCGCTATAAGCAACATAAATTCTACCCACAAAAGGCCCACAATTTCGGAGCGTTAGCAGAATAAACTCTTCGCAGTTAAACATGAGGATGTGTGCGGCAAAACGCTTTTTTTGTAATTTGATCATAGCTTCCCGCATTTATTGAAGGATGTCAGGTCCACTCCCCATTTTTCAGCCAGGAGCCTATGAGAGTAAACTATGTCAGTACTAATATCATTTAGGTGCCTGGATTTGCCACCATAGTGAAAAACATAGGCGTTATGACAGACAATTATGCGCCAACCGTTAGACAACAGCTTAAGAGAAAGGTCAACATCCTCACAGCTATTCCGGTATCTTTCATCAAAGAAATTTACTTCTTCAAGGGCATTACGCCTTGCTAAAAAACAAAATCCATTTATGACTGGTACAAAGGTATCTTCATAAATTCGATGCTTATTCGGTACCATCGGAGACTCGGCATCTTTTAAAAGCCATGTGGCATAGTTTTTTCTTATTCCCCAAATACCATGATTTGTTTGCATGATAGGCATAGTAACAGCTGCATGTAAATTATGCTCAATAGTAAAAAGCATACTGTCTAGCCAGCCGTTCCTAGGAATGGTATCATCATTCAGGCTACCAAGGTATCTAACTGACGGGAAATGTTCAACAAGGTAGTGCCAGCCGGCATTGTTTGCCGCCGCAAAGCACCTATTTTCCGGTAAATTCAAAGTTATAACATTTGGGGGAAGCGTGATTGTGCTGAGAAATCTTGCTACTTCTTCAACCCCATCATTGACAACACAAATGACCAGATCTTTTCGTTTGCAACTTTGGAGCGTTCTGGCAAGGATTTGTGAAATAAAGCGAGTCTGCCATACAGGAATAACCAACCCGATTTGTATCACCATGATTGACTACTCCAGTCAAACAATACGGTGATGAAAATCCTATTCCTTCTGGTATTGTTAAACCAAGTCATACATTTTCCGAACTAGCCTCATCTAATTTATTCGCAGTTAGCTTTGTTATAATCTCATCTATTCTAGATATATACCTTTCAGGAGAGAACCTGGTCTCGTAAACTTCTCTAGCGCAGTTCCTCATTTGATCGATAACCTTGCCATGTCCAGATATTGTAAAATATTCCATAAAATTAAAATATTGTTCATAATCATCGACTTCTGCCACAAATGAGAAATTATTAGCCAAATATTCCAGATGTGCATTCCAGTTATTGCTCTTGTGAGATATTATCGGATTCCCAACCGCCATACTTTCTATGATATTTACACCTTGCGATTCCCCGTCTAACCGATAATGGGCAAGTACATCGATTGCAGAATGGAATGCCCACACGTCTTCTTCAGATGCTATAGATTGGATAAGAATTACATTCGGGATCTGCTTTTCAAGAACAATCTTTTTAAGAGATTCACTTGGGCCAACTATAACGTAATAGCAAAGACTATTTTCTGACACGATCTTAGTGAAGGCTTTGATTGCAATAGGATCAAATATACTGTCATCATTTCTTCCTATCCTGCCAAATACTAGTGCTTCTGAATTTAATCGGTACTTTGTACGGAATTCGTTTCTTAACTTAACTAAGTTCGTAGGAGGACGAGGCACTGGCCATGGAAGCACTTCAAACTTTTTGTCAGAAATAACTTCTTGATACGTCTTTTTGACAGCTTCAGAAATAGGCAGCAAATATTTAACTTTCCCTGAAAGTGTCTTTCCATATCCAAAAACATCGATGATGATTGAAGGACAATTCAAAAGAGGGATAGGGTAATCAGCATATCCCATATTCGCTGTTATAAATAAATCAATTTTTAAAGTTTTTACGACATCCCGTGGTGAGGGATTGGCTCCAATAATGGCATGAGAAGGTGGTCCCATTTGCCTCTGGTAGTTCATAATAATCAGACTAACTCCTAGTTGCGACAACTCATCTTTCTTCGTTTCTATGTCATTTTTTGAAAGCTTCCCAAAAGCATCCGCTCGTTCTCCTGACATAAAATATACATCAAATTTATCTTTATTGAGGTTTTTAGCAATGAACTGTAATCCCTTTTCAGTTCCGCCATATGAAAATCCATTTACATGATAAATTAATATCCTTGCTTTTAGATTCTCACTTTTTGAAAGTACAAACTCTGTTAGGAATGAGAACAATAGTGATTTAATGTCATCTATGAATATCGAGACCATACTCATAATTTAGATTCTTTTCCATTCATGGTGAACATGATATCTCGCAAATGTTTGGGAAAGATCAAAGCCACTGCCATATGGATCCAAACCATTAACTGTAAAGCTTAAGGCACTTGGAACAAAATCTATCCACTCCTGATTTGGAATGGTTAATCCACAGTCCATTGAGTAACTCCCCGAGGTAAGATAGGTTGGATTTATATTACACTCTATTTTGCTTAGCCCTTTCTTCAAGGAGAATATTTCTCTATGTAGATGACCTGAATCAAACCAGTTTAAGACTTGGATTTGATCACGAATCGCAAGGTATATGCCGCTTTTTGTGTCACTGTACGATTCAATGGTTAGTATGACACTAAACGATTGTGTGCTGTCTACAGTATCCAGATTTAACGGCTCATCCCTGGATTCAATTTCAATGTCAACAATCCTCGCTCGTAAAGAATATCTACTCCCCCTTTCTCTTAGTGCAACAGGAATACAATCTGGGCAGAATCTTATTTTAGATAGGTAGGTTTCAATTGCTTCTGAAATATTCCCGTTAAAGGCTATTTCACCGCCGTCAAGAAGAAACCCCTTTTCACACAAAGCTCTAATTGAAGCCATGTTGTGACTCACAAACAGTACAGTTGTCCCATCTCTTCCTACATCCTCCATCTTACCTAAACATTTTTTCTGAAACAGTGCATCCCCTACAGCCAGCACTTCGTCTACAATGAGGATATCTGGTTCAAGGTGTGCAGCCACTGCAAAAGCAAGACGTACGTACATCCCGGATGAGTAATGCTTGACTGAGGTATCGAGAAACCGCTCCACCTCGGCAAACGTCACGATCTCGTCAAATTTTCGCTTGATCTCTACCCTCCCCATCCCGAGAATGGCGCCATTGAGGAAGATGTTCTCTCGCCCAGTCAACTCCGGATGGAAACCGGTACCAACCTCTAAAAGACTTGCCACCCGCCCGTTTATGCCGATTTTACCGCTTGTCGGCTCGGTGATGCGGGAGAGGATTTTAAGCAGGGTGGACTTCCCAGCGCCATTGCGGCCGATGATCCCCACCCTATCACCCTGGTTGATCTCGAAGGAGACGTCTTTCAACGCCCAGAACTCTTCTTGAGAGGAATTAGTCAAGGGTGAATGGTGAACCGTCAAAGGATGCAGTACCATTCTGCCAACAGCCTTGACCTTTTCGGAAATGACATCACGCAGGGTAGTGTATGACTCCCGCTGTTGGTGGCTGAGAATGTATTTTTTGCTCAGTTTTTCGACTTTAATTATGGACATCTGAAACCTTGTACAAGGTGGTTTTCCCGAAGTAACTATTATCTATACTTATGATTTTTCACTAGATGATATCTGCAAACGCCCTTTCTGTATTCCGAAAATAGCGTACCGCACTCAGGAAAATCAGGATGGTAAAACCTGCGGACAGCCAGAAACCGGGCCAGTAGAGTTGTGCATTTCCGCCAAGGATAGCCCAGCGGAAGCCGTCGATGACTCCGACCATCGGATTGAGTGCATAGAGGAGCCGCCACCGCTCTGGGATTACACTGCTCGAAAAGCCAACCGGCGAAACGTAGAGCCCGAATTGAACGATAAACGGCACAACGTAGCGGAAATCACGGTACTTGACGTTGAGAGCAGCAAACCAGAGGCCGAAGCCGAAGGAGGTGAGAAAAGCTAGCCCGAGGAAAATCGGCAGGGTAAGCATGCGCCAGTCGGGAATGAACCGGTACCAAGCCATGAGTACTGTCAGGATGGCGAAAGAGATGAGGAAGTCGACGAGGTTCACAATAACTGCGCTCGTCGGGACGATCAGGCGCGGAAAGTAAACCTTGGTCAGAATGTTGGAGTTGGCGACCAGCGAGTTGCTGCATTCTGACAGGGAGTTGGCAAAGAACTGCCAGGGGAGCATGGCCGCAAAGACCATGATCGGATATGGAACTCCGTCGGCCGGAAGCTTTGCTAGCTTGCCGAAGATGATGGTAAAGATGACCATGGTAAGGAGCGGCCGCAGCACGCTCCAGGCAATGCCGATAGTAGTCTGTTTGTAGCGCACCAGGATGTCGCGCCAGGATAAAAACCAAAACAGTTCACGGAAATGCCACAGGTCGCGCCAGTAGTGTAACTCCGAGCGCCCCGCCTCGATGACTAATTGATATTCCTCATTTTTCATTTTCGATTTCCAAGGCCCGAGAGCCCGGTATTCCACAATAGGCAATATATTTCCAGGCAATAACGCCGGAAAGGTAGAAAAGAAACGGAGGAAGGCCATCTGTGGGCAGTTTAGCAATGTTACCAAAGATAACAGTGAACACCACGGTGGTAAGTAATGGTTGTATGATAAACCAAAGCGGCCCCAGGATAGTCTGCTTGTAAATAAAGACAAAGTCACGCCAGACAAAGAGACCGATCAGGTCGCGGTTTTTCCACAATTCATTGGGATGAATATCAAACCAGCCATTGCATGGTCGTATTATTTTATCCCAAGTCTGCTTATCATCATTTTTCATATTTTTCAACTTTAACACACTGGCCAACTATTAACCAGAACAACTAAAAAGCACCGCCAGAGCCTGCCTTGCGAAGAGTCGCGGATGGTTTAAAAAAAGCCGTGTCATCATGCGAAACTTTTGACCATATCCCATGGAGACCGTCATAGAGCTCTCCCTGACCCGATAGTGAAAGAGAATTTCCGGTATCCTGACGAAACGAATTCCAAGCTCGCAGAAGGATAGCCAAAAGTCCCAATCCTCCCAACCGTGCTTCATGTTTGTATTGTAGCCGCCAACCCTTTCCCATGATTCGCGATAAAACATGGCAGAGCAGAACACCATATTCTCTCTAAGAATTAAACTGGAGGAATATTCCGGGAGGGTCCACAATCCGTTGACAGCCCCAAATTTATCAGCCATGGAGTAAACCACACCGGTTCCTGAATCACCAGCAAAGACCGCTACACCCTTTTCAAGGTAGGTGGAGGCGATTAGGTCATCGGCATCCAATGGCAGGATGATGGCGCCAGTAGTTGCAGCAATCCCCCGATTACGAGCCGTTGCCAATCCGCCATTGGCTGTTCTCAAAACCTTTATCAGAGGATTATCAATCCGGTCAAGTATGGTTAGTGTTTCAGAATCGGTGGAGCCATCGTCAACCACAACAATTTCAAAATCGGAGTACGTCTGGCCCAGAACCGACTTTATTGCATCTGTCAGGAAAACGCCCTGATTATAACAGGGGATGACAACACTAATTTTTGGCATCACACTCCCAATGTTTCACTCAAACCCAGTTAGATCAATACAATCTTCTGTAAAATAAATTGTTCAAGCGCCGCTTGATCTGGTGATCGAGACGGTAGTAAATCGTGGACAACCCTTGGCTATACAGGTAATCCATCCTGACTTGGAATTCCTCGGCATAAGCCTGCTCCGCTTGGGAAACCGAACGACTGTCTGCATGTGCTCGAAAACAACTTAATTGTTTATCTACCACCAGCGGCGGGGTAACACTGCCCAGGCGGAGAAAAAGGTCATAATCCATACAATAAGATAATGACAACTTGAACCCACCAACCGCATTAAACAGATCGCGTTTAATAAATGTGGAGGGATGCAGAAGGATGTTACCGCGCACGAGGCGTCTGTAGGAATATCTTCGCACTCTGACGTCCCGGATGAATGCACCTTCTTCGGAAACAAAGGTTAAACCAGCCGTCAGCCATGCATCCTTCGGGTTACAGGAGAAACAGTCCTGGACAGTAGAAAGAACCTGGGGGTGTGGGTAGTAATCGTCAGAATTAAGGTGCGTGATAACTTCACCAGTTGCCAATGCTACTCCCTTGTTCATTGCATCGGAGATACCCCGGTCCGGTTCAGAAATCCAGCGTACGCGGGAATCAGTTGCAGCATGACTCTTGATTAATTCAAGAGTCGCATCGGTAGAAGCGCCGTCCACGATGATATGCTCATAGAGACAATCACCTTGTGCGGCCACTGAGGCAAGACATTCCGCCAAAAAACGTTCAGAATTAAGGGTTATGGTTATTACAGAGATTGGCAGAGTCATAACATTTCAGCTTCACTTCCAGCATTCCAAAGTAAACGGAAGATCATCCCAGCAAGGTCCCATCGTCCCAGTAACAAACGAACAAGCAACTCCCCCACCAGGCAGACATACACCCCTGGAAGAGCATATGGACAGAAACGACGAGTAAAAAGAAGACGATTACGAAGGGTATAATAATCACACTGATAGCTCTTGCGCAAGGGATTTGTAGCTGTTCCAATGCTCGCACCAACTTTGTGGTACACGACACTATTTGGAGCATAGGCAAGGCTGTAGAGGCCATGACCACGAGATACCCAATCAATTTCTTCAAAATAAAGATAATAATCTTCTGACATAAGTCCCACTTCTTTTAGATATGCAGAACGTACCAGCAGAGATGCCCCCACAACATAATCCATTTTCTTTTCAACCAAGGCTGGATCTGGCAGTACATCACCATTTATTGTTCTCCCAATGTGCCATGCAATCCCCAACCACTTATAATAAATCGCACCACCTAATGCCTGGATACTGGATCGATTATCATATTCCCGCAAGGTTGAGCCGCACATACCGGCATCAGGTTTTTCATTCAACCTTTTAACCATCTCTGTAAGTGCCAAGGCTTCAACCACGGTATCATTATTCAATAACCAGCAAAAATCTGCGTCACCGCATGCCAGCGCATACCGCAGACCAACGTTTGTACCGCCTCCAAAACCGAGATTTACTCCGTTCGTTACCAGACTGAACAGAGCATCTGAAGAACCGCCACCATTTTCGGCAACTGTTCGGCCTAACACTTGCCAGACAGCCGAACCTGAATCAAATGTTCTTTCAAACCATTCGCTTAACTTTATGACAGAATCGTCTTGTGAGCCATTATCACAAACTACAACACGAAAATCAGGGTACTCAAGTAACAGCAGAGAATCGAGGCACTCAATGGTATCTTTCCAGCCATTCCAATTGACAACAATAATGTAAACTCGGCTCACAGATAAATACTCCATCCCACAAGCAACGCCCAAAGTATACTTACGCACAGTAGTGGAAAATCCTTGAAAAGAGATTCAGTCGGATCGCCACTGTTGCCACTTTTAACCCTTAGAATGTATCTAAACAGACCAAAGGTGCAAAGCGGAACCGTATATACAAGCTGTGGATGGACAAGCGTATACATAGTGTAGGTGACCAGAACCGTGGCCGCTGATACCTGGAGCATAGCATCCAGAGTCCCATCGGAATAGCCACACAGGCTTGTCCTATGGCCCTCCGCATAAGCACCCAATAGATTTTGCTCTGACAAACGTTTGCCTGAACTCAAGCAGAGAGAAAGAAAGAAGACACTTAAAAAAAGCCATTCAGATATTTCGATGTTAAAAATGGCACCCCCCGCTTGAAGCCTGATTAGAAAGCCGCAGGAAATGCAAAACAGGTCAAGAACTGGTATATTTTTTAACCACTTTGTATATACAATCGTCACCGCACCATATAATAACAGATACGGAAACAAAGGCTGAACCACTAGAAAGGCTAAAACAAACCCCAACAAGCCCAGCGAAATGGCAATAGCAGTAGCCATCTTTTTTGTTACAGTCCCGGAAGGCAGGGGACGTAGGCGTTTTACAGGATGTAAAACATCCCTCTCAATATCGTTCAAGTCGTTAAAGACATACAGGGAACTGGAAATGCAGCAGAAAAAGATAAATGATAAAATTCCGTTTACAGAGAGACAAGCCGAGGAAAACAATGATCCGCTGAGAAAAGGCGGAAAGAAAATAATCAGATTCTTAATCCATTGTCGTGGTCTTAACATGTCCAAAGAGGGATACCTGTTCATTTTGCGCCCAATTCCTCGGCAAGTTTCCGTGCCGGTTCTCGATAATATGCATCAGGACGGGCATTCTCATACGCTTTTCGGAAAAAAACCGCAGCATTTTGTTTATTCCCGATTGAGAGCGCAAGCTGGCCAGATCTGTAGAGATAATGAGGTTCACGGGTTTTAAGATACAAGCTTTCATTTGTCTCGATCATATCTGCCACTATTTTTCTCTTATTCTCTAATGATACTGTACCTCCAAGTATACTTTCATCGCATTTATATATTAATTTCAACAGATCAACATCTCCATCAGCCTTGTTTCCGATTTCAGACAGTAAAATTCTTCGTGCCTCGCTTGGCATCTTTCCATGTATCTTCACCCCCATCAGATTAAGACGAATTATTCTGTTTACACTATCCTGATTATTTTGATCCGCAGCTATTCTGAACTGCTTCTCGGCTTCATCGTAACGTCGATCTTGTATTAATAGAGCACCGTATTCATTCCGAGCAACTCCAAAGTTGGGTGATTTCGCAACAATATCTTCTATAAGAGCAAGATTATCTCCCCAAAGTATTCCACGTTGAAAGGTCCCAATGGAAGCTATGGCAATAATAATGCTGCCAATGGGTACAAACCATTTATCTGCATTCCATCGCACTAGAAATCGATGAGAAAGTTCAAGAAAACCTATGACTGCAAAGGCAGATGGAATATACAGGTAGCGCTCTCCGTATGGTGTCCAGGCGATGGATGTTGTGGCTACCACTAAGGCCGGAAGCGTGAAAAAAACAGCTGATAAAAGGAAAATACCGGGAATACCAGAACGTCGGATCGTTACCATTAGTACACATAGAGTGATGATACCAACAATTGCGTACAAAGGGTCGACTTCCCTAATTGCCACGTTCAGCGGAAATGGCAGGAATATCTTCTTTACATAGAAGCCAAGCGCCTCAAATATTCGAATGAATGTATTTGCACCGCCTTCCAATATGAGCGAAATGGCATTATCACCACCTCTTTTTACATATAACAGTATCAGTACTGAGGAAACTAAACAGGAAACAACTATTGGTATGAGAAGAAAATGCATCCGCCAGGTTCTATACTTTGAAACATCTTGAGGCATAACAGGCCAGAAAATGATTACAAGAAATGCTGCCGGAATAAACATGATGGCTGTCTCTTTAGCCAACGCTCCGAAAAATGCAACTCCAAATGCAATAATAGCAAGCCGCGTCGATTGTTCCTGAACAGCACGGATTAGACAATAGACAGCAAGAAGTATGAACATACCTGCAAACACATCGGTTCTTCCGGCAATCCAGTTGACCGATTCACTGTTAATGGGATGAAGTCCGAAGAGAAGTGCACATAAGAAAGGCAGACTTTTGATTTTAGAAGTGGCGGGGAGCCGCGAGACGATCAGGAATACCAGAAACACATTTACCAGGTGAACAACAATGTTTTCCAGATGCATGAAAGTGGGATCAAGTCCCCACCATTGGAAATCAAGCCAATACGAGAGAGTGACAAGTGGACGGTAATAGAATCCCCTCCCCGGTGTGATCACATCTAAGAAAGAAAGCGTGCTATTGATCCCATAATAATCAAGAATAAATGGATCATCGAAACGACTAAATGGATGACTGATGGATTGGAAATAGACAGCCAGTACAACAGATACTGTCAGAGCGAGTTTCAGCCATGGCCTGACTAGAAATTTCATGACCTTGACACAACGGACAGGAAAAAGGATTCCATGTCCTTTCGTTTCGGCTCGACGGCCTTGATAATAGCCTTTGACTCCAGAAGCTGCCTCATAGCGGCATCGAGTTCCTCCCGAAAAACATGTTTCTCCTCATCCGGTCCATCAGGACGACAAAAGGAAATAACATACCCTATCACCCCCTTTTCGAGAATGCTATCGACGCTGTCAACAGCTTCAAGAACTCCATTAGCGATAACACCGACACGATCGCAAACAGCCTCCACATCCGTCGTAATATGGGTACTGAAGAATACCGTCTTCCCGCGCTGTTTCAGATCACGGATTATATCTTTCACCAAGGCCCGGCCGATCGGGTCAAGACCACTCATCGGTTCATCCAGGATGTACATATCCGGGTCATGGACCAAGGCCTGCCCGAGCCCAAGCCGTTGCACCATCCCTTTGCTGTAGCCACGAATCGGGCGGTCTGCGGAGCGGGTAAGATCCAGCAGGTCAAGCACACGCTCCGATTCTTTCCGCAGAGATGTATGATCCATTCCATATGTCGAGCCGACGAACGTGAGGTATTCTCTGGCCGTCATAAAATCAAAGAATGAAGGATTTTCCGGAAGATAGCCTATTCTGCGCCGAGATGATGGATCGGTTGCAGGAACACCAAAAACCTGTACTCCTCCGGCTGTTGGCCGAATCAAGCCCATAATTGACTTGATAGTAGTGCTCTTTCCAGCTCCATTCGGCCCAAGAAATCCAAACATCTCACCGGTTGCAACCTCCAGATCAAGCCCGACAAGAGCAGTCACTTTCTGAAGTTTTATACTACTGTACGATTTACTCAATCCTTTAATAGAAAGCGCACTCACTTTTTTTGCTCCCTAAATGCAAATTTACTGGTTGTTCGAACGGTGCCTGAATTATCCAGATAAAAACTGCCACCATATGGATCCTCCGGCAATCGTTTCAAAAGTCCATATTCAATAAGCTCATCAAGCCGCCCTGGAAGACGTCCATTCTGTTCCCTGAACTGACTGACTGCAGCTTGAATACTTAACACAGCCTGTAATGCTGTCCTACGCAAACGATACAATTTCCTCGTTTGTTCATCCTTGGCACCCTTTTCCATCATCTCAAGAAAATCAATGCCAATTTTACTCTTATCGGACTCATAATAATATCGTGCGGCCAGGTTAGTCAGTAGAGGATTACCGGAAAGCTCGGCAGCTCTCTGCATGTAACGTGCAGCAGGTTCATATTGCTTCAGGAAGTATGCGGCATTAAACCCGGCAAAGAAAGGGAGCATATAATCCCATGTCCGATATTTCATACCATAATCGAGCATTTGATTAACTTCCTTTGCTCGGCCTACTTCCCAAGTAAAGGCAGCTTGAGCAAAATAATAGGTATCATTGTTATAAGGATCAAGTTTGACGACGGTCTGAAGGGTTGTGTACATGTTTTGATATTCAGGGGGAAGAACAATCTTCTTTTGGAGATTTTCAACCAGTGTTCCGAAATAAACAAGAACTTTTACAACGGCAATGTGTGCTACGAGCAGTTTCTGATCGCCTACTGCTACCCGGAGTACCTCAGCACTGGGCACGTATCCCAATTTAACGGCAACCGGCCTGTTCTTCATATAGGCTGCAAAAGGTACTATACAAATAACATATCCAGCTATTAACAGAACAAATAAAAGGCGATAGACCATCACGCCAGTTCCCTCTTGTTAAATGCCCACACCGCGATCATCAATATGATGCTCGTATAAATCAGAAAGTAGGCGCCGGTAAACAAAAACCCCTGAACGGAAACAGGAAGCAGATAAACTGCCTGGACCTTGAAATCGAAGGCGGCAAAATTCGGGATGCAGTAATATATCGCGCTGATAACAGTATGAGTCACAACTGACAAAGTTTTACCATAATCGCTGATAATATATTCATAAACCTCTTGCGATGCGCTTCCGCAAAAATATATAACCAGTGTGGCAATAAATGGGAAGTAGAAAGAGGTGCTAAGTGAAGAAAAAAGCAGCGCAACTGCAGCGACAAGAATGTACTTCAGCCCATCCAACAGTATCGCTAGCCAGATTTGAAACCAGCGGACAGGAATATCAGAAGGGTGCTGTACCGACACCAACGCTATCACTGCCGTAGCCACCAGCCCAAGCAGAATGCATCCAGTCATGATAAAAAGGACAATCCCGAAAAACTTTCCCAATATATAACTGGTACGGGAGATGGGGAGCCCGAGAATCGATGCAAGATAGCGGCGATCTAGATCGCGCCAGACAGAAGTAGAGCCGAGAATTACCGTCAGTATCAGGAGAATGATTGATATGGCTGAAAGCGATAACGTTACCGAAAGCTCCTGAACTTGACGCATGGAGAAAAGGCTGAGTGCAGGAATAATGAGAAAAATGAAAAGGGCACACACAAGCAGGAACTGAAATAATCTGTCACGAATAAAACCTTTGAGAGTTGCCTCTAATAACACGCGGAAATTTTTCACTTGCCAAGACTCCAATCTGAAAAAAACGGGATGTGCCGAAAAAGGCGCATCCCGTTATTATACTTTATTCAAGCGAGAAACTAAACTACTTTGATGCGGTCCAGGCCACGCCTGCGGCATTGGTCCAATCATATTGAGTAGACGCAGTCGCCGGCGCATTCGGCCCTTTTTGAACGTTAGCCTGGGTAGCATTACCGCTAGCGCTTGGATACCTGTATATATTAGTATCCGTTGAAGTAGTTGCATACGTAAAGGTACCCGTTGTGTGGTAGGTACCCAAGGAGTAAGTTGCGCCCGACGCATGAGAAGAATAGCCAATGACAACACCTGCAGAAGGCTTAAATGTAAGTGCTGGAACGGGATCAGTTACAGCCATAGTTTGATCACCACCACCATTGTCTGTAGATGTACCTGCTGAGAGCCAAGTAAAGGCTACTGCTGCTGCAAAAGAATTAGCTGCACAAGATAACGTTAGAATGGCAGCAACTATAAGAATTTTCTTTTTCATAATGTAACTCCTTTCACGTCAATTTAAGAGTGATTAGTTCGGATAATACTGGTTATCAGCAAAATAAGATTCCAAACTTGTCTTGGAATTTTTCAGGTCGCTCGTTGCCGCACTATTGTAAGCCTTTGCGCGGTACGAAGAGAACTGCGGGATGGCGATGGCCGCCAGGATGCCGATGATCGCAACAACGATCAAGAGCTCGATCAGGGTGAAGCCTTTTCTGTTACGAAGTTTGTTAAGCATGTTTTTCTCCTTTCGTTTGAATGTACTCTGCATTGAGAGCAGTTTTGCTGTAAGTTCTGATAGTGATTAAGCAAAATACAAGCCAATGCCACCTATTCTCTCAACTTACCGATAATTTTATATTTTTTCTAAACCACAGAATTGAGTGTGTCTAAAACCGCAACCCATTGTCACCGCCGAGTGACAATTTATGTCAGTTTTCACTCCTCAGCCGAATCCAACCCAAACTTGGCCAAACGATACCTGAACGACCGGAAGGACATCCCCAACAGCTCCCCGGCCTTTTTCTTGGCGCCCCCGGTTTTCTCCAGCGCTTTCAGCAGATACTGTTTTTCCAACTCATCCAGCAGCGGTTCCAGGGCAATTCCCTCATCGGGGATGGTCACCTCGCTGCTCACACCTGGTGCCGCCCCGCTACACACCTGCTTGGGCAGATTGCTTTCGGAAATCAGCGAAGAATCGAGAATCAGGCTCCGCTCGACAACATTCTCCAGTTCTCTGATATTCCCGGGGAATTGGTAGTTCATTAGCATTTTCAGGGCGCCCGGAGTGATAACCTCTCCCGATGATGACGCCGTTCCGTACTTGCGGAAAAAACAATCGACGAGTGCCGGAATGTCCTCGATCCGCTCCCGCAGCGGCGGCAAATTAATCTGTACGACGTTGATACGGTAGAAGAGATCCTCGCGGAAGCTGCCATCCTTGACCTGATTTTGCAAATCACGGTTGGAGGCGGTCAGGATGCGCACATCGGTCTTTTGCACCTGTGTGCCGCCCACCCGCCGAAATTCCCGCTCCTGGAGGACGCGCAGCAGTTTTGTCTGCATCAGCAGTGGCAGTTCGCCGATCTCGTCCAAGAACAGCGTCCCGCCTTCAGCCTGCTCGAACAAACCAGCCCGGTCAACCACCGCACCGGTGAAAGAACCTTTCTTGTGGCCGAACAGTTCGCTTTCCATCAGCGACTCGGGTATCGCCCCGCAGTTGACCGCCACAAACGCTTTTTTGCTGCGCGGGCTGCTGTTGTGAATGGCACGGGCCACCAACTCCTTACCTGTACCGCTCTCCCCCAGGATCACCACGGAACTGTTGCTGGGAGCCACCTTCTGGATCAGGGCAAATATTTCCTTCATCTTCGGACTGGTGCCGATGATCCCGCAGAAGCTGAACCGTTCCTGGACTTCCAGCTTTAGTCTGCGATTCTCCTTTTGCAGGCTGCTCTTTTCCAGAGCATTTTTTACCAGCACCTTCACTTCTTCAACCCTGAAAGGTTTGGCAATGTAATCGTAGGCGCCGAGCTTCATCGCCTCTACTGCCTGTTCGGCAGTAGTATAAGCAGTTATCATCAAAACCGCCGTTTCAGGTGATATCTTTTTGATCCGCTCCAGAAGAGCCATGCCGTCAAGGCCCGGCATGTTCACATCGGAAATAACCAGTTCATATCTGTCGTTTTCCAGGTATTGCAGGGCAACTTCGGCATTTTCCGCCGCCTCAACACAATATCCTTCCCTCTCAAGAAGAATGGTCAGAAACTCCCGCATGCTCAGTTCATCATCGACAACCAGTATTTTAATCTGCATAATTCCTCAAAACTAACGTTCAAAGTTCAACGTTCTAAGTTAGAGCAAAAAATCAGCCGTTGACCATCGATCGCCCATCGCTGACTACCGGCAGATAGAGGGTGAAGGTGGTCCCTTTACCGATTATGCTGTCAACGGCGATCATCCCGCCATGGGTCTCCATTATCCTGTAGACAGTAGCAAGACCGAGACCGGTCCCCCCGGGCTTTGTTGTAAAAAACGGCTCAAATACCTTCTTCACATCTTCCGGACCCATGCCGACACCGTTGTCCGTCACCGTTATCTTAACCACGTCGCCGACGTTTATCCTCGCTGTCGCATCATTCTTTATTATTTCGGCATCGAGTGATATTAGGCCACCGGAAGGCATGGCTTCAGCCGCATTTACCAACAGGTTCCAGAATACCTGTTTGCACTGGTCAAGA
>Ga0210377_10000575_pt1 | contig 35138 bp, 28 predicted proteins | sample PLM4_65_b1redo_FD_155480 | JGI IMG/M metagenome (GOLD analysis project Ga0210377, IMG submission 155480) | Groundwater sediment microbial communities from an aquifer in East River, Colorado, USA - PLM4_65_b1 redo | ecosystem: Environmental > Terrestrial > Soil > Riparian zone | place: USA: East... | reverse complement strand
TCAGGCTGGTCAACTCCCGGCGGATTCCGATAGACTGTCGTCGGGCCACGGCGTCTCCTCCTTCTCAAAGGTCGTTGCCAACCCAATGAGAACAGAGGACGTGGCCCTTTTTCTACCCCCCTCTTCGCCAATCAGATTAAGACCCTTAACCGAACACCGATGAACCTCTCTACTGCCATCGCGACGACCAGCCCATCCGCTTCGGTTCCGAGATCAAGGCTCTCCTGGCGACCGGGCGCCCGTCACGGTGGATCGACACCCAGGCCCTACATGAGTGCCTCTATTACTGCGCCGCGCTGGGACACCGCTCGATGTTCGCCGATGTCGCGGAGCTGCTCCCGGGCCACTACGCCACATTCGACGAGAGCGGATTCCGCCCCCAACCGTACGTCAGCCTCCAGGATCGTCACCCGGTGGGCGATGATGTTCCGAAGCGACGTGCCTTTCGGAGTCTCCCTCAGCGGTGGGATCGACTCGTCCACCCTGACCGCGATCACGAGCCGGCACTACTCCGGCCGTCTGCAGAGTAATTCCGTCGCCTTCGATTTCCAGCAAGGCGAAGGCGAACTGCCCCGGGCGCGCCAGATCGCGAAGCCTTTCGGCACCGATCAACACGAGCTCAGGGTGAGCAAGGAGAACATCTCCGAGACCATCGAGCACCTGGTCTCCTGCCATGACGAGCCGTTCGGGGATGCCGCGGACATGCCGCTTTATCTCCTGGCGGAGCGGCTCTGCGGCACGATCCATGTACCTCGAGAACGTCGATAAGACGACGATGGCGCATAGCCTCGAGGTCCGCCTCCCCATGCGGACCAGGAGCTCGCCGCCTACCTGTTGAGCCATCCGTCGCGTTACAAGGTCAGGGGCCTGGAGAAGAAATGGATACTCCGCCGCGCCATGCATTGAGTGCTCCTCGACCCGACCGTCGACCGCGCCGGATTCTCCGACCTGCCCACCTTGGACCGGACCATCGCAGAGCATCTCGAGGGTTCCAGAGTCCACGGGTTCATCCTCTGGAAGGCACTAAATCTAGAAGTCTGGATCCGCCAGTACGGGATCAACCCGCTGGCGGACTGACCTATGGGACCGCCGGCCCGCCGGACCCGCGCGCACCGGTATCCATCCCCATCTCGGCTAGACGTTGCGCCGCAAGATCCATGAGCGCCCGGTGCGTCTTTGTCAGCCCCGCATCGTTGGAGTGGTTCATGTCCGCGAATTCCGCCTCCGCCAGCAGGCCCGAAAGGTCGATCACCTGCAGGTCGACCGTGCGGGCGAGATCGAGGACCCTCTCCCGGTAGGCTATCGGCCAGGGGAGATCCCCGTAGGCATGCCGCTGTGGGAGAAGCACGGCGGTCACGCCGACTCCCTGGGAGCGCAGGTAGGCCACCAGGTCGGCCAATGCCGTCATCTGCTTGTCGAGCGTATCGGCATATCGGGCCGATCCGGCCATGCGTTCCGCCCACGCGGCCACCTTCGCCCGATCCTGGATATTTTCGGTGTCAGACAGCGCGAACCCGACGCTCGTCGCCGCTGCGCGGGCGACACGATTGAACCCCCCGGTCAGGAATCCGGCACATCGCCCGCGCTCGCGAAGCCACAGCCGCTCGATGCCACCCACCGGGACCGTGGCGATGCCCTGTTCCCTGTCGTAGGTGTACAGCCCGTGGCGCCGCCAGAGGGGCCCGAAAAATGCCTCCGGATCCCAGCCGACCGACATGGACCAGTACAGCCCCAGGACGGCGTGCACCCTGTCCGGGCCCGCGGCGAGAAGACCCTCCTGTTCGACCAGGTGTCGCGCAAACTGCAACTGCATGGCGTGGTTGGTGGCGCCGATGCCGAAGTTGTGCACCCGGGCGCGAACCGAGTCCGGTTCGTCCCACATACGCGTCGCCCACTTCATCGCCGAGGTCCCGAAGAAAAACACGCCGCCGGTCCCATCCCGCAGGTGCGGGAGGTCCTCCAGCACCAGGCGATCTTCGAAATCGAAGTAGAAACCACGGTCCATCATCCGCTCCGTGCCCGCGGCGAAACGACGAAGGTCCCAGGCGGTGACCATCCGCTCAAGCGTCGCGCAGTGCGCCAGCAGGTCAATCCCGACCGTCGTCATCGACATCGCGAGCAGGACAACTCCCGGGATGAACCGGGGCCTTGGTCGCACTCGAGACTGACCCGGGATGTCGCTCATGGATGTCACCGGTCAGAACGCCTGATACAGCACGGCCTGCCCGCTCGTGCTGCTCAGGAAGAGGATCGCGCAGGCCGAGGCCATCAAGGCGACCGCACCCACGAGAAGAACGGGGTGGCGCATCCCGAACCGCACCAGTCTCTCCGACCACGGCTTCGTCACGGCGACCCCAGCCCATTGATTGCGCCACCCACGACATGCAGGATGCTGAAACAGCCGTCGAGGCTGTCGGCGAAGAAGAACATCGTCAGGGCGAAGTAGGCCATGGTCCCGGCGATCGCGATGCCGCGAATCGGCCGCGATGCCAGGTAGGTCTTGAAACCGGCCCTGCCGCGTCGGCGGATCACGAGCGTCTCCCAGACCTTCGCGGCGGAGGTCCCGACGCCATGCAGAAGACCGAACACGAAATAATTCGAGCTCGTGCCGTGCCAGACACCGGCGATGACGAAGGCCACGAAGTAACACAGGAATGCGAGACCCGCGGCGTATCCCGGCCAAGTCCCGGCCACGAAGCGGTACAGAGGGATGAAAAGGTAGTCGCGGATCCAGAATCCGAGCGTCCGGTGCCAGCGTGTCCAGAATTCGATGAGGTTGCGGGACAAATAGGGCCGGTCGAAGTTCTCCGGCAGGGCGAGGCCGAACAGGCAGGCGGAACCGATCGCCACGTCGCAATACCCCGAGAAGTTCGCGTACATGTAGAGCGGATAGGCGACGAACAGGCCCGCGAACAGGATCAGGACGATCCCGGCGCCTTCGCCGCCCGACCCGCGCGCGAGGCTGATGAGCCTCTCGTGACACTTCTCGTAGACGAACAGCAGTGCGGCGCCGAAGCCCCACATCTTCATCACGCCGAACAGGATGCGGATCCAGAGCGCGGCGGTCTCGCGCCAGTGGCGCGGCAGCGGCTCGAGCCGGTCCCAGGATTCACGGAACTCGTTGTACCGCTGGATTGGCCCGGCGAGCAGCGCGAACAGGTTGAGCTGGTAGTTGAGGTAGGTCCACGGGCTGGCCCCCTCGATCTGCTGCTCCATGCTGTCCACGACGAAGTGGATTTGCCGGAACAGCATGTAGCTGATCCCCACCACGGTGAGTGGGTGCGCGAGAAGGACTGGTGGAAGCAGGCCGGCGAGGAAATCATATTTCTTCAGCCACACGAACGCGCCCACCAGCGCCACCAGGTAGGCCGCGAACAGGCCGCTTCGCGGCCGCGCCTGCAGCGCCCTCGCAACCAGGTAACCCGAACCAATGAACACCGCAAGCGCGAGCCACGAGGCCGCATTGCCGACGAAAAGCGACAAGAAGGAGAGGCTGCCGGCGGCGAGGGCGATCTGCCGGGCCCGGACCCCCGGTATCAGGGGGAAGACAACCGAGAGTGCGGCGACCAGGACGATGAAGCCCTGGCTCCCGACGGTCATGTCTTGAGGCGGCTCAGCTTCGACCCCAGAACCGTCAGGAGGATTCCGACGTTCTGCCCTTCCTCCTTGAGCCTGGCGATCTCCGCGGTCGCGAACTTCACGCCGAAGCGTTTCTCCATTGCGATGATCAGGTTGATGTGCATCAGCGAGTCCCAGCCCGGAACATCGTCGGCCGTGGTCGCCTCCTGTATGACGAGCGCGTCGTCACCGAACACGCGGCGGAAGACATCCTGCACCTGGTCGTGAAGTCCATCCATTATCCTATGCCTCCCCGATGTGGACCGCCGTCTCCTGCCATCCGGTGTCGAGCCGCAGTTCCCAGAGAGTGCCGCCGTTGTCCGCGGGTCCGACAAGGGCGAACCCCAGGCCTTCGTAATGATCCCTGACGATGATGTTCTTCGCGGTGGGGATGTACGCGCCTCGCAGGAGAGACCATCCCCGCTCCGACGCAGCACGCGCGAGGCGGTTGAGGACGAAGAGCTCCACCCCGCGCTTGAGAACCCGGCAGCTCATGATCCACGTGTCGATGCTCAGCACGCCATCGGCGCCGCGCGCCATGACGACGGATATGAGCCCGTTGTCGCCGAAACGATCGGCGAGGGACACTGTCAGCGTCAGCCAGTTCGGATCGTCCACCCGCTGCATGATTTCGCCCGTCGAGTAGCGACGCGTGGTGAGGTTGAACTGGTTGGAGCGGTTGATCAGCTGCGTGGCGCGCTCGAGATTCGCCGCCCCGATCGGTGCGACCCGGGCGGTCATCGCCAGGGACCGCAGGAAGTCATCGAGATTCGAGGCCGACGCCTCGGCGCTCTCCCGCTCGACATTGGCGCGGTACATCTCGGTGCGCTGCAGATCCTCCTGGTTGAGCGCCACGGTCTGGAAGTACCGGTGCCGCTCCAGCGCCCGCACGAAACCGGTCGGGTCTTCAGGCATCTCGGGCACCGCGACCTCCGGCACCAAACGCCGCACGATGCTGCGCTCCATGGGATTGTCGTCAACGAATACCATCGAGTTCAGGCCGATGTTGAGGCGCGTGGCGATCGTCCGCACGTTGGTGGCCTTGTCCTGCCAATTCGCGACGAAACATGCGATGTCGGGCAGGCGCAGGATCATCTCGGTGTGCTTCTCGAAGACCTCTCGCGCCGTGGCCTCCTCGTTCTTGCTGCAGACCGCGAGGATGACGCCCCGACGGCCCAAGTCGAGCACGTAGCGCTGAAAAGACTGGTAGGCCTCGCCTTCGCCGTCGCCCTGCCCGAGCCGGATGCCACCGAGGCCATCGTCGCCGATGACACCACCCCAGAGGGTGTTGTCGAGATCGAGGACCAGGCATTTTTTGCCCAGGCCCAACTGGCTCGCGATCAGCGAGCTGACGCTGTGCGCGTAGTCCACGAGGAATTCCGGAGCGCACGGAAGCTTCGCATGGTGGTAGAAACGCTCATCGCTCCACTGCCATCGACCGGCGAGGGCGGACAGGTGGTCAATATCGTGAATGGTGACGTACGGCGGCGCCGATTCGACCAGCCGGCCGTTCATCCGGCTCATGAAGCGGCCACGACTCGCGGGATGCCGCGGCTCATGGTTCCCTAGCACCCGCCAGGCCGGGGCATCGAAGTTGTTCTGGATGACCTGGCACTGCAGGCGGGCGTGCGCCCGGTGCCACAGATGCGCCCAGGAACCCAGTTCTCGATCCAGAAGCCCGTTCACGGCCTCGGCGTCGGCGGAGAGTTCGGGCAGGTGTCCCAGGTCGCGCCAGGATGTAGCCAGGAAAAGGAATCGTGGCCTGAAACGATACAGCTCCGAGCCCTCGTCGAGGACTTCCTGCCGGAAGACGCCGTACTCCGCCTGGTAGATCTCGCACCTGACACCCGCGGCGAACAGGAACAACTCGACCAGGCGGACCAACTGGCTGGCGGTGAAGCTGCTCAGCACCGCGATGCGCACCACCTCGCCGGACTGCGCCAGCCGCCCGCCGAACTCCCGCTGCAGGCGCGAGAGCGTCAGGGCGGTGGTGTAATCGAGCGAAGGAACGATGGCGCGGCGCAGGGTGTCGGCTGCCTGCTCGATCTGTCCGTCGTCGACGGCCTGGCGCAACGCGCGGAGGAGATCCGCGGTGCCCCCGGACTGACCTGCATCCATTTCGCGCAGGTGGGCATCGAGGGCGGCAAGAAGGGCGTCGCTTGGCGGCATGGGCGGCAGCGCGATTATCCTACAATCCGCACGCTTTTGTGCCGCCCTCCTTTGGGCGCCACGACGCCGGCGCGCCTTGATGGGAGCGCGGTTGCGGGCGGCACGACGACGGGCGCCGAACGTTGAGTCCCACCATCCCGTGTGGTATAAGCACCGAGTCCGGACTGTGCGAGGCTGAAACCATGTCGAACACCATCGAAGTCTTCGTCGCCGGCGCCGTGCGGACGCCAATCGGCAAGTTCGGCGGCGCGTTCGCGAACCTGACCGCGCCCGAGCTCGGGGCCGCCGCCGCGATCGCGGCCATGGATCGGGCCGGCGTGCGTCCCGCCGACATCGAAGAGACCATCATGGGCCACGCCCGGCCGGCGGGAGCCGGGCCCAACCCGGCGCGGCAGATAGCCCATCGCGCGGGGGTACCGTTCACCTCCCCCGCCTACACCGTCAACATGGCCTGCGGATCGGGGCTGCGGGCGATGATCTCGGCGTACCAGAGCATCGTCATGGGTGACCGCGACGTGGTGCTCGCCGGCGGCGCCGAATCGATGAGCCGGGTGCCCTTCCTGCTCGAAGGTGTGCGCTGGGGTGCCAAGATGGGCCATCAGAAGGTGACCGATGCGATGTACCGCGACGGCTTCGTCTGCCCTCTGTGCGGCCAGGTGATGGGCGAGACGGCGGAAACGCTCGCCGACAACTACTCGATCCCGCGCACCGAGCAGGATGCCTACGCCGCCGAGACTCAGCAGCGCTGCGAGCGCGCCCGCAAGGCCGGCCTGTTCAAAGACGAGATCGTTCCGGTGCGCGTCCCGGGGCCGAAGGGCGATACCGTCGTCGAGCACGACGAACACCCCCGCGATGGCATCACGCCCGAGGCCATGGCCAAGCTGCCCCCGGTGTTCCGCAAGGATGGCACTGTCCACGCCGGCAACTCCTCGGGAATCGTCGACGGTGCGGCGGCGGTGGTGGTCCTTTCGGGGACGGCCGTGAAGCGCCTCAAGGTGAAGCCCATGGCCCGCATCGCGGCCTACACCATCGCCGGGGTCGATCCGGCGATCATGGGGATCGGCCCGGTCCCGGCGATGCGCGCCCTGTTCGAGAAGACAGGACTCTCGGTTGCCGACATCGATCTCATCGAGCTCAACGAAGCCTTCGCCGCCCAGGTCCTGGCGTGCCAGCGCGAGCTGAAGCTCGACATGTCCCGCGTCAACGTCAACGGTGGCGCCATTGCCCTGGGGCACCCCATCGGCGCCACCGGGACACGGATCGCCGTGACCCTCATCCACGAGATGCTGCGCCGAAAATCCCGCCGCGGTATCGCCACGCTGTGCATCAGTGGCGGCCAGGGCATCGCAATGCTCCTCGAGCCGGCGGAGGCCTGATCCCGGATGGCCCGTTCATTCAAGGCCCTCGATCTGCTCGATGTCGAGTCCCTCCTTAACGAGGAGGAGCGCCTCATCCGTGACACCATCCGGACCTTCGTGACCGACCGTGTGCTTCCGATCATCGAGACCCACTTCCGCAACGCGACATTCCCGAACGAGTTGATTCCAGGGATGGCCGATCTGGGCGTCTTTGGAGCCAACCTCCAGGGCTACGGTTGCACTGGGCTGAGCAGCACCGCTTACGGTCTCATCATGCAGGAACTGGAGCGGGGTGACAGTGGTCTGAGGTCGTTCGTGTCGGTGCAGGGTGCGCTCTGCATGTACCCGATCCATGCCTTCGGATCGGACGCGCAGAAGGAACGGTGGCTGCCCCGGATGGCACGCGGCGAAGCGATCGGCTGCTTCGGTTTGACCGAGCCCGACGCCGGAAGCGACCCCGGCAGCATGCGAACCCGTGCCGTGCGCAAGGGCGATGGCTACGTGATCAACGGCGCCAAGGCCTGGATCACCAACGGCTCCGTGGCCGACGTGGCCGTGGTCTGGGCACGCTGCGAAGACGGCGTCATCCGCGGTTTCCTCGTGGATCGGGGCACCCCCGGCTTCAGCACCCGCAATCACGAGGGGAAGTTCTCGCTTCGCGCGTCAGTGACCTCGGAGCTGATCTTCCAGGATTGCCAGGTTCCCGCGGCCAACCTGCTACCGAAGACGGTCGGGCTGAAGAATGCCCTGATGTGTCTCAACCAGGCGCGCTACGGCATCGCCTGGGGCGGTGTCGGGTCGGCGCTCGCCGTGTTCGACGAGGCTCTCACATACGCCAAGAACCGGGTCGTTTTCGGCAAGCCGATCGCCGGGTTCCAGTTGCAGCAGGAGAAGCTGGTCTGGATGGCGAACGAGATCACCAAGGCACAGCTCCTCGTGCTGCGTCTGGGACGGCTGAAGGACGAAGGGCGTGCCACCGCCGTGCAGATCTCCCTCGCCAAGCGTAATAACGTCTGGGTGGCCCGGGAATGCGCCAAGCTGGCGCGCGAGATCCTCGGCGCCAACGGTATCGCCGACGAGTACCAGTCGGGTCGCCACTTCTGCAATATCGAAGCGGTGTACACGTACGAGGGGACCCACGACATCCATACGCTGATCGTGGGCGAGGCGCTGACGGGGATCCCCGCATACTCCTGAACGGCTGTGCCGCACCGAACTCCCACGTGCGCCCCACCGCGCGGCTCTGAACGTCACTCCCTCCGGAGAGGATCTCCTGATTTCCGCCCTGTTGAGTCACTGCGCGCAAACTTCTCGGTGAGATACTCGCGGAGTTCCGTCTCGTTCATGCCCTTCGTCTGAAGAGCGCCCGGCAGTGTCTTCGCGATGTATGCGGCGCTGGTTCCCAATACCCTGGCGGGACTGCCCGCAGCCACCGATCCCATCGGGATCGAACGCGTGACGATCGATCCGGCGCCGATGATACTGTCACGTCCGATTCGCACACCAGGAAGGATGATCGTGTTGATGCCAATGAAGCAGTTGTCCTCGATCACGATCGGTCGGATAACGGTCGCCCTGGGATGCTCGTCACGACAGAGCCAAAGACTGCCGTCGTGGGTGAGGAAGCTGACATTGTTGGTGATTCGGACGTGATCCCCGAGCGATACCAGATAGGGCTCACTTCCCCAGTTGATGTTGCCGCCAAGTTCACATCGATCACCCATCCTGACACCGATGCCGCGTGCGTACCCGATCGGGTCTGTCGATCGCTTCAGCGCTGCCGCGAGCATTCCTGCGAGCTCCCCGACCTTTCCGAAGATCACGCGCCTCTCCTCATCATCAACTCGCTCCGCATGATTGCCGTGTCACCTGCTTGATCGCCTGTCGAAGGAGCTCGCCGGTTCTTGTGCCCACGAATTCACCCGCCGCCTGAAGGCCTTGACGGACCGACTGCGATCGTAGCGCTCCATCCGTCCTGAGTTTCATGATCCCCGCCGCGAGCGCCCGTGGCGACGGGTCGCTCACCACCAGACCGCAGCTGCGCTCCCTGAAGAACCGGGCGAGAAAATATTCTTCCGGACAATGGACAAGCACGGGGCGACGGGCGAGAAAGTACTCGTAGGCTTTAATTCCGAAGCAGGTCGCCAACTGATCCCGAGAATGTTCGGCGATGCCGAACGTCAACGGGAGGAAGAGGATGTCGCACTTTGCGAGTTCCCGGACCAGGGCCGATTCATCCTCATGAAACTCGATGATGGTGTTTTCGGACCAGAGACCATTTCGCTCAAGGAACTGCCTCGAATGAGGCGTGTAGTAGTGAATGGCATAATCCGTATCCGATCCGACCGCCTTGACCAGCGCCTGGATCGAGTCCATCCGCGTGGCGTTGATGTTGCCGCTGTAGGCGATGCGGTAGGGCTTCCCGGGGGCCGGCGGCTCCACATACTCCGGTATGGGTTGGTTGATACAGGTCGGGAGTGTCAGGACATCGGCTCCGTATCGTTCGCCATAGTAGTCGGCCATGCCTTGGTTGACCGCCATGACCCGGGACGCCGAACGGAATACGCGCGGCTGCAACCAACGGGACAGGCGTGCCTCCCAACCGTCGCCGGGACGATCCTCCATATATAGATCGCAGAAGTACGCCAGGAGTGGCAGCCCCGTCACCCGATGCAGGATATACCCTGTCAGCAGCGAACATTCATCGGGGAATGTCGCCAGGATCGCGGAACATCCATGTCGGCGAATCGCGAGCCAACCCTGGATGACCGCCGGCCCCACCGCCGCCATACGCGAAAATCGCTCACCACGGAACCCGCGTGGTAGACCTTTGACACGCACAACCGGCACATGGACCTGAACGTTCGTGAGTTGCAACGACGGGTTGGCCGGTCGACCCAACAGGACGATCTCATCGGGGTCGAGGTTCTCAACGAGACGGCGAATCACGGTGCCGGTGCCGGAAGCCGTGTACGGAATGCTGACGACCGTCGCGAGGACCGGACCATTCCCTCCCCTGCTCATGACACCGACCTCGAGAGCCTCCTGAAGAAACGGGACACGCCCGCCGGCCACGCGAGCCCGTCGCTCACGGCGAGGAGTCGTGCGATGTCCGAGCGCGTCGCAGCGAACCGCACATAGTCCCGCAATTCTCGAACTCGAATCAGCGCCACAACTCGTCGCTCCGTGCTCGACACGATTCCGCCGTTCTCGAGGATTCTACGCGCGGCGCGCTGAATTCTCGAGTGGGCTCGTCACCCGGTCCGGACACCGCGACAGGGACGCACACTTCTCAGCCTCAACCGCGGGCCACAAGCGTACATGTGCCCCCCCCCACCACGAATGCAAGCTGACTCATGACCCGTCGCCACCTTCCGCTCGGCTTTCGACTGTTCTTACCCCCGCATCAAAATGTTGTCAAGCAGAGAATCGCGACATCCCGGGCAAGCAAGGGAGGGGAACTCGGCGCCGGTCGCCGGACCTCAAGCCGGAATCCTATGCTTCAAACTGTCGGAGGCAACGTCTGCGGTGCGTCCATCGGCCGACACGTGCGAGGGAGATCCCCCCCCGGTAACCCAGCAACGATGCCCTCCCGGACCGCTGGCCCGATCCGCATTTCAGTCCCCTCAGGGGGTCGACGCACTGGGGGGCGATCAGGAGGCTCCGGGAGCGTGGCGTGATCGACCTCGTGGTCCCCACAACCCAGCCCAGAACCACCTGCGTCACCGACCCCTCTCAAGTACTGCGATCAGGGTCGAAAGACGTTGCAAAACAACGGGTTCTGGCGTAAGTTGTGCCGCCAATCCTGCAGGGAAGAGACGCGAATGTGCGGAATCGCCGGCATCGTCGGTCGACCCGATCGGAATGCCATCCAGAGGATGATCGACGCGATGACCCGGCGCGAGCCGGATGACAGCGGAATCTATGCCGATCCGCTCGTTGCCCTGGGCCATCGACGCCTCAGCATCCTCGACCTGTCGCCCGCGGCGCACCAGCCGATGTCCAGGGCCGGCGGGCGCCTCTGGATCGTCTACAACGGAGAGGTCTACAACTTCGCCGCCCTGCGCAAGGAACTGGAGGCCACTGGTCACCAGTTTGTCTCCCGCTCGGACACCGCCGGGATTCTCGCCAGTGGTTTGGTAAATCGTGACATCGACAGGGTTGCTCTGGTCCAGTACCTGATGCACGGCCACGTCGTCCAACCCCGTACGATGCAGAACGTGGCGATGCTCCCCGCGGCACACTTCCTGACGTATTGGCCTGGTCACGAACCGCTGATCCAGCCCTACTGGGGGCTTGAGAGCGACCGTTGCGCCGCCCTTTCTCGCGGCCTCGGGTTCGACGAGCAGGCCGCGCGACTGCGGACGTTGCTCGAGGAAGCGGCCCGCGCGCAGATGGTGAGCGATGTCCCGCTGGGGGCCTTCCTCAGCGGCGGCGGCGACTCCTCGACCCTCGTGGCCCTGATGACCCGCGTATCTGGTCGGCCGGTACACACCTTCTCGGTCGGCTTCGCCGACGCCGGGGCCGACCTCGACGAGTCCGAGGACGTGCAGCGCTCGGCGCGCCACCTTGGAGCGATTCACAGCGCGGTTCGGGTGGATGGGGGCCAGGTGGCTGACGCGCTGCCGCGCATCGCCCCAGCCCTGGGACAGCCGACCATCGACGGCGTCAACATGTACTTCGTCTCGGAGGCAGCCCGCAGTGGCGTCACGGTGGCCCTTTCGGGCCTCGGCGGCGACGAGATGTTCGCCGGCCATGCGACCTTCCCCATCCTGTCGGAGCGTGATGCCATCGCCCCGCGGCTGCGTCGAGCGCTAGGAAAGCTCCGACGGTCTCCATCTCGCTGGGTGACGGGCGAAGAAGAACTCGAACGAGCCTGGAAAACGACCCGCGCGCGCCACGGGTTTGCGATGGATTATATGTCCTTCCATATGGTGCGATCTCCGCAAGATGCCTGGGCGCTCGCCGGGAGGCCCGTCGTGGCCCAGGATGCGGTCTTCGCCTACCTCGACGCCGACGATCCGACGATCGAAGACCCCCTGAGTCGCATCACGCGGTTCGAGATATCGCTCTACATGAACTCGCAGCTCCTGCGCGACGCGGACGCGGCCAGCATGGAGCATTCGCTCGAGGTCAGGGTGCCCCTCCTCGACGTGGAGGTTGCCGAGTTCGCCTTCGGCCTGCCCGCCGCTTCGAAACTGGGGCCGGTCGAGCCGGGAGGCGCCACCGTCGGCAAGCGGGTATTCCTGCGCGCCGTGAGCGACTTCATCCCCGACTGGACCTGGCGCAAACCGAAACGAGGGTTCACCCTCCCCTTCGGTGAATGGCTTCGTGGACCGATTCGCCCCCTGGCGGAGGATGCGCTCGGCGATTCCGCGTTCGCGGGGTTGGGCTGGGTTGATGCCGCGGCCGTCGACCTGGAGTCGCCCCACTTTCTGCACGACCGGTCGGCGCACTGGAGCGTCGTCTGGACGACCCTGATGCTGGCGCTCTGGGCCCGGGAGGCGTTCCTCCCGGGCCGTCACAGCGTACTGTCTGCTTCCGTACAAGGAGTGCATTGATGCGAATTCTGGTGACGGGAGGACGCGGCACGCTCGGCCGCGGCCTGGTGGAGGAGCTGTCTTCACGGAAGCACGACGTGATCTCGCTGGATCTCGATCACGGGCCCGATGAAATCGGCTTCTCGCTGCGCACGGACGTGAAGCAGCCGAGCTACGTGCGGTGCGATGTCGGCGAGTACCGCCAGATCGAGCGGGTCATCGAGAAGATGGGCCCCTTCGACTACATCTACCACACGGCCGCCGAGTTCGGCCGCTGGAACGGCGAGGACTTCTACGAGCAGCTCTGGCGCAGCAACGCCGTCGGCACCAAGAACATCATCAGGCTCCAGGAGAAGCACCGCTTCCGCCTGATCCACTTCTCCTCCTCCGAGGTCTACGGCGACTGGCCGAACCTCATGGTGGAGACGGTCATGGACCAGTACGAGATCAAGCAGATGAACGACTACGCCATGACCAAGTGGGTGAACGAGATGCAGGTACGCAACTCGACGACCCAGTACGGCACCGAGTCGGTCATCGTCCGCATCTTCAATACCTACGGCCCGGGCGAGTATTACAGCCCCTACCGCTCCGTCAATTGCCGCTTCATCTACTGCGCGCTCAAGGGGCTGCCGTGGGTCGTATTCCGCGGCTACGGCAGGACGTCGACCTTCCTCGCCGATTCGGTCCGCACGCTCGGGAACATCGCTGAACGATTCAAGCCAGGCGAGGTTTACAACATCGGCGGCGATCAGTACCACACCATCGAGGAGCTTTCCGAGCTCACGATCAAGGCAACCGGGGCCGACCCGAAGCTGGTCGAGTACCGCGATGCCGAGATCCTCACGACCCGGACCAAGCGGGTCGATGTCACCAAGGCCGTCGGGGACCTCGGCCACCAGACGACGGTGACGCTCGCCGAGGGGATCGGACGGACGGCCGCCTGGATGAGGGACGTCTACAAGCTCTGATGCCGAAGCGGATCCTCTTCGTCCATCCCTGCGCCGGCATGGGCGGAGCTCCCTTGAGTCTTCTCTACCTCATCGAGCAGCTCGACCCGCAGCGGTACGAGGCGGAGGTTCTCTTTATCGGGACAGGCGGTCCGGAGGTGGATCTCTACCGCCAGCGCGGCATCCCGTTGCGGCTGCGGTCCGACATCACCTCATATTCGCACGCGCACGGCGCGTATCTGTCTCTACGGAGCCTCAGGCCCTGGCAGGTGCTGACCCGCCCGCTCCAAATTCTACCCTCCGCCCGGCGCATGCGTGACGAGTTGAGGTCGCATCCCGTTGACCTCGTACACATCAACACATCGGTGATGCTTCCCGCTGGATTGGGAGCCGCCTGGGCAGGTGTGCCTGTGGTCTGGCACATGCGCGAGTTACTCAGGCCCGGCCTCGTCGGTTTGCGTCGGTGGTTTGTTCGAACCTGCATTCATCGCTCGGCCTCCGCAGTCATCGCTATCTCGAAATGCTCGGCGGCCTCATTGCTCCCGGGGCCGCAGGTCCGGGTCATCTACAACTTCGTTAACTTCGACCAGTTTGACCACCGCCTCGACGGGCAGCAATGCCGTGCTGCGCTGGGCGTACCGCCCGAAAGCCCGATTGTCCTGATGTTGGGTGGGCTCGTCGCGAGCAAGGGCGCGGATGTATTCGTGAAGGCTGCGAGTATCGTGCGGGAGAGATTCCCCCGCGTCATCTTCCTGCTCGTCGGGTACGGCCCTGGGGGCGAGTCGCCTTCATGGATCAAGCGTGTCCTCCGCCGCTGCGCCGAAGGCGCGGGGCTCGTTCCCAGCATGGAACGGCGCGTCCTGGGTCTCATCCGCAAGCACGGCCTCGAGGACACGGTTCGTCTGACCGGGGTGCGTTCGGACGTCCCCCAATTCCTTGCCGCAAGCACGCTCCTCGTCTGGCCGGCCACCGTGCCGCACTTCGCCCGCCCGATCATCGAAGCCGGCGCGATGGCTCGACCGGTCGTCGCCTCGGATTTCCCGGCATCACGCGAGATCGTCGTCTCGGACGAAACCGGCGTGCTCGTCAGGCCGGGAGACGCAGTCGCACTCGCGGAGGGCATCATGAAAGTGCTCGCAGACCGCAATCTCGCCACCCGCATGGGTGAAGCAGGCTTCCGGCTGGCGCAGCAGCGATACCGCGCGCGCGAGGGAGCGGCGGCCGTCATGGCGCTCTACGATGAAGTGCTGGGCTTGGCGGAGGGCACGCGAACAGTCCGCGACGCCGGGTGGCCGGCTTTCTCCGGGCGGAAACCTCGAACCCACGGGCGTATGGGGAGGACAGCGGGAATGAGAGCACTGGTGACCGGAGGCGCAGGCTTTATCGGTTCCAATGTCGTGCGTGAGGCCTTGTCGGCCGGATGGGACATCACCGTCCTCGACAATTTCTCCACCGGGTACCCTGAGAACCTTCCTCCGGGCGACGCGGTTCGCCTCGTGCGTGGGGACGTCCGTGACCCCGCGGCCGTGGATGAGGCCCTTCATGGGGTCGAAGCGGTGTTCCACCTGGCTGCGGCCGTAGGAAACGTGCGTTCGATCGAGGACCCATCCAGCGACTCGGATATCAACATTCTCGGCACGATCCGGGTGCTCGAGGGGATGCGCAAAGCCGGTCTGCGACGCCTTGTCTTCTCCTCATCCGCCGCCATCTTCGGGGAGCCCCGGCGGATGCCGATTGACGAGGATCACCCCGCGGAGCCCGATTCTCCGTATGGCGTCAGCAAGCTCTCTGCCGAGAAACACTGTCTCTGCTACGGCCGTCTGTACGACTGGGATGTTGCCTGTCTTAGGTACTTCAACGTCTACGGCGTCAACCAGCGCTTCGACGCCTACGGAAACGTCATTCCGATCTTCGGCACGCGACTTCTGCGCGGAGAGCCCCTGGTGATCTATGGGGATGGCGAGCAGACGCGCGATTTCGTCGACGTGCGCGATGTCGCCCGTGCCAACCGGCTCGCCCTCGAACGGCGAGCCCGGGGGCCGTTCAACATCGGCTCGGGCCAAGCCACGACTGTCAATATCCTGGCCTCACTGATCACCGGGGCTTCCGGCCTCTCCTCCGAGGTCACGCACCAGCCACCACGCGCCGGTGAGGTGCGCCAGAGCGCGGCAGATATCCGCCTGGCCACAAAGACCCTCGGATATGTCCCAAGCGTCCCGCTCACGGCCGGGCTCCGCGACTACATGGCGTGGTTTGCCACGATCTGATCGCGGGCGGACACTGACGGTCGAGAGCGCGGGCGGCTACCGCCCGCCCTGCCGCCGGGCGTGGAAGTCGTGCCAGCCGCCGCCGCGGCTGGAGCGTGGATACCGTCGGCAGAAGTCACGCCATTGGACCACTATCCCCTCGTAGGTCCGCCAACGCCCATCGGTGTCGGAGCCGAACGGTCCCGCGCACCCTGCGCGGAACTCCCAGCCGTCGCGGGTCCGACAGGGGCGGTCCGGCCTGCCCAATGCGCGGTTCAGGCGGTAGCGAGCACGGTTCCAGAGGGAGTGCTCGTGTGACAGCTCGCGGAACGTGACCTGGTTGATCAGTTTGAAGGAGTTGTAGCCGATCGAATGGAGGTGGGCCAGGTTTTCGAGGGCATCGTCCCCTTCTTCCCAAGAGACGTAGGCGGGCGCATCAGCCGCATCGAGCGCCACGAGGCACGCTCGGTCGAGAGTCTCTATGTCGATCTTGAGGTAGTGGGGAACCCCGTGCTCGCGGAGGACATCCGCGAACGGGATGCAGTCCACGTCGAAAGAATCGGTAATCCCGCGGTGACTCGCCACATGCGACTCGTTCAGAGACGCGACACCCGGGGCCGCATCGCTGTAGTAGAGGCGGGCGCGGCCACGTTCGAAAGCTATGCCGATGTTGAGCAGAATCAACCGACCGGATTCGAGCTCGCTGGGGAAACGGCGCCTCGCCTCCTCGATCCACCGTTGATTCGCATCGATGGCAACCACCTTGTAACCTCGGTGGAGGTAATAAGCCGTGTCCCGGCCGTCATTCAATCCAACATCGATGATGAGGTCTTCGCGCATGGCTCTCTTCCCCTGTATCAGGCCTGGGCCATGGGGCCTGAACGCCGGAGATATCTTGACACCGGCCCCGCAAGTCGTTGCATGAGAACCTCTGCCTCTTGAACCCGCAGCAGGTGCAAGGTCGCGAGGTACGTCGCGGCAGCCATCCCGAGGCCCATCGTGACCTCGACGATGCGCGCCCCCTGAGACGCCGTGCTGAAGAGACGCTCGAACCCGGCAGAAAACCCGAGGACGATACCGCCCATGAGCACGGCGCTCGTCATGACCCTCAAAATATACCCCGCATCCCCGGGGCCCCGAATACTACCGAGAACCCACCGGACGGGACGGACGAGCAGCGATGCGTGCACCAGTATAGTCAGGCTCGTTCCCAGGGCGATGCCAGTCAGTCCGAGTGCCTTCACGAGAAGGAAATCGAGAATGGCGTTGATGAGAATGATGGCGCCAGCGGTCGTCGAAATCCTGGCAAACCGCCTCTGGGACAACAGGAGGATGGAGAAGAGCGTCAGATAGCCCATGAAGAACATGCCGGGCGCGTAGGCGCGCAGCGCCGAGGCCACCCCGACGGTGGCCTCGGGGGTGAAGGCGCCGCGCTCGAATAACAGGCGAATGAGGGGTGTCGCGAAGACAACCGCGCCGATGCTGAGCGGGGCGGTCAACAGGAGCATGTGTCGCATCTGGGAGCGGAAGAGAGCCTTCAGGTCGACGGTGCTGGCGCCGGCGTTCGCGGCCAGACGCGAGAAGGAGACCTCGGCGAATGTCGATGTGGTGAGCAGTTGGGCGTTGGACACGATGACAAACGCGAACCCCAGCATTGTGATGCTCCCGGTCGGGAGGACCGATGCGAAGGCGTTGTCCACCGTCATGTTGATCTGGCCGAAATTGGCGCCGATGCTCATGGGCAGGAACGCCAGCCAGAAGCTGCGGACTCGGCGATTGGTGTCCTCCGGATCAGCGGGCCGGCCGACAAACCCGGCCGGATCCGTAATGTACCGGGGGATCAGGGAGACGAGAAGGAGCAGCGACAGGGTGAGGCCGACCAGGGGGCCGACGGCGAGCGTGTAGATGCCGATCCCTCCGACGAGCGCCACCAGGATAACGAGGCAGGCGAGCGGATTCGCGAGGCTGACGAGCGCCGGCGCCACGAAGTGCCCCCGCACCTGGAATATGCAGCGGACCGCAGCCATGAACAGCACGCCGACGGCGCCGAAGACGGTCAGGCGCAGCAGGGATGCGGTCAGCGCGACCTTCTCTCCCGAGAAGCCGGGCGCCACCAGGCCAACGAGCCACGCGGGGGCAAGAAGCACAAGGGCAACGAGCGGCAGAAGCACGAGAGCGAGACGGCCCAGAATGCGGCGGGCGAAGACACGCTGGCCCCTAGCCCCCTCCCCGCGCCCAATGTCCGCGAGGTTTACCAGAAGGGTTGAGTACACGCCACCGATCAGAAACGTGGAGACCATGGACGGGATCGTCTGGGCCACCAGCAACGCGTCCTTCTGGTAGCTCGTCCCGAAGTAGTGTGCCGACAGGATTCCCTGCGCCACGGTGAGGATCGCCGCCGCGCCGCGCGTGGCGGACACGACCACGGTGGATCGCAAGGCGCTGGGGGTTGAGTTCACGTCTGACCCGTCAGGTCGGGATGGTCGAACGCTAGCGACAGAAGGCGGATGTTAGCACAGCGTACGAACCCGCATAATAAGGCCTCGCACTGTTGCCCGCCGCCCTGTCGCACCCCTATATTTCAGCTTGCCTGCCGCCGCGCGGGACGTGTGTCAACCGGCTGACAGGAACGGGGGCCGACCCCTGAGGGCGATGACCCACAACCGTCTGACCGGCAACCTGGCGACGATGTCGCTCCCCGACCTGCTGCAGTGGGCCGGACGGAGCCGGAAGACCGGCACGCTCGTGCTGCGCGACGGGTTGGTCGCGAAACAGATCTCGTTCCGGAACGGCGACATCGTCGCCTCGTCGAGCAACGACCCGCGCGACTACCTCGGCCAGGTTCTCCTGAGCGAAGGGGTGATCACCGAACAGCAGCTCAAGGACGCAATGGACCTCCAGACCCGCAGCAAGCGAATGCTGGGGCGGATCCTCGTGCAGTGGGGTTCGGTGACCGAGGCGAAGGTCGCGGCGATCCTGCGCCACAAGGCGGAGGAGACGGTCTACTCGCTGTTCCTCTGGGGCGACGCCGATTTCGAGTTCATCGACGGGGATGACCCGCCGGGCGAGCAGATCGCGATCGCCGTCGTTGTCGAGGAGGTTCTGCTCGAGGGGGTGCGGCGCTACGACACGTCGCAGAAGATCCGCGAGCTGCTCCCGAACAACCGGCTGCTCCTGAAGCACACCGACCGCGCGCTGCCTGCCGACATCGCCGGCAAGGCCTTCCCGCGCAAAATCTACGACCTGATGGACGGCCGGCGGACTCTTGCGGACATCATCCTGGAAGCGCACTCGTCCGAGTACAACGTCTGCCAGGTGGTCTACATCCTCGTACAGCGCGGGTATGCCGCCATCGTGGGAGAGTCCAGGGCGACGCCGGGTGCGGCACCGGCGCCTGCTGCGGCGACCGGCGGGATGGCCATGCCGGCGGCGGCCGCCGTCGATACCGCCGCCGGTGCGACGGGCTCACCCGTGGAGCAGGGCCTGGCGGCCGCCCGCGAGTCCCTGGCCCACGGCGATGCCGAGGCGGCGCTGATGCTCCTCGACGCGCTGCGCGACGCCGGGCTCAAGACCCCCGAGGTGCATGCCCTGACGCAGGAGGCGGAGCGCTACTTCGTCGAGCGTGCCTATCGCTTCTACCTGCCGCCCGGCAAAGTGCCGGTGCTCAAGCGCCCTCTCGAGTCGCTGGTCGGCGAGGCGCTGAGCCCGGAGGAGGTGTTCCTCGTGAGCCGGGTCAACGGCGCCTGGGACCTGCGCGCCATCATGAGCATCAGCCCGCTGCGCGAGGTCGATGCGCTGCGGGCCCTCAAGAAGCTGCGCGAACGCGGGGTGATCGACCTGGTCGAGCCGGCCGCTCAGGCCAAGACGGCCTGAGTCGCGCCACGCGCCGTCTTCCGATCCACCACCCGCTTCGCCGTCCGCGTCCGTCGCGCCCGCCGTTGGTGCCCATTCCCCTGCTCGGCCTGCAGCCGGCCCCCCTGGGTCACGTACTCGTCGTACGCCCGCGGCTCGAGATCCTCGATCGTCTTGGTCGCCAGCGACTTCACCAGCAGCTCGGCGACCTGGATGTTGGTGATCAGCGGGATGCCGAAGTCGGTGGCGCGGCGCCGGATGATGTAGCCGTCGGTCAGCTCCTTGCGGTCGTACCCGAGCGGGATGTTGATGACGAGATCCGCCTTCCCGGGCGCCAGCGAATCGAGCAGCGACGGCGCGCGGCGCTCCTGGATCTTGTACAGGCGCACGTTCGGAACCCGGTGCTCGCCGAGGAACCGTGACGTGCCGCGGGTGGCGAAGATGGTGAACCCCATCTCGACCAGGGCGCGCGCCGCCGGCAGGAAACGCACCTTGTCGCGCTCGGAGCCGATGGACAGCAGCACCTGGCGGCGAAGGGGCATGCGGAACCCGGCGGAGAGGATCGCCTTGAGGAACGCCTCCGGGAGGTCCTTTCCGAGGCAGGCGACTTCGCCGGTCGAGGCCATCTCGACGCGCAGGGCCGGGTCGGCGCCCTTGATGCGCGAGAACGAGAACTGCGGCGCCTTGACACCGACGTAGTCGAGGTCGAGCAGGGACGACGGCACCGGCGGCACCTCCTCGCCCATCATGGCGCGGGTCGCCAGGTCGATGAAGTCGAAGCCGCTCACCTTGGAGATGAACGGGAACGAGCGCGAGGCGCGCAGGTTGCACTCGATGACCATCACCTCGTTGTCGATGGCGAGAAACTGCACGTTGAACGGGCCGGTGATGTTGAGCGCCTCGGCGAGGCGGGCGGTGATGCCGCGGATGCGGCGCACCGTCTCGAGGTAGATCTTCTGCGGCGGGAAGACGACGGTCGCGTCGCCGGAGTGGACGCCGGCGTTCTCGACATGCTCGGTGACGGCGACGGCGAGCAGGCGGCCGCGCGCGGCGACGGCGTCGGCCTCGAGCTCCTTGGCCCCCTCGATGAACTTCGACAGGACCACGGGGTGCTGGCGCGACACCTCGGCGGCGCCGCGCAGGGCCGAGTCGAGAGCGTGGCCGTCGGCGGCGATGCGCATGGCGGCCCCCGACAGCACGTATGACGGTCGCACCAGCACGGGGTAACCGGCGCCGGTGGCGAAGCGACGCGCCTCGCGGCGGCTGGCCACCTCGACCCAGGGCGGCTGCGGCACGCCGAGGCGATCGAGGAGCGACGAGAACTTGTGCCGGTCCTCGGCGCGGTCGATGTCGCGTGGCTGGGTGCCGAACACCGGCAGGCCGGCGCGGGCGCATTCGAGGGCCAGGTTGTTCGGCACCTGGCCGCCGAACGCCAGCAGGATCCCCTGCGGCTTCTCCTTGCGCCAGATGTCGTGGATGCGCTCGAAGGTCAGCTCCTCGAAGTAGAGCGTGTGCCCCATGTCGTAGTCGGTGGAGACGGTCTCGGGGTTGCAGTTGACCACGATGGGGGCGTAGCCGATGCGGCGCAGGGCGGCGGCGGCGCTGACGCAGCACCAGTCGAACTCGACCGACGAGCCGATGCGGTAGGCGCCCGAGCCGAGGATCATCACCCGCTGCTCGCCGTCCCGGGGGACGACGTCGTCCTCGCGCCCCTGGTAGGTGAGATACAGGTAGTTGGTGCGCACCGGCCACTCGGCGGCCAGGGTGTCGATCTGCTTCACCGCCGGGACGATGCCCGCCTTGCGGCGGCGCGCGTCGATCGCGGCCGTGCTTGCGCCCGTCAGCCGGGCGATCTGCGCGTCGGAGAAGCCGTGCTCCTTGGCGCGCCGCAGCAGCTCGTCGGTGAGCGCCGCGGCCCGCCGGCGCCCCGCCGCGCCGGCGATCTCCGCCCCGAGGGCGACGACCCGCGCCATCTTCGCCAGGAACCACCGGTCGATGCCGGTCTTCTGCGCCAGGTCGGCGACCGTGCGGCCGCTGCGCAGCGCCTCGGCGAGGGCGAAGACGCGGCGCGGCGTCGGCTTCGACAGATCCTGGAGCGACTGGCGGATGTTGAAGTCGTTGCCGGTGAGCCCGACGATGTTGTCGCCGAGCATCCGGCAGCCCTTCTGCAGCGCCTCCTCGAAGGTGCGGCCGATGGCCATCACCTCGCCGACCGATTTCATCTCGCTGCCGATGAAGTGCGACGCGCCGCGGAACTTCTCGAGGTCCCACTTGGGCATCTTGACCACGAGGTAGTCGAGCGCCGGCTCGAAGCAGGCGGTCGTGGTGTCGTTCATCGAGTTCTTCAGGTCGGGCAGGGTGCGGCCGAGGGCCAGCTTGGCGGCGATGCGCGCCAGCGGGTAGCCGGTCGCCTTGCTGGCGAGGGCCGACGAGCGCGACAGGCGGGCGTTGACCTCGATGATGCGGTACTGGTCCGAGCGCGGGTCGAGGGCGTACTGGATGTTGCACTCGCCGACGATGCCGAAGTGGCGGATCGCCTTGAAGGCGATGTCGCGCAGCATGAAGTACTCGCGGTCGGTGAGGGTCTGCGACGGCGCCACGACGATCGACTCGCCGGTGTGGATGCCGAGCGGGTCGACGTTCTCCATGTTGCAGACGGTGATGCAGTTGTCGGCGACGTCGCGGACGACCTCGTACTCGACCTCCTTCCAGCCGGTGAGGTCTTCTTCGATGAGGATCTGCGGCGACGAGGCGAAGGCTTCGATGGCGCGCTGCCGGAGCTCGGCCTCGGTGCGGGCGATGCCCGAGCCGCGCCCGCCGAGACTGAACGCGGTGCGCATCATCACCGGGTAGCCGATGCGCCGGGCGATGCGCAGGGCCGAGGCCAGATCGCGGGCGGCGGCGCTGCGCGGCACCTCGAGGCCGATCGACCGCAGCGCCTGGGCGAACCGCTGGCGGTCCTCGGTCTGCTCGATGGCCGAGATCGGGCTGCCGAGCACCTTGACACCGTGGCGCCGCAGAACCCCGCGGCGGTGCAGCTCGAGACCGCAGTTGAGCGCCGTCTGGCCGCCGAACGACAGCGCGATGCCGTCGGGGCGCGCCTCCTTGATGACCCGGGTGACGAACCCGGGCTCGACCGGCAGCAGGAAGATGCGGTCGGCCAGGCCGGGGCTGGTCTGGATGGTGGCGATGTTGGGGTTGATCAGCCAGACCTCGGCGCCCTCCTCCTTGAACGCCTTGATCGCCTGCGAACCGGAGTAGTCGAACTCCCCCGCCTCGCCGATCTTCAGGGCGCCCGATCCGAGCAGGAGGATGCGCATCGGCCGCTTCATCGCCGCACCTCGGCCAGGAACTCGTCGAGGATCCACTCGGTGCCGCCCGGCCCCGGCGCCGCTTCGGGATGGAACTGCGCCGAGCGGAACGGCAGGCGGGCGTGGCGGATCCCTTCGCTGGTGCCGTCGTTGGCGTTGACGAACCACTCGCGCCAGCCGTCCGGCAGCGAGCCGCCGTCGACCGCGAAGCCGTGGTTCTGGCTGGTCTGGTAGCAGCGCCCGGTGCGGGTGTCGACGCACGGCTGGTTGTGCGAGCGATGGCCGAACTTCATCTTGAAGGTCATGGCGCCGGCGGCGAGCGCGAGGATCTGGTGCCCCAGGCAGATGCCGAGGATCGGCACGCGGTGGTGCATCAGGCGGCGCACGGTGTCGATGGCGGTCGCGGCGAGGCGCGGGTCGCCCGGTCCGTTGCTGACCAGCACGCCGGCGTAGTCGCGCGGCCGGGCCTCGAGGGGATGATCCCACGGCACCACCCGCACCTCGGCGCCGCGGTCGACCAGCATGCGCACCTGGTTGTTCTTCTTGCCGCAGTCGATGAGGACGATCGGCGTGCCGCGGCCGTAGCGCCGCACCTCGGTGGTCGACACCTCGGCGACGAGGTTGCGCAGGTTCGGGTCGTCGAGCGGCGGCGCCGGCCGGCCGGGCATCTCCAGGCGGCCGAGCATCGCGCCACGCACCCTGATCCGCTTGGTCAGCGCCCGGGTGTCGATGCCGGTGATCCCCGGTATCCCCTGCTCCTCGAGCCAGGCCCCGAGCGAGCGGCCGGCGGTGTGGTGCGAATACTCCTCGGAGTACGACGCCACGACGACGCCTTTGGCGTGGATCCGCTCCGACTCCCACGGGCGCTCCGGCAGGTCGGCGGCACTCGCGCCGACGGCGGCCGGCGGCGCCATGGCGGAGGCCGGCGGCATCCCGTAGTTGCCGATGGTCGGGTAGGTGAAGACCAGGATCTGCCCGCGGTAGGAGGGGTCGGTCAGCGCCTCGGGGTAGCCGACCATCCCGGTCGTGAAGACCACCTCGCCCGAGGTCGCCGATGGGGCACCGAACGGGCGTCCTTCGAAGACCGTGCCGTCCTCGAGCACGAGCCGCGCCCGGCCCGGGCCGCCCCGTTTCGCCAACGTCCGTCGCGCCACATCCGCCCCCGTCGACGTTCGGCCACCAGCGCGGTGAAGTCCCCGGATCCCCGGGTGGGGACCGTCGATAACACGCGACTGGAGGTGGCCGAAAACCGGGCGGAGATTAGCACACAACGATCGATGGCGCCGCCGGCTCCATTACCCCCTTTGTTACCCTCTTTTGGGCTTCGTACCCCCTCTTGGCCAACGGGCCACGGTCGCGGGACGTCGCCGGGCGCCTCTGGCTAGACCCAGGGCCCAAAAGCCGCGGGGTTCCTTCTGCTGAAGCAGGCCGGACACTCGCAGGGCGAGGAAGGCGTGAGCGTCCGATGGTGGGCAAGTCCATGCAGGATGCCGTTCTTCTGGTCGAATCGCGACACGAGCGGCCTGATGAGGCTCGCGTCCCTCCTCTCAAAGAGCAGGTACGTGGAATAGGCGACAAAATCGGCGATCTGGAGCAGTCGAGTCTCGCTCGTGCTGGCGAAGTAGGGAATGTCGCTGAAATTCCGTAGCGCGCCCCAGCGTGTCCCTGCCTCGCGGAACCCGCGGATCCAAAGCTTGGCTCGTTGGTCCAAACGCCCCTGCGAGACGATGACCAACCCCCTCTGTGGATCCCTTGCTTCGCGGTAGAGCCGCCTCAGGAAGATATCGAAGCGGCTGCATGCCTCCTCGACGGCGCGTTTCACCGCGGTTTCGCCGTGTACTTGCGCGCTCTTCTCGATGATCGCAGCGAAGAGTGTCAGTGAAGTAGCGCTCGTTTCGGCGATGATCCGGGCGATCTCCTGCAGGATCTCCTCTCGTAGATCGCGCTCGACATCCCTCCAGAACCCCTTGCCTTTGCGCATGAACGAGGCATGGAACTCGATCGGCGGAGCGTCGGGGAAATGCCGCTCCTTGAGTTCATCGAGATGCTGTGAGAGGTAGTGCGTGGCGCGCTCGAAAACGGCTGCGCCCGCAAGCACAAAATGCCTGTCCGAAGGGTCGTCCTCGTTCCCCGATTCATCGAGATAGAGAAGGTGCATTCTCGACCAGCGGGGCGGACAAAAAAAGAAGGCAACCGGCGACACTTACGTGTCTCGGACCCCTGAGAAGGAGGCCCTGACGGTTGCGGAAGGAAAGTACAATTGCGGCCGCCGGGTGTCAAGACGAATTTCAGTGCCCGACGTCGCAGCGCTCGTTGAAGGTGGGCGACTCGACTTGCAGGGTGCTGTGGAGGATCCCGAAGCGCTCGCGCAGCGCGGCGGCAATGCGGCCGAGGGTCTCGTCGGGGACGGTGGCGGCGCGCTCGTCGACGCGCACGTGGCCGCTGAGCGCCGGCAGGCCGGTGGTGATGCTCCAGACATGCAGGTCGTGGACCTCGACCACGCCCGGCACGGCGGCGATGGCGCGCCGGACGTCGTCGATGACGACACCCGCCGGGGCGGCCTCGAGGAGCACGTCGACCGCCTCGCGCACCAGGCGCATGGCGCCGACGGCGATGACGATCGACACCACACCGGCGATGATCGGGTCGAGCCGATACCAGCCGGTGAAGGCGATGACGATCGCCGCGGCCACGACACCGGCCGACGACAGGGCGTCACCCATGATGTGCATGCGCGCGCCGCGGATGTTCAGGTTGCCGTGATCCGACAGCAGCCACAGGCCGGCGATATTGGCGGCGAGCCCTGCCAGCGCCACCCCCACCATCATCGACCCGTGGATCGGCACGGGCGCGAAGAACCGCCAGAACGACTTGTACGCCAGGATCGCCGCGACCAGCACCAGCACCGACCCGTTGACCAGCGCGGTGAGGATCTCGAGCCGGTGGTAGCCGTAGGTCTTGACGTGGTTCGCCGGCAGGGTGGCGAAGCGCGCCGCCATCAGGCTCAGGACGAGGGCCAGGAGATCCGTGAGCATGTGCCCGGCGTCCGAGAGCAGCGCCAGGCTCCCCGACAGGATCCCCCCCGCCACCTCGACGACGAGGAACAGGGCGGTGATCAGGATGACGAGCGTCAGTTGCCGGGTGGGTTGAGGGCGCGGATTTTTTGGGGTCATCGGTGCTTCCGAGGAACACGTATCATAGCACCGCGATGGAGCTCGTCAGCGTCAACGGCCGCATCACTCCCCCGGGCGAGGCCGCCGTCAGCCCGCTCGACCGCGGCTTTCTTTACGGCGACAGCGTCTACGAGACCCTGCGCACCTACGGCCGGGTGCCGTTCCGGCTCGGGCCGCACATCGACCGCCTGCGCCGCTCGGCCTGGGCGCTCGGCATCCCGCACGAGCGCGCCGCCGTCGACCCCGGCGTCGCGGTGGCGGCGCTCCTCGAGGCGGCGGACGCGGCCGAGTCGGCGTCGACCGGTGCGGCAGGGGCCGGCAAGGTGCCCGCCGCCGCGCCCCAGGGCCACCCCGATCGCGCCCTGCGCATCATTCTGACGCGCGGTGTCGGCGGGATCGGCTATGACCCCGCCGACTGCGGTCCGCCGACCGTCGTGGTCCATGTCCGCCCGATGCCGTTGTTGCCGGCGGAGTGGTACCGCGAGGGGGTCGATGTCGCGGTGGTGCCGGTCACCCGCAACGCCATCAGCGCCCTCGACCCGGCGATCAAGTCGAGCAACCTGCTCAACAACTATCTGGCGTGGGAGGCGGGGCGGCGGCTGCGGGTGTTCGAGCCAATCCTGCTCAACCCGGACGGGCTGCTCGCCGAAGGGGCCACCAGCAATCTGTTCGTGGTGCGCGATGGGCGGCTGCGCACCCCCGACCTGGGCGCCGGTCTGCTGGCCGGGATCACCCGCGCCGCGGTCATCGAGTCGGCGCGCGGCGGCGGGATCGAGGTGGACGAGACCAATCTGCGACCCGAGGCGTTGCGCGCGGCCGACGAGGCGTTCCTGACCAGCACGCTCAAGGGGGTGCTGCCGATACGGCGCGTCGACGGCTGGCCGGTGCGCGAGGGGCGCCCGGGGCGGCTGACCCGCCGGGTGATGGAGCTGTTCGCCGCCCTCGTTCAGGCCGAGACGAAGGCCGGCGGCGCGCCCGGGTCGATGCGCAGGTAACGATGCCCCATCCGCCAGGCGGGCAGGACGAACAGGGTGCCCGTCCGGCCGGCCTCCCCCACCTCGATGCGGCGCTCCTCGTGGAAATGCCCGAACACCAGCACCTCGCTCCCGAGGGCGATCCGGCGGCGGGCGTAGAGCAGCGACTCGGCCACCGGGAACCCGCCGCGGAACGCCATGTTGGTGCGCGCCATGCCGTGCTCGAGGTCGTCGACGAGACGCTGCCGACGCCGGCGCGGCAGCATGTTGAAGGCGGCGAAGAACAGGCGGTTCTTGCTGACGGCGCGCCAGGCGCGGTACTGGCGGTCGTGGCGGTTGACCAGGTCGCCGTGGGCGAGATGCAGGCGCCGGCCACCCGCCGCCAGGTCGAGCGTGGTCTCGGTGAGCGCGTCGAACGGGTCACCGGCGACGAGACCGCGCAGGAAGAAGTCGTGGTTCCCCTCGACGTAGAGCAGCCGGCAGCCGCGCGCCCGCAGCCGGCGCAGGGCGTCGACGACGCGCGTGTGGTGCGGATGGGCGAGCTCGGGACGGCCGATCCAGGTCGAGAACAGGTCACCCAGGATCGCCAGGACACCGATGTCGCGCGGCAGGTCGTCCAGGAAGGCGACGAACGCCTCGACCTCGGGGTCGTCCGCCCTCAGGTGGGCGTCGCCCAGGAGCGCGATCGGGACGTCGGCGGGGATCACCGGCGCACGAGGTCGGCGATCCCTTCCTTGAGACAGAACTCCTGCACGTCCTGGGTCTGCACGAACCGCTCGCGCATCAGCGAGATGAAGCGCTTCTCGTACTGGGCCACTTCGGCGGGCAGCGGGTCGCCGGGCTTGTAGGAGTTCTTCTCGCGGGCGGCGCGGTACTCGCGGGCGGCGTCACGGATGCGGGTGTCGAGGCCGTCGAGATCCATCGCCATGATCGCCGCGCCGTCGGCGTCGGCGATGTTCAGACCGCCGACATCCTTCGCCTTCTGCGCCAGGTCGGCGCCGTACTGCGACTCGGTCATGGTCTCGGGATCGCGGTCCTGCTTGAACGCGGCGATCGATTCGTCGGCGCGGCCGGTCCCGAACAGCGCCAGGCCCAACCGGAATGGCTTGACCTGGTCGAGTGTCGGGACGAGGGCGAGCGCCTCCTGGTAGCCGGTCGCGGCCAGGTCGAAGCGGCGGCTGTCGAAGTCGATGTCGGCCACCCGCACGAGCGTCAGCGCCTGGTAGGCCGGGTTGATCGCGGGGACCTTGCGGAACGCGGCCAGCGCCCGGCGGTACGCCGCCTCGGCCTCGGACGGCTGGCGCAGGAAGTCGTGCAGCCGCCCCAGCCGGAACCAGTCCTCACCCGACAGGCTGTTCGGATCGGGCCCCTTCTCGATGGTGTCGACCGCCTGGCCGGCGTACTTCTCCATACCCGGAAGGTTGGTTTCGTCGAAGGCGATGACGGTCAGGTAGTAGAGCCGTTCGAGGGTGGCGCCGCCGGGCGTCGCGATCTCGGCTTCGAGCAGCGGCTTCGCCTCGGTCCAGTACGGCTTGCGCACCCCGGGACCAGTCGGGCCCGCGAGCGCCCCCTTGGCGAAGCCGATCTGGTACAGGAGCGTGCCGGTCTTCGCCGTCGCGGCGCTCGCCTCGAGAAGCGGCAGCGCCTCGGAGTACTTTCCCTGGTTGTAGAGCGCCTCGCCCGGGTCGGCCGGCGCCGCGGCCTGCGAAGCGCCGGCGGGCGTCGCGTCGCTGTCGGCGCCGCCGTGGCCGCCGCAGCCCACAGGCAACAGGGACGCAGAGAGAACAAACGCCAACGTCGTCAGTGTGTCGATGCGTGGTTTCATAGGCGGCCGGATGGTATCACCCGCCCTCATCACCCGCAATATCGCCGGCCGGCCCGGCGGCCGCGGATCCGGTGTCGCGCCAGCGCGCCAGGAAGGCGTCGCGGAACGCGGCGTAGCGTCCCGCCTCGATCGCCCGGCGCGCCTGCCGGATGGTCTCGGCATACTGGTGCAGGTTGTGCAGCGTGTTGAGCCGTATGCCGAGGATCTCGCCCGCCATGTACAGGTGTCGCAGGTAGGCGCGCGAATAGCACCGGCAGGCCTCGCAGCCGCACTCCGGGTCGACCGGCCGCCCATCGTCCTTGTACTCGGCCCGCTTGATCAGGATGCGCCCCTCGGGCGTGAACAGGCCGCCGTTGCGCGCCACGCGCGTCGGCAGGACGCAATCGAAGAGATCGATGCCGTGGCCGATCATCGCCACCAGGTCGGCCGGCGTCCCCATCCCCATCAGGTAGCGCGCCCGGCTCTCGGGCAGCATCGGCGCGGTGAACGCGACGACCTCGCGGCTGAGCGCCGCGGATTCACCGACCGAGACGCCGCCGATGGCGTGGGCGTCGAACCCCATCGTGGTGATGGCGGCGGCGCTCTCCGCCCGCAGGGCGCGGTCGTCGCCGCCCTGGACGATGCCGAACAGCGCCCGGCCGTCGTCCGGAAAGACGTCGCGGCAGCGGCGCGCCCATGCCGTGGTCCGGGCCACCGCCTGCGCCAGCCGCTCGGGCTCGGAGGGCAGCGCCGGGCAGTCGTCGAAGGCCATGACGATGTCGCTGCCGAGGGCGGCCTGGATCTCGAGGCTGCGCTCGGGTGTCATGCGCAGCTTGCGGCCGTCGATGTGCGAGCGGAAGTCGACCCCGTCGTCGTCGATGTCGCGGCGCCCGGCCAGGCTGAGCACCTGGAAGCCGCCGCTGTCGGTCAGGATGCTCCCCTGCCAGTTCATGAACCGGTGCAGGCCGCCGAGCCGGCGGATCACCTCTTCGCCGGGGCGCAGGGTGAGGTGGTAGGTGTTGCCGAGGATCATCTCGAACCCGAGACCGCTGACCTCGCCCGGTGTCATCGCCTTCACGGTGCCGGCGGTGCCGACCGGCATGAACGCCGGCGTCTCGACGGTGCCGTGCGGCGTCGTCAGGCGGCCGCGGCGCGCCGCGGTCGTGGCGTCCCTGGCCAGGATACTGAACGCGAAGCGGCTCACGGTCGCGTCCTCATGTGATCAGCATGGCGTCGCCGTACGAGTAGAACCGGAAGTCGCGGCGCACCGCCTCGCGGTAGGCGCCGAGGATGCGCTCGCGCCCGGCGAAGGCGGCCACCAGGATGAGCAGCGACGACCGTGGCAGGTGGAGGTTGGTCAGCAGAGCGTCGACGACGCGGAAGCGGTGCCCCGGACGGATGTACAGGTCGCACCACCCGTCGCCGGGCACGACGGCGTCGCGGCCGCCGCGACCACCGTCGCCGCTCTGACCGCCGTCGCCGGCGGCGCGCGATTCGAGGACGCGCGTGACCGTGGTGCCGACCGCCACCACCCGCCCGCGCCGCGCCCGGCAGGCGGCGATGGCGGCCGCCGCGGCGGCCGGCAGTCGGCACCACTCGGGCTCGACGACGTGGTCCTCGATCGCGGCGGCGCGCACCGGCTGGAAGGTCCCGGGGCCGACGTGCAGGGTCACACGTGTCACCGCGATGCCGCGCCGCGGCAGGAGGTCGAGCAGGGCGGGTGTGAAGTGCAGGCCGGCGGTCGGGGCGGCGATCGCCCCGTCCGACGCGGCGTAAACCGTCTGGTAGCGCTCGCGGTCGAGCGCTTCGCGGGGGTCGTCCGGCTCGCGGTGGATGTAGGGCGGCAGCGGCATCACGCCACGCCGCTCGAGCAGGTCGGCGATGGTGTCGTCACCCCCGGCGGCGGTGAACCGCAGCCGCGTCCGGCCGGCGGCCGGCTCGTCCAGCACCACCGCCTCGACACCGCCACCGACATCGAGGCGGACACCCGGGTGGATGCCCTTCGACGTCGACAGCATGGCGGCGCGCCCGCCCGGCGGAGCCGGCGCGAGTTCAGCGGCCACCCTGACCGGCGCGACCACCGCGACCGGCGCGGCCTCGGGCAGGAGCAGGATCTCGATCCGGCCGCCGGTCGGTTTGCGTCCCCGCAGCCGCGCCGGCAGGACCCGCGTGTCGTTGAGGACGACCAGGTCACCCTCGCGCAGATGATCGACCAGGTGGTCGAAGGTGGTCTCGGCTGGCGCGGCGGGCGCGGCGACGTCAACGGGCGCGGGCGCGGCGCGGTCGAGCAGCATGAGGCGCGCGCCATCGCGGCGTATTGCAGGTGCTTGGGCGATCCGATCCGGCGGCAGGTCGTAGTCGAAGTCTTCGATCCTCATGACCGGTACGGGATCGGGTCGACGGCACCGGCAGAGGCGAAGCCACGCAGTCGCAGCAGGCACGACTCGCACACCCCGCAGGCGACCTCGCTCTCGGTGTAGCACGACCAGGTCAGATGCAGCGGCGCGCCCAGGCGGATCCCCTCGCGGACGATGTCGGCCTTGCTCATGTGCAGGACCGGTGTCACGACCTCGAGGTCGGTCTCGGGCCGGGTCCCCAGCCGCAGCATGCGGTTGAAGGCGGCGAAATACTCCTCGCGGCAGTCGGGGTAGCCGCTGCCGTCCTCCTCCACGGCGCCGATGACGATGCGGCGTGCGCCGATCACCTCACCCCACGACACCGCGAGCGCCAGCAGGTGGGTGTTGCGAAACGGCACATAGGTGTCGGGGACCGGCGAGCCGGAGCGGCGGGCGGCGACCGCGTCGCGGGTCGCGTCGGTGAGCGCCGATCCGCCGACCGCCTTCAGGTGGTCGAGCCGGCTCTCGAGAGTCCGCGCGACCCCCCAATGGCGGGCGATGTCCCGGAAGGCGCGGCGCTCGCGCTCCTCCGTGCGCTGGCCGTAACCAAGGTGCAGGAGGGCCAGCTCGTGCTCCTCGCGGGCGATCGCCGCGGCGACGCACGAATCCATCCCGCCGCTGAGCAGGACGACGGCCAGCGGCAATGGCTCCCCGCCCGGGCGGGCGCCCGCCGCGCCCATCAGACCCCTCTCATGTCGGCGGGCCAGATGTACTTGTGGATCTGCAACTGCAGGCGCACCGGCAGACGGTCGGCGAGGATCCACTCGGCGAGCGGGCGCGGCTCGAGGCCGCCATGCACCGGCGAGAACAGCACACCAGTGCGCCGCGCCAGGTCGCGGTCGCGGACGACCGCCCGGGCCCACTCGTAATCGGCGCGGTCGGCGATGACGAACTTCACATCGTCGCCCGGTTTCAGGCGCTCGAGGTTCTCCCAGCGATTCCGGTCGGCCATGCCGCTGCCGGGGCATTTCACGTCGAGGACCACCATCACCCGCGGGTCGAGCGCTGCCGTGTCGAGCCCGCCGCCGGTTTCGATCGCCACCTCGCGTCCCGCCTCGAGCAGCTCGCCGATCAGGTCGTGGACACCCTCCTGCAGGAGCGGCTCGCCGCCGGTGATCAGAACGTAGGGCGCGTTGTAGTCGCGGACGCGGTCGACGATGGCGCCGACCGCGAGGTCGCTCCCCGCCTCGAAGGCGTGGGCGGTGTCGCACCAGGTGCAGCGCAGATTGCACCAGGTCAGCCGGACGAACGCGCATGGGCGGCCGGCGTGGCGCGACTCGCCCTGGATGCTGTGGAAGATCTCATTCACTTTGATGACGGTCGCCCGGCGGTCGCGCGCCGGACCCGGCATGGCGGGCGCGGACGCGGGCGCGCTGGCGCTCATGCGCGGCCCCGCGCGGCGCGCCGCTTCGGCGTAGGCCGGCGCTTCGGCGTAGGCCGGCGCTCCGGCGTGGCGCGGCCGTTCGCGGCACCGTCGACGAGATCCATCAGCCGGCCCAGGTTGTCGACATCCTCGCGACCGTCGTCGCCCTTGGGTGTCTCGAGAACGAGCGCCACCTCGGCGAGGCTCGCGTCGTTCATCAGCGAGCGGAACGCCTCGAGGCCCAGATGCCCGCTGCCGATGTGCTCGTGCCGGTCGACCCGGCTGCCGAGCCCCTTCTTCGAGTCGTTGACATGCACCGCGACCAGCCGGCCGAGGCCGATCTCGCCGGCGAAGCGTCCCATCGTTTCGGCGTACCCCGCCGGTGTGCGCAGGTCGTAGCCGGCGGCGAAGACGTGGCAGGTGTCGAGGCAGACACCCGGCCGCCCCGTGTCCTTCACCCGCGCCAGGATGGCGGCGATCTGCTCGAAGCGGTGGCCGATGACCGTCCCCTGGCCCGCCGTCGTCTCGAGGGCGATCGACGCCTCGCGGCCGGGGACGCGCGCATGCACCCGATCCATGGCCTCGGCCATGCGGCGGATGCCGAACTCCTCGCCCTGCCCCATGTGGCCGCCGGGGTGGGTCACGAGCCACGGGATGCCGAGGGCGACACAGCGATCGAGCTCCAGGGCGCACGCCGCGATCGATTTCTCCCACAGCGCGTCGTCGGGCGAGCACAGGTTGATCAGGTACGAGTCGTGCGCCACGACGCGGGTGATGCCGGCCTGGCGGACGGCGTCGCGGAACCGTTCCGGCTCGCCGTCGGTGAACGGCCGAGCCGCCCACTGGTTGCTGCTCTTGGTGAAGACCTGAAGCGCGGTGGCCCCGACCGCGGCGGCACGCTCGACCGCCAGGTCGAGACCGCCGGCGATCGACATGTGGGCGCCGAGCGGCCGCTTCGGAATCGTCCACTTGAGTGGGGCAAACGGGGCGGGGCGGGACATCGGTGTCAGCGTACCACCCGCGGATCGCGAGGGTCAATCGGCGTTTCCGGCCGCTGCGGCTCCCAGGGCATGACCGCGCCGCCGGCGACCCGCCGGCGCCGTGCCGCCGGCCGCAGCAGCACAGTCGCCGCGACCCCGGCGGCGTCGGCGAAGGAGTCGAACAGGAAGGGTCGCAGCGCCATGCGCCGCCGATCCCCGGAGCCCACGGAGAGAAACTCGGCCGGCCCGGGGGCGCGCGCCCAGCCGATCGCCGCCCGGCGCACCGGGCCCATCGCGGTCGCGCTCAGGAGCGCGGGTAGGACGGCGCCGGGGAACAGCGTCTCGACCTGTGCGAGCGCGAGATGCAGCGCCGTCATGAGGCCGGTCGCGCGCGCCTGCTCCGCGAGCGCCAACAGATCGGGGTTCCAGAGGCGCAGCATCTCCCTGAGATCGAGGGCCCACTTGAGCGTCGGCCCGAAATAGTGATCGGCGGCGTGGCCGACGTGGAACAGCAGGGCGTCGTCGGGCGCGAGCAGCCGGCAGGCCACGCCTTCGACGGTGGCGGCGCGCGCCCGCTGCCAGATCGCCTTCTGGTCGAGACGCATGCGGCCGCCGGAACCGAGGCGCCAGTGGATCTCGAAACGGCACGGCGCCGGACCCGGGCGGTACATCTCGAAGCGGCAGTCTTCAGGGTAGGCGGGGCCGGCTTCCCCGGCGAACCCCGCCGCCGCCAAGCGCCGCGCCAGGGGCGCGATCTGTTCGCCGGGCACCAGCAGATCGACATCGGTGAGGGCGCGCGCCCCCGCGTCGGTGTACAGGTCGGCGAGGTAGGCCGCGCCCTTGATGAGGACGAACGGCGCCTTCGCGTCGGCCAGAAGCGACGCGACCTCGCGCAGGCCGCCGAGGGCGGCAAGCGTGTCGAGCAGGGTCCGCCGGTGCGCCCGGGCCGCTGCCACCCTCCAGGGGTCGGGGATGCCCGTCATGGCGCCGGCGCGCCAGCGCGCATGCAGCCAGCCGCCGCATTCGTAGCGGCGCAGGGCGGCCTCGATGTCCGCCTCGCTGTCGCCCGGGGCCGGGACATTGCCGCGCAAGGCCGCGATCACCCCTTCCTGGAGACGGATGGAGGGAGGGCTGGCGTGGGGCGGACCGGGTCGCATACTCACGGCCGTATTATGCATGGTGGTGCGCAGCTTGTGGACCTTGGCTGCGGGGCGGAGCGCGACAGGGGGGAGGAGGGGCAGCGGGTGTCGGGGCTGAAGGGGAGAGTCGGGAGGGTTGGTCTATTCAGGCTGCGTGTCGGCGACGGTGGCGGGTGTTGGTGTCGAGGACTGGCGTGAGCCAGTCTCTTTTGTAGAGGTCGCGCCAGACCCGCGGCATTCGAGCCCGGCGCGGGAACAGTCGCCG
>Ga0210377_10000574_pt1 | contig 35222 bp, 32 predicted proteins | sample PLM4_65_b1redo_FD_155480 | JGI IMG/M metagenome (GOLD analysis project Ga0210377, IMG submission 155480) | Groundwater sediment microbial communities from an aquifer in East River, Colorado, USA - PLM4_65_b1 redo | ecosystem: Environmental > Terrestrial > Soil > Riparian zone | place: USA: East... | reverse complement strand
GGCGAGTTGCGCGGAGCGAAGCCCGCCGCTCAGCGGCGCGGCGACACTGAGTGAATGATTCAGTCACCACCCGATGCCGTAGTCGTCGCCGTTGTTGCTCGAGCCGCCCCACATCGTGCCGTGCGCGCGGTCGAAGTAGATCGCGTTGATCGGACCGGACGTCCGCTGGCCGAACGTCATCGTGTAACCCATCCGCCCGAGCTCCCGCCGAACCCACACCGGCGTGTCCTCGCTCAGCAGAATCTTTCCAGGTTCGGACTTGTGGTCGCCGAACGAGCTGCGCATCTGCGAGCTGTTGATGTTCGCGCCTTCCGCCGACTCCTGCACGTTCATCCCGAACTCGACCACGTTCAGAAAAAACTGCAAGAGGTTCTGGTCCTGTGTATCGCCGCCCTGAACGGCGAATGCGAGGAACGGCTTCCCGTCCTTCAACGCCATGCTCGGCGTGAGAGTCACGCGGGGATGCTTGCCCGGCTCGACGACATTGAACGGATTCTCAGCGCGATCCGTGACGAACGACTGCATGCGCTGGCTCATGCCGATGCCGGTGCGTCCGGCGATGACAGCCGGCACCCACCCTCCGCTCGGCGTCACGGAGACCACCCATCCGTCGGCGTCCGCCGCTTCGACGGACGTGGTGCCGAGGCGGAAGTGGCGATCGAATTCGGACTCGGACTCGGCGGTGCGGGTCGGCGTCCAGCGATTCAACAGATCGAGGAACGGATTCGTCGCGTTCTGGAACGGATAAGGATCGCCAGGCCTGATCGACGGATCGTTGCGGTTCGGATTGATCAGCTTGGCGCGGTCGCGCGCGTACTCCTTCGACATCAGTCCGCGAATCGGCTCCTCCGGCAGGAAATAGATATCGCCGTAGTAGAAGTCGCGGTCAGCGAAGGCCAGGCTCATCGCCTGGTACACGGTGTTGATATAACGCGCCGAGTTGTAGCCCATCGATTTGAGATCGAAGTTCTCGAGGATGTTGAGCGCCTGAAGCATCGCCGGGCCCTGCGTCCATTCGCGCAGTTTGTAGACGTCGATGCCGCGGTAGTTCGTGCTGAGGGGCTCCTCGATGCGCACCTGCCACTTCGCGAGGTCGTCCGCGGTCATCGTCGCGCCCTGCTCCTGCATGCTGCGGGAGATCTCCTTCGCGATCGGTCCGCGATAGAACGCGTCGTACGCCGCGTAGATCGCTTCTTTGCGGACCTTCCCGCGCCTGAGCGCGTCCTGCTCCGCGGCGACGAGACTCCGCAACGTCGCCGCGAGATCGGGCTGGCGGAAGATCTCACCGGGCTCGGGGCCTTCGCGCTGCGCCGATGCGGCGGGGACGTTCACGGGACGATCCTGTGGAGCGACCGGCGACCCGCCGGTCGGCGCCGCCGAGGTCGGCGGCGCCACACTGGATTTCTCGTGAACGAGGAACACCTTTCGCGAGTAGGGCCAGCTTCGCAACCGCTCGCGATCGCGCTGAATCACGTTCGCCGTCTCGATATCGATCGGGTAGCCGTCGGCCATCTCGATCGCCGGCGCGAGCACGTCCTTCAGCGACAGGCGCCCCCACTCCGCAACCATCGTGATGATGCCGCCCGGCGTTCCCGGCGTGACCGCCGCGAGCGGTCCGAACTCCGGCGGGTAATTCATCCCTTTGCTCTTGAAGAGCTCCGCGGTGGCGCCGGTGGGTGCGACACCGAGCGCATTGATGCCGATGACCTTCTTCGTCAGCGGGTTGTAGATGAGCGCCTGGGTTTCGCCGCCCCAGGAGAGCGTGTCCCACATCGTGCAGGTCGCCGCAATCATCGCCGCCGCAGCATCGACCGCGTTGCCGCCCTTCTGAAACGTGATCGCGCCGACCGTCGCGGCCAGTGGCTTTCCCGTGACCGCGAGCCAGTGGCTGCCGTTGATCGCAGGTTTCTGGGTTCGCTGGGCGAACGCGGGCGCGGCGGCGAGAACGAGCAGCAGAGCGATCAGGCGCGCTTTCATGGCGCGCAAGTGTATATCGCGACCGTTGCGCACACGCGGAGGGGCGGCGGAGCCGAGGAGCGCCGCCGTCAGTGCGCGGCCGACGCCATGGCCAGGTTTCGGTAACGCCGGGTTTCAGGCAGACACTGCTTGTGCTCGACGTGGTACAGGTACTCGGCGCGGAACTTCTTGACCGACGAGATCACCGGGCCGATCGCCGCGTCGCCAAGTGCGCACAGCGACTTGCCGCCGATGTTGTCCGACATGTCGAGCAGCAGATCCGCATCCTGCGGCCGGCCGTGCCCGCGCTCGATACGGTCGAGCACTGACTCCAGCCAGTTCGTCCCCTCGCGGCACGGCGTGCATTGGCCGCACGACTCGTGTGCGAAGAACTTCGACAGGCGCCACACCGCATCGACGATGCACACGCTCTCGTCCAGAACGATGATGCCGGCCGAGCCGAGCATCGATCCTGCTTTCATCAGCGCATCGAACGTGAGCGGGATGTCGATCTCATCGATCGTCAGCATCGGTGCCGACGCGCCGCCGGGAATGACCGCCTTCAGCTTGCGATCGCCGGTGATGCCGCCGCCATGCTCATAGATCAGCTCCTTCAGGTTCACGCCCATCGGGAACTCGTACACGCCGGGCTTCTTCACGTTGCCTGAAAGGCAGTACAGCTTGGGCCCCGTGTTCTTCGGAACGCCGAACTGCTTGAACCACTCCGGGCCGTTCTTGATGATGAACGGCACGCAGGAGAGCGTCTCGACGTTCTGCACGACCGTCGGCCCGCCGAACGCGCCGACGACCGCGGGGAACGGCGGCTTCACGCGAGGCTGACCGCGATGCCCCTCGATCGATTCGATCAGTCCCATCTCTTCGCCGCAGATGTACGCACCCGCGCCGCGCGCGACGGTGATGTCGAAGTCGAACCCAATCCCGAAGATGTTCTTGCCGAGGAAACCCTTCGCGCGTGCTTCGTCGAGAGCGCGATCGAGCACGGTCGCGCCGTAATAGAACTCGCCGCGGATGTAGATGTAAGCCATCGGATTGCTGGAGATCGCATACGCCGTGATGATCATGCCTTCGATGAGGAGGTGCGGATCCTTCTCGATGATCAGGCGATCCTTGAACGTGCCCGGCTCGGATTCGTCAGCATTGCACAGCAGGTATGTCGGCTTCGGCGCATTCTTCGGAACGAAGCCCCACTTCGCACCGGTCGGGAAGCCCGCGCCGCCGCGGCCGCGCAGCTCGGAGTCCTTCACGACCTGCGTGATCTGGTCCGGCTTCATCTGCAGCGCCTTGCGCGCCGCCTCGTAGCCGCCGCCGTCGATGTAGGTGTCGATGGACGTCGAGTTCGGCTTGTCGATGTTGGCCGTTAAGATCCTGATAGGTTGCATTTCGTCTTTCGTGACCTTCAGCAGAGAACGGGAATGTTGAATGTTGAATGTTGAATGCGGCCGAATTCAACATTTAACATTCAACATTCAATTTAACATTCCTCGTTCTCTCTCTCTCTCTCTCTCTACTTCACGACGGTAATCTTCGCCTTCGCCCCGCCCTCCGGCGCCACCGACGGATCGTACATCGCCGCGTACGAGAGCCGTTGCTTCCGGAAGTCTCGCGGGTACGTCATCGTCACGGTGGACAGCTTGCCGGCGGCATCGGTATGCAGGTGCAGGTCGGCGTTGATGCCGGTCCAGTACGTCGGCAGGTTCAGCGTCTGATAGCGCGCGATCACCTCGTCGCGCAGCTTCGGATCGAAGTGCACGCCGTACTTGTCGATCAGCGCCTTGATGGCTTCGTAGTCGCCCTCCCCCTTGATCCGCATGATCTCGGCGAGCAGCATCCCGACGCCCTGCCGCATCTTCTGGAAGTCGCGGATGACCATGGAGTGCTTTCCGTTCCGCTCGACCATGTCGATCGCGCCGGGCACCTTGTCGCGGATGTAGTTCACGATCATCTGCCGGTCACGCTGATGGTCTTCCTCGATTGAGTCCCCCTTCGGAATCGAACGAAGCTGCACGAGCGGCGCGCGCACGGCGTTGTAGTACATAGCCTTCGCCACGCCTTCACTGTTCGAGACCAGACCGAGCTGCTTCAGCTTCGGGTCCCAGACGTTCCACAGCGCGACGAGGTCGGCGCGCCCTTCCTCGAGCGTCGAGTAATACTCGCGGAGATACGTCTCCGGCGCATTCGTCAGCCGCGGATTCACCTTGCCCGAACCGTGGCCGATGATCTCGTGCAGCGCCGTCATCAGATCCGACGCTTCGGTTCCGTACTTGCGGCCGATGATTTTTTCCTGTTCAGACCCCGCGAACTCCTCGAGAACGGCGGTGCCGGCCGCAGAATAGAGCGCGCGTGTCGAGCCGGTGAAGAGAAAGCTCTTCGTCCCGAACTTCTCGCGGATCTCGTTTTCGTTCGGCAGGTTGTCGCCCACCGTCGTGACGCCGAAGTCCCCCGTCTCGACCACCGTCTCGATCGCTTTCGCCAGCGGCGGTTTCACGCCGCGCTTCTTGTACATGTCGAGCCACGGCGCCTGGTTCTCGAAGTACTGCGCGTTCGCGGCGATCTTCTGCATCAGTTTGTTCAGCTTCTCGTCGGTCACGGAGACGAAGCTCTGCGACGTCCCCTTCGCGCCGCGCGGGTCGCGGTAGACCTCGATGAAGCCGTTCGCGAAGTCGACGCGCGGATTGTTCTGCACCCACGCGATCCCGAACGCGATCCAGTCTTTCGGATCGCCGGTCTCGTAGAACCTCACCAGCTTGTCGATCACCTCGGCCTGTCCGGGCTCCGCAACCGTCCGCGCTTTCTGGAAGTAGTCGATCGCCTTGCGGAGGTACTCCGCGTTGCGGCCCGGAGGGATGGAGCCGTCCGGAGTTCCCGCGCGATAGACCTCCTCCACGAGCGTTCCGTCCGGCCTCTTCACCAGCCGCGAGTTGAGCGGATACAGCTCTGCGAAGCCCTTCAGATCCTCGAGCGAGACGCCGCTGTAGAAATTGTTCGCACTCGCCTGCAGGATGTCCTTCCCACCTTCGGGATTCTTCGCGGTGGTGCGCGGCTCGAAGTCCGGATCGAAGATCGACGGCCGAAGATCGGCGAGCTCTTTTCGCAGCTCGTCAGGCGTCCCGAGCTTCGCTCCGTTCTGCAGCGCCTTCAGCGCGGCCGCCACGAGCTCCTCATCCGTGAACGACGGCAGGAACTTCTGCGCGGTCGTGTCGTTGTGATTGCCGTGATTCGCCCAGAACAGCATCGTGTAGTCGTGGATCTTCTTCATCACGGCGGGATCGATGCCGTTGCCATGCGATTCGATCTGCTCGAGCAGGTGCTTCTGGCGCAGACCGAATCGCGAGTTCTCGTCGTAGATGATCGGATCGATCGCGATCGACGCCTCGCTCAGCCAGTAGGTGAGCTGCTTCTGCCGCGTCGTCAGGTCATTGAAGCTGCTGGCTTCGACCTGGATGAATCCGTTGCGATCGACGCGCTCGACGAGCGACGTCTTCGGCTTCTGCTGTGCGAGAAGCGGCAGGGCGAGAGCGAGAGCGATCAGGGTGCGTTTCAAGAGGTCTCCGAACAACGTGTCATTCCGAGTCCCGAAGAGGGCGAGGAATCCGGGGGCGGAACCGAGCCACTCTCCCGCCCAGATCCCTCGCTACGCTCGGGATGACAACCCTACTTGAGCCGCCGGAGCAGCTCGTCCATCTTCTCGACGTTCATGTTCTCGTGGTAGTCGTTGTTGACCTGCACTACGGGTGCCGTGCCGCATGAGCCGAGGCATTCGACTTCGGTGACGGTGTAGAGGCCGTCGGGCGTCGTCTGCCCGGGATTCACTTTCAGCCGCTCGCAGAGGTGCTCGTAGATGTCGTACGCGCGAGTCACCATGCAGCTCAGGTTCGTGCAGACCTGCAGGTGGTACTTCCCCACCGGCCGCTGGTTGTACATGTTGTAGAACGAGACCACGCCGAACACGGTCGCCGGCGAGAGATCGAGCAACTCGCCGACGTAGTGGACGGCTTCCGGTGAGATCCAGCCCCACACTTCCTGCGCCAGGTGCAGCGTCGGCAGCAGCGCGGCTTCCTTCGTCGGATAGCGCGTCAGAATCCAGTCGAACCGCTTCTTCGCCTCGGGAGGGAACTCGGCGCGCTTCGACGGATCGGCAATGCGCTCGGGAACGTACGGATTCTCGGGATGCAGATCGGCCATCGATCAGGTCCAGTCGAATGCTTTCTTCTTCCACACGTAGACGTAACCGACGCCGAGCAGAACGATGAAAAGGAGCATCTCGCAGAAGACGAACCACGAGGTGCCGCCCGGAACGTTCGTGGCGTCGCGGTAGATGACGGCCCATGGGTAGAGAAACGCCGCTTCGATATCGAAAAGGATGAACAGCATGGCGATCTGATAGAAGCGGACGTTGACGCGCTTGCGATTCTGATCGAGGAGCGGCACACCGCTCTCGTAAGGGGCGAGCTTGGCCGGATTCCGCTGATGCTTGCCGATGAACCAGTTGAGGACGAGAAACACCGCGCCCAGGACGAGGGCGACAATGAGCATCAGGAGGATGGGGACGAACGTCTGAGTCATCTGAAAAGCGGGCGAATGCTAGCACAGCGCCAACGTGGTCAATCTGGGATGCGGCATGTCCGCCGCACTCCAGATCACGCGGCGCTATCGGTCAGATACGCCATCGCCGTCTCGCGCGAATCGAAGATCTTGAAGATCGTGTCCAGCTTCGTAATCTTCAGCAGCGCGAGAATGCGGTGCGAGGGCTTCACCAGCGCCATCTTCCGCTGGCGATCCTCGAACTTCTGCAGGTAGCCGATCAGCTCGCCGAGACCGGTCGAGTCCATGTAGTTGATCGCTTCGAAGTTGATCATCACCGGACCGTTCTCGTCATTGAGCACCTTCTCCAGATAGCTGGAGAATTCGCGGGCGCTCTCCCCGAGCTTGATCACGCCCTGAATGTCGAGGATGGTGACGTCGTCGACCCGGTTTTTGATGATGTTCATGGACGCCGGTAGAGTCTATTGCAGACGGCAAGACGCGTCTACTCGCTCGATTTTCTCGGGGCGCCGATGCGGTTCGTGATCAGAGAGATCACCGTGAGGAACAGAGCACCGACGATCGCCCAGCCGAAACTCTCGATCCGGAAGCCCGGCACCAGCATCGCCGTCAGCTCCAGCATGATGGCGTTCAGGACCAGCAGAAACAGCCCGATGGTGACGACCGTCAGCGGCAGCGTGAGGATGAAGAGAATCGGCCGCACGATCGCATTCAGCAACCCGAGGACGAGTGCGGCGATCACCAGTGTCACGACAGAGCGGTAGTAGAACCCCGGCACGAGCGTGACGACGATGAAAAGCGCCAGCGTATTGAGGATCCAGCGGAGGAGGAGGTGCATAGATGGCAACTATCCCCCACCCAAAGGCCAGGCACGGACTCGGGCGCGGGCGCGGGCGCGGGCTCGGGAACAGCAGGTGAGTGGCCACGGGGTTGGACGCGTGGGTTGATTGGGTCGGTCCTCCGCACGATCATTCCTTCTGCCAGGAACGAAGGATCGGGGAGGGCCTGTGAAAACCTTCACGAAGAATTTCAGTAGCTCGCAGCCTTTGTATACGACTGTTTCGATCGTATCGTTATTCATCAAATCCCGACGCCCCACACCATGACGACATCGAGCCCGCGCCCGAGTCCGAGCCCGGCCTTTGATTTCAAGAGATTTCTGAGAAGGAAGTTTTCAGACTTCGCCGGCAAGAATCTAACGTTGCCAGGATTCCTGGACACGTATGTTACGCCGCCCGAGTTCCTGCATAAACAGCTCCGGCGGAATACACCTCTCCTGAGGCAGAGCGCCTTTGATCTCCGTCTGGCCGCGCGCCATCATCAAGGCGACGATGGAAGCGGGGAACGCCGTCGTTCGCATCATTGCGCTGAGCCCGGTTTTGGGATCGGCGTAGTCGATGATGTCGTAGACGAGGCGTTTCTTGTCCCCGACGAGCTCGATTCGCACGAGGACCACGTCGGGCTCGTCATGCGGCAGGTGACGGACGAGAAGCTCGCCGAAGACGCGTCGCGGGATGACGTCGGTGCGGTCGACCGCGATCGGCGCACTGCTGCAGAGTCCGAGGTCGATCATCGTCTTGAACTTCTCGCAGTGTCCCGGGTAGCGGATTGTCTTGTAATCCAGCTCTCGAACCTTGCCGAGAAATGTCTCGGGGAGCGTGGAGGTGCCGCCGGAGGTCTGAAACGCTTCCATCGTTCCGAACGGTGCCGGAAAATCGAGCGCCTCGATCTCCGTCATCGACGGGACCTCGGCGATCCTTCCGTCGCGGATCACGCGAGCGCGCTCGACGTATTCGTTGATCAGTCCCTCGACCGAGAAAACCAGTTGATAGTTGAGCGGCGGCTCCGGGTCCTGCGGCAGTCCGCCGACGCGGATGTGAATCTCGTCGAGCTTCTGAAAGCGCTTCGCGCCGTGCGCCACGAGCACCGCCACCATCCCCGGCGCGAGGCCGCAGTCCGGGATGATATTGATCCCTTCCCGCCGCGCCTCGGCATCGAGCTCCAGCTCCTCGGCCACGACGTCGTTATTGCCGCCGAGGTCGCAGAAGTTCGTTCGCGCCGCAAGAGCAGCGTTGGCGAGCGCGGCATTCAGTTTGTAGACGACGCAGCTCAACACGGCAGCGTGGCCGCGCATCAACTCGACCGCCTGCCGCTGATCCGACACGTCTGCCTGCAAGGCACGCGCTTTCGGTCCGACCTGCTCTGCGACGCGGCGCGCCCGCGCGCCGTCGATGTCCGCGACAGTCACCTCATCGACGTCCGGTTGCGCAGCGAGATCGAACGCCGCACCCAGACCCATGCGCCCCGCACCCAGCACCAGAATTCTCAAACAAGCCTCCAGACGACATGAAAGATCGTGCATCCTTTTGCATCCGCGCAACGTAGCATAGCTGCATGGATGCACGAGGCATTGCGGGAGTCGCGGACTACGTCGGACAGCATCCGCGCATCGTGCCGGTGGCGATCTGCACCGTCCTCCTCATCATGCTGATCGCGTCAGTCATTCGCGCCTTGAAGCGTTGGGAGATCCTGCCGGATCCCATCCTTCCTGAAAAATTGCGCAACGTCTGGTACGCGGCGCAGAAGGCTGTCTCGGACGCGTTTCTGCGCTCGTTGACCGGCAAGAAAAACAACGATTGAGCTGCGGGACAGTTGTACGGATCGCAGGTCGCAGATCCACGATCTAAGAAGCTTTGCGGCGCAGCGGCGCCGGCTGCTTCCCCGCGCCGAAGAACGACGGATCGAGATCGACCTTCGCGCTCTTCTGCAGTCGATCGAGCGTTGCGTTCAGTTTGTCCTGTTGAACCTTCTGCTGCAGCACTTCCTTCACGCGTTCGAGAGGCGGTGTCTGACGCTCGGAGACGCGCAAGATATGGATGCCGAAGCGGCTCTGAACCGGATCGCTGACCTGCCCCGGCTTCACCTTCATGACGGCCTGTCCGAGCTCCGGCGGCAGTTGTTCCGGCGAAACAGGACCGAGGTCACCGCCGCGTTCCGCCGACTCGGTGTCGTCCGACTCGACCATGGCGACGGCTCCGAAGTTCTCGCCGCCGCGCAACCTCGCCACGATGCGCTTCGCCTTCTCCATCGCAGCCTGTGGCGTGGGGGCCTCACCGGCACGCGCCGGCACCGCTCCGCCTTTGTACGCGATCAGGATGTGGCTGAGCGAGGTCGCGGCGAACTTCTCTTTCGATTTCGCGTATTCGGAACGCACCTCGGCTTCCGTCGGCGTTCCAACCATCTTCCGGAGCGCGTAGCCGGCCATGATGTTGGATTTGTCGAGCGCGAGCTGCGATCGCACTTCCGGATCCTCGGCTGCGCCGAGCCGGCGGGCCTCCTGCTCGAGCGCTTTGAGTTTCACGAGTTGATCCGCGAGCGCCCGACGACCGCCCTCAGTCGCGTAGTACGTCCGCATCTTCTCCGGCGCCTGACTGACGACCGCGCTGAACTCGCGTTCGGTGATCGGCTCACCGTTGACGCGCATGACGACCTTCTCCTTACTCCCGGGCGATGCGCCGGTCGACGCAGAGAAAGGTTCCGAGTGCCGCGCCGGAAGCTCGGGACGAAGCGTCGCCAGGCCGTAGCACACGCCGGCGACAATGAACAGGATGGCAATGGCGAGGATGATGTCTTTCACGGTTTACTCTTCCCTAAGGATGAAGGCAGAAGGCAGAAGGCAGAAGGCAGAAGGATAAATGATGAATGATGAGGACGACAGCGACCGGCTCCCCGACTTCATCCTTCATCCCTCTGCCTTCATCCCTCTGCCTTCTGCTTTCTGATTTCTGATTTCTGCCTTCCGTTGACGACTTCGCCGTCAACGACTATTCTCCGCGCTTGTGAAATTTTTCACGGGCTCACCCGCGAAAACTCTCACGACCTCCCCTCGACATCGTGCCGGCGCCTCTGGCCCCGACACTGCACCGACGAGAACCCATGGCTAACGTTACCATCGACGGAATCGAAGTCGAAGTCCAGGAAGGCATCAACATCATCGAAGCCGCGAAAGCGGCTGACGTCCACGTCCCTCATTTCTGCTATCACCCTTCGCTCACCGTCGTCGGGCAGTGCCGCATGTGTCTCGTCGAAATCGAGGGCATGCCGAAGCTGCAGGCCGGCTGCTCCACCACCGTGAAGGCGGGGATGAAGATCCACGTCTGGAACGAGAAGGTGGACAAGGCCCGCAAGGGCCAGATGGAGTTCCTCCTCATCAATCACCCGCTGGACTGTCCGATCTGCGACAAGGCCGGCGAGTGCCCGCTCCAGGATTACTCGTTCAACTACGGCACGGTGCAGTCGCGGTACGGCGAGCACAAGCGGACGTATCCGGGGATGGATCGCACCGCGATCGGTCCGCACGTCGTGCAGAACATGAATCGCTGCATTCACTGCACGCGGTGCATCCGCTTCACTCAGGAGATCACGAAGACGAGCGAGCTGGCGTTCTTCAAACGCGGGGCGTCGACGGAAGTGGGCGTCTACCCCGGAGTTCCGATCGACAACTGGATGAGCGCCTGCGTGACGGACCTATGCCCGACCGGAGCGCTCACGACGCGCGAGTTCCGCTTCGAGTCGCGCGTGTGGAATCTCGATTCCGCCGACTCCGTGTGCAACGGCTGCGACGTCGGGTGCAACATCTTCATCGGCCACCGCAACGGCCAGATCTTCCGCTACCGCCCGCGCGTCAATGCGGACGTGAACGATCACTGGTTGTGCGACTACGGCCGCTTCTCGCACGAGCGGTACGACACCGACCGCGTCGTCGTGCCGAAGGTCCGGCGCGATGATGCGCTGGGCATCGCCACCTGGAGCGAGGCGCTGGAGGCGATCGCGCATGCCATCGACGCCGCGGCGCGCAGCGTCGTGATCATCGCGTCGGCGCAGATGACGAACGAAGAGGCGTACCTGGCGAAGAAACTGGCCGATGAGATCGGCGCGACGATCGACGTGATCGTCGATCCGATCGGTCCCATCAGGATGAAATCCCGCACCGAATGGCTCCTCGGCACTCAGGGCGCGCCGAACTATCGCGGCGTGCGGAGCATCATCGGTCACGGCGATGTCGTCGAGAAGCTGCTGACGTCGGGCGCTGATGGCGTGGACGTTCTGTACATCTGCGACGCCGCCTTCAGCGAACGGGCGAAAGATCCTGCGGTGGCAGCGAATCTCCGCAAGGCCGGATTCCTCATCGTCCAGTCATGGGACGCCATGCATCCGCTGACGGAGATCGCCGACGTCCTCCTCCCCGGAACGATTCACGCCGAGAAGGAAGGCACGTACACCAATCTGCAGGGACGCGTGCAGCGGATCCATCAGGCCTATCCGCCGAAGGGACAGGCAGTCACCGACCTCGAAGTGCTGCGGCGAATCGGTGCCAGTCTCTCTCCGGGCAACAAGGCATTCCGATCCGCCGATCCCTCGGACATTTCTGCCGAACTCGCACAGACCGTCCCCTCTGCCGCAGCCGGGGAGCCGGCGGAGACCTGGTGAAGCGCCATGGCTTTCGACGCCACTGACGTCGTTCTCTCGCTGCTGAAGATCGTCATCGTGCTGATGATGATGCTGCAGGTCACGCCGATCATGGCGTGGGTGGAGCGGCGTGGCAGCGCGCTGATTCAGGATCGCCCCGGACCGAATCGCATCGGGCCGTTCGGTCTGATGCAGGGGCTGATCGACGCGCTGAAGTTCATCCTCAAGGAAGACATCATTCCGACGGGCGCGCACAAGTGGCTCTACACGCTGGCGCCGGTTTTCGGACTGATCCCGGCGCTCACGACGATCGCGGTCGTGCCCTGGGGCCGCGCGTTCGTCATCCCGCACACGATCAGCGGTGGCGGCGCGCTTTCGGCGGCCGGCTGGAGCATCGCCGCGCTGCTGATCCTTCTCGCGTTTCTGGCCGGCGGGGCAACGGCCCGCTATTCACGGAAAGCAGCGTACAGCCGCTTCAACGCCGTCGTCGGCTGGATCGTCGTCGCGGCTCTCGTGCTCATCGCGATCGTAATCGGAGGCGCGCTCGTCGCACTCCGCTCCGCCGGTACGGTGTCTGTGCCGGCCGGTGGCCGCCTCTTCGAGCCCATCGTCGCCGACGTCAACATCGGAATCCTCGCCGTGTTCGCCCTGGCGTCGCTCGGCGTCTACGGCATCGTGACTGCCGGATGGTCGTCGAACAACAAGTACTCGCTGTTCGGCGGCATCCGCGCGTCGGCGCAGATGATCTCGTACGAGCTCTCGCTGACGCTCGCCGCGGTCAGCGCGCTGCTCGTCGCCGGCTCGCTGCGCCTGACCGACGTCGTCTGGAGGCAGACCGGCTATTTCGTGCTCTTCGACACGATCAGGCTGCCGGCATGGAACGTCTTCTCCCCGGCGATGTGGATCAGCTTCATCGTGTTCTTCGTCTCCGGTTTCGCAGAGACGAACCGGCTGCCGTTCGACTTCGCGGAAGCCGACGCGGAGCTGGTGGCGGGGTATCACACCGAGTACTCGTCGATGAAGTTCGCGCTCTTCTTCATGGCCGAATACATGGCCATGGCCACGATGTCCGCGCTCATCACCACTCTCTTCCTGGGCGGATGGGACATCCCCTGGTACAACGAGCCGGCCACGTTCACCGGGTTCCTGCTCTCGGCGCTCGCGTTCATGGCCAAAGTGGCGTTCCTGCTGTTCGTGTTCGTATGGGTCCGCTGGACGGTCCCGCGGTTGAAGTACGACATCCTGATGCGCATCGGGTGGAAGGTGTTTCTCCCGCTCGCGCTGGTGAATGTGGTTGTGGTGGCCCTTTTCATTGCGAAAGGCTGGTTGTAGTGACATCCCGAGCGAAGCGAGGGATCTACTGGGCCCCGGCTATGCGTGTGCCGTCAGCCGTCGTGCTCGCCACAGTAGATCCCTCGCTGCGCTCGGGATGAACTAAGAGACCCATGCTCGAATACCTCATCTTCTTCATCTTTGCCACGATCACGGTCGTCTTCGCGCTCGTTGTCGTGCTGCACCGCAATCCGGTGGTCGGAGCGCTTTCGCTCGTCGTCTCGTTCTTCGCGCTGGCGGTGATGTACGTGCTGCTCGAGGCGCCGTTCCTCGCGGCGCTTCAGGTCATCGTTTACGCCGGCGCGATCATGGTGCTCTTCCTCTTCGTGATCATGCTGCTCAACCTGCAGCATCGAACCGAGGAGCCAACCAGGCCCGTGCAGCAGTTCCTCGGCTACACGGCGAGTGCCGCGTTTCTCATCGGTCTCGTCTATTACATCTCCAAGTACGCGGTGTTCCGCGCGCTTCCGGACACCCCGTTCGCCTCCGATGCGCGGACCGTCGGTGTCCGCCTGTTCGAGGCGTACGTCTTCCCGTTCGAGATGGTGTCGATTCTCCTGCTCGCCGCGATCGTCGGAGCGCTCCTCCTCAGCAGCCGCGCCGCCGGCTCGGGCGCGGAGATCGGAACGAAGGTGTCGGAATGATCCCGACGCACTGGTTCCTGATCCTCAGCGCGATCCTGTTTTCGATCGGCGTCTGCGGCGTGCTGACGCGGAGGAACGGCATCACCATCTTCATGTCCATCGAGCTGATGGTGAACGCGGTCAATCTGACATTCCTCGCCTATGCCCGACAATTCCATCAGCTCCACGGATTGATCTTCGTCTTTTTCGTGATGGCGATCGCCGCGGCCGAAGCCGCCGTCGGCCTGGCCATCTTCATCTCGCTGTTCCATCACCGCGGAACCATCGATGTGGATGAGGCGAATCTGATGCACTGGTAGAGGGCTCTTGGCTCTTAGCTCTTGGCTCTTGGGGATCAGTTGGCCAGCGGCTCCCAAGAGCTAAGAGCTAAGAGCCAGAGATGGCGTAAAGGTCGCAAGGTTCAGCTCAGTAGGAGCTGAACATGGACAAGACCGAAAAGCTCATTGATTGGAAAGAAGACGAGGAAAAGGATCGCAACCGGAACGGGATTCCGGACGAGATCGAGCCGCCGATCCCCGATGTGAGAGCGGGCTCAGCCGGACTCGCGTACCGGCTGAAACACGATCCTCTCGCGGATCCGGCGATCACCGCGGGCGACCTCGCCGCGAACTGGGAGAGCGCGCAGGAGGGAGGCGAAGACTCACCGATCGGCGATGCGCCGACGCCTGATCAGAACGTCGTCGAAGAAGTCGCCGGAGCGATGGGAATCACGTATGCCGACGACGAGGAGTTGAAAGTCGGCGAGAAGGAACGCAGTCGGGACAAACACCGATGGGAGCTCAATCCAGCCTCATCGGAGGATTACAAGGATCGCGTAAGAGACGAAGAACGATAGCCGATGCGGGGTTGCTCCTCGCGTCGGTCGATGTGAGGAGAACAACAGTCCTGAGTCCTGAGTCCTGAGTCCTGAGTGGGTCGTCTACTCAGGACTCAGCACTCAGGACTCAGCACTCCGCTGAAATGCTGAACCACCTCTGGCTGATCCCGCTGCTGCCGTTCATCGGCTTCCTGCTGAACGGGCTGTTCGGCAAACGAGCGGGGAAGAACGTCGTCACCGCCATCGCGCTCGGAGCCTCGCTCCTGGCCGCGATTCTCGGCACCGTCGCCGCCTTCCAGTACCACCATGCGTATCCGCACGGCGAGCGCCATCTCAACCTCGTCTACAACTGGTTCGAATCGGGCGGCATCGGCGCCGACGTCGCCTTCCAGCTCGATCCACTCTCCATCGCGATGCTGATGGTCGTCACGTGGGTCGGTTTCGTGATCCACGTCTACTCGGTCGGCTACATGGGACACGAAGGAGGGTACTGGCGGTACTTCGCGTACCTCAACCTCTTCCTCTCGGCGATGCTGATCCTGATTCTGGGGAGCAGCTACCTGTTCATGTTTGTGGGATGGGAAGGCGTCGGTCTCTGCTCGTATCTCCTCATCGGTTTCTACTACGAGACCGACTACGCGCCTGCCGCCGGGAAGAAGGCGTTCATCGTCAATCGCATTGGCGACTTCGGGTTCCTGATCGCGATGTTCCTGATGTTCGCCTACTTCGGATCGGTCGACTACTCGCGCGTCTCGCAGATCGCGGCCGGCGGCGGCGTCGATCAGTGGCTGCTCACCGCAATCTGTCTCCTCCTGTTCCTCGGCGCATGCGGAAAGTCGGCGCAGATTCCGTTGTACGTGTGGCTGCCCGACGCCATGGCCGGCCCGACGCCTGTCTCGGCACTGATCCACGCGGCGACGATGGTCACGGCGGGCGTGTACATGATCGCGCGCTCGAACGTGCTGTACCGCCTCGCGCCCGACGCCATGATGGTCGTGGCGATCATCGGCGGCCTCACCGCGCTCTTCGCGGCGACGATCGGCCTGCGGCAGAACGACATCAAGAAGGTCCTCGCCTACTCCACCGTCTCGCAGCTCGGATTCATGTTCATCGGCGTCGGGGTCGGCGCGTTCAGCGCGGGCATCTTCCACCTCGTCACCCACTCGTTCTTCAAAGCGTGTCTGTTCCTCGGCGCGGGATCCGTCATTCACGCGATGAGCGGAGAGCAGGACATCCGGCGGATGGGCGGCCTCAAGGACAGGATTCCGCAGACGTATCGCACGTTCGCCATCGCCACCTTCGCGATTTCGGGTCTGCCGCTGGCGTCGGGCTTCTTTTCGAAAGATGAGTTGCTCGCCTCCGCATGGGCGACGCCGTACTTCCCCGCCGTCGGCAAGTTCGTGTGGCTCCTCGGAACCGTCGCGGCGTTCTGCACCGCGTTTTACATGTATCGGCTGCTGTACCTGACCTTCTTCGGCACGTTCCGCGGGACGCACGAGCAGGAGCACCACCTGCACGAGTCACCGCCGACGATGACCGTGCCGCTGTGGATTCTGGCAGCACTCTCGGCGGTCGGCGGTCTGCTCGGCATCCCGCACGTGATCCCTGGTCCGTTTACGAATCTCCTCGGGCACTGGCTTGCGGCGGTGGTGCCCGAGATTCCGGGCGCGCATCACATCATCGAGATCCCGGTGGCCACGGAGTTGACCATCGCGCTGATCTCGACGGCGGTGGCGCTCATCGGCTGGCTCGCGGCGCGTGCGCTCTACAAAGAGAAGCAGCTCGCGTCTGACGCGGAGATCGCGGCACGAGCTCCGGGAATGGCCCGCACTCTCGAGAACAAGTACTACGTCGACGAGCTGTACGACCTCTCGATTGTACGGCCGCTGCAGCGAATCTCCGTGTTCCTGTGGCGCATCGTCGACGGGATCATCGACGGGATCGCGGCGATGCTCGGCTACGTGGTCGAGGGCTTCGGCGACCTGCTCCGCTTCTTCCAGACCGGCAACGTGCGCAACTACGCACTGATGTTCTTCCTGGCTGTCGTGGTGTTCGCATGGATCTTTGCGTGATGAGGCGTACAACGCTTGAATCGGCACGCGGAACGCGGCACGCGGCACGCGTTAGAAGCGCTGCTTCGCGTGCCCCGTGCCGCGTTCCGCGTGCCTGGTGGACTTGATGCCTTTACTCTCGACCGTACTCTGGCTTCCGATCATCGCCGCAGTCGTGCTGGCGTTCTTCCCGCGCGCGGCGGCCAGTCAGATCAAAGCGCTCGGCCTTCTGGCGTCGACGCTGACGTTCCTGATGTCGCTCACGATCCTGGCGCAGTTCCAGGAGGGCGATCCGGGCTTCCAGCTCGTCGAGATCAACTCGTGGATCCCGCAGTGGGGAATCAACTACGCGCTCGGCGTCGACGGCATCTCGCTGTGGCTGGTGCTGCTGACCACGCTCCTGGGCCCCGTCGTGCTTCTGTACTCCTGGAACTCGATTCACAAGCATCCCAAGGAGTACGTGATCGCGATGCTGGTGATGGAGTCGGCGATGATCGGGGCGTTCATCGCCACCGATCTGATCCTCTTCTACGTCTTCTTCGAGCTGATGCTGCTGCCGATGTACCTGATCATCGGCGTCTGGGGCGGCGCGAATCGCATCTACGCCGCGATCAAGTTCTTCCTGTTCACGATCACCGGCTCGTTGCTGATGCTCCTCGGCATCATCTATCTCGGCTTCCAGTACTACCACCTCACCGGCGTACCGAGCTTCACCATCACGGATCTCTACGGCATCTCGCTGCCGGCGAACGTGCAGACGCTGCTCTTCGCCGCATTCGCCCTCGCGTTCGCGATCAAGGTCCCGCTCTTCCCGCTGCACACCTGGCTGCCGGACGCACACGTCGAGGCGCCCACCGGCGGCTCGATCATCCTCGCCGGCGTCATGCTGAAGATGGGGACGTACGGTTTTCTCAGATTCGTCCTGCCGTTCTTCCCCGAGGCGAGTATGCGGTACGCGCCGGTGCTGCTGACGCTGAGTGTGATCGGCATCATCTACGGCGCGCTCGTCGCGTGGGTGCAGCCGGATATGAAGAAGCTCGTGGCCTACTCCTCGGTCTCGCACCTCGGGTTCTGCGTGCTCGGCATCTTCGCGATGAACCAGACCTCGGTCGAAGGATCGATTCTGCAGATGGTCAATCACGGTCTCTCGACCGGCGCTCTCTTCCTCCTCGTCGGCGTCGTTTACGACAGGCGCCACACGCGGCTGCTCGCCGATTACGGCGGAATCGCGAAGACGATGCCCGTGTACGCGACGCTGTTCGTGATCGCAGTCCTGTCCTCGGTCGGGCTGCCGGGCCTCAACGGCTTCGTCGGAGAGTTCCTGATCCTGGCCGGCTCCTTCAAGGCGCATCCGCGGACCACGGTGATCGCTGCGACCGGCGTGATCCTCGCGGCGATCTATCTGCTCTGGGTCGTGCAGCGCGTCTTCTTCGGGCCGATCGCGAACGAGGAGAACAAGTCGATTCCCGACATCGCCTGGAACGAGATCGTAGCGGTCCTGCCCCTGATCGTGATGATGGTGTGGATCGGCGTACATCCGAATACGTTCCTCAAACGAATGTCTCCCAGCGTGAACGAGCTGCTTACGGTGGTGAAGAGTGAGACGAAGGGGAAGGTGTACGTGGCGGCCGCTGGATCAGTCCCCTCTCCCGCTCGCGGGAGAGGGTGGCGCGCAGCGCCGGGTGAGGGTCGTTCCCCCTCATCCGCCGCTCCGCGGCACCTTCTCCCCCGCGCTGCGGGGGAGAAGGCCTTGCGCGCCCACGGAGCGACGCGATGACCCTCACGCCCCTTCTCGAACCTGGCTGGTTCAACGCGATCCTCCCGGAGATGATCCTCTGCGTCGCGGGAATGGTGCTGATCCTCGTCGACGCGTTCGCGCCGCAGGTGAAGGGCATCCTCGCGCCGCTGGCGCTGGTCGGCTTCACCATCACCGCCTGGGCCGAGAACCTCGTCGCCGGCGGGACGTTCTTCGGCGGGACGTATCAGATCAGCGCCATCACGCGCATCTTCGACATGACGTTCCTGCTCGCGGCGATGCTGGCGACGCTCTTCGCGCGCGACTATCTCGACCGCGAAGGCATCGAAGGCGGCGAGTTCTACGCGCTCCTGATGTGGGGAACCGTCGGCATGATGATGATGGCCAAGGGTCTCGACCTCCTCATCATCATCCTCGGTCTCGAGCTGCTGTCGATCTGCATCTTCGTGCTCGTCGGCTACCACCGGCGGGTGCCTATCTCCAACGAAGCGAGCGTGAAGTACTTCCTGATGGGGGCGTTCGCGACAGGGTTCATCCTCTACGGTACGGCGTTGTTCTATGGCGCGACGCAGTCGACGAACGTGACCGTGATGGCGCACTACTTCGCGAGCGCGGACGCGCGCAACCCGATGCTGACCATTGCGTTTGTGCTGCTGATGTCCGGCCTGGGCTTCAAGCTGGCACTGGCGCCGTTTCACGGTTGGGCGCCGGACGTCTATCAGGGCGCGCCGTCTCCGGTCGCCGGGTGGCTGTCGGTGGCACCGAAAGCGGCGACGCTGATCGTTCTCGTCCGCCTCTTCTCGTCGATGTCTCCGGTGTTCCAGCAGGCGTCGTGGACGAAGATCGTCGCGGTGCTGGCGATTCTCTCGATGGTGATCGGCAACGCAGTAGCGATCGTACAGCGCGATCTCAAGCGCATGCTCGCCTACTCGGGCATCGCGCACGTCGGATACATGATGATCGCGATGCTGACGGTGCGCGACGATTCGGTCGCCGCCGTCGCGGTGTACACGATCACGTATGCGCTGATGAACATCGGCGCATTCGGCGTCGTGTCGATGCTGGCGAAGAATCAGAACGATCCGCAGACGCTCGACGACATCGCGGGAATGGGTTTCCGGCGGCCGTTCTACGGTCTGGCGCTGGCGGTGTGCATGTTCTCGCTTTCGGGACTTCCGCCCACGGCCGGATTCATCGCGAAGTTCTACATCTTCAAGACGGCGATCGAATCGGGTCACACCGCGATCGCCCTGGTCGGCATCCTCACCAGCATTGTCTCGGTCTACTACTACGTTCGCGTCGTCTACTACCTCTACATGAAGGAGCCTGCCGAAGGCTTCGCACCGATGAGCGGTGGCGTCTTTGCGGCAGGGGCGCTGGCGATCTCGATGATCGGCATTCTCGTCATCGGCCTGTTCCCTGCTCCGCTCTTCAATCTGGCCGGTGAAGCGGCTCGCTTGATGCTCCAGTAGCGAGCCATGCCCAACCCGACGAACTCCGACCGCGAGCCGATTTCCGAGCTGACCACCGGGCGACTCTCGGTCTATCTGCGTTGCCTCAACTATCTCGAATCGATGGGACAGGAGACCGTCTCGTCGCACGAGCTGGCGGAGCGCTTTCACCTGAATTCGGCGCAGATCCGGAAAGACCTCGCGTACTTCGGAGAGTTCGGCACCCGCGGCGTCGGCTACAACGTCGCGCATCTGCGCCGGCACCTCATCTCGACGCTCGGCCTGGAACAGACGCGACACGCCATCATCATGGGCGCGGGCAACCTCGGCATGGCGCTCGCGGACTACCGCGGGTTCAACAGCAACGGCTTCAACATCGTGGCGCTGCTCGACGTCGATCGGGACAAGATCGGCAGGACGTCGCGTACCGGCATTCCGGTCGTCGCCTATGAACGTCTCCCGGAAATCGTCAACGCGAACGAGGTGGATATCGGCATCATCGCCGTCACGCCCGAGAACGCGCAGCAGGTCTACGAGGCACTCGTCGACGCCGGCATCCGCGCCATTTTGAACTTCGCCCCGGTGCAGATGCGGCTGTGCAGCGGCGTGAAGGTGAAGAGCGTCGATCTTCGCATCAACCTCGAGTCGCTCTCGTTCTACCTGAAGAGCGCCGAAGACGGTACGGCCGAGTAGTCCATCGTGCCGGCGGACCAGCCGCCGAGACGGCGGCGTTCCTTTCCTACCCTTGCGCGGCCTGCAGCCGCCGCTCGAGATCGCGTAGCGCGATATCGAGCCGCGGCAGGATCGCCGCCGCGCGCTCGAAGTCGCCAAGGCGGGCGCTCTCTTCGAGCTGGGTGGCGAGCTCGTTCGCGGGACCGGGAAAGCTGCTGACGGAACCCTTCAACTTGTGCGCATCGCGGAACAGCGATGCGCTGTCGCGCACCGCGATCGATGCGCGGATCCCGTCCACGAGTTGGGGCGTCTGTTTCGCAAATGCATCGCTCACGCGCGCGAGGAGCTGGCGATTACCGCCCACCGCATCCATGATCGGATCGATTCCCGTCAGACTGGCAATGACCTCGGCGAGCTGCGTGCGATCGATCGGCTTCGTCAACACCGCATCCATGCCGGCCCCGAGGCAGCGGTCGCGATCCTCGCGTCGTGTGTGCGCTGTCAGTGCGACGATGGGAACGTGGCCTCCGCTCTCTTCGGCGCGGAAGCGCCGCGTGACTTCCAGACCGTCGATGTCCGGCATCTGCACGTCCATGAGCACGAGATCGAACGGTTTTCGCGTCATCAGATCGAGCGCCTCGGCTCCGTTCGATGCGACGTCGACGCTGTGCCCGAGGCGGCGAAGCGCCTCCGCTGCGAATTCCTGGTTGACCGGATGATCCTCGGCGACGAGCAGACGCAGGCTGCGCCCCTGCGGCTGCGGCACCGGCAACGGGAGCGCCATCGTGGGCGCCGCGAGGCCGAGCGCCGCACCGACCGTATCGATCAGCTCGCGCTCCGCAACGGGACGCGTGACGCGCAGGTACTGATCGGGCGGATGCTCGAGCGGCGATGTGATCACGATCAGCGGTTCGTCGCGTATCGCGATCTCGGCGGTGACGATGCACGCGTAACGTCCGCGCGGCGCCTCGTCGAATGACGGGCAGGCCGTGGCGAAGATGCCGCGCGAGCGAAGCATCTCGGCGATGAACGACCGCGAGTTGCTGTTGCGATCGACCACGAGCACGGACAGGCCGGCGAGCGATCCTTCCCACGCGCGCCGCAGCGGCGGCGACTCGATCGGATCGACCTCCGTCGCGACGGAGAACGTGAACGCGCTCCCCTTGCCCGGCTCGCTGGAGACATCGATGCGACCGCCCATCGCTTCGACGAGTCGGGACACGATGGCCAGACCGAGTCCCGTGCCGCCGTACCGCCGCGAGTGCGAGCTGTCGGCCTGCTCAAACGGCTGGAAGATCGCATCGCGCCGCGCCGGATCGATGCCGATGCCGGTGTCGCGCACGTCGAAGCGCAGAGTGATCCGCGTCGCGCCGAGCTGCTCCTGCGACACGCGGACCGCGATCTCCCCCCTGTCCGTGAATTTGATCGCGTTGCCGACGAGATTGATCAGAACCTGCCGCAACCGCAGCGGGTCGCCCCACAGCGAGTCGGGAACGTCGGGCTGCACGAGATACGCGAGGCTGAGGCCTTTCGCCGCGGCGGTCACGCCCAGCGGTTTCATCGTCTCCGTCAGCAGATCGCAAACGGAGAAATAGATCGGCTCGAGATCGATCTTGCGCGCCTCGATCTTGGAGAAATCGAGAATGTCATCGATGGTGCCGAGGAGCGATTCGGCGGAACGGCGCGCCATCTCCAGGCGCCGGACTCGCTCAGGCGACGTCTCGTTGTCGAGAGCGAGCTGCAGCATCCCCATGATCGCGTGCAGCGGCGTGCGCATCTCGTGCGAGATGTTCGCCAGGAAGTCGCTCTTCGCCGCACTCGCTTCCTCCGCGCGCGCCCGTGCTTCACGCGACTCCTCGGAGCGTTCCTCGAGCTGCCGGATCAAATCCCGCGACATGCGGATCGCCGCGGTCATCTGCGCGCGCCGGCGCTCCGCGTTGCGCGCGGCGAGGCTGATGTAGACGCCGCCGATCGCGATGAACGTCAGCTTCGCCGCGAACATACCGGGGTCGATCGGCCGGTGATCGACGAACGCGACGAAGATCCGCATCGCCGCGTAACTCGCGGTCGTCAGAATCGCGAATCCCATGCACCGCCGGAACGTCGTCTGCGTCTGATCGGCGACGCGCATGAGCAGAATGAAGAACAGCCAGCTCCTCTCCCCGCCTGACGCGTAGATCACGTACGTCCACACGAACACGTCGCCCACGAGGAAAAACAGGCTGAGATCGTGGGGCTGGAGCGACTTGTAGAAGAACGCCAGCGCCACCCAGGACAGGGCCGTGTAGACGAGGAGGACGATCGTGACGTGCAGCCACGGCCCGAGCGACATGTCGCCGAGGAAGTAGCGGTTGTTGAGGAAGACGCCGAGCGAGAGGAAGAGGGTGCCGATCGCGCGCAGCAGCGGGATCTCGGTCAGAGCGATCCGCTGTGCGCGCTCGCGGCGGCGCGCCTCGATCTCCAGCGGGTCGATTGCGATCTGCGTCAACGGATTTCGTTGGAACCGGCGCCTTTCAGCGACTGAGGATGCGACAGCTAAACGCCGCCGATGCTCCGGGTCCGCTCTCTCCGTTGAAGGATAGTCCGAACCCGGGGAAGTAGCGCTTCTTTGCGGATCGGCTTGCGGAGAAAATCGGCCGCTCCTGCCTCGAGGCTGCGCGTCTCCACTTCCGGGCCCGGAATCCCCGTGATGAAGATCGCCGGCGTGTCGATGCCCTTCTCAATCATGATCTCGAAGAGTCGTAGACCAGAGAGAGTCGGGATATTGATGTCCAGCACGAGGAGGTCGAACTCGCGACGGCCGAGCTCGAGCAGCGCATCCGCACCGTCCGCCACCGCCACGACCTCATACCCCGCCTCGGTCAGGAATCCCTCCACGAGCGCGGACGAAACGAGATCGTCTTCGACGACGAGGACGAGCACGGGACGGTCGACTGGTTTGAGAAAAGCCTCGCGCGGTGCCGGCGTGCGGTCGAGAACTTCCATGATGTCCTCATGCAGCCGCTCGGTCTCGGGGCTGGGGGTGCGGGCGAACTCGCGCCGGAGAATCTCCGCGCATTCCTGATAGCGGCGCAGCGCTGCATCGGGCCGGCCCTGCTCGAGCTGAAGCCGCATCAGCGTGCGATGTACGACTTCCTGCGACGGATCGAGCGACAGCAGGCGTCCCGCGGTTTCGACCGCGTTCTCCCACCAGCCGGCCTTGATCTGGATCAGGAGGAGGCGACCGAGGATGCCGACGGCCGCACGCCACCAGGCCACGCGCTGGCTCGCGACCCAGTCGTCGAACGCCGCGATCCCGGTGAGGAAGCCCGCCAGCAGATTGCCGTGATAAAGATCGGCGGCCTCGTGGACGTCTGTCAACGACGTCTGCTCGACGAGCGTCGCAAAACGCTGCAGGTCGACGCTCACGACGTCGTCGTTGAGCCGCACGCCGGACTGCGTTTCTACGACGGCGTCCGGCCCCGCGAAACGGAGCGCGTAGAGGAGCTCGTTCACGAGCTGGCGGACGCTTTCTTCCGGCTCGTTCGGCGCGAAAAGAAGCTGAGCGATCTCGCTCCAGGCCGTTTCCTGCCCCATGCCGATGGCCAGATAGATGAGCAGCGCCTGAGCGCGCTTGTTGGTCAGGGAAATCGCGTGGCCACGTCGATCCGTCGCTGAAAACTCACCGAAGAGACGGATGTTGAGCAGATGCATTTCGGGGCTCATGAGACTAGCACAATTTTCGGTGCACTGAAGCGAAAGCAGAATAACACCCGTGCGGAGTTATGGAGGTCTATCGAAAGATATAGAAGGGGTGGCGGGTGGGTGGGCCTGCGGTGGGGCGGTGCGTGGTTCACGGCGGACAGTGGTCGGTGGGCTGTGGACGGTGGACGGTGGACAAGGCCCGGCATTGTGAAGGCGTGAGTGGTGCTGCGTGGCGTGTTTTCGTTGACCGTTGACCGTTGACCGTTGTCGAGGCAGTGTTTCGTCGAGACGACGGCCGTCGTCCAGCGAAAATTCGCCGTGTCCACCGTCAACGGTCAACGGACCCCAGCCACAGCGCCGTCAACGGGCGCTTCACGACAGCAGGCCTCGTCAACCGTCCACCTTCCACCGTCCACCGTCCACCTCACGACGCTCCGCCTCGACAACGGTCAACGGTGAACGAACCCGTGCAACAGCGCAGTCAACGGGCGTTCACGACAGCGGGCCCCGTCCACCGTCCACCGTCAACGAAAGCGCTACTTGCTGAACGCGCCGGCCGGCACCTCCGACGACACCTGAATGTCGTCGAGGTGAATCTCCTGGTTCTTGTCGCGGATCTCGCGCCGCGTCGAGAGCAGCAGGCCGCCGATGCGGCGGAAGTCGTGGAAATACACCCGCAGCGCGGGATCCTCAGGCTTGCTGCCGGTCAGCTTCATGTCCCACTCGTCGGTGAGGCCGGTGTCGCGGTTCACCCACATCCAGTACTGATCCTGCGGTGTGAGACCCACTCCGGCGTCGAACGTCAGCTTCACCACGTCCCAGGTCTGTCCACACGAATCGTGGCGGTCGCCGACGTATTCGCGGTGCACGCCGGGATCGAGCGACTTGATCGGCATCAGCACCCAGTACGTGTCGTTGATGAAGCGGCGGTATCCGAGGTCGAGAAGCTCGGTCGGATTCTCGACCTCCTTGTCATCTTTCCACGCGCGGCCCTTCCGCGTATTCACGTTCATGATGATGAGAAACGGGATTCCCTGCGGATCGTGCCCGCTGACGCGATAGTCGCCGGTATAGCGATCCCACTGCTGCGGATACTGAGCGACGCTGGCAGCGCCGCGCACAACGTTGAACGTGAACGCGATGAACCGGGCCTTCTCCCATGCCGGACCGGCGAGAATGTCGAACGTGTGCCGCGCCACATCATCCGCACTCGGGACCGCGGGAGCAGAAGCGGCGGGAGCGGCCGGCGCGGGCGTCTGCGCGAAGACAGGAAGCGCAACCAGGAAGAGAACCGCCATCGCTTGCAGCACGTTACGCATGGCGGGCCATGCTACCACCGCGTCTGCAGGCACGCGGCTTGTTTTGCAATCTTTTGCTTTGACTGTGCGTTCCCTTGTCCGCATCATGCACGGCGCGCTCATCGCATAGCGACTCTTGCACTCGCCGAATGAAACCATCGCGAATCGTCATCACCGGTATAGGCGCTGTAAGCCCGAACGGAGTGGGACGGGAGAATTACTTCCGCGCGCTCGTCGCGGGCCGCAGCGGGATTCGCAACATCACGCAGTTCGACGCCTCCTCTCTCTCCTGCCGTGTGGCCGGTGAAGTCAACGGCGAATTCGACGCCAGCCGCTGGATCGATCCGAAAGACGCGAAGCACGTCGGGCGCGTCGTGCCGCTGACAATCGCCGCCACCGATGAAGCGCTCCGCGACGCGAACCTCGACCCGCCCGCCCTCGATCTCGAGACGCGCCGCTCCATCGGCGTGATGCTCGGCTCCGGCGGCGGAGCCATCGAGTTCAGCGAGCGGATGTACGAGCTCTGGTACCGCGGCGCGGTCAAGCAGGCGTCTGTGTACGCGATTCCGTCCGGGACGATCGGCACGCTCGCGTCCGAGATCTCGATGGCGTACGACCTCCACGGTTTCTCGCATCTGATCTCGACCGGCTGCACATCGTCCACCGACGCGATCGGCTATGCATACCGCAATCTGAAGCTGGGGATCACCGACTACGTCGTGACCGGCGGCGCGGATGCACCGATCACCGAGGGGATCATGACCGGGTTCTGCATCATGCGGATCGTCTCGTCCTCGTACAACGAGACGCCCGAAGCGGCATCGCGGCCCTTCTCGCGCACGCGCGACGGCTTCGTTCTCGGCGAAGGCGCGTGGATGTTCGTCATGGAGCACGAGGAAACGGCGAAGGCGCGCGGCGCGCACATCTACGCCGAGGTGGCGGGATATGCGTCGACGTGCGACGCCTACCATCGCGTTCGCCTCGATGAATCGGGAGAAGAACCGGCACGAGCGATGACTCTGGCGATGAAAGACGCCGGCATCGATCCGCAGGGCGTCGGCTATCTGAACTACCACGGCACGTCGACCGATCTGAATGACCGCGTCGAGACGCGCGCGGTGAAGCTCGCGTTCGGCAGGCACGCGAACCGGCTGGCCGGGTCGGCGACGAAGTCGATGATCGGTCATCCCCAGGGCGCGTGCGGGGCGGCGGGCGTCGCGGCCACGCTGATGGCCCTGCGCGATGGCGTGCTTCCCCCGACGATCAATCTCGACACACCCGATCCCGAATGCGATCTCGATTACGTTCCGGACCTCGGCCGCCGCGCGACGATCGAGACCGCGGTCTGCAACACGATCGCGTTCGGCTCCAAGAATTCGGCCCTGGTGTTGAAGCGATACGAGTGATCACACCGAGCCGCATCGACGAGCCCGAACTGCTCGACGAGCACGACGCGCCGAGCGCCGACGTCGAGCGCTCTCTCCGCGATCTCCGCCGCATCAACCGCTACCTCGGCGGTGTCTCCGTGTACAAACGGCTGCTTCGAAAGCTGCTCGATGCGGCGCCGCCAACCTCGGCGGCGCTGCGCCGGCCAGACGCGGGCGCCCCACTCGTCCTCGACATCGGCGCCGGAAGCACCGACCTCGTCGATGCGATCGCGAACATCCGTCCGATCGCGCTCGACTTCAAAATCGATCACCTGCTGTTCGACCGGAACGACTCGAAAGCGCGGCGCGTGGCCGGCGACGCGCGCGCGCTTCCCTTCCGCACCGGAAGCGTCGATGCCGTGACCTCAGCGCACTTCTTCCATCACTTCTCTCCCGACGAGAACGTCGGAATCCTGGAGGAGTCGCTGCGCGTCGCACGTGTCGGAGTGGCGGTCAACGATACGCGTCGTCATTACGCACCGCTGCTGGTGGTGCGTCTCATCGTCGCGCTGCGTCTCGTCGGACGGATCACGCAATCCGATGCTCCAGGCTCAATCCTGCGCGGATATACGCTCGGCGAGGCACGCCAGATCGCCGAGCGCGTTCCGGCAGCGCGGCGCAAGGTCGTCAGGCTCTGGCCGTATCGCTTCGGGATTCTGCTGTGGAAACGCTGACGTTCGATGTCGCCGTCGTCGGCGCCGGACCCGCCGGCTCGACCGCGGCTGCACTTCTGGCGCGGCGCGGCATCTCCGTCGCTCTCGTCGATCGCGATGTATTCCCGCGCGACAAACTGTGCGGCGAGTTCCTGTCGTACGACGCGCTGCCGGTGCTCCACGCGCTCGGCGTCGTCAACGCCATCGAGGCCGCGGGTGCGCCCTCGATCCGCCGGTGTCGCATCGTCGGCAGCCGTCGCCTTCACGAATTCGATTTCCCCCACGCCGCGCGCGGCGTCTCACGGCTGCTTCTCGATGATCTGCTCTTTCGAACCGCGGAATCTTCCGGTGCCACGACGTTCGCCGGTTGGACGGCGACCGATCTCAGCGCCAATCAGGTCACGGTCGCGCGGGGGGATGAAACGCTGGCGCTGCGCGCGCGCGTCGTGATCGGCGCCTGGGGCCGATGGGGACGTTTCGATGCGCAACTGCAACGCCAGTTCGTCCGCGATCGCTCGCATCGCAACTTCGGGTTCAAACGGCACTACGCCAGACGCGAAGGCTCCTCCGATGACTCCATCGAGCTCTACTCGTTCAGCCGCGGCTACCTCGGCGTCTCCGCCGTCGAGGGAGGACTGACGAACATCTGCGGTCTCGTTCACATGAGCCGGCTCTCCGGTCACAAAGGGCGATGGGACGCGTTCGTCACGAGCATCCGCGCGGAGGAGCGGCGCCTGGAAGCGATGTACAGCCGCTACGAACCTGCTCAGGAGCAGTTCCTCTCCTCGGAGCCGGTGATCTTCCGCGCGCGATCGCCCATCGAGCGCGGTGTCGTGATGATCGGCGATGCCTCGGGCGTGATGGATCCCCTCACCGGCAGCGGGATGGCGATGGCGGTCCAATCCGCTCTCGTTGCGGCGCCGCATATCGTGCGCCTGTTGACCGCGTCCGATCGCTCGGCGATCGAAGATGCATACCGCGCCGAGCACGCCCGCATGTTCGCCCGCCGGATCGGATGGAGCCGCCGCGCCGCCTACGTTCTGGCGCGCCCGCGGCTGCTCGACGCCGCACTGGCCATCGTGCGAGTCGAAGCGCTGCCGCGGTTCCTGCTCGGCCACACGCGCGGCAATCGCGATGCCGTCGCGCGACTCACCGACGCCTGGTTTTCCTGCTAGAGTCTCCCTCATGGCCGCCCTCCCCGACGGCGAGTTCCTGCTGCCGCTCTTCCCCCTTCCGAACCTGGTTTTCTTCCCGAATACGCGTCTGCCGCTCCACGTGTTCGAGCCGCGGTACCGGCAGATGGTGACCGATGCACTGGAGGGTGACAGCCGGATGGGAATCGTGCTGCTGCGGCCCGGCTGGGAGGCCGATTACTTCGGCAGTCCGCCGATTCATGAGTTCGGAACGCTGGGCACGATCGAACAGGCGGTGCCGCTCGAAGACGGACGCTTCAACATCCTGATCCGCGGCGATGTGCGCTTCCGCGTCCTCGGCGAAGTGTCGCGCGTGCCGTATCGCACGGCGCGCGTGATTGCGCAACCGGAGCTGGAACGGGGTCCCGACGAAGCGTATGCGCAGCGCGAGAGGCTCGCCGATCTCTCGCGGCAATATCTCCGCTATCTACCCGATCAGATGGCGGTCCCGGAGATCGAAACCGTCGGCCTCGATGCGCTGACGAACGCGCTCATCATGTCTCTGAACCTCGACGTCGAGGAGAAGCAGCGGCTGCTCGAAATTCACGATCTACTCGCGCGCGCGGAAAAGATCGGTGCCGAGCTGCAGAGCCGGATCGAGAGTCTGCGGTTTCTGGCGCCTTACCGGCGTGAGGGCGGAGATCCCAGCAGGAATTGACGGCGGGGCGTGTCATTCCGAGCGTAGCGAGGAATCTGGGGAGCGGGCGGCTCGAAACTTGTGCATCGTGCCACCCACACCCCCAGATCCCTCGCTCACGCTCGGGATGACACGCCGCCCGGCATCACTTCGACTTGATCGACTTGATCACCTCGAAGTCGAAGCCACATGCCTCGTTCCCGCCCCAGACGCCGATGACGTGGTACTTGCCCGGCGGGAGCTTTTTGTCGAGCGTGAACGTGACGACTTTCGCGCGATTCATCGACTTCGCTTCCCTCGCGATCTGCTTCTTCTTCGCGTCGTACCAGCGCGCCGATGTCTGGAGCCCGCCTGGAGACTCTCTCAACCACATCGTGAGCCGGATCGGGTCGCCGGCGCGGAATGACGTCTGCTGCTCGGTGACGTTTCCGTCGGACCCGAGCGCAGTGCCCAGGCGGCACTTCTCCACGGGCTCGCTTGCGGGCGCGAGGAGCTGATTGATCTTCGCATTGCTCAGATCCTGCGGCTTGGGCGGTGCGGCAGGTGGTGCGGCGACGCGTTCACGCTGGCACGCGACGCTCAAGCTCAGGCATCCGTATAAAACGATGATGAATGCTCGTCTGCGCATGAGTTTGATGATACTGCCGGTGGCGTTCTGGAGCGGGCTGGCCGGTGCATCTCCACGCTTGCGGGCGGTGCGCGGCGGTCCCGATCTCTCGCGCATTCTCTGGATCGGCGCGCATCCCGACGACGAGACCCTGATCGCTCCGCTCCTCGGCAGGCAGTGCGTCGACGGATCGGCATCGTGCGCGATGCTCGTCGCAACGCGCGGAGAAAACGGCGAATGCGGACTCCCCGCCGGCTGCTCACCTGACCTCGGCACCGTCCGATCGATGGAAATGCAGTCCGCCGCTGCGCTGCTCCACGCGCGGCTGATCCAATGGTCGCTTCCTGACGTGATGCAGTCGGTCGAGACGGCATGGCCGAGGGACGCGCTCGTTCGGCAGATCGCGGATGTGATCGAAAGCGAGCGACCGACGATCGTGATCACGTTCGATCCGAATCACGGCTCGTCGTGTCATCCGGCACACCGATTCCTCGGTTCGATCGTCGTCGAGGCGACCGAGCTCGTCCCGAATCGGCCGCCGGCATATTTCGTCGAGACGTTCTACGCGGTCGAGAGCGGCGGGTTCGTGTTCCGCAACGCTGTCGTTGCCGCGCCAACGATCACGACCTTCGACGCGACATCGACCTGGCACTTCCTCGCCGAGGACGTTCGCACGCACCAGAGTCAGTTCACGGCCGCTCAGGCCGATGCGCTCGAGCAGTTGCCGCCGGAGCAAAAGCGCGTTCACCTGATGCCGGCGAGCGCGAGCACAACTGCGCGATACGACGCGATCTGTCCCTGAATGCGTTGTGCAACAATCGCGGCCCGATGTCCGAGCTCCCCTACCGCGATTTCTATTACCCGCTCAACGTGTTCATGTACATCCTCACGAACGAGGAACGGAGCGTCCAATATCTCCACTACGGGCTCTTCGAGCGCGAGGGCGAGCCGATCGGGGAAGCGCAGGAGCGCTCGACGGCGATGCTGCTCGAGCGCCTGCCCCCGGCGCCGGCGCGTCTGCTCGACGTCGGCGTCGGTCTGGCCACGACACTCGAACGGCTGACGCGGAGCGGCTACGACGCGGTCGGCATCACGCCCGACGAGAAGCAGATCGCGATGGCGCGCGAGCGATACGGCTCGCTGCAGATCCACTGCGCCGGGTTCGAAGACTTCGAGAGCGCACAGCCGTTCGACGTCGTCATCTTCCAGGAATCGTCGCAGTACATCGACGCCCAGACGCTGTTCGAGCGCGCACACCGGCTGACCCGCCGCATCATCGTCCTCGACGAGTTCGCGATGGGCGACGCAGGCGTCGCCTCGCCGCTTCCGCTCCTCGATCGCTTTCTCATCGCGGCGGAATCGTCGGGCTTCTCGCTGACGGAGAGCATCGATCTCACGGAGAAGGCAGCACCGACGATCGACTACTTCATCGCGCGCCTGCCCCGCTATCGCACCCGTCTCATCGCCGACATCGGCCTCAGCGACGCGCAAGTCGACGAGCTCATCGCCAGCGGAACCAATTATCGGGAGTTGTACCGGTCGGGTGTGTACGGATATCGGTTGCTGCAGTTCGCCCGGACATGACGTAGGCCGGGCTTGAGCCCGGCCAGCCGGGCTGAAGCCCGGCCTACGTTGGCTTCGTTACTCCCTCGCAAAGACGCATGAGCGACAAATGAAGTCATCCGGCGCCTCTTCCACTCCGTACACCCACCGTCGCATCTTCGCCAGCTCGGGCCCGGCGAGCACCTCGGCGATCGTCGAACGGGCAACATCGCCGACGACGTACTTCTCGTCGTAGTCCTCGCAACAGAGGACGCAGGTCCCATGCGGCGTGATGTGCAGATGCTGGAGCGGACGCGAGCCGACGTTGTCGCATCCGCGCAACTGCCGCTTCTTGTGGTCCGGGCGCAGTCCGATCTCGAGCCAGCCGGCGCGGTCCATCACGTGATGCTTTTCGACCTCGAAGCGGCTGCCGGCAAAGCGATCGCGGATCTCATCGAAGTCGCGCTCGTGGATCGCATCGCCGGTGCCGAGGACAACGATCTTCATTTCGCGGGCGAGGGGGAGGTCCTTCATGGCGTCGAGATTGCGCAGGACGAGATCGACGTGATCATGCCCTCGATCTCGCGCGTAACGTTCGCGGTCCATCGTCGAGAGATTGATGCAGAGATAGCGGAGCTGGCCGGCCGCCAGGATTGCGTCGACTCGCGACGGAGAGAGTCCGGAGCCGTTGCTGAGCACCGCCACAGGGAGGCCGGCGGAGAAGAGCGTACGGCACTGATCGACGAAGCGGCGATCGAGCGTCGGCTCGTTGTAGCTCTGCAGGAAGACGCTCTCGATCGTCGGGAACCCCGTCAACTCGCCGACGATTCGCTCGAACAGCTCCGTCGGCATGTCGTAGTCCTCGCGCGGAGCGATCGACACCGGGCAGAAGTAGCACTTCTGATTGCACATCGTCATCGTCTCCAGCGAGACGATCTTCAGATGATGGCGACGGGAGAGATCGACATCCGGCCGGACGACCCAGCCGTCGCTCTCGAGCGCGGGATCGAGTGTGCCTTCGTCGATGAACCGGCGCAGCAGCGCGTACTCGCGATCGCCGGGAACAACCGCCCTGTCACGCAGCGGATCGTAGATGCGGTCCGCGTCGACGTGCAGATAGGGATTCAGCTTCAATATGGTGTCGGCGGGCGCGGGCATCTGAAGGCACTATACGGGTGCGTTTCGCGGCGTGTCCAACGTGCGGCAAGCGAACCTTGTTCCGAGGGACGTGTAGGGCCATGATAATTTCTCACGTTCCAGAGCTGATGCCGATCGCCGTTCTCTTTCCGCGTTTCGACCACCCCGCCATCGAGGAGCGATACGCGAGCTGGCAGTCGCAGCTTCTGCTCCGCGCTGACGGGTCGAAGATTCATGGCTACGATCCCGAGGAGCCGGCGTCGTATGCCGTGGCGCCGGTGGAGACGGAGCACGTCCTCGTCATCACCGATCCGCTGCTGCTCGCGAGGCACGGTCTGGCTGATCACCTTCGCCACGTCGTCGAGCGCACGAACGCATTCGCAGCTCTCCCCGTCAGCAACACGGCGCAGCATCCGCACCAGCGGCGTCAGACGCCGGTGCCCTATCTGACATTGCGCGAGCTGGAGGACCTGACCGAAGCGCTTCGCCGTCGTCGTGAGGAGCCGATTCCACTGAAGTGGGATGCATCCGATCCCTCCGCCTATCTCTGCCGAACGGCGGCGCTCGACGAGATCGACGACCCACCGGCGCGCGCCTTGAACGGCCGTGACGTCGTCATCTCTCCATCGGATTACGTGCACCGCTGGAGCTCGCTGCGCGGTCAGGTGCGCAACGATCTTCTCTCGATGATTCCGACCGACGCGAAACGCATCCTCGAGTTCGGATGCGGCGAAGCTCCCCTCGGCGAGGCGCTCAAGCAGCGGCAGAAGTGCCGCGTCGTCGGCGTGGAGATCGATCCCAAGGCCGCGGCCATCGCACGCAAGCGCATCGACGACGTCTATTGCGGCGACGTCCGCGAGATCGTCGCCATCCTCGACGAGCAGTTCGACTGGATCATCGGCGGCGACATCGTCGAGCACCTCTCCGAGCCGTGGTCGTTCCTCGCCGACCTGCGCCGGATCTGTGTGAGCGGGGGCCGTGTTCTCCTCAGCATTCCGAACGTCTCGAACGCCGCGATCATCGCGGACCTTCTGCAGGGTCGATTCGACTACGTTTACATGGGCCTCACGTGCGTCGGCCATCTTCGTTTCTTCACGCGACGGACGATCGAGGAGATGATGACGATCGCCGGCTGGTCGATCGTGCAGATCACACCGCAGGAGGTGCCGGCGACACCGGCGCAGCAGACGCTTCTGGCGGCACTCGATGCGGCGAAGGTCCCATACTCTCGCGAAGATCTCCTGGCCGGCGGTTACTACGTGGTGGCGCAGAATCCCTGATGTCCGCTCCTCTTCGAATTGCCTATCTCGTGGAAGACACCGCGCAATCGGGAGGCGTGCGCGTCCAGCTCGCGCACGCCGACGCGCTGATCGCGCGCGGCCATCGCGTGCGCCTGGTCACGAAGGGATTGCCGCTGACGTGGCGCAGCTCGCTCGCGGAGTGGGTCTACATCGATGACTTCCGCCGCTACGACGCGAGCGGCGACGACTTCGTCATCGGCACGTTCTGGCCGACCGTGCCCGCGGCTTACGAGATCGCCGGCCATCGCGCGGTGCATCTCTGCCAGGGATACGAGGGCTCGTTCTCCGCGTATCAATCGATCCGCACCGAGATCGAGGCCGCTTACAAGCTGCCGGTGCCGAAGCTCATCGTGGCGAAGTCGCTGATCCCGATCGTGCAGCAGTTCACGAACGATGTGACCTACATCGGCCAGGTCGTCGAGGAGGAGTTCTATCGCGCGCGGATCCCTCGCGAAAGCGACCCGCTGCGCGTTCTGATTTCCGGCCAATCACAAGCCGATCTCAAGGGCATCGAGGAGGGCTACGGCGCCGTGGCACACGCGCGGTGGTTTCATCAGAAGCTCGACCTCGTCCGCGTCTCGCCGTGGGCACCTTCGCGCGAGGAGCCGCTCGATGCGGTTCAGGAGTTTCACGTCGCGCTCTCGACGAAAGAGATGACCCGGCTGATGCACTCGTGCGACGTGCTCATCGCTCCGAACCACCGTGAGGAAGGATTCGGTCTGCCGGCCGCGGAGGCGCTCGCCGCCGGCCTGCCCACCGTCATGACCGCCATCCCGTCGTACCTCTCATTCGACGAGAGACACGATTACGCGCTCTTCGCTCCCGAACAGAACGCCGTCGAGCTCGGGGAAAAGCTGATCGAGCTGCTCAGCGACGAAGCCCTCCGCGAACGCCTGCGCGTCCGCGGGCGGGAGGTGGCGGAGCAGTGGCGGGTCTCCAATGTCGCGGATCGCCTCGAGAAGTTCTTCAGCGATCGTAGATCGTAGGTTCAATGTGTCATCCCGAGCGTAGCGAGGGATCTGGGGGGATGGG
>Ga0210377_10000573_pt1 | contig 35258 bp, 37 predicted proteins | sample PLM4_65_b1redo_FD_155480 | JGI IMG/M metagenome (GOLD analysis project Ga0210377, IMG submission 155480) | Groundwater sediment microbial communities from an aquifer in East River, Colorado, USA - PLM4_65_b1 redo | ecosystem: Environmental > Terrestrial > Soil > Riparian zone | place: USA: East... | reverse complement strand
AGAGCGCGAGGATCACCAGGTCGAAGTGCGCGCCGGGCTCGGCGAGGCGCGTGCGCACGGTCGCGAGGTACTGGCTCAGGTAGTAGCCGGAGACGCCGGCAATGCTGCTACACGCGCCGGTGTCGGCGTCGAGGCGCTGCCAGACGGTCTCCTGAAACGGGATCGCGAGCGCCTCGACGTAGGAGTCGCCCACGGCGAGGATCCGCTTGCGGCAAGCCGCGTGCGCCGGCGCCGCGCAGTCGACGCGGTCGCCCGCGGCATCGGTGCAGACCCAGACGTCGCGCTCGCCGGTGTTCGCGAGCACGCGCGCGTTGGCGTGGTGCTTCCAGCGGATCGCCTCGTCCTGCACCCACAGATCGGGCACGTCCTGCGGCAGCACCTGGGGAGCGAAGACGCGCACGAAGATCTCGAGCAGGCTCGCGGTGAAAAGGCCGAGCAGCCCGATCAGGGCGAGGGCAAAGCCTGTGCGCCGCAAGCTCACTCGAATTTGCGCTCGCGCCACCAGGGATAGAACTTCGGCATGTCCACGCTCGGTCGCTGGCGGAACTCGGCTTTGCGCTTGCCGAGAAACGCACCAACGCCCTCGTGCGCGTCTGCACTTCGGCCGAGCGCGAGGATCGCGCGCGAGTCGACCTTGTGCGCCTCCATCGGGTGGTCCGCGCCGAGCATCTTCCAGACCAGCTGGCGCGACATCGCGACCGAGATCGCGGAGGTATTCTCGGCGATCTCGCGCGCCAGCTCGCGCGCGGCGGGCAGCAGCGCCTCGGGCGCGTGCAAGCTGCGCACGAGCCCCGCGTCGAGCGCTTCGCTCGCCGGGAACACGCGCCCGGTATAGACCCACTCGAGCGCGCGCGAGACGCCGACCACGCGCGGCAGGAACCAGCTCGACGCCGCTTCCATGCAGATGCCGCGCCGCGCGAAGACGAAGCCGAAACGCGCGTCGTTCGCCGCGAGCCGGATGTCCATCGGCAGCGTCATCGTCACGCCGACGCCGACCGCGGGCCCGTTGATCGCCGCGATCAGCGGCTTCTTGCAGTCGTACAGCCGCAGCGTCACGCGGCCGCCGCCGTCGCGCTGGCCCTCGATCCCGACGTCGGCCGAGCGCTCACGCGAGTCGAAGGTGCCCGAGCCGCCCCCCAGATCCGCACCCGCACAGAACGCGCGGCCCGCGCCCGTGAAGATCACGGCGCGCACGTCGTCGTCGGCGTCGGCGCGGTCGATCGCGTCGAGCACTTCGAACATCATCCGTCCGGTGAAGGCGTTCAGCTTCTCCGGCCGGTGCAGGGTAATCGTGAGGACGTGGTTCTCGACCGCATAGAGAATTTCCTGGTAGTCCATGCGAAGCCTCCTAGTCCACCTGCGCAACGCGCGCGAAGAGCGCCTCGGTCTCGTCGACCCAGCGCTTCACGCCGAAGCTCTGCGCGACCCGCTGGCGGGCGGCGCAGCCCATCGCGGCGGCGCGCGACGGGTCCTCGAGCATTCCCCGGATCGCGCGCACCAGACCGTCGACATCGCCGGTCGGATACAGCAGGCCCGTCTCACGCGGCACGACGACCTCGCGCACGCCGCCGACGTCGGCGGCGATCACCGGGATCGACAGCGCCGCCGCCTCGCGCAGCGTGACCGGCAGCGCCTCGCGCCGCGATGGCAGTACCAGCGCGGAGAAGCTCACGAGGTAGCGGTCGACCTCGCGGCTGAAGCCCGCGAAGACCACGCGCCGCTCGACGCCGCGCCGACGGGCTTCGGCGCGCAGCGCGTTCTCCTCCGGGCCGTCGCCGACGATGCACAGCCAGACGTCCTCGGGCAGGCGAACGAGCGCGGCGATCGCGTCGCCGACCGCCTTCTCGGGCGAGAGCCGCCCGACGAAGCCGACCACCCGCGCGTCGCGCGGCACGCCGTGCTTCGCCTCCAGGTCGATCGCCTCGGTCGCGCCGGGTCGCGGCAGCTCGACCCCGGAGTAGATCACCTGGCCGACGGCGTGCCCCCAGATCTCGGCGAGTCGATCGCGCTCGTAGCGCGAGATGAAGACGACCTCGTCGGGGAAGCGCTCCAGGACCGCGCGCGCGCGCTGGTCGTTCCTGCGATCGGCGATGTTGTGGATCGTCGTGACCAGCGGCGTCTTCGTGAGACGCAGCACGCGCGCCAGGCCGGCGACGAGCGTCATGTGCAGACTGTGCGCGTTCACCAGGTCGATCGCATGCTCGCGGCAGATGCGCGCGATCGCCCGCATGCCACCGGGCAGATTCAGGCCGCGCGGGATACGCACCGTCGTGTAGCCGCGCGCGCCGGCCTCCTCGAGCAGAGCCTTGTGGAACGCGCCGATCACCGCGCGGTGTCCGCGCGCGCACAGCTCCGTCGCGAGACGCAGGACATCCGCCTCGCCTCCGCCGATCTGCGCGCCTTCGAGCAGGAACAGGACGTTCAGAACAGCAATCCCAGGCCTGTCGCTCGCCGCGTCGATCCCTCCCCCCGGAAGGCGTCGATCACGTGCTTCGCGATCTGCGTAAGGTGCACCTCGTCCGCGCCGTCGACGAGCCGCGCCGAGCGCGCATTCTTGAGCATCTGCTCGAGCGGCGTGTCCGAGGAGTAGCCGAGCGCCCCGTGCACCTGGATTGCCGCGTCGACGACGTTCCAGAGCGTGTTCGCGACGAAGTACTTCGTCATCGAGACTTCCTGGCGGAACGGCATCTTCGCTTCGATCAGGTAGGCGGAGTGCAGGACCATGAGCTTGCACTGGTAAAGCGCGAGCGCCGCCTCCGAGATCTTCCACTGGATGCCCTGCTTCTCGGAGAGCCGCGCGCCGTGGAGCATGCGCGCCTCCGTGCGCGCGACCATCATGTCGAGCGCCTTCTCGATCTGACCGATCCAGCGCATGCAGTGCGCGAGGCGCGCGGGCCCGAGCCGGACCTGGCCGAGCGTGTGCCCCTGGCCCTGCGGGCCGAGCATGTTCGCGTCCGGTACCTCGAGGTCCCGGACTCGGATCTCGCAGTGGTTGTGCCCGCCGGCCATCGTCTGCACGTCGCGCACGATCTCGAAGCCCGGATTCGGAAGATCGACGATGAACGCGGAGTTCCGTGCCTGCGGCGGATTCGCATCTGGATCGGTGCAGGCGATCAGGATCGCGAACTGCGCGCCGCGCGCGCCCGAGATGAACCACTTGTGGCCATTGATGATCCACCTGTCGCCCTGACGGACCGCGCGGGTCTGGATGCCCGTCGGATCGGAGCCTGCGACCTCGGGCTCGGTCATCGCAAAGCACGAGCGCACGACGCCGTTGCACAGCGGCACCAGATACTTCTCGCGCTGCATCGGCGTCGCGAAGTGCAAGAGCGTGTGCATGTTGCCTTCGTCCGGCGCCTGGCAGTTGATGATGAACGCGGAGAGCGGGACGCGGCCGCATTCCGCCGAGACCGTCGCGATGCCGAGAGCGCCCAGACCCATGCCGCCCAGATCCTTCGGCATGTGCGGCAGCCAGAGTCCTAGCTCGTGCGCGCGCTTTCGCAGGCGGATGATCTCGTCGCGCCAGCGCCGGCGGTCGTCGATCTTCTCGAGCTCGATGGCGACGGGCTCCACCTCCTTCTCGATGAAGCTGCGAATCTTGTCGCGAAGCTCGACGATCTCGGGCGGCAGGCTGAAATCGATGGCCATCGTGATCTCCTCGAGGGCCGCGGTATTCTAACTGGCTCGCGTATTGAAGTGCGCACGCGAGCGCCAGAGCGCCCATGCGAGCGCGCCAAAGGCGAGCAACGGCGGCAGGCCGAACGCCAGTCCCCGGCCGCGGCCGAGCGGATCGGCGAGCGACCAGACGAGCATCCCGAGCGCGACCTGTGCGGTATACAGCGCCGCCCAGGGGTGCAGCCAGGCGCGCATCCTCCAGAAGCCGTACGCGCCCGCGGCGTAGATCGCCCAGTGCAGCGGCTCGGTCGCCTTCGCGGCCCAGCCCTGCACGAGGAACCCGAACCAGACCTCCTGGTCGTCGGCGACCGGCTTCCAGAAGACGTCGTAGGGCATGTACAGGAACGTCATGAACAGGCAGAAGGCGAACAGCGCGTTCATCCACCACGGCCGCGTGCCGAGATCCATGCCTACATTCCGAGGCGTCGACGCAGAAATGCGTCGATCGCCAGGTTCAGCGCCTCGGGCTCGTCGAAGTGCACCATGTGCCCCGCCCCCGGGACCTCCACGCACTCGACGTCGGGGAAGCAGGCGAGGCGGCGCTGCAGCTCGTCCGGTGCGAGATAGGCCTCGAGCTCGCCCCCGCGTTTGGCGCGGCCCAGATCGCGTCGCCAGAACTCGCCGGAGCGCGCGCCGTTCGCCGCGAGCGTGGGCACGCGAATGCGCGACCACATCTGCTCCATCTGTCCGAAGTTGAAGCTTCCCCAGGTCGTGATCAGATACGGGTCCCACTTCCAGCGCAGCCCACCGGCCGGATGCGGACGCACGCCCTGCTCCGCCAGGAAGCGCGCGCGCCCGGGCTCGAGCCGAGGGTGGCTCGCGAGGATGCGCGCCGCGGCCTCGTCGAGATGCTCGAGTCGCCGCCCCTCGGGATCGATCGCGTCGAGCCGCTCCACCATCGTGCGCGCCCAGAAAATGCCGGCCTCGCGACTGCCCTCGCCTTCCCACGGGGGCGGACCCAGACCCTCGATCAGCACGAGTGCCGCGAGCACTTCGGGAAACAGTCCCGCGTATTGCGCCGCAACTTCGCCCCCGAAGCTGTGACCGACGAGCACCGGCCGCTCGAGCCCGAGCCCGCGCACCGCCGCTCGGACATCGAGAATGAAGTGCGCGAGGGCGTAGTAGCCGACGTGGTCGCTGTCGCCGTGGCCGCGCAGATCCAGCGCGACGACGCGGAAGCGGTCGCGGAAGAACCGGGCGACCGAGTCCAGGCTCCAGGCCAGATCGCGCATGCCGTGGACCAGCAGCATCGGCGGCGCGCCCGGGCCGGGATCGCCGTAGTCGAGCAGCGCGACCTCGATGCGATGGCTGCGAACGCGGACCGCCTTGGGCGGCGCGGGGGCTCGCTTGACTTTCGCTCTGTGTTCGCCTTTCATGGCGCGAAGAAGGAGAGAGACATGAGAGCCGGATACATCGGGATTCAGAGTCGTTCGAGCAGGCTGGCGACGGCGTCGGCCACCGAGTCGTGCGAGGTCGCCATCTCGAGATTCCGGAGCCGGCTGCGCAGCAGCGACTTCTGCTCGCCGGAGAGCGATTCAGCCACGCGATCGATCTCGTCGGTGACCTGGAGGATGTCGCGCGCGGGCTCGAGATCGAGCAGCCGCACGAGCAGGCCGACGTCGGCCGGCATGCCGTAGGTCTTCACGTACTCGCGGAAGCTGCGCAGCAGGTTCTCGGCGCCCTCGGCCTCGCGCAGCCGCTCTTCCAGCCGAAGGCGCCCGCGATCGGCCTTCTTTCCGAAGAGCCGCTCCTCGACCTTCCGCCGATAGCGCGCCGCCGTGTGACGCGCGCGCTGTTGCTTGGCGTCGCGGTCCGAACCCGCCTGACCGCCACCGTTGCCGCCGCCCTTTCGCTGCTCCGCCTTGCGGCGATCGAGGTCGCCTGCGGAGGTCTTGTCTTGGTCACTCACCCCTGTGCGCTCCTCATGGGCGTCCCTCGCCTGAGCCGGGCTCAGCCAAAGTGCCGGTCGGATCCGGTCGCGAGGCATCTCGGCCCGATCACGGGCGCTCTAGATTCGCGGCCAGTTCGGAGACCGCGGTTGCCGATGCGGGCTCCGGAGAGCGGGGCGACCAAGGTCGTTCGCCCCCACGCCGCGAAGCATGCCCCATCCGCGCGGCGCTGTCTCGCCCTTTCTTCGGCCGGCAAGTACCCAGGCTGGAGAGCGAGCGGCGCGCAAAGCAGGATTGCCGCCCGCCAAGTCGTATGACAGCCTTGATTCGTGCTCGGACGAGTCGCCATCGCGCTCTGGCTTGTCTCGATTGCGCTCGGGTATCTGGTACTCGCCGGCCGCGTCGGCCAAGCGGCCGAAGGCATGGATCGCGGCCGCCTCTCGTACTGGCCCGTCGCGCTGCAGATGCTCGCCGTCGGCGCGGCAAGCCTCGCCACGCTGATCTGGGCGTTCCAGCGCGCACGGCGCACGGCGCCGCAGCCTGCGGGCTCGCTCGGTCGGCTCGGCATCGGGCGGCGTGGCTTCCTGACGGGTGCGGGCGCGATCGCAGCCGGGCTCGCCGCGACCGGCGGTGCGGTGTTCGCGCGCGTGCAGGGTTGGTTCTTCGTCACCGGCTCGAACATCCTCTTCGCGAAGGTCGTAAAGATCGACCCGGACCCTCGCCCGGTCTGGAAGGGCGCGCGCGTCGAGGCCTATCGGCGACTCGGCCGCACGGAGGCGCGCGTCTCCGACATCTCGCTCGGCTCTGGCGTGCTGACCGAGGATGGGGGCGGCGAGGCGCTCGCGCGCCAGGCGATCGAGCGAGGCATCAACTACTTCGACACGTCCCCCGACTACTCGGGCGCGAGCTCCGAGCTGGCGCTCGGTCGGGCGATGGCCGGCCAACGCGAGAAGATCTTCCTGGCCACGAAGTTCTGCACTCCCGATGGGCACCTGCCCGCGGGATCGCCGGTGCAGGCCTACATCGACGTCGTCGAAGCCAGCCTCTCGCGCCTGCAGACGAGCTACGTCGATCTCGTGCACGTCCACGCCTGTGATGACGTCGAGCGACTCAGTGACCCGAACCTGCACGAGGCCTTCGGCCGGCTGCGCGCGCAGGGCAAGGCGCGCTTTCTCGGCGTGTCGAGCCACACGCCGAACCTCGAGCGCGTGGCGGACTTCGCGATCGGCGACGGACGCTTCGACGTGCTGATGCTCGCGTATCACCACGGCGCGTATCCGCGTCTCGCCGAGATCATCGACCGCGCCGCGAAGGCCGATCTCGGGGTCGTCGCGATGAAGACGCTGAAGGGCGCGAAGCAGCGCAGCTTCGACGTTCTGCGCGACTCGGCCGACTCGTACGCCCAGGCGGCGTTCAAGTGGGTGCTCGCGAACCCCGCCGTCTCTTGCCTGGTGATCTCGTTCTGGGAGCCGCGCCAGCTGGACGAGTACCTGTTCGCCTCGGGGCGCGCACCGACGCCCGGCGATCTCGCGCTGCTGCGCCGGTACGATGAGCTGATCGCCGGCACACACTGCTTCGCGCATTGCGGCGCGTGTCTCGATTCGTGTCCGGAGAACCTGGCGATCAACGATGTCCTGCGCCACCGCATGTACTTCGAGGACTACGGCCAGCAGAAGTACGCGATGTCGCTCTACGCAAAGCTCGAGAAGCAGGCCGACGTGTGCATCGGCTGCGCGGCGCCCTGCGTCGGCACCTGCCCGCACGGCGTGCCGATCCAGGAGCGAACGCTCGGCGCGCACCGCCTTCTGACACTTTCGTGAGTCGGCCCGAGCGGGCTGGAGGGTTCCCATGAGCGAGATCCGCGAGATCGCCACCGGCCTGCAGTTTCCCGAGGGCCCGATCGCGCTTCCCGACGGCAGCGTTCTGCTCGTCGAGATCAAGCGCGGCACGCTCACGCGCGTCGCCCCCGACGGAAAGCAGACGATCGTCGCCAAGACCGGCGGCGGCCCGAACGGCGCAGCGATCGGTCCCGACGGCAAGGTCTACGTGTGCAACAACGGCGGCTTCGAGTGGCACGAGGCCGGCGCCTTCCTGCTGCCCGGAAACCAGCCGAAAGACTACGCGGGCGGGAGCATCCAGCGGGTGGACCTCGAAAGCGGCGCAGTCGAGACGCTCTACACGAAGTGCGGCGCGCACGCTTTGCGCGGGCCCAATGATCTGGTCTTCGACCGGAGCGGCGGCTTCTGGTTCACCGACCACGGCAAGACGCGCGAACGCGATCGCGACCGCGGTGGGCTGTACTACGCGCGCTGCGACGGCGCGACGCTACGCGAGATGGTGTACCCGCTGGACGCGCCGAACGGCGTGGGCCTTTCACCGGACGGCTCGCGCGTGTACGTGGCCGAGACGCACACCGGGCGCGTCTTCTTCTGGGATCTCTCGGGACCCGGCGAGATCCGCCCGCACGCGTCGCCCAACCGGGGGCACCTCCTCGTCGGCCTGCCCGGGCTGCAGCTGCTCGACTCGCTTGCGGTCGACGCAGTCGGCAACGTCTGCGTGGCCACGCTCGTGAACGGCGGCATCACGATCATCTCGCCCGACGGCTCGACCACGCGCCACGTGCCGATGCCCGACCCGCTCACGACGAATCTCTGCTTCGGCGGAGCCGACCTGCAGACCGCCTTCATCACGCTCTCGGGCACGGGCAAGCTCGTGGCGATGCGCTGGCCGACGCCCGGGCTGCGCCTGGCGTTTTGACTGGAAGCGGCCTCGGAAACCCCGACCCGAGCCCGGCGCGCGGATTCGGCTCGAGCTCGAGGCGCGAGAGCGCAGGCGTATCTCGGAGATCCGGCGAGCTCTCGCAACGACGAGATCGAGCGGAGGACGCGTGCGCGGCGACGGGAGCGGGTTGTCGAGACCGCTTCTAGAGCGTGCGCGTCACCTTGCTGATGCCCGCCGGGCGATCGGGATCGCGGCCGCGCGCGCGCGCGAGCCAGAAGGCGAGCAGCTGTCCGACGATCGCCGCCGGAATCGGCGCCAGCCACTCGTCCGAGAGCGGCAGACACAGATCGGCGCTGCTCTCGTCGGACGCGCGCACCAAGCGCGCACCGCGTTCGCGCAGCTCCTGACCGAGCCGCCGCACGTCGGCGCGCGCCGGACCGGCAAGCTCGATGGTGAAGGTCGGCGCGCCCGCCGCAGCGAGCGCGATCGGCCCGTGGCGGTAGTCGGCCGCCGAGAACGGCTCCGCGAAGACTCCCGCGAGCTCCTTCAGCTTTAGCGCCCACTCGAGCGCGACGGGAAATCCGAAGCCGCGCCCGATCACCGCGCACTGGTCGTGCTCCGCGAGCGTGCCCGCGAGCGCGCGCGCCGTCGGCTGGAGCAGGAGCGCCTGCGCCGCGAGCTCCGGAACCAGCGCGAGCGCCGGCTCATCCGCAGCGCGCCAGCCCGCGACGAGATGACCGAGCGCGTAGAGCGTCGTCGTGAACGAGCCGGTCGCCGCGACTGCGCGTTCGCCGCCGACGCGCAGCGGGAGGATGTGCTCCGCGGCCACGGCCAGCGCGGAGCTCGGCCGATCGGTGAGCGCGACGGTCGCGCAGCCCTGCCCGCGCGCGGCCGCGACCACGCGCACGACGTCCGGAGATGCGCCGGACTGCGAGATCGCGAGCACGACCCAGTTCGCGAGCCGCGGCGGGCGCTCGTAGATCGTGAACAGCGAGGGCGCGGCCAGCGCGACGGGAATGCCCGCGCGCGCACCGAGCAGATACTTCGCGTACACCGCCGCGTGATCCGAGCTTCCCCGCGCCGCAATCATGACGCCGGCCGGCCGGCGCGCCGCGAGACGCGATCCGAGTTCGATCGCGCGCGCGCCTTCCTGCGCGCGAAAGCGCTCGAGAACCTCCGGTTGAGCAAAGATCTCGCGCGCGAGCTCCGATTCGCTCATGCGCGTGCCGTCGCGCTATCTCCCAGGTCGCGGTTCATCTGCGCTCGCCGAAGCTACCATTCTCGCCGACGCACGCGAGGAACGGTTCTTTGGTCTTCACGCTCCGGAATCGACGCGGCAGCGAGGCGGTGTTCACGTCGCGTGGCGCGGCGCTAATGCGCCTGCGTGTAGCGGGTGCAGACGTGGTGCTCGGATTTGGCGACCCGGCGCAGTACGACGCGCCCCACCCGTACCTGGGCGTGATCGTCGGGCGCCACGCGAACCGCATCGCCGGCGCGCGCTTCGCGCTCGACGGCCACACCTACGCCCTGCCGCGAAACGACGGCGTGCACCACCTGCACGGCGGACCGGAGGGCTTCGCTCGTCGCCTCTGGCGCGCCGAGCGCGAAGGCGATGCGCTCCGGTTTCACGTCACCAGCCCCGACGGCGACCAGGGCTATCCGGGCGCGCTCGAGGCGTCGGTGACCTACAGGCTCGACGATGACGACGCGCTTCACATCGAGCTGCGCGCGCGCAGCGATCGCGCGACGGTCGTGAGCCTTTCGAGTCACGCCTATTGGAACCTGCGCGACGGCGGCGCGAGCTCGATCCTCGAACACGAGCTCTGCCTCGACGCCGACGCGTATCTACCGGTCGACGCGCAGGGGATTCCAACGGGCGAGCTTCGCCCGGTGCGCGGCACGCCCTTCGACTTCACGCGCCAGACGGCCCTCGGCGCGCGCATTGCGGAGGCGGAGCGACTCGCGCTCCGCGGGGGCTACGACCACTGCTTCGCGCTGCGCGGCAGCGGGCTGCGGAAGGTCGCGGAGCTGCGCGATCCCGAAAGCGGCCGCACGCTCGAGCTCGAGACGACACAGCCCGGCGTGCAGCTCTACACCGGAAACTCTCTCGACGGCGCGCTCGTCGGCCACGGCGGCGCGATCTACCGCCGCTTCCACGGTCTGTGTCTCGAGACGCAAGGCTTCCCCGACGCGCCGAACCACGCCGCGTTTCCCTCGACTCGGCTCGAAGCCGGCGCGGAGTACGCCGAGACGTCGATCTACCGGATCTCGTCGCGCTGTACGGTCTAGCCGAGCAGCTCGCGCAGCTGCGCGACCTCGGCTGGACTCGCGCCCACCAGGACGCCGTTGACGCCCGGCTCGAAACGCTCGGGCAGGCGGCCCGCGAGCGTCTCGACGCAGCCGCCCGCTTCGACGGTCGGCAGCGCGGAGATCCAGGCGCGGCGCGAGAGACCGATCGCCTCGCCGGCGATGCGCAGTCCCCCGCAACAGCCGTCCAGAAGCGGAGCGACGCCGATGGCTCCACCCGCCGCGACGATCGGCTTCAGCAGCGCCGCGTTCGCTCGCGCGCGCACGTCCTGCGGCAATCCGTGCGAGACGAGCAGCTGCGCCCCGCGTCGCTCTGCACGCGCAGGAACGAACGGCCCGTCGGCGAGCGAGAGCTCCGCGCCGCCTCCGCGCACCGCGCGCGCGAGCATGCCGAACTGTGGCACCGCAACGAGCGTGGCTTCGACGCGCCCCTCACGCTCGAGCCCGACCAGAATCGCGTACGGCCCATCGCCGCGCAGATAGCGCGCGGTGCCGTCGATCGGATCGATCACGACCGTCTCGGCGGAGCGATTGGCGACGAACGCTTCCGCGGTCGGCGTGTCCTCCTCGACGATCACGGAGACCCAGGGGAAATACGCGCGAAGCGCGACCAGCAGGATCTCCTGCGAGACGCAGTCACCGTCGGTGAGCGCAGCTTTCTCGGGCGTCTGCTCCTCGAGCTTCGGGCGGTTGCGCACCCGGCCCTCGAGCCAGCGCACTGCCGCCATCGCCTGGCGCATCGGCAGCGACATCCGCTCCACGAACTCCCGGGGCGAGAGCGAGTGCGACAACGAAGCAGTCATCGGCGCACGAGCCTAGCGAATCAGCCGGTCGCCGCGCGCAGCGAGGCGAAGCCGAGCGTAGTCAAGATCGGGGTAATCCGAGAATCCGCTCCGCGACGATGTTCTTCTGGATCTCGCTCGTGCCGCCGGCGATCGTCTGCGCGCGATCGCCGAGCCAGCGCATCGCGGCGGCGCGCGCGTCCGTCGCGTGGCTGTGGTTCTCGTACAGCTGACCGTACGCACCGAGCAGCGACAGGTGCGCGGTCGACATCCGCTGCGCAAGCGACGTGCCCGCGAGCTTCATCGCCGCCGAGAGGTGCGGATTCAAGCGTCCCTGCAGCCCGTCCGTCATGCCGCGATAGCCCGAGTACTTCGAAATCGCGCACGAGATGGCGAGGTCGGCGATCTGCTGCCGGCAGAGTGGGTTCTTCGCCTTGCCGTGCTTCTTCGCGGCCGCGATCAAGCGCTGCAGCGTCTCGTCCTGGCGCATGCCTCCGGCGATGCCGTTGCGCTCGTTCACGAGCGCGTTCGAGATGATCTTCCAGCCCTCGCCCTCGGCGCCGAGCCGGTTCGCGACGGGCACGCGCGCGTCGGTCATGAAGACCTCGTTGAACTCGGACTCGCCGGTGATCTGCACGATCGGCTTGATCTCCATACCGGGCGCATTCATCTCCATCAGCAGCACTGTGAGACCGTCGTACTTGGACGTGCCCATGCCGGGCACGCGCACCAGGCAGAAGTACCAGTTCGAGAGATGCGCGATCGTGGTCCAGATCTTCTGGCCGTTCACCACGTAGTGATCGCCGTCGCGCACCGCTCGAGTTTGCGTGTTGAACATGTCGGAGCCCGCGCCCGGCTCGGAATAGCCCGTCGCCCAGATGTCCTCGCCCGACAGGATGCGCGCGACGAACTTCTGCTTCTGCGCCTCGCTGCCGAACTTCATGATCGCGGGACCGACCCACCAGATGCCCATCTGCCCGGGCACACCCGGCGCCTTCACGCGCGTGATCTCCTCGGAGAGGATCGCCTGCTCCATGTCGGAGAGTCCTGCGCCGCCGTATTCCTTCGGCCACGCGGCGCCCAGGAAGCCGCCCACGTGGAGCTTGCGCTGCCAGGCTTTGCCATCGTCGAGCGAGAGCGGCCCCTTCTGCGCGGGCGCGTTCTTCTCGAGCCAGGTGCGGACGCGGTCGCGGAACGCCTCTTCTTCCGGGGTGTACTGGAGATCCATGCGCGGGATCGTATCACGCTCCCGCGGCGTGCTTCCTCACCCGCGCGAAGAGCGCGTCGATCGCCGCGGGCGCCGCCGGCTCGTGCCCGAGGAGCGCAAGGTTCTCTTCGACATGCTCGGGTTCGCGCATGCCGCAGAGCGCCGCCGTCACGCCGGCCGTGCTGCGCGCGAACTGGAGACACCGTTGTGCGTCGGTCGCGAGACCCGGAAACGCCTGGCGGAAGAAGAGCGGGAGCCCGCGCGTCGCGCGCCCCTGCACGAGCGGCTGGGCGCTGAAGACGGCGGTGCCTGTGTCGCGCAGCGTGTCGAAGAGCGAGGCCGCCGTCGAGTCCGGGCCGAACTGCGACTCGAGCCCCTTCGCTTCGCCCAGCGCCACGTTGTACGGCAGCGCGATCCCACGCAGATGATGGTCGGGTCCGCCGACGTCGACGGCGGTCTGGAAGATCTCGACGATCGACAGGTGTCCGCGCTCCCAGTACGGCAGCAGCAGTCCGTGCCACGTCGACAACCCATACGCGGCGATCGCGCCGCGCGCGACCGCGGCCTCGAGCGTCTCGAAGAGCCGGGCGAGCAGGTCGCGGAAGAGCGTGGGCCCGCGCGCGGCGAGCTGGAGCTCGGGATCCTCGAGCAGATACAGGTCGATGGTCTCGAGCCCGAGATTCCGCCGGCTGCGCTCGATCTGGTCGGCGACGAACGCGGGACTGAGCACGTGCACGCCATTCACCACGTCGTTCACGTCGACGAGCCCCGTGTCGACGTAGGTGACGATCAGGTAGCGGCGGCCCTCGATCACGCTCTCCGCGTCCACCGACAGATAGCCGCACTTCGAGACGACGAACACCTCGTCGCGCGTGGCGAGCTTCTCGACGAACGCGCGGCGCAGCGCTCGGCCGAGCGCACGCTCGCTCGACATGTGGCGGTACGAGATCGACGTGTCGAAGACATTCACCCCGCCCTCGAGCAGCCGCGGCACCGCGGAGCGATACAGCAGGTCGTCGACGCCGCCGGGCGCGCCGAGCTTCGTGCCGAGCCCGAGCGACGAGAGCGTGAGCCGGTCGGGTCGGCGGAAGTGCCCGGGAAGCGCGGGAAAGCGCCCGGCGAAGCGCCGCGTGCCCTCGGCCGTGGCGCGGCCCGGGTGGAGCTCGGACTCGGCCATCGCCGCGCACTCTACCGTGCACACGACGCAGCCGCACGCGTGACAGCGCGGCCGGCTTTCAGGCACGATGCGCCGTTCGCGAGAAGGAGACGCGCCGTGGAGTTCAATCTGGCCGAGATCAACGAGGTGATCGCCGCGGCGATCCCCGAGCGCGAGATGCTGATCTGGCGCGACCGGCGTCTGACTTACGGCCAGGTGGCGGAGCGCACGCGGCGGCTCGGCAACTACCTGCGCTCGCGCGGGCTCGGCGTGCGGCGCGAGCGTGCCGAGGTCGCGGGTTGGGAGTCGGGCCAGGACCAGGTCGCGCTCTACCTGTACAACTGCCCCGAATACATCGAGGGGATGCTCGGCGCGTACAAGGCGCGTACGGCGCCCTTCAACGTGAACTACCGCTACGTCGCCGAAGAGCTCGTCTACCTGCTTCGCGACGCCAAGGCGCGCGCGATCGTCTACCACGCCGCGTTCGCGCCGACGCTCGCCAAGATCCGCCCGCAGCTTCCGGAGCTCGAGGTGTTGCTGCAGGTCGCGGACGAATCGGGCCACGCGCTGCTCGCAGGCGCGGTCGAGTACGAGGCGGCGCTGGCCAGTGCATCGCCCGCGCGCGCCGCGCCGCCGTGCTCGCCCGACGATCTCTACATCCTCTACACCGGCGGAACGACCGGAATGCCGAAGGGCGTGCTCTGGCGACAGGCGGACATCTTCGTGGCGGCGCTCGGCGGCCGGGGTCCGGGCGGCGTCGAGCCGGCGTCCTACGCGGAGCTCGCCGAACGCGTGAAGGCGGGCGGCGCGAAATCCCTGCCCACGCCGCCGCTCATGCACGGTGCGGCGCACTGGGCGTCGTTCAATGCCTTCCACTCCGGCAACACCGTGGTGTTTCAGGGCACGAACGACCGCTTCGATCCGCACGACGCGCTCAGCACGGTCGAGCGCGAGAAGGTGAACGTGATGCTGATCGTCGGCGATGCCTTCGCGCGGCCGCTGCTCGACCAGCTGCGCAAGCAGAGCTACGACCTGTCGAGCCTGTTCGCACTCGTCTCGGGCGGAGCGGCGCTCAACGCGACGCTGAAGAAGGAGCTGCTCGAGCTGCTGCCCAAGGTGATGATCATCGATGCGGTCGGTTCGTCCGAGACCGGCTCGCAGGCGCAGAACGTCACCACGCAGGCTTCGGGCGCGACGACCGGCACGTTCAACCTCGGCCACGGCGCGTGCGTGCTATCGGAGGATCTGTCGCGCCTGGTCGAGCCCGGCCACGAGGGTCTGGGCTGGTTCGCGCAGACCGGCCGCGTGCCGCTGGGCTACCTCGGCGACCGCGCCAAGACGGAGCGCACGTTCCCCGCGATCGGCGGCGTGCGCTACTCCGTGCCGGGCGATCGCGCGCGCATCCGCGCGGACGGCGTCTTCGAGCTGCTAGGCCGCGACTCGGTCACGATCAACTCCGGCGGCGAGAAGATCTTCGCGGAGGAAGTCGAGCACGCGCTGAAGTCCCACGGCGCCGTCTTCGACGCCGTCGTCTGCGGCCGGCCGAGCGAACGCTGGGGCAACGAAGTCGTCGCGATCGTGCGCCTGCGCGCGGGCGCGACGGCGAGCGAGGCGGATCTGCTCGAGGAATGCGCGAAGCACATCGCGCGCTACAAGCTCCCGAAGGCGTTCCTGTTCCGCGACGAGATCGTGCGCTCGCCCTCGGGCAAGGCCGACTACCGCTGGGCCAAGGAGCAGGCCGCGGCCGGCCGCTAGGCGCGAAGCCGCAGCCTCCACGCTTCGGAGTGGGGCGAGGCGACACCGCGCAGCGACAGGTCGTCGGCGACCTGGAAGAGCGCTCGGCGGAGACGCGCGCGGTCTTGCTCGAGCCCGCGATTCGGCTGCGCGTCGACGCCGCCGAGCACCAGGCTCGCGACCGATCCGCTGGGCCCGAAGATGTCCGGCCCGGCGACGTCGGCCCAGAACGCCTCGAGCTCGACGCGCATCTCCTCGCGCGCAGCGAGCGAGTGGAGCGCGAGCGCCTGCGCGGTATGGCCGTACTTCGCGAGCAGGCGCGCGATCTCGTCGAGCGGTGTCACTTCTCCGGCCAGCCGACGCTCGACTCTTCGAGAATGCGCCAGCCGCCGTCAGGGCAGGGGCCGACGACCAGCTCGAGCGCGCTCTCGGCGGGCTCGCGCGTGCTTCGACGCGTCGCGCGGACGCGCACGCGCTCGCCCTCGAGCTCGAAGACCGGATCGCGCCAGTCGACGAAGATTCCCTCTTCCTGGTGCACCTTGATCGCCTCGCGCACGACGAGCTTGTGGTCCGATCCGCGCAGCGACTGCGCCCCCGCGATCGAAATCGACGCATCGACGCTGTAGCAGTCCGAAACCTGCGGGCTCTGGCGCCTGAGCAGGTCCCGACACTCGTCGAAGAGACGCCGTGCGGTGTCGGCCGGCGCCTCGCCGGGTTCGGCGTGGACGAGCGCGGGCCGATCGTGATGAACCTGCGTGCGTTCCTCGATCCCTTTCGCGCGCTCCGCGTCGCGCGGGATCGACACCGGCAGAAAAAGCGTGTCCGCGACCAGCGAGAACGGCAGATCGATGAGCGAGAACAGGACCTGCCCCATGGACAGATGCAGGAACGCCGGGCCCATCATCGCGAGGTCCTTGCGCACGCCGCTGTAGATGTAGGGACCTTCGTAGCCCCGGCTCACCTGAGTATCCACGCTCATGCAACCGGGCGCGCAGACGAGCAGCGCGAGCGCGGCGGCGAACGGGCGCAGGCGAAGCATGGCTAGCGCCCCGCGGTCACGATCCAGGCGGCGTAGCTCATCCGGACACCGGCCGGTGTCGCATGCGCGGCGAGCGTCTCGCGGATCGCCGCGCTCGCCGCCGCGCGCTGGGGCTCGGACGCCTCGCGCAGGGCGCTTCCGGCGGGGCCGATCTCCGTCACGAAGTCGAGCGCTTCATCGATCGTCCGGCCGAGCGAGATCTCGCCCACGAGCGGCTGGTGCGCCACGCCGCGGAAGCCCGCGCGCTCCAGAATTCCCCGCACGCGCGCCGCGTCGGCGAAGGCGAACGGGCCGGGCGCGTCGGGCGGCGCCGGCGCGGCGAGCTGCACGTGCTTGGCCAGCGCGACGAGCGCATCGCGCATCCACGGATTTTGCGCGAGCGCCTGCCAGCACACGAACGCGAGCCGGCCGCCTGGTGCAAGCGCCCGCGCGAGGTTGGCGAACGCCGCTTCGGGATCCGCGAAGAACATCACGCCGAAGCGCGAGAAGACCAGGTCGACACTTTCCGGTGTGAAAGCAAAGGTCTGTGCGTCGGCGGTCTCGAAGCGCACGTTCGCGAGCTTCTCGGCGCTCGCCCGCTCGCGCGCGCGCGCGAGCATCGGCGCCGAGATGTCGACGCCGAGCACCGAGCCCGTCGGACCGACGCGCGCCGCGAGCTGCAAGCTCGTCTGGCCGACGCCGCAACCGACGTCGAGCACGCGCTCGGCCGCGCTCGGCCGCGCGCGCTCCAGCGCCGCGAGTCCGAGGGGGGCGAGCATCGCGTCCAGGCGCGCGTTCTCGGCGATCCACTTGGGACCGGCTTGCTCGTTCCAGTACTTGATCTGCTCGGCATTCGCTCCCGTCGCTTGCATGCGTCCTCCCGGGTAAGAGCCGGATTCTAGGGGGTTCTGGCCCACTTGACCGGATGGCGAATAAAGAGCGAAACTCGACTCGTGCGCTCGGAACCGGTCATCGCGACAACCCGTGTCGATCAGCTGCGCGAGCTCCTGCTCGACGCGGGCCTGGCCGACCGGGTTCGCGTGGGTGCTCCGTGTCCCCCAGCCGGGGCCCCGCCGGTTCCGAGAACCCATCGCACTGCGATCGAAGGACCAGCCACCCCCGGGGCGGAGGAGGCGTTCTCCCCGGACGCCCTCCTCCGCCCCCATTCGCGCGCCGCGGCGCACGCGAACGCCGCACACGCGAGTGAAGGGCGGCTGATCGAGCTCGCAGGCGGGCTCTCCTCGGGCAAGACCTCGCTCGCCTATCGCATGGCGGCGGGCGCCACGGCGCGCGGAGACCTGGTCGGTTGGGTCGACCTTCCCAACGCCCTCGATCCTCGCTTCCTGCTGCGCGCGAAGGTGCGGCTGGAGGACGTGCTCTGGGTGCGGCCCCCCGATCTGCAAGCGGCGCTGCGTGCGGCGGAGCTTCTGGTCAAGACGGGCTTTGCGCTCGTCGTGCTCGATCTCGAGGGCGCGCGGCCGCGCGAGCTGGCGCTGCTCGGTGCGTCGGTCTGGACGCGGCTCCTGCGCGTGCTTCGCGAGTCGCGCGCCACCGCGCTCCTGCTCGGCGCGCAACGCGCCGCGGGCTCGTTCGCGACGCTCGGCGTCTCGACCACGCGCGCGCGCGCTCTCTTCGACGCGGGCCTCTTCGAGGGGCTCGAGAGCCGCCTCCAGGTTCTGCGCAACCGCGCCGGCACGGACCACGGCGAGCTCAGCTTCGCCGTGTACCATCGAGCCTGACGGGTTCTAGACCACCGACTCGCGCACGAGCGCCGCCACGTCCGCGCGCGCGGCGCCGAGCCGCTCCTGCAGCGGCACCGGGCCGTGCTTGCGCGCGAACTCGGCTTCGCTGCGCGTGATCGGCACGAGCCAGATGAAGCGGATGTTGCGCGTGCGGTCGGAGAGCCACTCGAGCTCGGGGTCGAAGAGCGTCGGCAGCGCGACGAGCAGATGATCGGCGCTCGCACCCGGCAGCCAGCCGTGGCCGACCTCGAGTGTCTGTCCGAGCGAGAGCGGATAGCGCTCGTCGGCGTGCAGGTTCGCGACCATCGCCAGGAGCTTCAGCGCCAGCTTGTCGGGCGCGCGCGTGAGCAGAACGAGCTCGAGCCCGTAGCCGTCGTCGAGCGGCGCGACGGACGCGCCGGCGGTCAGGTGAAGCCACGAAGCGGCGCGCGCGTCCGCCGGCGGCGCGACGCGCACGATCGCGAGCTCGGGCAGGTTCGCGACCACCCCGCCTTCGTCCCAGCGCAGCGTCTCGAGCGCTTGCCCCGGGAAGACGCGCGCCGCGTGCGCGCGCACCACAGCCGTCAGATCCTGCTCGCCCATCAGACCTCGGCAGTGTACGGAGGCGCCGGATCGTACTCCATCGCCCGCTGTACCTGCCGCGCGACGGATACGCCGTGGATCTGCCCGACGAGCCAGAGCGCCATGTCGATGCCGGCGGACACGCCCGCAGCCGTGACCAGATTTCCGTCGCGCACGTAGCGCACGTTCTCGAGCACCTCGGCGCCGCGCTCGCGCAGCGCCTTCACGAAGCCCCAGTGCGTGGTGATGCGCCGGTCCTTGGCGAAGCCCGCTTCGTGCAGAAGCAGCGAGCCCGTGCACACGCTCGTGACCCAGGTGCAGTTCGCGCCCACCTTGCGCAGCCAGTCGATCAGCACCGGGTTGCCGACCTCGCGGCGCGTGCCGATTCCGCCCGGCACGAGCACGACGTCGAGCGCGGGCGCATCGGCGAACGAGTGATCGGGGATGATCCGCATGCCCTTGGCGGCGCGAATCGGCTCGCGCGTCGCCGCGATCGTGACCACGCGATCGTCGGGCACGATGTGCCGGACCATCGTGAACACCTCCCACGGCCCGACGAAGTCGAGCTCCTCGGCGTCGTCGAAGATCAGCATTCCCGTCGTGATTCCCATGGCTCTTCTCCTTTCGGGGGGTGGTCGTTTCAAGCAGCGGCGGAGCGAAAACGCGCGCGGTACGCGGCCGGCGAGACCCGCACGCGGCGCAGGAACGCGCGGCGCAGGCCCTCCGCGCTGCCGAAGCCGCAGCGCTCCGCGATCTCGTCCACGCCCGCCGCGCTCTCCTCGAGCAAGCGGCGCGCGGCCTCGACCCGCGCCTGCTCGACCCAGCGCGCGGGTGTCTCGCCAACTTCACGCGCGAAGACGCGGGCGAAGTTGCGCGGGCTCATCGCGGCGCGTTTCGCGAGCGCGGCGACGTCGAGCGCGGCGCCGAGGTGTGCCTGCGCCCAGGCCTGCAGCCCGCGGATCGCGTCGTGCTCGGTGGCCTGCGCGGCGAGCTCCGCGCTGAACTGCGATTGCCCGCCGGGCCGCTTGAGGAAGAGCACGAGCCAGCGCGCGACGGCGAGCGCGAGCTCGCGGCCGTGGTCCTCCTCGACCAGCGCTAGCGCCAGGTCCATGCCCGCGCAGACGCCGGCGGAGCTCCAGTACTTGCCGTCGCGCACGAAGATCGGATCGCTCTCGACTTCGACCTTCGGATAGCGCGCCGCCAGCGTCGCGCAGCTCACCCAGTGCGTGGTGGCGCGCCGGCCGTCGAGCAGCCCCGCCTCGGCCAGCAGGAACGAGCCGCTACACACGGAAGCGACGCGGCGCGCGTTCGGCGCACGGCGGCGCAAGAAATCGATCACGAGTCGGTCGCGCAGCGCATCGGCGGTTCCGTCCCCGCCGGCGACCAGCAGCGTGTCGATCGGACCGCGCACGTCGCGCAGCGCGTGATCCGCGACGAGCACGATCCCCGACGTCGTGCGGACGGGCCCGGCCACGCGCGCGGCGATCTCGAGCGCGTAGCGCGGCCCGCGGGGCCCGGCGAGCTGATCGAGCCGCCGGTTCGCGTTGGCGAAGACCTCGAGCGGCCCGGTGACGTCGAGCACCTGCACCCCGGGGTAGACGACCATCACGACACGCATGCCGCGCAGGATGGCGGCGGCTCGACTTGGCCGCAATGACGAATACCCCACGATTCCTGCCAGGATGGGGAGAACCGGCTAGCGGCGCGGGCAAGCGTCGCCGAAGCCGTCCTTGTCGCGGTCGGCCTGGTCGGGGTTCGCAAGCTCCGGACAGACATCGCAGCCGTCGGGGTAGCCGTCCTGATCGCGATCGAACTTCTCCGGCAAGCAGCCCGGAACCTCGCACGGGACGTCGTCGGGGCCGAAGCGACAGACACGATACGGTGTCGACTCGAGGTAGCGATCCCAGTTGACGTAGATCGCGCTGCCGATCACGACCTTGCCGCAGTTCGGCAGCAGGACCGGCGTTCCCACGGACCTGCACTGCTCCGGCTTGGGGTCATTCATGCGGATGCGAGGGTAGACGGCGCCGTCGCCGACCCGGAACCCGCTCGCCTCGAGGCTGCACGTGTCGAGACCGTCCGCGGCGCGCGTGCACGGCCCCGAGAGCAGGACCTTGCCCGCCGCATCGAGCAGCTCGACCACGTCGAAGCGCTTGCCGAGCCGCGGGTCCGGATTCGCGTTGCGCGCGTCGTTCTGCGCCTGCACCCGGAGCTCGATCTGCCCGTCGGGCGCGTCGAGCTTGGCGCCCATCGGAACCCACGCGTCGTCCTCTCCGGCGCGCATAAGGAAGCGCAGCGACGGCTTCCAGGCGGTCGCGTAGTAGCAGCGGCGCGCGTGCATCGCCTGGAGGAGCGCGTTGCGCGTGCGCGACGTGACCCAGCAGATCGTCGCGCTCTTGCGCGCGGAGGCCTCGTTCCCTTTGTATGTCGCGTTGTGGCTGTCGGATCCGAAGGCCGGGAACACGCGGTAGCCGAACCGCAGCGTGCGCTGGTAGTTCGACTCGTACTGCGGATCCTGCATCGCGGAGCTCACCTCGATGCCCTGCACGAACGCGTCGGAGTTGCCGCCCGGCGCGTTCTTCGGGTGCACGGGCCGCAGGTCCATCGCCTCGGCCCCCCCCGGGTGCGCCTGGATCAGAACGCCCGGCGGATCGCTCGAAGTCGCGAGCCAGCGGTACAGGTGATACTCGTCCGCGCAGTACTCGTCGCCGCGGAGCTGGCCGTCGGCCGCGCACAGGCCGCGCGTCTCGCCGGGCAGGATCAGGATCTTGTGGCCGCCCTCGCGCGACGCGACGCCCCTCTGTGTATCCGCGACGGTCGTGAACTCGCGCCCCGTGAGCGCGAGGAAGCCGCCCTCGCCCTCGACGGTCTTCGCGGTCGCGAGCTTGGAGAGCGCGAGCGCCTCGTTCGACGGCGGCGAGACCGCCGCGCCAGTCGCGCTCGTCGCGTCGGGGAAGCCCGCCTTCGAGACCTTCCGCAGCCACCACTGGTACTTCTCGCTCGCGGGATCGATGCAGATGTTCGCGAGCTCTCCGGGATGGTTCGTGTCGTGGTGCGAGATGCTGCCCCAGTCGTAGCCGCCGCGGCGCAGCGCGTCGTAGGCATCGGCCGTCGTGCCCTTTTCGTGCAGCACCGTTCCGAAGCCGGGCACGGGCGGCTCCTTCGCGAGCCGCTCGATCATCGAGAACGTCGCCGCGTGCTGGTGACTGTCGCCGGCGACGAGACCCATGCCCTGGTACGGATCGACTGCGTCCGCTGCGCGAACGCCCGCGGCGAGCGCGAGCCCGAGCGCCAGCGCGAACACCGCGCGCATCACTCGATGCGCATCGACGGCGCTTCGCCGTCGGTCCGCTCGTGCTTGTTGAAGTTGCGCATCTGCCAGGCGGTCCACGTCCTGCACTGCTTCACCCGTGCGCGTACCCAGTCGCGGCGCGCGTCACAATCGGAAGGCCCTGTCGCCGCGGCAGGCTCGCAGCCGACGAGGAATCCGTCGGCCCAGGCGATGAACGCGCGCGTCCCACACGGATTCTCCCAGTCCGACTTCGCGGCCGCCACGCTCTGGTTCCACTCCGATCTCCAGATGATCCGATCCGGCGTCTCCCAGATCGCGCAGCTCGCCACGATGACGGCGAATGCGACGAGCTTCGCACGCGACGGATTCACCCGTTGCGCACCCGCCGAGCGAGACGCGCCGCGGTCTCGGCCAGGCGTTCGGGCTTGCCGGGCACGCGTGTGTGAAGCGCAAGCGCCTCCCCCCGCCCTCGGGGCATCAGGTGCATGTGGTAGTGAAAAACCGTCTGCCCCGCGGCCTGACCGTTCAGCTGGAAGACCATCAGCCCATCGGGCGCGAGCTCGGCGCGAATCGCCGCCGCGACGCGGTGAGAGCTGCGCGCGACCGCTGCCAGCACCTCCGCGTCGACCTCGTAGACGTTCTCGAAGTGCTCCTTCGTGACGACGAGCGCGTGCCCGTCCGTCACCGGGAAGATGTCCATGAACACGATCGTGTGCGCATCTTCGCAGACGCGGTGCGCGGGCGCCTCGCCGCGTACGATCTTGCAGAAGATGCAGCTCGCGCTCGCCGACATCGGACAGTGTCGCCCGTTCAGTCGAGCGGCTGGAGTGGCGGCGCGTCCTTCGTCGGCGAGAGCGTCCAGCGGGGCGCGCGCTTCTCGAGGAAGCTCTTCACGCCCTCCACCGCGTCCGCCGTGCGCCCGAGCGCGGTGAGCGCCCGGCCCTCGCGCTTGGCGACCTGCGCGGGCGGCGGCCCGCCGAGGTGCTCCCAGATCATGCGCTTGGTGAGCGCGACCGAGACGGGCGCGCAGTTCTCGGCGATGCTCCGCGCGATCTCCCACGCGCGAGGCAGCACCCGCTCGGCAGGCACGGCTTCGTTCACGAGCCCGAGCTGCGCGGCCTCCTCGCCCGTGACGATCCGACCGGTGAGCAGCAGGTCGCTCGCGCGCGCGATCCCGACGAGCCGCGGCAGGATCCACGTGCTGGAGAGCTCCGTAACCACGCCTCGGCGCACGAACAGGAAACCCAGCTTCGCGTCGCGCGCCGCGATCCGGATGTCGTACTGAAGTGGCAGCGTGATGCCGACGCCGACGGCTGCGCCGTTGATCGCCGCGATGATCGGCTTGCGCACCTCCCACGGCTGGATCGTCTGGCCGCCCATCGCGCGGTCGCGCGGTGTGTCGACGCCCGCGAACGTGTCGCCGCCGCGTTCGAGATCCGCGCCCGCGCAGAACGCCCGGCCCGCGCCGGTGACGATCACTGCACGCACGGCGTCGTCCTGATCGCAGCGCACGAGATGCTCGTTCAGCTCGACGCCCATCTGCGCGGTCCAGGCGTTCATGCGCTGCGGCCGGTCGAGCGTGATCTGCGCGATCCCGTCCTTGATCTCGATCCGAGTGTGCCGCTCGTCGCTCATCGCTTGCTCCTCACCAGCCGGCGAGCGCGGCGGCGCGCTCGCGGTGCGCGGCAGGTGTGCCGAGGAACGCGCGATCGAACATCGCGCGCTTGAAGTAGACCTGGACGTCGCACTCCCATGTGAAGCCGATGCCACCGTGCGCCTCGACCGCGTCGCGCGCGATCTGCATGTAGACCTGCGTGAGGTGGGCCTTGGCGAGCGCCGCGCTGCGCTCCGCTTCGGCCGGCACGTGGTCGAAGGCGTACGCCGCGTACCAGAAGAGCCCGCGCGCGGGCTCGACCTCGACGGCCATGGCCGCGAGCTGGTGCTTCAGTCCCTGGAAGCTGCCGATCGTGACGCCGAACTGCTGGCGCGTCTTGGCGTACTCGACCGACATGTCCAATAGCTTCGCGGCGCCGCCGAACGCGTCGGCCGCGAGCAGGACGAGCGCGGCGTCGCGAACGCGCGCGGCCGCGGCAGGTCCGCCCGGCAGCGCTTCACACGGTGTGTCGGCGAGTCGCAGCGCCGCGATCCGGCGCGTGCGGTCGATCCCGGCGAGGTTTTCGACCACGAGACCGCGCGCGCCGCGCTCACAGAGCGCGAGGCCGCCTCCGCGCGTGCCGACGACGAAGAGGTCTGCGTGCGAGCCGAAGGGGACGTGCGCCTTGACACCCGAGAGTGTCGCGCCGCCGGACACCGTCCACTCGTCGGGCTGCCAGCGTCCGTCGCCCTCGGCGAACGCCACCGTGGCCAGCGTCTCACCCGACGCGAGCCGCGGCAGCCAGGTCTTCTTCTGCGCGTCGCTGCCGGCCAGCAGGATCGCGAGGCCCGCCAGCGAGTGACCGAGGAACGGGCCGGGCACGGCGCCGGAGCCGAGCACCTCGGCCGCGAGCGCCAGATCGAGCAGCTCGAGGCCCGCGCCGCCGAACTCGTCCGGCACTGCGATCGCTCCGACTCCGAGCTCGAGCAAGCCTTGCCACAGCTCGGTGTCGTGACCGTCCTCGCCGTCGAAGATCGCGCGCACGCGCGCGGGCGGGCATTCGTTCGCGGCGAACTGTCGCACGGTTTCCTGCAGCAGTTCCTGCTCTTCCAAGAGATCGAAGTTCACGGGTCTAGCTCCTCTGCGCGGCCGCGTCGCGCGGCAGACCGAGGCCGCGCTCGCCGATCACGTTGCGCTGGATGTTCGCCGTGCCGCCCGCGACCGCGGAGCCGAGCGACCACATGAACTGGCCGATCCACTGGCCGTTCTCGCGCGGCGCGCCCAGGCGGCGCTCGCCCGGCTCGAGCAGCCCGTCGTCGCCCACGAGGTCGAGCGCGAGCTTCGCCATCTCCTGGCCGAGGTTCGTCGAGACGAGCTTGTTCATCAGGCCGATGCGCCCGGGATCCTGCGCCTTCGCGGCCTTCGTCAGCTGCCGGTAGCCGGAGTACTGATGCGACCGCACGTAGCCCTCGAGCTGAGCGAGCCGCTGGCGGATGCCCGGGTCGTCGATGGCGGGCCGGCCGTCGCGCAGCGCGCGCTTTGCGAGCGCGACCAGACCCTCGAACATCATCACCGTGTTGGCGGCGTCGCCGATCATGTTGCGCTCGTGTTTGAGCGTCGTGCGCGACACGATCCAGCCCTCGCCGCGCTTGCCCACGATCCAGTCCCTGGGCGTGCGCGCGTCGCTGAAGAAGACCTCGTTGAAATCAGCGGCGCCCGTCATCTGCCGCAGCGGCCGCACCTCGATGCCGGGCTGCTTCATCTCTAGCAGCAGGTACGAGATGCCGGCGTGCTTCGGCGCGTCGCGCTCGGTGCGGCAGAGACAGAACATGTAATCGGCGACGTGCGCGCCGCTCGTCCAGATCTTCTGGCCGTTGATCACCCAGTCGTCGCCGACGAGCTCCGCGCGCGTCTGCAGCGACGCGAGATCGCTCCCGGAGCCCGGCTCGCTGTAGCCCTGACACCAGACGATCTCGCCGCGGATCGTCGGGCCGATGAACTTCTCCTTCTGCCACTCGACGCCCTTCTCGAGCAGCGTCGGCACGAGCATGCTCGGGCCGATACCCGCCAGATCGCCCGGTGCGCGCGCGCGAAAGAACTCCTCGCGGATGATCTGGCCTTTCAGCACGTCGGGGGCCTGCTCCGAGCCGCCGTACTTGACGGGCACGGAACGCGCGAGGTAGCCGGCCGCGATCGCGCGGCCGCGGAAGAGCGCCGCCTTCTGGTCCGAGGCGAGCTCTGCCTCCTTCCCCTGGAGCGGCCAGTTCGCAGCCAGGAACTTCACGACCTCGCCGCGGAACGCCTCGTACTCCGCGCTGTAGGAGAGATCCATCGAAACACCTCTTGGTAAAACGCCGAGTTTGCAGTCTATCATGGGGTCGAGGAGCACCCGATGACCTATCCGATCATCTCCGCCGACTCCCACATCACCGAGCCACCGAACACCTACGTCGATTTCATCGATCCCGCGTGGCGCGATCGCGCGCCGCGCATGGAGCGCGTGGACGGGCGCGGGGACGTCTTCGTCGTCGACGGCATGAAGAGGCCGATCGACATCGGCCTCGCGGCGGCCGCGGGCAAGCCGCCCGAAGAGCTGCGCGTGAACGGCATTCCGTTCGAAGAGCTGCACCGCGGCGGCTGGGATCCCGTGGTGCGGCTCGGCGACCAGGCGCGCGACGGCGTGGCGGCGGAGATCATCTACCCGACCGTCGGCATGGTGCTCTGCAACCACCGCGACTTCGACTACAAGAAGGCCTGCTTCGACGCCTACAACCGCTGGATCGCCGGATTCTGCTCGTCGCAGCCGGCGCGGCTTCTCGGTGTAGGCCAGACGGCGATGCGCACGCCCGAGGAGGGCATCGCGGACCTGCACGAGATCAAGCGCCTGGGACTGCGCGGCGTGATGATGCCCGGCAACCCCGCGCTCGAGGACTACGACGCGACGATCTACGACGCGTTCTGGGAGGCGGCGGTCGAGCTCGCGCTGCCGCTGTCGTTCCACATCCTGACCTCGCGCGAGACGACGCCGGTTCGCGGCCCGAAGATGAACAGCTTCCTGTCGATCATCCGCGGCTGCCAGGACATCATGGGCACGCTCGTCCTCGGCGGAGTTTTTGAACGCCATCCCAATCTGCGCGTCGTCTGCGTCGAGGCCGACGCGGGCTGGGTGCCGCACTACATGTACCGCATGGACCACGCGTACAAGCGCCACCGCTACTGGCTCCCGCCGGGGCAGGAGCTCTCGAAGCTCCCGTCCGAGTACTTCCGCGAGCACATCTACACCACGTTCCAGGACGACTTCGTCGCGTTCAAGACCGCGGATCAGATGAACTGGCGGCGGCTCATGTGGGCGAACGACTTCCCGCACAGTGACTCGACCTGGCCGTGGTCGCAGGAGATGCTCGCCGAGCACGCCGCGGATCTGCGACCGGAGCAGCGCCGCGCGATCCTGTGCGACAACGTGGCGGAGCTGTACAAGATCGATCTCGCGCCGCTGCAGTCGCTCTAGCCCTTCGCGCCCCGCGCTTCGGATCCGGCGACCAGGCCGAGCACGTCGAGGATCCGTTCGATGCGGGCGTCGCCGTCGATGCGCAAGCCCACGAAGCGCACACCGGCGCCGGCCGCGGCCCGGCGGTCGTAGTCGGAGTCGCCGACCACGATCGCCTCGGCGTGAGCGACGCCGAGCCGCCGGCACGCCTCGCGCACCATGTCGGGCGCGGGCTTCGCGTTCACAACATCGGTGCCGCCGACCACCGTCTCGAGCTCGAGCGCAGCCTTCGCGAGGATCTCCCGTGCGAGCGGCGAGGGTGTGTTCGTGATCAACGCCTGCGCAAAGCCGAGCCGGCGCAGCTTGGCGATCACCGCGCGCGCAGCCGGGTCGACGCGCAGGTGCTGCGCATGCGCCATGAAGTGCGCGTGGTAGTACGCCTCGGTCTCCGCCACGGTCTTGTGCGGGAAGAAGCGCTCCACATCGGCGGCGATGCCCTGCCCAAAGCTCTCGCGCATCACCTCGCGCGAGATCGCGATCCCGCCGAACGCGCGCGAGGTCTCGTTCAGCAGATGGAACCAGACCTCGTAGCTGTCGATCAGCACGCCATCGAGATCCCAGAGGACGGCGCGGATCGGGCGCAGCATCGCGCGATTCTAACCCGCGCCGCCTTCACCCAAGTACGCCGCGCGCACGCGCGGGTCGCGCGCCAGCTCGTCCGCGGGGCCCTCGAGCGCGAGCGCGCCGGTCTCGAGCACGTACGCGCGGTGCGCGACGCGCAGCGCCTGGTGCGCGTTCTGCTCCACGAGCACCACCGTCGTGCCCTGCGCGTTGATTTCGCGCACGATCTCGAAGATCTGCTTCACGAGCAGCGGCGCGAGCCCGAGCGACGGCTCGTCGAGCAGCAGCACCGAGGGCTGCGCCATCAGCGCGCGGCCGATCGCGAGCATCTGCTGCTCGCCGCCGGAGAGCGTGCCACCGGGTTGTGTCAGCCGTTCGCGCAGCCGCGGGAAGAGCGCGAAGACGCGCTCGAGGCCCACAGCTTCGGCCCCGCGCCGCGGCCACGCGCCCATCTGCAGGTTCTCGAGCACCGTCAGGTTCGCGAAGATGCGCCGGCCCTCGGGCACGTGCGAGCAGCCGAGCGCCACGATCGCCTCGGGCCGATGGCCCGTCACGTCGACGCCCTCGAGCCGGATGCGCCCTCCGCTCGGCCGCACGAGCCCGCTCACCGCACGCAGCAGCGTCGACTTGCCGGCGCCGTTCGAGCCGATCAGCGTGACGATCTCGCCCGCGTGCACTGCGAACGAGACGCCGCGCAGCGCGTGGATCGCGCCGTAGCGGACGTCGAGCGACTCGACCGCGAGCAGTGCCGCGCTCACGCCGCGCCCTCCGCATCGCTGCCGAGATAGGCCTCGATCACCTGCGGATCGCGCCGGACCCGCTCGGGCGGACCGTCGGCGATCTTCTCGCCGTGGTCGAGCACGACGACACGGTCGGAGAGGTTCATCACGAACGAGACGTCGTGGTCGATCAGCACGATCGTGAGTCGGTGCTCGCTGCGCAGGCGTCGGATCAGCTCGCGCAGCGCCTGCTTCTCGGCCGGGTTCATGCCCGCGGCGGGCTCGTCGAGAAGCAAGAGCTTCGGATGCGTGGCGAGCGCGCGCGCGATCTCGAGCCGGCGCTGCTCACCGTACGGGAGCGAGTCGGCGCGCGCCGCTGCGAACGCGCCGAGCGCGAGCGCGTCGAGCAGGTCATGCGCCTGGCGCGCAGCATCGAGCTCGCGCGCGCGCCAGCGCGCGGGCCGCAAGACGTCGAGCACACCGCTGCGGCGCGCGCCCTGCAGCGCCGCGCGCACGTTCTCGAGCGCGGTCAGGCTGCGAAACAGCCGGATGTTCTGGAACGTGCGCGCGATGCCGAGCGCCGAGATCCGATGCGGCGCGGCGCCGCCGATCTCGCGGTCGGCGAAGCGCACGCTGCCCTCGCTGGGCGCGTACACACCGGTGATCACGTTGAACGCGGTCGTCTTGCCCGCGCCATTCGGACCGATCAATGCGACGAGCGAGCCTTCCTCGACGTCGAAGTCGACGCGCGACACGGCCGTGAGTCCGCCGAAGCGCACGCTGAGGCCGCGGATCTCGAGCAGGCTCACTTCGCGCCGCGCGCGAGCCGAGAGATCGGCCAGAGCTCGCGCTGCCCGAGCAGTCCTTGCGGACGCAGCAGCATGGTCGCGATCAGCAGCAGCGAGTACAGGATCATCCGCCACTCGCCGAGCCCGCGCAGGAGCTCCGGCAGGGCCGTAAGCGTCGCCGCGGCCAGGATCGCGCCCGAGAGCGACCCGAGCCCGCCGAGCACGACGAACGCGACCAGCTCGAACGAGCGCACGAAGCCGAAGCTGTTGGTGTGGATGTAGCCCTCGCTGTGCGCGAAGAGCGCACCCGCCACGCCCGCGAAGAAGCTCGCGACCAGGAACGCCTCGACCTTCACGCGCGTCGTCGCGACACCGATCGACTCGGCCGCGGTCTCGTCCTCGCGCACGGCACGGAAGGCGAGCCCGCCGCCGGAGTATACGAGCCGCGCGATCGCGCCGATCGTGAGCAGCGCGACAGCGAGGACGCCGCCGAGGCCCTCGAAGCGCAGATCGATCGCGGGATGTGCGGGCGACGCGAGCGAGAATCCGCGCGCGCCGCCGACGGCGTCGATGTTCAGGATCGCGATGCGGATGATCTCGCCCGCGCCAAGCGTCGCGATCGCCAGATAGTCGCCGCGCAGGCGCAGCGCGGGCACGGCGACCACGATGCCGGCCACGGCGGCGACGAGCCCGCCAAAGATCAGCGCGACCGGGAAGTAGAGAAAGCGCGCGAGCGGCAGCGGCACGAGCTGCGCGGCGGCCTCGAGCAGCGCCGCTCCCGCGAAGACCGAGAGCGCCGCCGAGGCGTATGCGCCGATCGCCATGAAGCCCGCGTGGCCGATCGAGAACTGGCCCGTGAAGCCGTTCACGAGCTGCAGCGACACCGCCGCGATCACCGCGATGCCGATGCGCGAGAGGATCGTCACGTAGTACGGATTCAGCAGCCGCGGTGCCGCGGCATCGAGCAGCGCGAGGAACGCGAGCAGCGCGGCCAGTCCGAGCAGCGGGCGCGCGCGCAAGGGCCTAGACCTTCTCGGTCTGCGGCGCGCCGAAGAGCCCCGTCGGCCGGTAGAGCAGGATCAGCACCAGGATCACGAACGCGATCGCGTCCCGGTACGTGCTCGAGAGATAGCCGGTCACGAGGGTCTCGATCACGCCGAGCAAGAGGCCCCCGACCATCGCGCCCGGAACGCTGCCGATTCCGCCGAGCACGGCCGCGACGAAGGCCTTCAAGCCGGGCATCAGCCCCATCAACGGGTCGATCTTCGGATTCGAGAGCCCGACGAGGATCCCGGCGGCCGCGGCCAGCATCGAGCCGAGCACGAAGGTGCCCAGGATCACGCGATCGACCGGTACACCCATCAGTGCCGCAGCGGGCGCGTCGTAGGAGACCGCGCGCATCGCGCGGCCGAAGCGCGTGCGCTGTACCACGTACTGCAGGCCGGCCATGAGCGCGAGCGCGGTCGCGAGCACCGCGATCTGGATGTTCGAGATCGCGATCGAGCCGGCGCGCAGGACCTCCTCGGAGCGCAGCAGCGACGGGAAGAACTTCGGATCCGCGCCGAAGACCAGCTGGCCGGCGTTCTGCAGCAGGAGCGAGACACCGATCGCGGTGATCAGCGGCGCGAGCCGTCCCGCGCCGCGCAGCGGCCGGTAGGCGACGCGCTCGATCAGCGCGCCGAGCAGCCCGCAGGCGGCCATCGAGACGATCAGCACCAGGACCAGCGACCCGAGCGACGGCGCGTTTGCCACGCCGAGTGCGTGTGCGGCGTAGTAGCCGGTCATCGCGCCCATCATGTAGACCTCGCCGTGCGCGAAGTTGATCAGCTTCAGCACGCCGTAGACCATCGTGTAGCCCAGCGCGATCAGTGCGTAGATGGAGCCCCAGGTGATCCCGTTCAGGAGCTGCTGGAGCAGATTCTCCACGGGCGGCTGCGGCCGCTACTCGGCCGACACCGTTCGGTGGTAGCGGAACTTGCCGCCTTCGATCTTGAGCACGACGGCGTCCTTGCGCGCGTTGCGCGCGTCGTCCATCGAGATCTTGCCGGTCACGCCATCGAAGCCCTTCGTCCCGGCGATCGCGTCGCGCAGCGCGGGACCGTCGGTGACGCCCGCGCGGCCGAGCGCGTCGGCCAGGATGCGCGCGGTGTCGTAGCCGAGCGCCGCCATCGCGTCGGGGGTCGCGCCGTACTTGGTCCGGAACTCGGTCACGAAGGCCTGCACGCGCGGGCTGTCGGAGTCCGCCGCGTAGTGGGTCGAGAAGTAGTAGCCCTCGACCGCATCGCCACCGATCTCGATCGTCTTCTCCGAGTCCCAGCCGTCGCCGCCGAGCAGCGGCACGTCGATGCCGAGCTCGCGCGCCTGCTTCGCGATCAGCCCCAGCTCCGTGTAGTACCCGGGCACGAAGATCGCGTCGGGCTTCGCGGCGCGGATCGTCGTGAGCTGCGCGCGGAACTCGATGTCGCCGCTGGTGTAGCGCTCGTCGGCGACGATCTCGGCGCCGAGCTTCTGCGCCGTCTCGCGGAAGTAGTCCGCCAGGCCCACGGAGTAGTCCTGCTTGAAGTCGAACAGGATCGCCACGCGCTTCGCGTGCAGCTCGTCCACGGCGAAGCGCGCCATCACCGCGCCCTGGAACGGATCGATGAAGCAGGCCCGAAAGACGTAGTCGCCGACCTCGGTCACCTTGGGATTGGTGGAGCCCGGCGAGATCATCGGCACGTGCGCGCGCTGCGCTTCGGGCGCCGCCGCGAGCGAGCGCGACGAGGCGACCTCGCCGAGAAGTGCCACGACCCGATCGCGCTGCAGGAGCTTCTGCGCCGCGGTGCGCGCCTCTTCGGTTACGGAGCGGTCGTCCTCGGTCACGAGCTCGATCGGCTTGCCGAGCACGCCCCCCGCGCTGTTGATCTCCTCGATCGCCATGCGCATGCCCTGATCGGCGCTGCGTCCGAAGGTGGCGGTGTCGCCGGTCATCGAGGCCACGTGACCGACCACGATCGCGTCGGTCGCGCGCTGCTCGCCGCCGCACGCGAGCACGTACACAAGGAACGCCCCTACGGCGGCGCCGACGCGCCAATCCCCCCGCATACTCCACCTCCCGAGGTCCGCCTTGGGGTACACGTCCGTGCGGCGCTTGGCAAGGCGGCCTTGAGGCGCGCGCGCCGGGCAGGCTATGGTCGCGCGCGCATGGAGTGGCAGGCCTGGCTCACGCTCGCGGTCTTGCTCGCGATGATCGCGGCGATGGCGCGAGAGATCGCAGGCCCCGACGTCGTCCTGATGGGGGGCCTGGTCGTGCTCGCCTCCGCTGGCGTCCTCACGCCCAAGGAGACGTTCGCGGGCTTCGCGAACGAGTCCATGCTCACGGTCGGCGCGCTGCTCGTGCTCTCCGCTGCGCTGCGCGACACCGGTGCGCTCGAGGCGACCTTCGGGCGCATCTTCGGACGCACGCGCAGCGAGCGCATGGGCCTGATCCGGATGATGTTCCCGATCGCTGCGGTCTCCGCGTTCCTGAACAACACCACGATCGTGGCGATGATGACACCCGTCGTGATCGATTGGGCGCATCGGAACCGCATGTCGCCGGGCCGGTTCCTGATCCCGCTCAGCTACGCGACGATCCTCGGCGGTGTCATCACGATCATCGGCACGAGCACGAACCTGACGGTCGCGGGCCTGATGATCCAATCGGGCATGGCGCCGATGGGCTTCTTCGAGCTCGCTCCGATCGGCATTCCCATCTGTGTCGCCGGCCTCGCCTACCTGCTCTGGGCCTCGCCGAAGCTGCTGCCGGCGCGCAAGGAGCCGACCGAAAACCTCGGCGAAGCGCGCCGCGAGTACACCGTCGCGATGATCGTGGAAGTCCGCTCGCCGCTCGCGAACCGGACCGTCGAGGACGCCGGCCTGCGCCACCTGCCGGGGCTTTTCCTGGTCGAGGTCGATCGCGGCGGCCGCGTGATCACGCCCGTCGCCTCCGATGAGGTGATCCTCGAGTCGGACCGGCTGGTCTTCGCGGGCGTGGTCGACACGATCGTGGACCTCTCGCGCATCCGCGGCCTCGTGCCCGCGTCGGACGACGAGCGGCCGGCCCCGGCCGATCCGGGCCGGCGGCTGATCGAAGCGGTCGTCTCGCACTCCTCGCCGCTCGTCGGCCGCAGCATCCGCGACGCGGCCTTCCGCACGGTCTACGACGCAGCCGTGATCGCCGTGCACCGCAACGGCGAGCGCGTCGGCGGCAAGATCGGCGACATCGTCCTGCGCCCCGGCGACACGCTGCTCTTGCAGACCTCCCCGGGCTTCCTGCGCGTCCACCGCAACAGCCCCGACTTCTACCTCGTGAGCGAGCTGCCCGAGACCGAGAACCCGCGCTACGACCGCGCCTGGGTGGCGCTCGCCATCCTCGCCGCGCTGGTCGCGATCGTCACGCTCGAGTGGCTGCCGATCTCGGTCGCGGCCTTCGTGGCCGCGGGCGCGCTCGTCGCCACGCGCTGCATCACCGCCGCGCAGGCGCGCCGCAGCATCGAGTGGTCGATCCTGATCGTGATCGCCGCGGCGCTGGGCATCGGCACCGCGATGGAGAAGACGGGCGTCGCGGCCGCGACGGCGGCGCAGCTGACGAGTCTGGTCGGCGACGTCGGGCCTCTAGCGTCGCTCGCGCTGATCTACTTCGTGACGGTCCTTCTCACCGAGGCGATCAGCAACAACGCCGCCGCGGCGCTGATGTTCCCGATCAGCATCGCGACGGCCGGACAGCTCGGTGTCGATCCCCGCGGTTTCGTGATGGCCGTCACCGTCGCCGCGAGCTGCGGTTTCGCCACGCCGATCGGCTATCAGACGCACCTGATCGTTTACGGCCCAGGCGGCTACCGCTTCAGCGACTTCGTGCGCGTCGGTCTGCCGCTCGATTTGCTCTGCGGTCTGGTCGCGCTCGCCGTGATTCCCTACTTCTTCCCATTCTGATCAGGGGAAGAGAGATGGTGCTCCGCTTCGCAGTCGTGTTCGCATTCGCGCTCGCGCTCCTCGTCACGACGCCAGCACAGGCCGAGAGAAAGTGTGAGGGAGGACGCGGCGCGCAGAGCGCGATGTGGTTCTCGATCCTGCACCCGGGTGTCGGCGAGTACTACCTGAAGGGCTGGGGTCCGTTCCCGAACGCTCCCCAGAAGAAGTTCTGGCTCGGCTTCATCCCGTTCTATGGCTGGCCGGGCTACCTGCAGGTGAAGAGCGCGATCGACGCCGCGAACTGCCTCACGAACGACGATCTCAGCTACAAGGACTAGCTCGGCTTCGGCTCGAGCCCGGTCTTGCCGCCCAGGCGCGGGAGGCCGTCGTCGATGTCGGTGAAGCTCGCGCGGTCGTCGACGAAGATGTGCATCTCGGGCACGCGGTCGATCTCGCCGTCGAGCGAGCCTAGCGCGACGTCGACGTGCTCGGGGTGCGTGCTCGAATCACAGAGCATGCTGCTCCCGCAGTGCACACAGAAGCGGCGCCAGCCGTGCGCCGAGGAGTCGTAGCGGCGCAGCGCATCGGCGCCCGCAGTGATCCGGAAGCGCGCGTACGGGACACCGATCCAGGTTACGAAGCCCGCGCCGTGCGCCTTGCGGCACATCGAGCAGTGACAGTGCGCGCAAAAGAGCGTCGGCAGTCCGATCTCGAAGCGCACCCGGCCGCACAGACACCCGCCGCTTACCATCGACTCCGGCATCGCCTCAGTGTACTACGCGAAGCCGCCGCACGAAGGCGACGAGTTCGTCGCGCGCGAAGCGCGCCTTGTCCCAGGGCTCGCGCAAGAGCGCGTCGCGTCGCGCCGGGCGAACGACGTAGACCTGCGCGGCTTCGCGACCCGCATCGCGAAGACGCACGTCGACGGTTTGGCGCGCGTAGAGCGCCCCTTCGAAGCGGTCGAGCGCGGCAAGCGCGGCGGCGTCGAGCCCGCGAAAGAGGGTGCCCTCGGTCCGAGCGCCCGATTCCGGCA
>Ga0210377_10000572_pt1 | contig 35261 bp, 37 predicted proteins | sample PLM4_65_b1redo_FD_155480 | JGI IMG/M metagenome (GOLD analysis project Ga0210377, IMG submission 155480) | Groundwater sediment microbial communities from an aquifer in East River, Colorado, USA - PLM4_65_b1 redo | ecosystem: Environmental > Terrestrial > Soil > Riparian zone | place: USA: East... | reverse complement strand
AGCCCGCCGCATAGGAGGGGACGTCCCGCATTTCCCGCCGTAAAGGTAAGTATTGGGGGTCCGCGTCGAGTGCCCGCGTTCACGCTGGTGCGAACGCGTACCCATTGCCGTCCTTGACGATGGTGCCTGCCGCCGGGAACGGGAAGTGGTAGCCCGCGACCATGACCCTGTCGGCAGCTACCCGGGCGAGCAGTCTGCGGCGCGTCACCTCGGCCAGAGCCGCGTCCTGGTCAATGACCGCATGCCAGCCCGGGTTCTTCGCGAACAGCGCCGGGATGTTGGTCACATCACCCAGCACGATTAACTGGTCGCTGCCCGAGCTGACATGGAAGGAGGTGTGGCCCGGCGTGTGGCCCGGGGAATCGATCGGCCGGATGCCGGACACCACCTCTTTGTCGCCCTCGAACTGGCGCACCCTGTCCTTCATCAGCGGATACATCTCCTGAATGCGCTTGGCCAACGGGCGGCGCGCCTCGGCCAACGTCCCGATGACGGCCGGGTCCATCCAGAACTTGTACTCGGCGGCTGGTACAAAGATTTCTGCATTCGCGAAGACCACCTTGTTCTCCGGCGCCTTCGTCATCAGCCCGAAGATGTGATCCGGGTGGAAGTGCGAGATCAGGATGGCGTTGATCGCACCCGGGGCGATGCCGGCGGCCGCCAGGTGCTTCATCAGGGTCCCGGCCTTCGGCCCACCGGTCTGACCGCCGCCGGTGCCGGTGTCGATCAGCACGAGCTGTCCGCCCGTCTTCACGAGGTTGGGCGTGAATGGGATCGGCACGAACTCGGTCGGGAGGCCCGCGGCGGCGAGCGCGGCCTTCGTCTCATCAACGGTGGCGTTCGCAATGAAGGCCGGATCGTGCGCCTTCTCCCACACACCGTCATAGAGCGCCGTGACCTCGATAGTGCCAACCTTGTACCGGTGGAAACCCTGCTCCATCGCCTTCTGTGCGTGCGCCACGCCGATGAGCGCCACCCGACTATCTAGGCCGAGCACCGCCGCCGCAGCCGCCGAGGAGATAATCAGATCGCGACGTGTTATCTCGTACATGTCGGCACTCCTTTCGATGTATGTCCCTTGAGGATCCCATCGCCTGCGAACCCGAGAAGCACGGAGAAACGAGCGCTTATCAAGGATCGCGGGGAATCGACGCGCCGCCAATGGCGATCAGCCTGACTCCGTGCCAATCCACGGAATGAGGCCCCTCGACACCTTTGACAATACATAACAACGGTCAGGCCAGATGGGTTCCGTCCCCCAGCCGTGTAGCCGACCCACCACTGGCAGGCCCGCTTTCGCTCCCTCGGTCCGCCGCTGGCTGGCATCTGAGAGATGTCGCGGCGGGTCCGGATTCGCCGCCGGTGCCGATCCCCCGCGCGCATCCCGACAAGGTGGAATTTGGTCTGACGAGGGTCTGAGGCTGAGAGGTGTCCGGTACCTTTCCGGACCTTGCCGGCAGGTGATTCGAAGGTCGTCTGCTGGAGGGAGTTCCAGGCCTCCCGCGGTTGGCCAGGCCAGCCCGCGTTATTCGCGAACGGCTTCGCGAATACTCCGCGGAAATGAACAAAACAAATCCCAATGACCAATGACCAATGACCAATTGAGGACACCGATTGCAGGGCGGTCATTCACGGCGCGCTTCGCGCGCCCACCACCATTGGTCATTGATGATTGCTCATTGGCAATTTGATCCGGAGAATTCACGGGTCCATTCGTGAATTCTCCGGGCTAGGGTCAGTACTGTTCACTTCGGGCGTCGGCCAGCGAAAATCCCCCCTCGCCCCCCTTTGGTAAAGGGGGGTTGGGGGGATTTGCTTGAACGCGACGTCAACGTCGAACCTTATTTGAACAGCAGGGGGGCTATGGCGCCTGAGGAGGCGGTGGAGGCGGACCACCGGGCGGAGATACGGCACCAGGCGGCGGAGGGGGAGCGAACGGCACCGGAGCCATACCCGGCGGAGGAGGTGGCGGGGGAGGCGTCGGGTAACCCCGTTGCGAAGTGCGCACGACGCCGGGGATCTGGTTCCCCTTCGCGTACATGCACTGCTGGTACGCGATGTCGTAGCGACGCTGCACCTGCCAGCCGGCGGCGTAGCCGCTGTTCACTCCGACGAGCGTCCCGCCGAGGGCGCCGCTTCCTGCCCCGATCGCCGCGCCGGCGGCCGGGTTGCCTGCAGCTGCCCCGATCGCCGCGCCCAGTCCCGCCCCGAGGACCATCCCGACGACCGCAGAGGTCGCCGTGTTCTGATTGGAGACATCCGCTGGAGCCCCGCCAGCCTGCTGCCCCGCCCATTGTCTGCAGACCGAGTCATCGGCCTGGAAGAGTTCGAAGGGCTTCCCTGGAGGGGGCAGCACCATCACGCTTGGGCCCGTCGGAATGGTCGCGCACCCACTCAGCGCGACCGCTGCCACGAGAACGGGGAGCCCCCATTTCGCGAACATTCCGATTTCCCTCCTAGCGTCCCGGCGCGGTCGTCGGGGGAACGACCGTCATCCAGCCGCCCGGACACTGTTGGACGTACGGATAGTAGCCTTGCGGGTTCTGGCAGTAGTACCAGTAATACGGTTGCTGGGATTGGGCTTGGGGCTCCGGCTGGACATACACCGGAGGCTGCTGTTGGACCACTGCGGGCGGGTCCGCATAATACGGATACGGATACGCAGGGCCTGACCAGCCTGGGCCCCACCAGCCTGGCCCGCCCCACCAGAAACCAGGGCCAATAAAAACGCTCCCCCTGAAGCCTCCATTCCCATGACCGCCGGAATGCCATCCACCACGGTTCCAGGCATAGCCCGGTAGGGCGGTTCCGAGGAGCAGCAGCGTCACTAGAAGGAAAACACAGGCGCTCTTTTTCATGGCAGCTTCCCTCTTGCTCAACTTTCCCAAATCACAAATACCTTGCCGCGCCGCGCGATGCGACATTTCCTTCCCGATGAGGGGTCTGGCAGAGCATCTGGATATGTTGTCTTCACCAGCCCCTCTGTATTAGAGGGGCGCGGCCAACAAGCGTTTAAGAAAAACTGAAAATCGACTTCGAAGCTCACATACCCCAAGACCTCGCGCCCAGGGTATTATACACCGATTTCGTCAAAATGCAGCTATTCTCTGTCTCGGTCCCCGGGCAGTGCCGTTTTCCCTGGGAGAGTCAGTTTGTCTCATTGCGTCTGGTGTACCTGTGGCCGGGTGTGCCGGGGTGGTCGGCCCAAGTCCAGTGAGGTCGCCTGGGAGGGTCCTCCGACTTTCGCCGCTAACCCACCGGTTGTCCTGGCCTTCGATCTCCATTCACTTATTCAATACGGCTTCACGGCTGACACTGTTTCATGGAGGAGCCGGATTCTTGGATTGAGAGGGAAGGCCCGGGCGTGACACGGCTCAGTGGATGGCGAACGCTAACCCTAGCCCGTAGGTGAGGGCGCCGGCGATGACGGCGACCAGGGTCATCTCCAGGCCGCTGATCCACCAGGGCCGGGTGGTCACCAGACTCTTGGCCACCCCCACACCGAAATGGGCCAGAATGCTCAACGCCGCGGCCCAGATGACCGCGGATATTCCCCGGGTGAAGAAGAACGGCAGCACAGGGATGATGCCGCCGACGGCAGTGGAGGCGGTCGCCGACAGACACGCTCTCCAGGGGTTGGGGAACGTCGTCTCCGAGAGCCCAAGTTCCTCCTGGACCAGGGTCTTCAGGAAGTGGTCCGGTTTCTCCCGGATGCGGGCGACCAGGGTGCGTGCCTCCTCCTCGGTGAAGCCTTTGAGCTGGTAGAACAGCTCCAGCTCCTCCCGCTCCTCCTCGGGGTTCTCCTCGATCTCCGCCTTCTCCCGGGCGATCTCTCCTTGGTACACCTCTCGCTGGGACTTCGCCGCGAGGTAGGCGCTGGAGCCCATGGACAGGGCACTGGCCAGTGTGCCGGCCAGGCCGGTGATGAGCACGATCCCGCTGCCCCCGGTATATCCAGCCATCCCGGAGACAATACCGAATACGGCGCCCAAGCCATCATTCATGCCGTAAATGGCATCGCTCACCCATCCGGCCCCGCTGACGTGGCGTTCCTTCTTCAGGATCAGGTCAAGGGCACTGCGGGGACTCTGGGGCCCCCCCAGGACGCGTAAGATCTTGGCGTGGTCCTTGTCGTCCGCAGCGATCTCGTGGAGGACCGCCAGGCTTTTTTCATCCAGGACCGAGGTCAAGGCCTGGTCGGCGGCCAGGTCCCGTGCTTCATTGGCCTCGAGCTTTCGAAAGATGACCTCTGGGCTGGCCATCTGGAGCGCCAGGCCGAGACCCGGCTTCACCGCGGAGGGGTCCGGGGGCGTCCCGCCCAGCTCCCGAATCCGGGCTTCCCACTTGGCCGCGTGTCCTAGCTCCGCGGTCGTCAGCTTCTCCAGGATGTCGCGCCGGCGCGGGTTCTTCTCCCGCTCCGCGAGGGCACGGTACGTTGCCGCCGCCTCCATCTCACGGTACCAGCTCTTCTCCAGAGCCCTGAGGCGTTCTCGCGGATCTGCCATGGTTGAGCCCGTTCACCTCCCGATATCGGTATGTGCTCGCCGTGAGCTGGAAAAGTATAGCCCCTCAGGGCCCATGTGCACACCGCAAACATCGTCGGCGGCGGGAGAGAAGAAGACCTGATCGTGGACAGGCTTGCGGCGCATCGGCGTGGCCCCGGACCAGGCCTTACAAATCGTGAGGGAGTATGCTAGAGTATTTTCATGCAGAGTTGTCCTCGGGAGCCCTGCGAGGGCGGCGAGGCACCGCGGTTCCTGGCCGATGCGATGCTCGGCCGCCTGGCCAGATGGCTACGCATCCTGGGGTACGACGCGGAGTATTTCCCCGGCGAGGACGATGATCTCCTCCGTCTGGCCCGGCGCGAAGGCCGCGTCCTCCTGACCCGGGACACGCGGCTTCTCCGGCGTCGCCCGCTGCCTCCTCACTTGTTCATCCAGAGCGATCACGTGATGGAACAGCTCCGCCAGGTGGTGACGGCACTGCGCCTGGATCCCACGGGGCCGCCGGCGCGCCGCTGCGTGTGCTGCAACGCCGTGCTGGAGCCGCGCCCCAAGCCCGAAGTCTTCGGCTTGGTCCCCGAGTTTGTCTGGAGCCAGCACGAGACGTTCTGGGCCTGTCCGGCCTGCCAGCGGATCTACTGGGCAGGCAGCCATCCGCCAGCGGATGGAGGAGGCCATCAAGAACCTGGGCCAGTAGAACCGTTCGGCAGTTTCCGCCATAGGCGGATTCGACTGTTCCGGAATCCGCCAAAGGCGGAAACGGGCGAACGATCGAACAGTCGAACGCTTCTTGCTGGTGGAGCCGTATGTCGAAGCCTCTGCGCGTTGTCTTCATGGGAAGTCCGGCGTTTGCCGTGCCATCGCTCACGCGGCTTTTCCGCGGCGGACACACGCTGGCACTCGTGGTGACGCAGCCGGACCGCCCGGCCGGGCGGGGGCAGGCCCTTCGGCCGCCGCCGGTGAAACTCGCGGCGGAGCGGCATGACCTTCGCCTCCTCCAGCCGGAAAAGCTCAGTGACCCGGAGGTGTTGAGAGCGCTCGCGACGGCGCAGCCCGATGTGATCACGGTGGCCGCCTTTGGCCAGTTCCTGCCGCGGGCGCTGCGGGAGCTGCCGCCCCTGGGATGTATCAACGTGCACGCCTCCCTGCTGCCCAAATATCGGGGTGCCGCGCCCATCAACTGGGCGCTGATTGCGGGGGAGACCGAGACGGGCGTGACCATCATGCGGATTGAGGAGGGGATGGACGCGGGCCCCATGCTCCTCCAGCGAGCGATCCCGATCTCCCCCGAGGATGACGCCGGGACGCTGCACGATCGCCTGGCCGAAGTCGGGGCCTCGGCCCTGGCCGATGCCCTCCAGATGCTGGCGCGGGGTGAGGCGACCTGGATCCCCCAGAACGAGACCCGGGCCACCCGGGCGCCCAAGCTTCGCGACGAGGATTGCCGGCTGGAGCTGGCGGGTGACCCCCTGCCGATCGTGAACCGGATCCGGGGGGGCTCTCCGGTGCCGGGGGCCTACCTTCCCTGGAGGGGGCAGCGGCTGAAAGTCCTGCGGGCGGAGACGCGACCCGATGCCCGCCCGCCCGCCACCATCCTCGCCATCGAGAGCCAGGCGCTCGTCTGTGGAACCGGGGCCGGTGGGCTAGCCCTCCTGGAGGTCCAGCCGGAGGGGAAGCGCCGGATGACAGGGGCCGAGTTTGCGCGGGGTCAGCGTCTTCAGGCAGGAGGGCAGCTTGCCTAAGCTCGACATCGCGAAACGGCGAACCGGGGAATCGGAAATACGGAGGGCGATGGATGCCGCTCCGACTCCCCGTCGCCCCGTTTCCCCGTTTCCCCGATCGGAGAGGCAGGACCCGCGCGCGCTGGCACTGGACGTTCTCCAGCGAGTCGAGGCGACCGATGCCTACGCCAATCTCCTCCTGGACGTGCGCCTTCGGAAGAGCGGCCTCACGGGTCCGGATCGCGCCCTGGCCACGGAGCTTGTCTACGGAGTCCTCCGCTGGCGAGGGAAGCTGGACTGGATCCTGACACAGGTTCTGGACCGGCCGCTTTCGGCGCTGGATCGCCCGGTCCGCCAGATCCTCCGCCTCGGCGCGTACCAGCTCTGCTGCTTGGCGCGCATCCCTGACTTCGCCGCCGTGGACGAGGCGGTGCGCCTGGCGCGACGGGCGGGAGCCGGGAGGAGCGCGGGCTACGTCAACGCCATCCTGCGGACGGTGGCCCGTCGGCGCGGCACCCCGGACGGTGATCCGACCGCGGATCCGATCGGGTATTGGGGGAGCGTGGGCTCCCACCCGCGCTGGTTGGTGGAGCGGTGGGTGGACCGGCTGGGCCCCGACGAGGCCGGGCAGTTGATGGCCGCCAGCAACACGGTGCCGCCGGTGACGGTTCTGGTGAACGCGCTCAAGGCCTGCTCAGAGGACGTCTGGCGCGCCCTGATGCAGGCCGCCCTCGAGGTTGTCTCCGGGCGGTGGGTCCCCGGCGCCTTTTCCCTTCGATGCGCAGGAGGGGTCGCCGATCTCCCGGGCTTTGCGGAAGGCTGGCTGATCCCCATGGATGAGGCGGGCGCCCTGCCTGTCCTGGCGCTGGATCTGACGCCCGGACAGCGGGTGCTGGATGCGTGCGCCGGCGGGGGAAGCAAGAGCGCGCTGATCGCGGGGCGGGTCGGGCCGGAAGGGGAAGTCGTGGCGTTGGACCGAAGCCCCCGGGCAATGCGGCGCCTGGAGGCGGCCATCAGGCGGTTGGGGCTGGGCCCCGTGCGACCGCGCCTTGCCGACGCGCGGAGCGCGGGGGCCACGTGGCCGGGGGAATTCCCACGGGTGCTCCTGGATGCTCCCTGCACCGGGCTGGGCACGATCCGTCGCCGGCCGGAGATCCGGTGGCGCCGCCAGCCGGCGGATCTGGCCCGGGCAGCCACACTCCAGCGCGATTTGCTCGAGGGCGTGGCCGGAGCGGTGGCGAGGGGCGGCCTCCTGGTCTACAGCACGTGCAGCCTGGAACCCGAGGAAACGGACGCGGTGGTCGCGACCTTCCTCGCCGCCCACCCGGAGTTTCACCTGGACAGCCCTGCGCCGGCCCTGCACCAGCCGGCCGATCTCGTGGACGGCGGGGGGCTCTTGCGAGCGTGGCCGCATCGCCACGGGACGGACGGGTTCTTCGTCGCACGCCTCCGCCGGGCAAGCTGATGCCTCCCCTGCAGCGACAGCCATTGCGACTGTACCGGTTCCTCGTCGGTCTAGTGAAGGTCGTGGCCATCTGCATGGGCCTCGTGGCCCTGGGCCTGGCCTCGGGCTATGTGGCCATGCTGCTCGCCATGGAGAAGGACCGGGTCGAGGTCCCGCGGGTGGTGGGCCTGGATTCGGTCGCCGCCGGCGCACTGACCCAGGAGGTCGGGCTCACCCCGCGCGTCGTCGCCGAGGAGTTCAGCGACAAGATTCCCAAGGGTCACGTGACCAGCCAGCGACCGGGCCGTGGCACGCGGGCCAGGCTGGGGAGCGAAGTGCGCCTGTTCCTCAGCCGGGGGAGCGACCAACTCGAAGTGCCCAATCTGGCGAGCAGCACGCTGCCCCAGGCCCAGCGCAGCCTGGCCGAGACCGGCCTCTCCCTGGGACAGGTCACGCAGATCCACTCGGATCTGCACGCCCGCGAGGCGATCATCGCCCAGGACCCGCCGGCGGGCGCTGCGGCCACCCGCGGGACCACTGTCAAGCTGCTGCAGAGCCTGGGCCCGGGGGAAGAGATGGTGACGATGCCGGACCTTGTCGGCCGCGAGATGGTCACGGCCCTGAATCTGCTGAGAGAACTCCAGGTGGAAGCCCGGATGAGCTTCGAGCAGTCGGTCTCGCGTCGGGGCCACGTGGTGGCGCAGGATCCGCCGCCCGGAGGGAGAGTGAAGGTCGGCGGGCAGGTCACGATCACCATGGGCGAATGACCCCGGGACGGGCCGGCCGGGGCATGGTGACTTGCGGGGGACGAACCGGGGACCGATCCCCGGAGGAGGCATCATGGTCAAGATCGCTCCGTCGGTGCTGTCGGCAGATTTTGGGGTCCTGGCCGAGGAGATCGCCAAGGTGGAGCCAGAGGCGGACCTGCTGCACGTGGACGTGATGGATGGGCACTTCGTTCCCAACCTCACCATCGGCCCGCTGGTGGTGGAGGCCATCCACCGACGGACCCGGGTTCCCCTGGATGTGCACCTGATGATCCAGAACCCCGACCGGTACATCGCTGCCTTCGCTCAGGCCGGTGCCAGCTACCTCAGCGTCCACGCTGAGGTGTGCCCGCATCTGCACCGGACCATCGAGCAGATCCGCGAGGCAGGCGTCAAGCCGGGCGTGGCCCTGAATCCCTCCACCTCGCTCCATGCGGTGGAGCAGATCCTGGATCAGGTGGATCTGGTTCTCCTCATGTCGGTGAACCCGGGCTTCGGAGGGCAGGCCTTCATTCCGTTCGTCCTCAGGAAGATCGAGGAGCTGGCGCGGCGGCGCCAGCGGCTGGACCCGCGTCCGGAGATCGAGGTGGACGGCGGCATCAAGATCGAGAACTGCAGGGCGGTGGCCCAGGCGGGGGCCACGATCCTGGTGGCGGGCTCCGCCATCTTCGGCGCACCCGATCCGCGGGCGGCGATCGTGAAGATGCGGGAGCAGGTGGCGTAAGGGCAGAAAAATCGTTCGGCCGTTCGGCGGTTCGACCGTTCCGCTGTTCCGTGGACTTGCCGAACTGTCGAACACTCGAACTGCCGAACGCTTTGAGTGAGGTGTGATTGAAGCGGCAGGACACGATGGAGGTGCGTCGGCTCCGTCGATTGATTGCCGTGGCGCGAGGAGAAGTTTTGGCCGACTTGGTGCTCTCCGGGGGTCGGGTCGCCAACGTGTTCACGGGCGAGCTGCTGCGAGAGGACGTGGCCATCGTCGGCGACCGGATTGCGGGCCTGGGACGCTACGTGGGTCGGGCCGTCCACGATGTGGACGGAGGCGTGATCGCACCCGGCCTGGTGGATGCCCATCTCCATCTCGAGAGCACGATGCTCACGCCTGCGGCCTTTGCCCGTGCCGTCGTCGCCTGCGGGACCACGGCCGTGGTGATGGACCCACACGAGATCGCCAACGTGGCGGGGACCTGGTCGCCGTGCGGGATGGGCGGGTCCTGGCGGGCCTCCTGACCCAGGAGCCTCTGCCGCGCGTGGCGGCGCGGATGGAGGCGCTGACGGAGGTGGCGCGCTTGAAGATCAGCGATCGAGGCCTGGTGGACGTCGGCACGGGGCGGATCGTGCCGCTCTGGGTGGATTGAGCATCCCTCGCAGGCTGAGCCCGAATACAGCAGTTCAACCGCAAAGCGCGCAAAGTCCGCAAAGGAATCTGCTGTATTCAAAGGGCTGGCTCGGAGGAGATCGGGGGAACGACCCGAAAGGTTTTTGGTCCGGATGCCATCCTGGCTTGATGAGAGTTGGCAAGTCTTTGCGATCTTTGCGGTCTTGGCGGTGAGATTTTTGGGCTGAGTCAGGGATTCGAAGGGAGAATCGGGAGTGAGCGGACGGCAACTCCCCATACCGCCGCACTTTGATGCGGGGACGGTGGGAAAAGTCTGGCGCGTTCCCTACCAGGAACGAGCCGAGGAGGCCGTCGCCTGGGCAAGGCGTCACGCCGTGCCGCCCGCGGCCGCCGATACGGTACGCGTCTGCCTGGTGATCGTGGACTGCCAGAACACCTTCTGCATCCCCGAGTTCGAACTCTTCGTCGCCGGCAGGACGGGCATGGGCGCGGTGGAGGACAACGTCCGGTTATGCCGGTTCCTCTATCGGAACCTCGGCGCCATCACCGAGATTGTTCCCACCATGGACACCCACACGGCCATGCAGATCTTCCATCCGGTGTTCTGGATCAACGCTGCCGGTGAGCACCCGAGAGCTCACACCGCGATCTCACTCGAGGACGTCGAGACCGGTGCCTGGAAGGCCAACCCGGCGGTGGCCCCCTGTACGGTGGATGGCGATATCGAGCGGCTGCAGCGCCATGCGGTGCACTACGTGAAACAGTTGACCGAGCGGGGCAAGTACCCGCTGATGGTGTGGCCCTATCATTCCATGCTCGGCGGGATTGGCCACGCTCTGGTCTCGGCGGTGGAAGAGGCGCTGTTCTTCCACTGTCTTGCCCGGCACAGTCAGACCCGGTTTGCCATGAAAGGCGACAACCCACTGACCGAGCACTACTCGGTCCTGCACCCGGAGGTGCAGGCAGGGCCCGGCGGCGAGCCGATCGTCCGGAGAGACAGCGATTTTCTCGGGAGACTGCTGGACTTCGATTTGGTGATCATCGCGGGTCAGGCCAAGAGCCACTGCGTCGCCTGGACCATCGATGACTTGCTCATAGAGGTCAGGGCCCGGGATCCAAAGCTGGTCGAGAAGGTCTACCTCTTGGAGGATTGCACGTCGCCTGTCGTGGTTCCCGGACTCGTGGACTTTACAGACGAAGCTGAGACTGCCTTTCGGCGGTTTGCCGACGCGGGGATGCACGTGGTACATTCAGTCGATCCGATCGATGCCTGGCCGGGGGTCGTTCTCCGAACCTGAATCTTCCTATACTTCTGGAAGGAGGCAAGTCATGCGTACAGGTTGGTGGATGCTGGCAACGGCAGCCCTGGTGGCCGTGCTCGCGCTGCCCGCGTCGGGTCAGATGATGGGCCCGATGGGCCAGGGCGGGCACATGGGCCCCATGGGGGGCGGCATGATGGGTGGTGGCATGATGGGCCATGGAATGGGGCCCGGAATGCGCGAGGGGCACGGAGGCCGGGGGCTGTCCCACGAGGGCCCGCTGGTCAGCATCATGCTGGAGCACAAGCAGGAACTCGGTCTGAGCCCGGAGCAGGAGCAAAAGCTGCGTGACCTGCGAACCGACTTTGCCAAGGAATCGGTTCGGCGCACTGCGGAGATCCGCGTGGCGGAGATCGAGCAGGACGCGCTGCTCGAACAGGACAAGTGGGACGTGGCGAAGATCGAGCCGAAGGTGAAGCAGATTGCCAGCCTTCGGGGTGAGCTCCGTCTGGCGCGGATCAAGACGCTCGCAGCCGGCCGTGCGGTCCTGACGCCCGAGCAACTGGAGAAACTCAAGCAAGTCGGCCATCAGATGCGGCGCGAGATGGGGCCCGGCATGGGCATGATGGGCCCGGGTGGGCACATGGGCCCTGGCATGCCTGGTCCCGGCGGTCCGCCCATGCCCCGGCAGTAGCCACCTTCAACCCTCCTGACATCTCACCTGCAGCCCCTGCACGGGGCCCCCGGGCAGGAGTGCCCCTCCATATCCAAGCACTGGCGGAACGAGAATTGCACTAACAGCCACGACGAGCCCTACCGGGACGGGAACACTCCAGGGGGGGTGTTTCATTCGCCTGCCTGCCTCGCGACCGCACAGGCGCGGGACGCGGCTTGGTTCCTGTGGGGCGTGGGCCCATGCGAGGGGGGCGAGGAGAGAGAGTCATGCGCCTGATCTTCGGAACGATTCTGGTCTTGGCGGGGATTCTGGGCACGATGGTGATCTCGCGGCTGTTGATCCGGGCACCGCGGGATATGGGGGCAGAAGGGGGCCTCAAGGCCCTTCGGATCGTCATGATGGTACTGGTTCCGATCGGGGTGCTGATAATCGTCTCCTCCGGCGTGCGGATGATCGGCGCCGGCCACGTCGGGGTGCCCGTGCTGTTCGGAAAGGTCCAGCCGGTGGCCCTGTCCGAGGGTATCAATCTTGTGAACCCACTGTATGATGTGATCGAGATGGACACGCGAGTCCAGCGCCATCAGGCCAAGTATGACGCTGCATCCAAGGACTTGCAGGCCGTGCACGTGGAGATGGTGCTGAACTACCGGCTGGATCCGTCCAAGGCGACGGAGGTCTACCAACGGATCGGGCCGAACTACGCGAGCGTGATCATCGATCCGGCCGCCCAGGAAGTACTGAAAGCGAACACGGCTCTCCACGTGGCGACGGAGATCCTGCAGAAACGCCCGCTGATTAAGGTGGATGTGCAGAAGGATCTCGCCATCTGGCTGGCCAAATACGGGATCGAGTTGAAGGAGGCGTCCCTGGCGAACATCCGTTTCGACCCGGCCTACGAGAAAGCGATCGAAGCCAAGCAGATAGAAGAGCAGAAGGCGGAGCAGAAGCGCTACGAGCTGATTCAGGCCCAGCGGCAGGCGGAGATCGCGGCAGCTCAGGCCAAGGGCCAGGGCGATGCCGCTCGGGAGCGGGCCAAGGGCGAGGCCGACGCGACCCGGATCCGCGGCGAGGCGGAGGCCACCTACAACCAGAAGGTATCGGCGTCTCTGACTCTCACTCTGATCCAGCAGCGCTACCTCGAAAAGTGGGACGGCAAGCTGCCCCAGTTTTCGGCCGGCGGCTCTGGCTCTGCCCCTGGCATGCTCTTCAACTTCCCCATGCCGCCAGCGGCCGCGGGCAAGCCCTGAATGTCTGCCGTGCCCAGCTTCGCCCCGCAGATACTCATTCTGGACGACGAGCCGTCCATCCGGGAGGCGCTCACGCTGGCGCTGGCGGGACCCTACATCGTCCACGCTGCCGCCACAGGTGACGAGGCGTGCGCGATCCTTCAGGATCATCCCGTCGCGGGGATCGTCCTGGACGCCATGCTTGGCGACGAGCACGGCTTGGACCTCATTGAGCGGATCCGAACGCTCTCGCATGCTCCCATCCTGCTCCTCACCGGGCATGGCACGGAAGAACTGGCGATCCGCGCACTGCGGGCGCAGGTCAGCGAATACCTCAAGAAGCCGGTGAATCTTCACGAGTTGCACGCTGTGCTCGCGCGACTCCTCTCGGGCGGTCGTATCCCTCCCGATCCCATGGTGCACGTCCACCTGCACCTGACGGAAGACCCCGAGAGGCCCTTGACGGCCGGCGGCCTGGCCCGGCACGTGGGCCTGAGCGAGCGGCAGTTGCGCCGGCGCTTCCGCGCGAAGTATGGCAAGACTCTTCGCCGGTACCTCTCCGATTTGCGCCTCGAACAGGCTGCGGAATTGCTCCGGACGACGCGCCTGGGCATCAAGCAGATCGCCGTGGAGGTTGGGTGCGCGAATGTCGCCTGGTTCGCCAAGCTCTTCAAACGTGCCTACGGCGTTCCCCCCTCGGACTTCCGGACCCGGCACAGGCAGCCTGGAGCGCGAGGTCCCGGAGGTGGACACGCCTCGGCTCCCTGATGGCCGAAACCGACAACATTTTCCCCTTGATCCCATCCCTCCCGTAATGTGGGACGTCGTCGACGGAGTCAACAACGTGCCCCCAATCGTGTGGTCCACCTCCCCACACGGGCCACGCTGAGCCCTAGCCCAACCCAAAGCCCGACGAATGCCAGGACGAACAGTTCGGCGTCATTCAAAGCCATGGGGCACGCCCTTCGGGCGACGTTGCCGTGACGCATGAAGGATGATCCCCGGTCGTCTCTTCCTCCGATCACGCTTTGCTGTTCGCGGTCAGTATCGCCTTCAGGCTCGCGACCGCCGAGCTGGGGCTGGTGAGGACGGGCACGCCAACCTTGGCCTTCACGGCCGGCCGGGCTCGCGCCATGGAGAATTGCGCCAGGCAGATGACGTCCACGGCATGGGCCAGGCGCTCGGCCGCCTCGGCGATCAACCGGTCGTGGGTGGCGGCATCTCCGGCGTTGAGCGCCTTCAGGGCCTCGGGGATCGCGGCCGTCTCGACCTGGATGGTCTTCCCCCGCTCGGCCGCAGCGGCCTGGAGCTGCGCGGCCTGGGTGGGTGCCGTGGCGGGCAGCGTCGCTAGCACACCGATCCGCCGTCCCGCATCCATGGCGGCGGAAATCATGGCCTCATCGGGCTTCAGCACTGGGATGGTCACAAGCTGTCTGGCCACGTCCATGGCCGGTGTGAACGCGGAGCAGGTGAAGAGAATCCCGTCGGCGCCAGTCTTGGCCGCGTACGTCGCCAGGTCGCAGATGCGCTGCACGATCCGAGGGGTCAGCGCACCCTCGCGACTGAGAGCCCCCGTCAGCCCATCGTCCAGGAGGTTGGTGATCTCTGCTTCAGGCCATCCCTCCTTGAAGGCGTCGAGGATCGGCTGGATTGCCACCGTCACCGCGTGGATCAAAACAATGCGTTTGCTCACAGTTTTCCTGTCCTTGTTCCAACTTGAATCGCTGTCGCTGTCCCTGTCGGTCTATATGCCCGCCGGCAGCGGGACCCCAAACCGCTCCGACATATCTCGCAGCTTCCGGACCGTCCCTTCCGGGAGAGGAATGCCGTTCCGGAGGCGCACGTCGTACACCTTGTCCTCCGGCTCGCCGGGGACGAGGATCTCGTCAACCCCTGATGCCTTGGGCAGGGCCTTGAGGCCCTCGATGATGGCATCCACGTGGGCCTTGTATTTCTCCACATCCGTGAACGTCCCGATGTTGACGGCCGCCACGACGCTGTTCTGGTGGTGAATCATGGCCCCCTCTTTGCCCTGGAACACGGGCTCCAGGAGCGGATTCCCCACCATCAGGCTGGAGAGGCACTCGAACATCATCGCCAGGCCGGAGCCCTTGTATCCGCCGAACGGCATCAGGATGGTGGCGAGCTTCGGGTCGGTGGTGGGGTTCCCGTCCTTGTCCAGGGCCCATCCCTCGGGGATCGAGACCCCCTTGTCCATCGCCAGGGTCAGCTTCCCCCCGGCGGCCACGCTGGTGGCCATGTCCAGCAGGAGCGGACGGTGCCGATTCCCCGGGACCGCAATAGCGATTGGGCTGTTGTGCAGCCCTGCCGCGCGGGCGCCGTGCGGGGCCATGTTCGGCGGGTTGCACACCAGCGCGATGCCCGCCATGCCCTCCCGCGCCGCCATCAGCGAGTAGTACCCAATGGCCCCCTGGTGCATGGTGTTGCGGATGAGGCCCCAGCCGATCCCCACCTCCCGTGCCTTCTTGATCACCCGGTTCATCGCCTGCACGGTGACCACCGGACCGGGGGCGAAGTCGGCGTCGATGAGCAGGGTGGCGGGTGTCTCCTTCTGGATCTGGATGTTGGGCCTGGGGTGCATCTGGCCTTTGTCCACCAGCTCCACATACCAGGGAATCCGCAGGACGCCGTGGGAGTCCACGCCGCGCAGGTTGGCCCATACCAGCACATCGGCCTGGACCTCGGCAGCCTCGGGGGCGAAACCCACCCGTGTGAACACCTCTCGGCTGAATTGCTTCAATGCATCCCATGCGACGCGAATCTCGTTGGTGGCCATGGTCTCCCATTCCTTGTGCTGTTTGGGTTACTGGAAGTTTGGTCCGGGACCGCGGATGATGGAAAAGCGTTCTCCAGCCCGGCCCGGACGCACTCACTGCGCCCCATCCTCGGAAAAGTTCTGGTTTCGTGTCATAGAAATCTTGCCAGGACGCGCATGGGTGAGGCTCCTTTTGGCAGGATGGTAATACCGGGAGCCCGGTGCCAGGGTCAAGGGGAAAATCAGGCGACTGGGCGAGGGGTACGCGATTGAACTGCTTGCCCGGACGAAAAGCGGAGAGCCTCGGCCCCCGGCGAACTGACGCGGGGTGCACCAACTCGAGAGATTATCCTGGGCCCCTGCTGCCAGGATACGATGGCGCCAAGCCGGATGCAGTGCCGCGGTGAAGTGGTCGCGCATGCGTATCCACGGGTTGGTTTGGACGCCGTGCCGATCAACTCTGCGTGCACCGGAACCCGATGATGCCCGCCCGGAACCGGGGTTCCACCCTGTAACGGAGTGTCGAGGGCAGGGCCATTGGAGGGAATCTCCAGGCGCCGCGGCCCAACTCTTCCAGGAGTCCATAGCGCCCCAGGCACTCGACCAGATGCCTCCCTCCTCCCCGCCGTCTGAACGCATTGGGCTACGTGCAGGCTACTTGGCTTCCTTGACCTCCTTCATTTCCGCTTTGCCTGCGATGTACGTCCGTCCGACACCCACTCGGACCTTGTCGGCGATCTCCAGCTTGACGACGTGGTCGCCGCCCTCCACGATCGTTCCATAGAGCCCCCCGGTGGTGATCACACGGTCGCCGACCTTCAGGCTCTTCAGCATCTCCTGGTGCGTCCGCGTCTTCTTCTGCTGCGGCCGGATGAGCAGGAAGTAGAAGACGCCGAACATCAGAAGCAGCGGCACGAAGACGGAGAGTGATCCGCCGGGTGCTCCCCCGCCGCCCGGGGTGGGTCCCATGGCATACGCGACGTCAAACATCGGTGTGTGTCTCCTGTGCGTGCTGCGAGGTTGAGGGGTCGGACAGCATCCGCGCCAAACAGTCCGCTTTCCAGGCGAGAAAGGTCCCCGCCTCGATGGCCTGCCGGGCCTGGCGCATCAGGTCCGCATAGTAGTGCAGGTTGTGGATGGTATTCAAGCGAAGACCGAGGATCTCGTCGCTCACATACAGGTGGCGCAGGTAGGCCCGGGAAAAGTGCCGGCAGGTATAACAGGCGCAGGCCGGGTCCACCGGGCGCTCGTCCCGGGTGTAAGCGGCCGCCTTGATGTTGAGGCGGCCAGTGCTGGTGAAGAGGCCTCCATTCCTGGCGTTTCGGGTGGGCAGGACGCAGTCGAACATGTCCACGCCGCGGGCGATGCCCTCCAGCAGGTCCTGGGGCGTGCCCACTCCCATGAGGTACCGGGGCGCCTTGGCGGGCAGGAGCGCGGCGGTATGTCCTACCACCGCGTACATCTGCGCCGGCCCCTCGCCGACCCCCAGGCCCCCCAGGGCGTAGCCCGAGAAGCCGATCTGCCGCGTGGCCTCGGCGGAGCGGGACCGCAGGTCAAGGTAGGTGCCGCCCTGGACGATCCCAAAGAGAGCCGGCTCCTCTCCCGGGTGAGCCGCCCGGCAGCGCCTGGCCCACCTGACGGTGCGTTCCATGGAGGCCTGGTGGTAGGCGTACTCGGCGGAGTAGGGCGGACACTCGTCCAGGGCCATGAGGATGTCGGCACCCAGGGCGAACTGGATCTCGATGGCCTTCTCGGGGCTCAAGAAGTGCCGGGACCCATCCAGATGCGACTGGAAGGTGACCCCGTCCTCGGTGATGTTCCGCAAGGCGGACAGGCTGAGGACCTGGTACCCTCCGCTATCCGTCAGGACGGCCCGGTTCCATCCCATGAACCGATGCAGGCCGCCGAGTGCCTTCACGACCTCGTGCCCGGGGCGAAGGTAGAGATGGTACGTGTTGCACAGGATCAGTTCGCACCTTTCCTCGTGCAGGTCCCGCGGGTCCAGCGTCTTCACCGTGGCCTGAGTTCCACAGGGCATGAAGACGGGGGTATCCACCATGCCGTGGGGCGTCGTGAGCCGTCCCAGGCGAGCCTCGGTCGTCCTGTCGGTGACGAGCAGTTCGAATCGCATGCGGGCTCGAAATCGTCAACCGGTCATACAGCTCAGGCGCCTCAGAGGATCAGCATCCCGTCGCCGTAACTGTAAAAGCGGTAGCGTCGGGCGATGGCCTCCGCATAGGCCTGCCGGATGAATTCCAGGCCGGCGAAGGCTGATACCAGCATCAGGAGCGTGGACCGGGGGAGGTGGAAATTGGTCAGGAGCGCGTCCACCGCCCGGAAGCGATGACCAGGGGTGATGAACAGATCCGTCTCGGCCTGACCCGCCCGAATCGTGCTGTCCTCGTCGGCGGCGTGCTCCAGCGTCCGCACGCTCGTCGTCCCCACGGCGACCACCCGCCGGCCCGTGGCCCTGGCCGTCTTGATGGCGCGGGCGGTCGCCTCCGGGATCGTGTATCGCTCCGGTTCCATCCGGTGCCGGGACACCTCCTCCACCCGGACGGGCTGGAACGTCCCGGGTCCGACGTGCAGGGTCACCGGTTGCACCAAAACCCCCAGCTCGCGAATCCGATCGAGCAGCTCTGGCGTGAAGTGCAAGCCAGCCGTGGGCGCGGCCACCGCTCCTTCTTCCTGGGCATATACGGTCTGGTACCGCTCAAAATCAGAGCTGAGAACCGAGGGCTTAGAGCGGCGAACCTCGGCGTCTCTCTCGGCTCTCGGCTCTCGGCTCTCCAGACTTCGCTTTATGTACGGCGGCAGCGGCATCACCCCGTAGGAATGCAGGATCGCCTGCAGGTCCACGTCCGCGGGCAGGCGGATGATCCGGCGCCCGTGGATCCCCTGCGCAACGACCGTCACCGGGAGGTGGCCGCAGGCCAGGCGCAGATGCCGTCCCACCGCGGCCCGCTTCGCGGGCCTGACCAGCACCTCCCAGCACTGGCTGGCCACCGGTCGCACCAGCAGCACCTCGACCGACCCGCCGTCCTCGAACGTCCCGAAAAGTCGGGCCGGGATCACCTTGGTGTCGTTCACGATCAAGAGGTCGCCAGCGCGAAGGTACTCCGGCAGGTCGGAGAATACCCGGTGCTCCATCTGGTGAGATCGCCGATGGAGGACCAGGAGGCGCGCCGCATCCCGTTCGCTTGCGGGCTCCTGCGCGATGAGTTCCGGGGGAAGATGGTAATCGAAATCGCTGAGCCGCATCTCACGAACCAAGAACGTTCGACTGTTTCCGCCGAAGGCGGATTCGGGCGTTCGGCTGTTCTAGAACTTTCGAACACCCGAACCCTCGAACGCTTGTGGCTGCTGACGGGTGAGTCCGTCCAGGCTGCCGATCTCCGCCAGCGGGTAGTAGAACTTCAGGATGTCCCGATGCTGATAAGCCAGATCGGCCATCTGCTTGGCGCCCCACTGGCTTAACCCGACGCCGTGCCCCCACCCCCGCCCCACGAAGGTGAACCCATCGGCGTCGGCCCGGATCTCGAAATCGGTACTGCGGATGAGGTCGTTCCCCAGCACTTCGCGGAAGCGCTTTCCTTCCAGGATCAGGGTGCCCCGGGTGTGCTGGACCGCCAGGCGCAGGATCCGCCCCGTCCGGCTACGCAAGAGACCCTCCAGCCGCACGAGACGACCGACGGAATAGCCGGCCCGCCCAAGGGCCCGCTCGACCTGCGGGGCCGGAATCCGTTCTATCCAGAGGGCGTACGGACAACCGAGACTGAAGTCGTCCCTCACTCCGATGACCATGTCGAAATTCGGGCCGAACACGTCTATCGCGTCCTCGGTGGCCCCTCCCGAACAGGCGTGGTAGAACGCGGAAACGGGTTGGCCCCCAAAGGTGAGGATCTGCCCCCGGGTAGTCTGCACGGCCCAGGAGGTGCGGACATCCTCGCCCGTCGCCCCGCCGTACACCTGGGACGCGGTGGTCGCGCGGAGATGAAAGAAGGCGCCAGGGTTCTGCTGGACCTGATAGACCGCATAGGTCCGGGCCGCGACCGCCATGGCCTTCGCCGCCTCGGCGGGCCATCCGGCTGGAATCTCGTCCTTCAGAACGCCCTGGAGGTACTCTTCCAGGTCCACCACGTTCACCGCCGCCAGGCCACCGTTCAACTGCCGGACCTCCAGGCGCCCGCGGAAGACCTGCCCGTCCAGATCCACTCTGGCCGAACGGCCCGGCCAGGCCACCAGCACCGGTGCCGAGACCCCCGCCTCGCGGATCAGCACCGTATGGCCATGGAGGAGGAGGCGGAAGGCCTCGGCGCTCCCGCGTTGGGCCAGGATGCGCTGCCCCGTGCCATCGGTGATCGTGAGGCCGTCGCCGCCGGCCACTCTCAGGGTCGTCCGGCCCTCCGCGACCAGGACGCGAACGCTCTGAGCCGCCGCGAATCCCGCTTGCGGTGCCCCCGCAAAACAGAGCACCAGCGCCGCCAATGCGAGACCACGCTTTGGCCAAAAGAAGCGGCGTCGGCTCATCGACGACTGAAGAGCGACAAGAGCAGGGTCAGCAGGATGCTGATCACGATGCTGGTGGTCAGCGGGAAATAGAAGCTCCAGTTCGCACGACGAATGACGATGTCCCCGGGCAGTCGCCCGAGGAACGGGATCTTGCCGGCCAGCAGGAGCAATCCGCCCAGCAGCGCCAGCACCACTCCGAACAGGATCAGTGTCTTGCCCAGCGAATCCACCCCGGGAAGCATCTCCCTTCCTAATTCGACGTTTCGCCAAAAGAAGAACTCATCAGGGTTGCGGGCTTTGGCCGGACCACAGCTCGCCCTGGGGGCCGAAGGGTGGGAGAGGGATCTGGAAATGGGCGTAGGCCAGCCGCGTGGCCGTCCGCCCTCGGGGGGTCCGTGCCAGGAAGCCGAGCTGGATCAGAAACGGCTCGTACACGTCCTCGATGGTGTCCCGCTCCTCACCCACGGCGACCGCCAGAGTTTCGATTCCCACCGGTCCCCCGGAGAACTTCTCAATGATGGTCTGGAGGATCCGGCGATCCATCTCGTCGAAACCCCGCTCGTCCACGTCCAGGCGGTTCAGCGCACCCTGGGCCACGCGCTGATCGATGGTGCCGTCTCCCTCGACCTGCGCGAAATCCCGGACCCTCCGCAGCAGCCGGTTGGTGACCCTGGGGGTGCCCCGGGAGCGTTTCGCCAGTTCCAAGGCTCCCTCGGGCGTGACCGAGACGTTCAGGATCGCGGCCGAGCGCGTGACGATCTTCAGTAGGTCGGCCTCGCCGTAGAAGTCCAGCCGCTGGACCACCCCGAACCGATCGCGCAGCGGCGACGTGAGCAGGCCGGCCCGGGTTGTGGCCCCGATGAGGGTGAAGTGGGGCAGGGTCAGCTTGTAGGTCTGGGCGCTGGGCCCCTGGCCGATGATGAGGTCCAGCTTGTAATCCTCCATGGCGGGGTAGAGCGTCTCCTCCACCGTCGGATTGAGGCGGTGAATCTCGTCGATGAACAGGACATCCCGCTCCTGCAGGTTGGACAGGATGGCCGCCAGGTCTTTGGGCCGTTCGATCACCGGGCCGGAGGTGGGGCGGATGTTCACGCCCAACTCCGAGGCGATGATGTAGGCCAACGTCGTCTTGCCCAGGCCCGGTGGGCCGTAAAAGAGCACATGGTCCAGGGCTTCATTCCGCGCCCGCGCCCCCTGGATGAAGACCCGGAGGTTGTCCTTCACCTTTTCCTGGCCGACATAGTCGGCCCACCGGGTCGGCCGGAGGGTCTGCTCGACCTGCTGATCTTCGTCCAGGCGCTGTCGGGTGGTGATGCGGTCGTCCATGGTCATGGGCGAAAAGCGTTCGGCTGTTTCCGCCATCGGCGGATTCGGCAGTTCGGCTGTTCCCAAGTGATTTGACTGTGCCTCATGTTAGCGTTGTTCGCTCAAAACGCGGAAGGCGGTCTTGATCAACTGCTCAAACTCGGCGGTGGGCCCCAGTTCCTTTCGGGCGATCTCGGCGGCCTTGATGGCTTCCTTTCGATTACATCCCAGGTTCACCAGGGCCGAGACCACATCCTCCAGGGAGCGGTCCACGACGGTGGCCGGGCCCGTCGGCGCCGCAGGCACCTGGGCAAGGCGCACGCTCCCCACCTTTTCCCGGAGTTCCACCACCAGGCGTTCGGCCAGCTTCTTTCCCACGCCGGGGACGGCGCGCAGCCGGGTGACGTTGCCCTCGGAGAGCGCCGGCACCAACTCGTCGACGGAGATCCCGGACAGGATATTGGTCGCCAGGCGCGGCCCGATGCCTGAGACCCCCTGGAGGAGTTCGAAGAGGGCCTGCTCGTCCCGGGTGTGGAACCCGAAGAGTTGGAGGATGTCCTCGCGAACGTGGGTGTGGGTGTGGAGGAAGACCTCTGCCGGGACCTCGGGCAACTGGTAGAACGTGGACAGGGGGATGAAGATCTGGTACCCCACGCCGTTCACGTCCACCACCACCCGATGAGGTTCCTTGCTGGCCAGCTGTCCCCGGATCTGGGCGATCATCTCAACGTTCCCGCAGCCGCCCCTTTAGCCGCGCGGCGTGATGGTGACAGATGGCCACGGCCAGCGCGTCAGCCGCGTCAATCGGAGAGGGTGCCTCGGCCAGGCCCAGCAGCAGGCGGACCATCTCCTGGACCTGGGCCTTCCCCGCCCGGCCGTAACTGGTGACCGCCTGTTTGACCTCCAGGGCCGAGTACTCGTGGATCTCGATCGCCTCTTCGGCCAGGGCCAGCAGGGCTACCCCGCGTGCCTGTCCCAACCGGAGTGCGCTCTGGACGTTTCTGGCGAAGAAGACCGCCTCGACGGCGGCGCAGTCCGGGCGGGTGCGGGTCAAGAGCGTGCGGAGCTCCCGGTAGATGCGGAGAAGGCGCTGGGCAAAGGGGAGACCGGCCTGGGTAGTGATGGCGCCAAAGGTCAGGGCGTGGAGAGTGTCGCCCCGTCGTTCCACGAGCCCGTAGCCTGTGGCCACCGTCCCAGGATCAATGCCTAAGACACGCATGCGGGACAGCCGATGCCCGATGCGGGACCTCGGGTATGCAATCGCCTCCTCGATGCCATCGGGCGTTTGGCGTCGGGCATCTCATGTCAAGGCTAGGCGGTCATCGCCGCCATAATCTCCTCGGGGATGTCGAAGTTGGCATACACGTGCTGGACGTCGTCGTGCTCTTCCAGTTCCTCCATCAGACGGATCATCTGCTCGGCCGGCTTGCCCTCGAGCTTCACCGTGCTCTTGGGGTGCATGGTGATCTCGGCCGAGAGCGGCTGGATGCCGCCCTTGACGATGGCGTCCCGCACCCTCTCGAAGTCCCGGGGCACCGTGGTGACGGCGAAGAGGCTCTCCTCTCGCTGCATGTCCTCGGCGCCAGCCTCTAGGGCGATGGACATCAGCTTCTCCTCGTCCACCTTGGAGGCATCCACCTGGATGTAGCCCTTCTTCTCGAAGAGAAAGGCCACGCACCCGGCCTCGCCGAGGTTCCCAGCGTGCCGGGAGAACAGCTTTCGGATCTCGCCCACGATCCGGTTCTTGTTGTCGGTCACCACCTCGACCAGGACGGCCACGCCTCCGGGTCCGTACCCTTCGTAGGTGATCTCCTCGTAGGAGACCCCCTCCAGCTCGCCCGTGCCCTTCTTGATGGCGCGGTCGATGTTGTCGGCGGGCATGTTCACCGCCTTGGCGGCCAGGACGGCCGTCCGGAGGCGCGGGTTGCCGCCCAGGTCCCCGCCGCCCACCCGGGCGGCCACCGTGATCTCCCGGATGATCTTGGTAAAGACCCGGCCGCGCTGGGCGTCCACCTTGGCCTTCTTATGCTTGATGCCGGCCCACTTGCTATGTCCAGACATGACAGCACCCCCTATAAGCTACAGCAAAAGTAGCACAGGCGCGCGAATCTTGCCAAGTGAAAACTCCCGCGGAGAGTGGGCAGTTATCACTTCCAGACACCCTTCACGGGACCTGGTGATTCGCCTTGACACGGGGAGGGGGCAGGCGTATAAATAGCCTATAAACAAGGGGCCGAAGTCGATCGAGGTCCTCGCCGGGGCGGAGAAAATGAGAAAGTCCTAACGAGGGACGATCCATGGGATCGTCTTTTGTTAGGGCTTTTTGTTTCTGGAGAAGAAATGACGAACCTTCGGGCACGTTTCTTCGAGGGCTTGAAGACCCAGCCGGTGATCGCCGGCCTGCGGGACTCGGCGCAGGTCGAGGTGGCGATCCGGCACGGCGTGGGGGTGCTGTTCATCCTGGGCGCGGATATCTTTGCCCTGCAGGACAGCGTGACGAAGGCGCACGCGGGGGGACGGCTGATCTTTGCGCACGTGGATCTGATCAAGGGTGTCGGCCGGGACGAGGCCGGGGTCCGGTTCCTGGCCAAGCACGTCGGCGTGGACGGCATTCTGACGACGCGCTCCAATCTGATCAGTCCCGCCAAGAAGGAGGGATTGATCGCAGTTCAGCGGCTCTTCGTGCTGGACTCGGAATCCCTGGAGGCCGGGCTGCCGACGGTGGAAAAGGCCGCCCCCGATGCGGTGGAGGTGTTGCCGGGCGTGATCCTGCCCTCCATTGCTCAGGAGTTGGGGGCACGAGGAGCCCTGCCGCCGTTGATCGCGGGGGGGCTGATCCGGACCATGGCCCAGGTGGATGCCGTCCTGGGGGCAGGCGCCGTGGCGGTCTCGACGAGCCAGACGAGTCTGTGGGGGCACCGCAGGGACGAGGGGCCCGCCCCTGGCGGAGGGCGAAAGACACGATGACGGGACGACTCGAAGCCATCGACGGACAACCGTTCGATGTTGTCGTTATCGGCGGCGGCATGGCAGGCGCGGGCATCGCGCGGGATGCGGCCATTCGAGGATACCGGACGCTGCTTCTCGAGCGAAAGGACTTCGCGTACGGGACGACCAGCCGCTCCTCGAAGTTGATCCACGGCGGCCTCCGCTACCTGGAGCTCTTCGACTTCGGCCTGGTGCGGGAATCGCTGCGGGAGCGGGAGCGCCTGCAACGCCTGGCTCCCCATCTGGTTCGATCCCTGCCGTTCGTCATCCCCGTGTATCGTGGGGCAAAGCGCGGCATGATCATGATCCGCGTGGGGATGAAGCTGTACGATCTGCTCACGCCGGGGAAGCGGACCGAACATTACCGGACGATGTCGCGGGAGGAGACCCTGCGGAGCGAGCCCCACCTCGAACCTCGCGACCTGGTGGGGGCCGGGTATTACTTTGATGACCTGTTGCTTTTCCCGGAGCGGCTTTGCCTCGAGAACGTCTTGTCAGCCAAGCGGTGGAGAGCCTGCGTTTTCAACTATGCGGAGGTGACCCGTATTGCAGCAGGCAGCGGGCAGCAGGCAGCGGGCAGGTGGGAGGTCGAGGCGCGCGACGTGCAGAGCGGGGCGGTGGCCAGGGTGACGGCGCGGGTGGTGGTGAATGCGGCCGGCCCCTGGGTGGATCGCGTTCGGCGGCTGGCCGGCGTGGATCGGGGGCGCCGGTGCGTCCGGACGACGAAGGGAATCCACCTCTTGCTCCCCCGCATTACCGACCACGCCGTCTACATCGCGGCCAAGCGAGATGAGCGGATGTTCTTCGTCATCCCCTGGCGGGAGTTCTCGCTGGTGGGAACCACCGACAGCGACTTCGATGGAGACCTGGACCGCCTGGCGGCCACCCGCGTGGAGGTCCAATACCTTCTCTCGGAAACGCAGCGAGTGTTTCCGACCGCAGGCGTCCGGGAAGACGAGATCTCCTATACCTATGCGGGCGTGCGCCCCCTGGCCTTCGAAGAGGGCAAGTCCGCCTCGGCCGTCTCGCGCGAGCACAAGGTGACCCCCGAGGCTGAGGACGGTACCTTCCTCTCCATCACCGGGACGAAGCTGACCTGCTACCGGAGCCTGGCGGAAGAGACGGTAGATCGGATCGGGCGTCTGCTGGGCCGCCCGATCCCCTGCCGGACTCATGGATTGGCTCTCGATGGGTCCGATGGCGATGGGACGGTGGAGGTGCGCCTCTGGGCGGACGTGGCTGATCTTGCCCGGCGGACCGGCCTGGACCCGGACCAGATCCAGAACCTGCTGGCGACCTACGGGCGCCGCTACCGGGCCGTGCTGGACATCGCCGAACGCGGCCCGGAACTCAGGGAGCGCCTCTGCAAGCAGAGCCCCGACATCCGTGCTCAGCTCCTCTATGCCCTGGAGCACGAACTGACCGAGACGCTCACGGATTTCATGCTGCGCCGGACCGGGATCGGCACCAGTGCCTGCATGGGCAAGGACTGCTGCGAGCAGATCGCGCGCTGGATGGGGGAGGCTCGCGGCTGGGATCGCCGGCGACTCGATCGGGAAATTCAGGAGTACCTGGACGAAATCGCCCTGGGGCAGCGGTTCCGGGAAGGCTAGCGGAACGAAGGACGTTCGGCTGTTCGGGGGTTCGGCTGTTCCGGTGGAAATGGAACTGTCGAACTGTTGAGTCGTTGAACTGTCGACTCCGGCCCGGAACGCGGAGCGGGACCACCGAACGGTCGAACTTCCGAACAGTCGAACGCTCTTGAGAACTCGGACGTGAAAAGCAGGCCGATATCCGAATTGACCACCGTGGTTGCGGAGCAACGTCTCCCCCTCCGAGACCAGGCCCCTGCAACCACCTGGCGGTTTCCCTTCCGCGGGGGAGGGCCGTATCTCTTCCTGCTCCCGTCCCTGGTCTTCCTGGCCCTCTTTACGTATTACCCCATCGGTTTCTCAGCCTACCTCAGCCTGTTCCGCTGGAATGTCCTCAATCCCGAGCGGATCTTCATCGGCCTCGAGAATTATCTGAGCCTCTGGCACGAACCGCTCTTTTGGTTGGTTCTGCGTAACAACCTGTTCTACGCTCTGGGGACCATCCCCACCACCATGGCCCTGGCGCTGTTCCTGGCCGTCCTGGTCAACCAGAAACTGGGAGCGGCCCGTAGCGTGTACCGGGTGGCCCTCTTTTATCCCACCATGATCCCCATGGTGGCGGCGGCCATGCTGTGGGTCTGGATCTTCAATCCGGGGATTGGCCTCTTCAACTACTACACCAGCTTCCTGGGGGTGCCGCACGTTGAGTGGCTGTATGATCGGCACTGGGCCCTGCCGGCCATCATCATCATGAGCATCTGGAAGAACTTCGGCTACTTCATGCTGATCTACTTGGCGGCGCTGCAAGGGGTCCCGACCGATCTGTACGAGGCGGCCAGCATCGAGGGCGCCGGGGCATGGCGGCGCTTCTGGAGGATCACCTTCCCGCTGCTCACGCCGGCCAGCCTGTTCGTCTTCGTGGTGGCCATCATCTCCTCGTTCCAAGTGTTCGACCAGGTTTTCGTCATGACCCAGGGTGGACCGGCGGACCAGACCAACGTCCTCACCTTCTACATTTATCAGAACGCGTTCCGGTTCTGGGACATTGGCATGGGGGCCACGCTGACCACCATCTTTATCTGCTTGCTGCTGGTCGTGATCCTGGTGGTGTTCCGGTACGTGGGGCGTCGCGTGTACTACGAGGCCGACTAGCAGCAATTTCAAATCTCAAACCGACAACTGGAAACCGGTCAAATCGGGGGATGGGGATGGAGTGGACGGCAGAAATGGCCGGTTGTTCCGCCTCAGGCGGATCGGTTATCAATTCTTCATCGGATTCGGCGAGGCGATAGCATGCCGTTCGGAGAACAGGTGCAGATCTGGAGCCGGCGCTGGCGGTTGAATCGCCTGGCCACGCACATGACGCTCGGCGTCTTCGCTTTGGTGACGGTGACGCCGTATCTGTGGCTGCTCTCCACCTCCCTGAAGCTCCGGACCGAGGTGTTCACCCCCACGCCCAAGTGGATCCCATGGCCCATCAACTTCGGCAACTACGCCGAGGTCTTCGACCGGGCCCCCTTCGGAATATTCCTGGTCAACACCATCATTGTCGTGTGCGGTATTCTGGCGGTACAGCTCGTGACGGTCACGCTGGCCGCGTACGTTTTTGCCCGACGGAACTTCCGGGGGACGGACATCCTCTTCCTCCTCTTCCTCATCCAGATGATGATCCCGATCCATGCCACTTTCCTTCCCAACTTCCTCACGCTTCGCAACCTGGACCTGCTCAACACCCGGGTGGCCATGATGGTGCCTTTCTTCGCCAGCGGCTACGGGACCTTCCTTCTGCGGCAGGCATTCAAGCAGATCCCCAGGGACCTGGAGGATGCGGCGGTCATTGACGGCTGCGGCGGCCTGCGGTTCCTGTGGCACGTCCTCATCCCTTTGGCCAAGCCCACGCTGGTGGCATTCGGCCTGATCAGTTTGGTGAGCCACTGGAACGACTACCTCTGGCCGCTGATCGTGACCGACACCCCGGATGTCCGGACACTCACCATCGGGCTGGGGATGTTCGTTCAGCAGGAGAGCGGTGCCGACTGGACACTGCTCATGGCGGCCACGGCCTTCGTCACCGCCCCGCTGATGGGGATCTTCCTGATCTTCCAGCGGAAGTTCATCGAGAGCTTCATGTTCTCCGGACTCAAGGGGTGAAACGAGAAACGTGAGGCGTGAAACGTGAGGCGTGAAGCGTGAAAGGAGGAACGTCATGCGACGACGATGGGTGGTGGGAGTGCTCGCGCTGATGGTGGCCCTGGTGTTCGCGACCGGATCAGCGGACGCGGCCAGCAAGCTGATCCGGCTCACCTTCTACTATCCGGTGGGTGTGGCCGGGCCGTTAGCCAAGGTCATCGGCGAGATGACCGACAAGTTCAACAAGGAGAACCCAGGGATCGAGGTCGTTCCGGTCTACTCCGGCGACTACGACCCCACGCTTCAGAAGGTCCAGACGGCGGTCATGGCCGGGAATCCGCCCGATATTTTCATCGTGGAAATCTCGGAGCTGCCGACCCTTCTGGCCATGAACGCCATCATCCCGCTGGACGACTACGTGAAAAAGGCAGAGGGGGGCAAGTACTGGGACGATTTTTTCCCGCCCTTCCGCGAGAATAGCACGGTCAAGGGAAGGATCTGGTGGATCCCCTTCCAGCGCAGCACCCCTGTCTTCTACTGGAACAAAGAGCTGTTCAAGAAAGCAGGCCTGGACCCCGAGCGCCCGCCGCAGACCTGGGAGGAATTGAAGGACACGGCCAAGAAGCTCACCGTGCGCGAGGGGAGCGAGGTCAAGCAGTGGGGCGTCACGGTGTCGGGCGGTTGGAACGACTGGCTGTTCGAGGCCTTCGTCCGGCAGAACGGAAGCTGGCTGATCAACCCCGAAGGGACCAAGGTCAACTTCGACTCCAAAGAGGCGGTGGAAGCTCTGGAGTTCTGGATGGATCTAATGTACAAGGAGAAGGTGGGGCCGCCGCATTCCACGTGGGGCTCAACCCCGCCCGACTTCGTGGCCCAGCGCACGGCTATGCTCTATCACTCCACCGGGATCCTGACTTTCCTGCGCAACTCGGCCAAGTTCGATTTCGGCGTGGCCTTCATGCCGAAGAACAAGACCTATGGCGCCGAGGTGGGCGGAGGCAATCTGGCCATCTCCCGGAAGATCTCCAAGGAGCGGCAGGATGCCGCCTGGAAGTTCATCGAGTGGATGACCACCAGTGAGAATGCCGCGCAGTGGAGCCTGGCCTCGGGCTACGTGGCGACCCGGAAGTCCGCCTACGACGTGCCGGCCATGAAGGAATTCCTGGCCAAGGATGCCCGCTATCTGGTGGCTCGGGACCAACTGCAGTTTGCAGCCGGAAAGATGATGGCGCCCAACTTCCAGAAGATCCGGGAGATCCTGAAGAGACAACTGGATGACGCCGTGGACGGCAAGGTGAGCCCGAAGGACGCCATGGCCACGGTCCAGAAACAGGTGGAGGCGGTGATCAAGCGATAGCGGGTTTCCGGGGGCGGATGGGACCGGGCCTGTGCTATAGTGCCGGGCATGCACCCGGTTCGCTTCCACTCGATTTGCCTTTACCTGACATGGGTGCTTTCCTTTGGCGTGGGATTCGTTGGGACTGAGGGTTCCGGCATGACGGCGAGTCCGATGGGCCTCGCGCCGCGACTCCTTGACGTCCATGGCCACCGCGGTGCGGCCGGCCTGGCCCCCGAGAATACGCTGGCCGCGTTTCGGAAGGCCATAGCGCTTGGCGTCGACGCCCTGGAGATGGACCTCCACGTCATTCGGGACGGGCAAGTGGTCGTCATTCACGACGAGACACTGGACCGGACCACGGACGGCCGGGGCAGCATCGCCGAGCTCACCCTGGAAGAGGTGAAGCATTGGGATGCCGGGACGAAGTTTGCCCCGGCCTTCCAGGGCGAGCGGATCCCTACCCTGCGGGAAGTCATCGAGTTGGTCAAGGCGAGCGGGGACACCCGGGTCCGGCTGGATCTCGAGGTCAAGTTCGGCGAGGGGCAGGAAGGGAGGCCCGAGGATTTCGAGGACCGTGTCCTGGATATCTTGCGTCAGACCGGCTTCGTTGGGCGGGTCAACGTCATTTCTTTCCATCATCCCTCCCTGGTCAAGGTGAAGGCGTTGGAGCCAAAGATCAGGACCGGCCTCCTGGCGGGGGGGCGCCAGGGGCCCAAGGATCCGGTGGCGCTGGTCCGGCAATTTCAAGCGGACTACTATTCGCCTCACTTCCGGCATGTGACGGCCGCCGTGGTGGCAGCGCTTCACCAGGCGGGCATCCCCATCGTGCCCTGGACCGCCAACGAGGAAGCAGAGATGCGGCGCCTGATGACCCTGGGGATCGGAACCTTCCCGGGGGACGGAATCGCCACGGATTTCCCCGACAGGCTCTTGGATCTGGTGAAAGCTCGTCAGTAAGGCAGATGGCACTCCCGTAGAGGAGGAGGCAGAGATGATGAGAATGCGACGTTTCGGGAAGCTGGCGACACTCGCCATCGGGTTCTGGATGATCGCGACGCTCGTTCCGGCGCCATCCGAGGCCCAGCAGCGCGTCCAAGTCGAGTTCTGGCACGGCCTGACCCAGCCGCTGGGCGGCATCCTGGAGAAGGTCGCGGCCGACTTCAATGCCTCGCAGAGCAAGTACCAGGTGAACGCCACCTTCAAGGGGAGCTACCCTGAGACCATGGTGGCCGCCATCGCCGCCTTCCGCGCCGGCAACGCGCCGCACATCGTGCAGATGTTCGAGGTGGGCACCGCCACCATGATGGCGGCCCGCACTGCCATCAAGCCGGTGTATGAGCTGGCGCAGGAGACCGGCATTAACATCGACCCCAAGAACTACGTCGGCGGCGTGCGAGGGTACTACAGCACCCCGGACGGCAAGCTGGTCTCCATGCCCTTCAACAGCTCGACGCCCGTCACCTGGTACAACAAGGACGCCTTCAAGAAGGCGGGCCTGGACCCGGAGAAGCCCCCGCGGACCTGGGAAGAGACCCGCGAGGCGGCGAAGAAGATCCGGGCCGCCAACGCCGCGCCCTGCGGCTACACCATGGCCTGGCCCACCTGGACCCAGTTCGAGAACTTCAGTGCCATCCACAACGTGCCGTTAGCCACCAAGGCCGACGGCATGAAAGGGATGGACGCCGAACTGAAGATCAACAGCCCGCTCCACGTCAAGCATATGCAGACCCTGATGGACATGATGAAGGAAGGGACGTTCAAGTACGGCGGGCGTGACGGCGCGGCTGACGCGCTCTTCCCGTCGGGCGAGTGCGCCATCTTCCACGGCTCCTCGGGCATGCGCGCCCGCGTCGTCCGCGAGGCGAAGTTCCAGTGGGGCGTGACCATGCTCCCGTACTACAAGGGCACGCCGGGCGCACCGAAGAACTCCATCATCGGGGGCGCCAGCTTCTGGGTGATGACCTCGCCCAAGCGCACGGCAGAGGAGTACAAGGCCGTGGCGGAGTTCTTCAGCTACATCAGCCGGCCGGAAGTGGACGCCAAGTGGCACATGGACACCGGCTACGTGCCCATCACTCTGGCCGGATTCGCGCTCGCGTCCGGGCAGGGCTATTACATCAAGAACCCGGGGGCGGACATCCCGTTCCGCCAGCTCACGCTCACCGAGCCCACCGAGAACTCGATGGGCCTGCGGCTGGGCAACATGCCGGAGATTCGTGTCGTCATTCAAGAGGAGATGGAGAAGGCCTTCCAGGGCCAGCAGACCGCCAAGCAGGCGATGGACAACGCCGTGCAGCGCGGCAACACCGTCCTGCGGAACTTCGAGCGGACCAACCGCCAGTAACCATGCGCCCGGAAGCTCCCTCTCGGGCACACCGTTCCGCCCCCTCACCCAGCCCTCTCCCCGCAAAGCGGGGAGAGGGGTCGGGAGTCCTGCGAGGTTCGCGCTATCTAGATTGAAGGCCCACCATTCCCGGGAGCCGCTGATGCGCCGGCGCGTCATTTTCCCAAACAAGGTCCTTCCGTACCTGCTCCTCGCCCCGCAGTTGGCCATCACGGTGGTCTTCTTCTTCTGGCCGGCCGCCCAGGCGATTTATTATTCTGTCTTACTCCAGGATCCCTTCGGCCTCCGCACCCAGTTCGTCTGGCTCGAGAACTTCCAGACGATCCTGACCGACCCCCTGTACCTTGGCTCCATCCGGGTCACGGTGATCTTCTCCACCGCCGTGGCCGCGATCGCCATGGGGGTGGCGCTGCTCTTTGCGGTGATGGCGGACATGGGCATCCGGGGTACCCGGCTATATCGGACGCTCCTCATGTGGCCGTATGCGGTGGCGCCCGCGGTAGCCGCAAGCCTGTGGCTCTTCATATTTCATCCCTCGATCGGGATCATCGGCCGTGGCTTGAATGACCTGGGGATTCTCTGGGATTACAAGCTGAACGGGATCCAGGCCCTTCTCCTGGTCATCCTGGCCTCGGCCTGGAAGCAGGTGAGCTATAACTTCCTGTTCTTTCTGGCTGGCCTGCAGGCGATTCCGAAGTCGGTGATCGAGGCGGCGTCCATGGATGCGGGGCCGGCGCGGCGCTTCTGGAGTATCGTCTTCCCGCTCCTGTCGCCGACCACGTTCTTCCTCGTGGTGGTCAACATGGTCTACGCCTTCTTCGACACCTTCGGGGTCATCCATGCGCTGACGGGCGGCGGCCCGGCCAAGGCCACCGAGACCCTGATCTACAAGGTGTACACCGACGGCGTCATGAACCTTGATCTGGGTGGCTCTTCGGCCCAGTCGGTGATCCTGATGGTGGTTGTGATCACGCTCACCGCCCTGCAATTCCGCTTCATCGAGCGAAAGGTGCACTACTGATGGCGACGCCCAAGCGTTCGGAGAGCTGGATCCCGCACTTCGTGCTCATCATGGGCGTGGTGGTGTTCGCGTTCCCGATCTACTTTGCGCTGATCGGCTCGACCCACGACGCCGCCACCATCGCCACCGGCCGGATGCCGCTCCTGCCGGGCGGCCACATGCTCGACAACTACTGGCAGGCCTTGACCAGCGGCTCGGGCTTTCGCGTCTCGGCGACCCCCGTTCGCACCCTGATGATCAATAGCCTGATCATGGCCCTGGTCATCGCAATCGGCAAGATCGCCATCTCTATCATCTCCGCCTACGCGGTGGTGTTCTTCGCCTTCCCGGGGCGCATGTTCTTTTTCTGGATGATCTTCATCACGCTCATGCTCCCGGTCGAGGTGCGCATCATCCCCACCTACAAGGTCGTGACCGACCTTGGGATGATCAACACATACGCAGGGCTCACCATCCCCCTCATCGCCTCGGCCACGGCGACGCTGCTCTTCCGTCAAGTGTTCCTCACCATCCCCGACGAGCTGGCGGAAGCAGCCAAGATCGATGGAGCGGGTCCGCTGCGCTTCTTCTGGCAGATGGTGCTCCCCCTGTCGCGCACCAACATCGCCGCCCTGTTCGTGATCCTGTTCATCTACGGCTGGAACCAGTACCTCTGGCCGCTCCTGATCACGACCAACCGGTCCATGGAGACGATCGTCATCGGCATCGTGAAGATGATCGGCACCAGCGATGCCCAGACCGACTGGAACCTCATCATGGCGACGGCGATCCTGGCCATGCTGCCGCCGGTGGCGGTCGTGGTGTTCCTCCAGCACTGGTTCGTGAAGGGCTTGATCGAGACGGAGAAGTAGGCAACCCGGCAATCGGGCAATTCGGCAATCGGGAGTTCTGCGCGCCGGGTTACCCGCTCGCCTGTCGTTCCCACGACCCTCGACGGGGAATTCCGGGTTGACGGTGCTGGGAGTGTATGCGATCATACGTATGCTCATACACGGGATCAGCCGGGGAGGAGCAAATGAGACGGACGACGGTTTTCGCGGATGACGAGGTCCTCGATGCGTTGCTGGCGATGGCGCGCCGACGAGGGGTCACCCTGGCACAGATCACGCGGGAAGCACTGGCCGCTTACGTGTCTCGTCACCATGGCAAGCGGAGACCACTGAGCCTGGCGGGCATAGGAAGGAGCGGGAGGAGCGACGTTGCCGAGCGGGCTGAGGATCTCCTGAAAGAAGGCTTCGGCCACTGATGCCGGGCATCCTGCTGGATACGAGCGCGCTCTATGCCATCGCCGACCGCGACGACAAGTGGCACAAGCCGATGGTGGCGGCACTCGAAAGACGACATGGTGACCGGATTGTCCCGGTGAGCGTCTTGATCGAGGCCTGCTATCTGATTGGCACCCACCTCGGGCCGGCCGCCGAAAGGCACTTGATCCGGGCCACCATCAGGGGAGAGTTCCTCCTTGAAGGCCTGAGCCTGCGAGACCTGGAGCGTGCAGACGCGGTACTGGAAAAATATGCGGACGCCAACATCGGGTTCGTAGACGCTTCCATCGTTGCCATCGCCGAACGGCTCAAGGTGGGCAGGATTGTGACGACCGATCGACGGCATTTCCGCCTGTTCCGTCCCAAACACTGCCGTGCATTTGAGCTTCTACCGTGAGGCCCAGCAATGAGATGCTCAGCGACGACACCGGGTGATCACAATCACGCCCGAGCCCAGGGTGTGAGACTGACCCACTTGTTCGAAGAGGAATACTCGTGTTACGAGATCGAGGGGGGAACCGTTCTCTGAGGCGTACTTTCCAGCAAGAAGGGACGGAGAAAATGAGGGCCGTGTCGGCTGCTGCTACCTTGTTGCTCATACTCGGATTTGCCCTTGTGCCGTCTGAGGCGCAGATGGATCTCACGAAGGTCTTGGTGGGACAGTGGGAAGGCAAGTACGCAACGGAGTCCGGGGACCTTCGCACCAAAGGCCACACAGTCGATGTGGAGCGGGCTGCCCACCTTCGGACTCTGATCATCGGTCAGGTTCGTGAACAAGATGGAAGGTGGATTGTCGGGGAGGCGAGGTATGGAGAGCCCGGCAAAGGACTCAAGCCGATTGATGCTAAAGTTGAGATGACCAGTGGTGAGGCGAACATCCAGTTCGTCACCCCTGGCGGGAATCCAGTCAAGCTGAGCCTCTCCAAGGAAGGACTTCTCGTCGGAACAATAGCGGTGGACTCAAAAAAGGGGTCAGCCTTCCGCCCGATGGAGCTCAAGAAGGTAGAGTGAACGCCCCACAGATGAATATGGCCGCCGGCATGGACACGTATATT
>Ga0210377_10000570_pt1 | contig 35291 bp, 47 predicted proteins | sample PLM4_65_b1redo_FD_155480 | JGI IMG/M metagenome (GOLD analysis project Ga0210377, IMG submission 155480) | Groundwater sediment microbial communities from an aquifer in East River, Colorado, USA - PLM4_65_b1 redo | ecosystem: Environmental > Terrestrial > Soil > Riparian zone | place: USA: East... | reverse complement strand
GCCACCGTCTCGGTGAGCTCGAGCAGGCGATCCGCGAGCGTCGACTTGCCGTGGTCGATGTGCGCGATGATCGCGAAGTTGCGGATTCTCGCGGCGGGGATGCTCACGTGCGCTGACGCTCGAGCTCGGCCTTGAAGTACGGCAGGGTCATGCGGAGCCCCTCGTCGGGCGAGATCTTCGGCTCCCAGCCGAGCACGCGGCGCGCGAGCGTGATGTCGGGCCGCCGCACCTTCGGGTCGTCCGGCGGCAGGTCGCGGTGCACGACCTTGCAGCGCACGCCGGCGACGTCGGCGATCCGCTGCGCGACTTGCAGCACGGTCATCTCGTTGGGATTGCCGATGTTCACGGGTCCGACGTACTCCGACGCCAGCAGAAGCACGATGCCTTCGACGAGGTCGGAGACGTAGTTGATGCTGCGCGTCTGCTGTCCGTCGCCGAAGACCGTCAGGTCCTCCCCGCGCAGCGCCTGGGTGAAGAACGCGGGGATCATGCGCCCGTCGTCGGGGCGCATGCCGGGGCCGTAGGTGTTGAAGATGCGCACGATGCGCACGTCGACCCGGTGGTAGCGGTGGTAGGCCATGGTCATCGCTTCGGCGAAGCGCTTCGCCTCGTCGTAGACGCCGCGAATGCCGACCGGGTTCACGTTCCCCCAGTAGGTCTCGGGCTGGGGGTTCACTTCGGGATCGCCGTAACACTCCGAAGTGGAGGCGAGGAGGAAGCGAGCGCCCTTCTCCTTGGCGACGCCGAGCGCGTTGTGCGTGCCCAGCGCTCCTACCTTCAGGATCTGGATCGGCAGGCGCTCGAAGTCGATCGGACTCGCCGGCGAGGCGAAGTGGAGCACGGCGTCGAGGGGCCCGGGGACGTGGATGAAGTTCGTCACGTCGTGCTTCACGAAGCGGAAGCGGTCGTGCCCGAACAGGTCCTCGATGTTCTGGAGCCGGCCCGTCAGCAGGTTGTCCATGCACACGACCTCCCACCCGTCGGCGAGAAATCGCCGGCACAGGTGCGAGCCGATGAAGCCCGAGCCGCCACAGATCAGCGCTCTACGCATCTCGCTCCTCCCGCTCCGCGTCCAGATACCCGTCGAGCGCCTCGCGCCAGTGCGGCAGGACGATGCCGAGCCCGCGCGCGCGTTCCAGGCCGAGCACCCCGTAGGCCGGCCGCACGGCCGGACGCGGCATCTCGCGCGTCGGGATCGCGAGCACCGCGACGGGGCGGTGCAGGCCGCGGCGCGCGCCCTGCTCGACCACCTCGCGCGCCAGATCGAACCAGGAGGCCATGCCCTCGCACTCGAGATGGAGCGGGCCCCGCGCGCCCACCTCGACCGCGCGGAAGATCGCGCGTGCGAGCGCCGTCGTCCACGTCGGCCGGCCGACCTGGTCCTCGACGACCCGCAGGGGCTCGCCGAGCTGTGCGGCGCGCAGGATGGTGCGCACGAAGTTCGGCCCCGGGCCGAAGACCCACTGGGTGCGGACCATCAGGTGCCCTTCGCCGGCCTCGGCGATCGCGCGCTCGCCAGCGAGCTTGGTCCGACCGTAGGCGGAGAGCGGCGCAGTGGCGGCGTCCTCGGGGATCGGAGTACAGGCCCGGCCGTCGAAGACGAAGTCGGTCGAGAGATGGACGAGCAGCGGCCCACCCGCGCACGCGGCCGCGAGCACACCCGGCGCGCGCGCGTTCACGCGCTCCGCGAGATCGAACTCGGTCTCGCAGCGATCGACCGCGGTGAACGCAGCGCAGTTCAGGACCACGTCGGGCCGCACCTGCTCGAGCGCGCGCTTCACGGCTTCGGGGTCGGCAACGTCGAGGTCGGCGTGGCGAAGCCCGTGCGCGCGAATGCCGTGCGCCGGGGCGAGCGCGAGCACCGCGCGGCCGAGCTGGCCGCCCGCTCCGGTCACGAGCCAGCGTGACTCGCTCACTCCGAGGTTGCCCAGGTGTCGAAGCCGAAGCCGCGCAGTCGCTTCGCCAGGTCCGTGGCGCTCTCGCCTGCGTTGGGCCGGATGCGCACCCGATAGCGGCCGTTCGCGGCCGCGGGCTGGCTCACGTAGGCGTCGAACCCCGTGCTCGAGAGCTTCGCGACCAGCTCGTCGGCGGGCTTGCGATCGACGTAGGAGGCGACCTGCACGACCGCGCCGGCGGGCTTGACCGCGGACGGCGGTGCGGGCTCGGCGGGCGCAGGCGGCTTCTCGGCCGGCGGCGGCTTCGCGGCGGCGGGCGGTTTGGCGGCTGCCTCCGTCGGGGCCGCGGGTGGTGCAGCCGCAACCGGCGGCGAAGCCGGGGTCGGGGTCGGAAGCTCCTCGGCGGGAACGAACTCGGGTGGCGGCGGCGCATCGGGAGCGGGCTTCGCCGGCGCCTTCGCAGGCTTCGGCGCCTTCCCTTCCTGGAGCTCGCCGAAGCGTTCGAGCGGCGCGGCGCCGGCCTTGGCCGCGCTCGCGCCCGGCGCGGGCGGGGCGACCTCGACCGTCTCCACCGGACCGCGCAATCGCTCCAGCAGAAGACGGGGCGTCTCGGAGAGCGACCCGATCACGATGCCGAGACACGCGCCGATCGCGACCAGACCCGCGCCGTAGAAGAAGCGCAGCAGCGCGCGGCCGCGGCCGTGCATCGGGCGCGCTTCGCGGCGCTCCTCGGCGTCCCGGGCCGCCATCTACATCCGCTCCGGCGCGCTGATGCCGAGCAGCGCGAGGCCGTTGGCGAGCGCGATCCGCACGGCCGATACGAGCGCGAGCCGCGCGCTCGAGAGCTCGCGGTCCTCCGACACCACGCGGTGGCGCTTCCCGTCCGAGACGTAGGCGTTGAAGGCGTTCGCGAGCTCCAGCAGGTAGCGCGCGACCTCTTGCGGCTCGCGCGCGTGCGCGGCGTGGAGGAGCGTGTCGGGCCAGCGATCGACGATCTTCGCGAGCTCGATCTCCTCGGGCGACTCCAGCCGGTGGAGCGGCAGCTCCGCCGGATCGGCCGGCAGCTCGATGCCCTCGTCGAGCGCCTTGCGCGCGATGCTGCACAGCCGCGCGTGGGCGTACTGGACCTTGTACACGGGGTTGCGGTCGGAGCGCTCCTCCGCGAGCTCGAGATCGAAGTCGAGGTGCGTGTCGGCGCGGCGCTCGACCATGAAGTAGCGGAAGACGTCTCGCCCGACCTTGCCGAGCACCTCGTCCACGGTCACGAACGATGCCTTGCGCGTCGACATCTTCACCAGCTCGCCGCCGCGGCGCAGGTTCACCCACTGGTACATGACCAGCTCGATGCGGTCGGCTTCGCAGCCCAGCGCCGAGATCGCGGCCTTCACGTACGGGAACTGCGCGATGTGGTCGGGGCCGAGCACGTCGATCACGAGGTCGATCCCGCGCCGCAAGGTCTCGCGGTGATACGCGAGGTCGGGCAGCAGGTAGGTGGCCTCGCCCGTCGACTTCACCAGCACGCGGTCGCGCTCGAGGCCGAGGCCGGTGGAGCGCAGCCACGTCGCGCCGTCCTGCTCGAAGACCAGCCCGCGCGAGCGCAGGTCTTCGAGCGTGTTCTCGACGAGCTTGCGCTCGAAGAGCGTGTGCTCGTTGAAGTAGGAGTCGAAGCGAACGCCGAGATCCACGAGCGTGTGCTCGATGTCGGCGAAGATCGCCTCGACGGCGCGCGCCTTGAAGCGCTCTTCGTCGGCGGCGCGGAAGCCCTCGCCGACGTCGGTGACGAGCGCGCGTGCGATCTCGACGAGATACTCGCCCTGATAGCCCTCTTCCGGCAGCTCCGCGGCGTCGCCGAGCAGCTGCAGATACCGCGCGCGCAGCGACTGGGCGAGCACGCGCATCTGTCGGCCCGCGTCGTTGAAGTAGTACTCGCGCGTGACCTTGTGTCCGGTCGCGTCGAGGAGGCGTGCGATGCAATCGCCGAGCACCGCGTTGCGGCCGTGGCCGATCGTGAGCGGCCCGGTCGGGTTCGCCGAGACGAACTCGACCATCACCTGCGCGCCCCCGCCCGCGAGGCTGCGCCCGAAGCTCTCGCCTTCGCGCAGCACGCGCGCGATCAGCCCGTGCCAGCGCGAGCGCGCGAGGAAGAAGTTCAGGAAGCCGGGACCGGCGATCTCCGTGCGCTCGAGCACCCCGCCCTCGTCCGAGAGCGCGGCCTGCAGGAGCTCCGCCACCTGGCGCGGCGAGCGCCGCAGGGGCTTGGCCAGGAGCAGCGCGGCGTTCGAAGCGAAGTCGCCGTGCTCGGCGCTCTTCGACGCGACGACCGCGAGTCCGGCCGCGAGGTCCGCCGACTCCGGCGCGTGCTCGCGCAGGACCCGAGCGGCGGCCGCCTCGAGGAGCTTCTGGACCTGGTCACGCATGGTGGGTTCCGGTAGCTCGCCGCCGCGTGCGGGTCAATCGCCCGGCCGCTCGGCCAGCGCGGGCGAGCTCGGCAGGCGGACGACGATCTCGCCCCGCCGGGCCATGCCCAACGACTCGCGGGCGACGGATTCGATCTCGAGCGGGTCCGAGCGCAGCCGCTCGGCGCGAAGCAGGAGCTCCGCGCGCTCCTCGCGCAGCCGGTCGAGCCGGACGTCGGCCACCGCGAGCTCGTCCCGCAGATGGAAGACGGCGCGCAGACCGTTGTCGGGGTCGTGGAAGAGCGCGAACGCCGCCCCGAGCAGCGCAGCCAGCGGGCCGATCCACAGCACCGCCCGCGCCGGAGCGTGCCGTTCGACGGCCTGGGCCTCAGGAGCCACCGCTTCCCCCCTCCGTGCCGGCCCGCCCGCCTGCGGCGAGCGCGCGCCGGATCTCACGAGCATAGCGCGGGTCGTCCCAATTCTGAGGGCCTACGAAGCGTTCGAGCACCCGGCCCTCGCGATCGACCAGGAACGTCTCGGGCACGCCGGAGGCCTGATAGGCGCCATACACGCGTTTGTGGGGGTCCACCGGGATCGGGAACGTGAGGCCGTACTCGCGCCGGAACGCCTCGACCGCGGCGCCGTCGCTCTCGCTGTCGATCGAGATCCCGAGCAGCTCGAAGCCCTCGGCCGAGAGAGACTTGTAGAGGCGCTCGAGCGACGGCGCCTCCTCCCGGCAGGGTGCGCACCAGGTGGCCCAGAAGTTCACGAAGACCACGCGGCCGCGAAGCCGGGCCAGGGAGACCTCGGCCCCGCCCGGAACGGGCAGCGAGAACCCGGGCGCGGGCGAGCCCGGGCGAAGCGACGGGCCGGCCGGCTGGCGAAGCGCCATGTAGCCCCCTGCAACCGCCGCGAAAACCGCAGTGGCCACGAGCAGGGGGACGACTCCGCGCCGCCGTTCGCTCAATTTGCCGCGTCGGCTCCCGCGGCGCTCGGCTTCTGCATGTCCACGAGCTGGATCAGGGAGATCTCGGCGTTGTCACCGTGACGGGGCCCCAGCTTGAAGATCCGCGTGTAGCCGCCCGGGCGCGTGCCGTAGCGCTTGGCCAGGTCGTCGAAGACCTTGCGCGCCACGGTCTTGCTGCGAATCGTCTCGAGCGCGAGGCGCCGATGGGCCAGCGTTCCCTTCTTGCCCAAGGTGATCATGCGCTCGGCGATGCGGCGCACTTCCTTCGCCTTCGCGGTGGTGGTGCGCACCTCTTCGTGCTCGAGCAGCGACGTGACGAGGTTGCGCAGCATCGCCTTGCGGTGCGACGGACTGCGGGAGAGTTTGCGGTGGTCGTTGCGATGGCGCATGGCGGCGGCCTCTCAGGCTTCGTTGTCCTCGCGCAGCCGGTCGAGCTCCTTGCGCGCGGGGAAGCTGTCGAGCCGCATGCCGAACTCGAGACCGAGACCCGCGAGGATCTCCTTGATCTCGTTCAGCGACTTGCGGCCGAAGTTCTTGGTCTTGAGCATCTCCGACTCGCTGCGCTGCACGAGCTCGCCGATGAACTTGATGTCGGCGTTTTGCAGGCAGTTCGCGGAGCGCACCGAGAGCTCGAGCTCGTCGACCGGCCGGTACAGGATCTCGTTGGGCGTGATCGGGATCGTCCCGGCGCCGACGGACGGGTACTCGGCCTGCTCCTCGAAGTTGATGAAGATCGAGAGCTGGTCCTTCAGGATCTTCGCCGCGAACGCGAGCGCGTCGGCGGGTGCGACCGAGCCGTCGGTCCAGATCTCCATCACGAGCCGGTCATAGTCGGTCTCGCGGCCGACGCGCGCATTGGTGACCGTGTAGTTCACCTTGCGCACCGGCGAGAAGATCGAGTCGATCGGGATCGTGCCGATCGGCTGGTCTTCCTTCGCGTTCTTCTCCGCGAGCACGAAGCCCTTGCCGACCTCGACGCTCGCCGTGAGCGAGAGCTCCGCATCTTCGGAGAGCGTCGCGACGCGGTGCTGCGGCTCGAGGATCTCGATGGTCTGGTCGGGCGACACGAAATCGCCCGCCGTGACCGGACCCGCGCCAGACTTCTTGATCTGGATCTGCTTGGGACCGATCGAGTTCGCGCGCAGCCGCACTTCCTTCAGGTTCAGGATCACGTCCGTGACGTCCTCGAGGACGCCCGGGATCGTGCTGAACTCGTGCTGCACCCCCTCGATGCGCACGGAGGTGATGGCCGCCCCCTGCAGCGAGGAGAGCAGCACGCGGCGCAAGCTGTTGCCGAGCGTGAGGCCCATGCCTCGCTCGAGCGGCGCGCACTCGAAGCGCCCGTAGGTCGACGAGAGGTTGTCCTCGACGTCGATCCGCCGCGGGCGAATCAGTGTCTGCCAGTTCCGGACCATGAGTTCGACGTTCATTACGTCTCCTCCCGAGGAGTTCTGAGATGTGCGCGCGAGTACTTGTGAGCGCGCGGAGGCGCGCGCGGAACGTTCTAACGGACGCCAGCTAACGTGAGTAGAGCTCGATGATGAGCTGTTCCTGGATCGGCAACGTGATCTCGTCGCGGACCGGATCGCCGAGGATCGTACCCTGCTTCTGATCCTTGTCGACCGACAGCCAGCTCGGCATGCCGCGGGTCTCGAGGGCGCCGAGGGCCCCCTCGATGCGCGCCGCCTTCTGGCCGCGCGCCGTGACCTCGACCTTGTCGCCCTTGCGCACGCGGAACGACGGGATGTCCACCCGGCGCCCGTTCACCTTGAAGTGACCGTGGCGGACCAGCTGCCGGGCCTCCGTGCGCGAGGTCGTGAAGCCGAGCCGGAAGACGACGTTGTCGAGCCGGCGCTCGAGCAGCGCCATCAGGTTCTCGCCCTTCACGCCCTTCATGGCCGAGGCCTCGGCGACGGTCTTGCGGAACTGCCGCTCGAGCACGCCGTAGATGCGGCGCACCTTCTGCTTCTCGCGCAGCTGCAGGCCGTAGTCCGAGAACTTCGGGCGTCCCTGGCCGTGCTGCCCGGGGGGGTAGTTCCGGCGCTCGATCGAGCACTTGTCCGTGAAGCAGCGGTCGCCCTTCAGGAAGAGCTTCATGCCCTCCCGGCGACACAACCTGCAGACCGCATCGGTATTGCGAGCCAAGAATTCTCCTTACGCGCGGCGCCGCTTGGGCGGGCGGCAACCGTTGTGCGGGATGGGCGTGACGTCGCGGATGTACGTGACCTTGAAGCCGGCGGCCTGGAGCCCGCGTGCGGCCGGCTCGCGGCCGGCCCCCGGGCCCTTCACGACCACGCCGATCTGGCGCACGCCGTGCTCCATCGCCTTCTTCGCCACGTCCTCCGCGCAGGTCTGCGCGGCGAAGGGCGTCGACTTGCGCGAGCCCTTGAATCCGACCATGCCCGCCGACGAGGCGGCGATCGTGTTGCCCGCCACGTCGGTGATGGTGATGACCGTGTTGTTGAACGTCGCGAGGATGTGCGCGACTCCGGTCTGGATGTTCTTCCGGACCTTCTTCTTGACCTTCTTTGCCTTCGCTACGCCCATCGAGCGCTCACTTCTTCGTCGCTTGCTTCTTGCCAGCGACGGTCTTGCGTGGGCCCTTGCGGGTACGCGCGTTGGTGTGGGTGCGCTGGCCGCGCACCGGAAGTCCCTTGCGATGGCGGAAGCCGCGATAGCAACCGATGTCCATCAGCATCTTGATGTTCTGCTGCACCTCGCGGCGCAGGTCGCCCTCGACCTTGAACTGACCCTGGATCACGTCGCGGATCCGGACGACCTCGCTCTCGTCGAGATCGAACGTCTTGGTGTTCGGGGCGACGCCCGCTTCGTCGCAGATGCGCATCGCGGACGTGTTCCCGATCCCGTAGATGTAGGTCAAAGCGACCCGGACCGCCTTCTCGCGCGGGAGATCGACTCCGGCGATTCTCGCCATTCTCTAGCCCTGCCTCTGCTTGTGCTTGGGGTTCTCGCAGATGACGCGCAAGACGCCCTTTCGGCGGATCAGCTTGCACTTCACACACATCTTCTTGACGCTCGCGCGGACCTTCACGGCCTGCCTCCCTGATTCCTAGTGCGTTCCCGGCACACGCGTGAGGACCTCCGGACCGTGCTCCGTGATCGCCACCGTGTGCTCGAAGTGGCTCGAACGCCGGCCGTCGGCGGTCGCCGCCGTCCAGCCGTCGTCGCGCATGCACACCTCGTACGTACCCGCGTTCACCATCGGCTCGATCGCGATCACCATGCCCTCGCGCAGGCGCTGTCCGCGGCCCGGCCGGCCGAAGTTCGGCAGCTGCGGAGGCTCGTGCATCTCGCGTCCGATGCCGTGCCCTACGAAGTCTCGCACGACCGCGAAGCCGTCGCGCTCCACCGTCTCCTGCACGGCTGCACCAACATCGCCGAGTCGCTTGCCCGGCGCCATCTGCTCGATGCCGGCGTTGAGGCTCCGGAGCGTCGTCGCCATCAGTCGCTGCGACTCCGGGTCGATCGAGCCCACCGCGACGGTCAGCGCCGCGTCGGCGTGGAAGCCGTCGCAGATCGCGCCGAAGTCGATCTTCAGCAGGTCCCCTTCGACCAGCCGCCGCCCGCCCGGGATGCCGTGGACGATCTCCTCGTTCACCGACGCGCAGATCACGCCCGGGAACGGCGGGTTCTCGCCCGGCGCGTAGCCGAGGAACGACGACGTGAGCTTGCGCGCCTTGATCTCCCCCTGCGCCGCGCGGTCGAGGTCCGCGGTGGTGATGCCGGGCTTCGTGAGCTCGGCGAGCTTCACGAGGATCTCGCCGACGTGGCGGCCGGCCTCGCGCATCTTGTCGAGCTCGCGTTTGGATTTGAGCTGGATCACGCGGAAGCCCCGAGCGCGCGCTTGATGCGCGCGGTGATCTCGTCGAGCGCGCCCGTACCTTCGACCTTGCGAACCTGCGCGCGGTAGTGATCGAGCACCGGCTGCGTGTCGCGGCGGTACACCTCGAGGCGCTTCCTCGCGGTCTCGTCGGTGTCGTCCGCGCGTCCTTCGCCGCGCGCCAGGATGCGCCGGCGCAGCTCGTCGTCGGCGACGATCAGCGCGATCACCTGGACCGGCTCGCGGCCCTGCTCGAGCAGGATCGCATCGAGCGCCGCGGCCTGCGTATGCGTGCGCGGGAAGCCGTCGAGCACGAAGCCCGGCTTGCAGTCCGCGCGCCTCAGCCGCTCGCGCACGATCTCGATCACGACCTCGTCGGGGACGAGGTCCCCCTTCTCCATGATCGACTTCGCGCGGAGCCCGATCGCCGAGCCGCTCGCGACGGCCTCGCGCAGGATGTCGCCCGTCGAGATCTGCGGGATGCCGAACATCTCCACCAGCCGGCGCGCCTGCGTGCCCTTCCCGGAGCCGGGCGGCCCGATCAGGATGAGGTTCATCTCGGGGCTCATCGCTGGCTCCGGCCGCGCAGGCGCGCGCCCTGCACGAACGAGTCGTAGTTGTGCGCCACCAGGTGCGCCTCCACCTGGCCGACCGTGTCCATGGCCACGCCGACGACGATCAGGAGCGCCGTGCCGCCGAAGACGAACGGCACCGCGAACTGCGACTGCAGCATGTTCGGCAGCACGCAGACCGCGGCGAGGTAGAGCGCGCCCACCAGGGTGACGCGGTTCATCACCTTCTGGATGTACTCGGCGGTGCGCTTGCCGGGGCGGATGCCGGGGATGTAGCCGCCGTTCTTCCGCACGTTCTCGGCGACGTCATCCGGGTTCAGCATGATGCCCGTGTAGAAATACGCGAAGAAGATGATCAGGGCGACGTAGACCAGGTTGTGCGGCCACGATGCCCAGCCGAACCAGTCGTTCGTGAAGTCCGCGATCGACTCGACCCCGCTCCACTGCGCGATCTGCAGCGGCAGCACCAGCAGCGACGACGCGAAGATCGGCGGGATCACGCCGGAGGTGTTGAGCCGAAGCGGGAAGTAGGTCATGCCGCCCGCGAGCTGGCGGCGGCCGACGACGCGGCGCGCGTACTGGATCGGGATGCGGCGCTGCGCGCGCTCGAAGTACACGATCACGCCGACCACGGCGACCATGAACGCGGACAGCGCGATGACCGCGAGCGGCGAGAGCTGGTCCGTGCGCACCATGTCCCAGACGTTCGCGATCGCGCTCGGAATGCTCGTGACGATGCCCGCGAAGATGATCAGCGAGATGCCGTTGCCGATCCCGCGCTCGTTGATCTGCTCGCCGAGCCACATGATGAACGAGGTGCCGGCGGTGAGGGTGATGACGGTGCTGATGCGGAACGCCCAGCCCGGATCGAGCACGGTGTTGGCGCCGAGCGCCCCGTTCTCGAGCGCGGTCGCCATGAGCATGCCCTGGATGGTCGCGAGCACGATCGTGCCGTAGCGCGTCCAGCGCGTGATCACGCGCCGGCCCTCCTCGCCTTCCTTCTTCAGCTCGTCGAGCTTGGGAATGACGACGGTGAGGAGCTGCAGGATGATCGATGCGGAGACGTACGGCATGATGCCGAGCGCGAAGATCGAGAGCTGCTCGAACGCGCCGCCGGTGAACAGATTCAGCAGCCCGAACACGCCCCCGCCCTCGGACTGCTCGAAGTAACGGCGGATCTCGACCGGATCGATGCCGGGCGTCGGCACCGCGCAGCCGATCCGGTACACCGCGAGCATCCCGAACGTGAACAGGATGCGCCGGTTCAGCTCGGGGATGCGGGTGATGTTGCTGACGGAGCCCGGGTTCACGACGCGATGATCTCCACGCTGCCGCCGGCGGCCTCGACCTTCTTGCGTGCCGAATCGGAGACGGCCGCGACGCGCAGCTTCAGCGCGACGGCGAGATCGCCCGCGCCGAGCAGCTTCACCGGCCGGTTGGCGCTGCGCACCAGGCCCGCCTCGGCCAGCGCCGCGACGTCGACGTCCGCGCCCTTCTTGAAGCGCGCGAGCGCCTTCACGTTCACGACCTGCACGTCTTCGTCGAAGATGTTCGTGAAGCCGCGCTTGGGCATGCGCATGACCAGCGGGATCTGGCCGCCTTCGCGATGCGGCTTGTGCTTGCGGCCGGCGCGCGAGCCCGCGCCCTTCGTGCCGCGGCCCGAGGTCTTCGCGCTGCCGCTGCCGACGCCGCGGCCCACGCGCTTGCGCGGGCGGCGCGATCCCGGATTGGGCTTCAGCCGATCGAGCATCACTCGCCCTCCACGCGCACCAGGTGCGTGACCTTCTTGATCATCCCGCGCACCGACGGCGTGTCCTCGAGCTCGCGCACGGCGTTGGGCTTGCCGAGCCCGAGCCCGCGCAGGGTCTGGTGCTGGTCCGGCGCGTAGCCGATCGCGCTGCGCGTCTGTCGCACCGTGATCCTGCCCGCCGGCTTCGCCTTCTTGGTTGCCATCGCAGTGTTCCTCAGCCCGCCGCCGCGCCGCGCAGCTCGGCCATGCGCTCCTCGCGCACGCGGAGCTGGCGGAAGGCGTCGAGCGTCGCCCGAATCACGTTGTGGTGCCGGTTCGTACCGAGGCTCTTGGTCAGCACGTTCTGCACGCCCGCGGCCTCGCAGAGCGCGCGCACCGCGCCGCCGGCGATCACGCCGGTTCCGCGCCGCGCCGGCCGGAGCACGACCATGCCCGCGCCGAACTCGCCCGTGACCTCGTGCGGGATCGTGCCCTCGAGCAGCGGGACGCTGATCAGGTTCTTGCGCGCCTGCTCGATGCCCTTGCGGATCGCCTCGGGCACTTCGTTCGCCTTGCCGAGCCCCGAGCCGACCACGCCCTGGCCGTTGCCGAGCACGACCAGCGCCGTGAAGCCGAAGCGCCGGCCGCCTTTGACGACCTTCGCCACGCGGTTGATGTCGACCACGCGCTCTTCGAGCTCGTAGTCGTTCGGATTGAGCCGTTCGCGTCGGAGGATCTGTCGCGCCATTCGTTGCTCCTGCTAGAAAGACAGACCGGCTTCGCGAGCCGCGTCTGCCAGCGCTTTCACGCGTCCGGTGTACACGAATCCGTTTCGGTTGAAGCTGACCTCGCGGATGCTGCGCTCGAGCGCGAGCTTCGCGATGGCCGTTCCGACCTTCTTGGCCGCGTCGACGTCCTTCGTCGACTCGAGCCCGTCGCGCACGCCCGGCGATCGCGTGGAGACGCCCGTGAGCGTCTTTCCCGTGAGCGGATCGGTGAGCTGCGCGTAGATGTGCTTCGAGCTCCGGTAGATCGTGAGCTGCGGCCGCTCCTGCGTGCGCAGCTGCTTGCGCACGTGCAGCTTGCGCCGCTCGAGCAGTGCCTTGCGTCGAGAAACCGTCATGTCCCTAGCCTCCCGCCGTGCCGGTCTTGCCGACCTTCCGCCGCACGACCTCGTCGGCGTAGCGGATGCCCTTGCCCTTGTAGGGTTCGGGCTCGCGGACCATGCGGATCTCCGCCGCGAACTGGCCCACCTTCTGCTTGTTCGCGCCCTTCACGACCAGCTTCGTCTGGCTCTCGGCCACGACCTCGAGGTCCGCCGGGATCGGCATCGCGACGGGGTGCGAGTAGCCGATCGTGAGCGTGAGCTTCTTGCCCGACACCTCCGCGCGGTAGCCGATGCCGACGATGTCGAGCGCGCGGGAGAAGCCCTCCGTCACGCCCTTCACCATGTTCGCGAGCAGCGCGCGCATCAGCCCGTGCATCGCCTTCGCGCGCTTCTCGTCGCTGTCGCGTAGCACGCGTACTTCCGTCGCATCGACCTCGATGCGGCAATGCGGCGCGAGCGCCTCTTCGAGCGTTCCCTTCGGCCCCTTCACGCGCACGCGTCCGTCGACGACCTTCACTTCGACGCCGCTCGCGAGCTTCACGGGGAGTTTGCCGATGCGCGACATCGCCTACCAAACCTTCGCGAGCAGCTCGCCGCCGACGCCGGCGGTGCGCGCTTCCGCGTCGCTCATGACGCCGCGCGGAGTGGAGATGATCGCGATGCCGAGTCCGCTGCGGATCTGCGGGATCTTCTTGGCGCCGACGTAGACGCGGCGGCCCGGGCGCGAGATGCGCTGGATGCCCTCGATGATCGGGCGGTCGCCCTCGCTGTAGCGGATCTCGACGCTGAGCGTCGGCTTCGCGGCGTCGGGGACGTCGCCGAACCCGGTGATGTAGCCGGCGTCCTTCAGCACGCGGGCGACTTCCAGCTTGAGCTTCGACTTGGGCATCTTCACGCGCAGGAGGCGCGCCGTTCCGCCGTTGCGGATGCGGGTGAGCATGTCTGCGATGGGATCGTTTACCACGTCACCCTCACCAGCTCGACTTCGTGACGCCAGGCAGCTTGCCCTCGAGCGAGAGCTTCCGCATGCAGATCCGGCACAGGTCGAACTTCCGGTAGTAGCCGCGCGCTCGACCGCAGCGTCCGCAGCGGTTGTAGTAGCGCGTGGAGAATTCGAGCTTCCCCGCGGCGCGTGCCACGCGGAGTCGCTGCTGTTGCACAACCTTGGATGTCTTGGCCATGGTCCCTCAGGTTCGGAACGGCATGCCGAGACCGGTGAGGAGCGCGAGGCCCTCCTCGTCGGTCGACGCCGTCGTCACGATCGTCACGTTCAGTCCGCGGATCTTCTCGACCTTGTCGTAGTCGATCTCGGGAAAGATGATCTGCTCCTTCAAGCCGAGCGTGTAATTGCCGCGGCCGTCGAACGCGCGCGGCGAGACGCCGCGGAAGTCGCGCACGCGCGGCAGCGCGATGTTCACGAGCCGGTCGAGGAACTCCCACATGCGCGCGCGCCGGAGGGTCACCGTCACGCCGATGCGCTGGCCCTCGCGCAGCCGGAAGTTCGCGATCGCCTTCTTGGCCTTCTGGATGACCGGCTTCTGGCCGGTCATGCGCGCGATCTCCTCGGCCGCGGCGTCGAGCAGCTTCGCGTTCTGCGTCGCTTCGCCGAGGCCGACGTTCAAGGTCACCTTCACGATCCGAGGGACCTGCATCGCGCTCTTGTACTTGAAGCGCTTCGCGAGCTCCGGCGCGATCGTGTTCTTGTAGGTCTCCTGGAGGCGCGGCACGTAGTTCGCGTCGGTCGGCTCGACCGGCGGCGTCTCCGCGGCTTCCGTCTTCTTCTTCGCCCTAGCCATCGATCGCCTCGTCGCGTTTCTTGGACCAGCGGACCTTTCGTCCGTCGACCACCTTGAATCCCACGCGCGTCTTCTCGCCCTTGTGGACGAGCGCCACGTTCGAGACGTGGAGCGCCGCTTCCTTCTCGATGATGCCGCCCTGGCGCACGGTCGCGTTGGGCTTCTGGTGCTTCTTGACGATGTTCACGCGCTCCACCGTCACGCGGTCGCGCACCTTGTCGACGCGCAGCACGGTGCCGCGCTTGCCGCGGTCCTTGCCGACGGTGACCTCGACCATGTCGCCTTTGCGGATCTTCGCGGCCATCACAGCACCTCGGGCGCGAGCGAGATGATCTTCATGAAGCGCTTCGCGCGAAGCTCGCGCGCGACCGGCCCGAAGATGCGCGTGCCGATCGGCTCGCGGTTGTTGTCGACCAGCACGACGGAGTTGTCGTCGAACCGGATGTAGGAGCCGTCGGAACGCCCGATCTCCTTCTTGGTCCTGACGATGACCGCCTTGTGGAGCTGTTTCTTCTTCACGCGCGCACCGGGTAGCGCCTCCTTCACGGAGACCACGATGATGTCGCCGATCGACGCGTAGCGGCGCCGCGAGCCGCCGAGCACCTTCACGCAGAAGACGCGGCGTGCGCCGGAGTTGTCGGCGACGTCCAGGACGGACTGCATCTGGATCACGCCAGCTTCTCCTGCACGCGCCAGCGCTTGCGCCGCGAGAGCGGCCGCGATTCGACGATGCGCACCTTGTCGCCGACCTTGCACTCGTTCGTCTCGTCGTGCGCCATGAAGCGCGTGCGCTTGCGCACGTACTTCTGATACAGCGGGTGGAGGACCGTGCGGCTCACCTCGACGATGACGGACTTGTCCATCTTGTCGGCGATCACCACGCCCTCCCGGGTCTTCCGCAGGCCCCGGACGTTCATGTCTTCCCCTTGCGTTCGGCCGCGAGCGTGAGAGCGCGCGCGAGGTCGCGTTTGGCGCGGCGCAGGCCGGCCGTGTTCTCGAGCTGTTGGGTCGCGTGCTTGATGCGCAGCTTGAACAGCTGATCGCTGGCTTCGTTCACGCGTTCTGCGAGCTCCGTGTCGGAGAGCTTGCGAAGATCGGCGGCCTTCATGCCTCGGTCCTCTCCAGGATGCGGGTGCGCACGCCCAGCTTGTGGCCGGCGAGTCTCAGCGCTTCGCGCGCGATCTCGCGCGTCACGCCTTCCATTTCATAGAGCACGCGTCCGGGCTTCACCGGACACGCCCAGTACTCCGGGTTGCCCTTGCCCTTGCCCATGCGTGTCTCGGGCGGGCGCTTGGTCATCGGCTTGTCGGGAAACACGCGGATCCAGATCTTGCCGCCGCGCTTCGCATGGCGGGTCATCGCGACGCGCGCGGCCTCGATCTGGCGCGCGGTGATCAAGCCGTGGTCGAGCGTCTGCAGGCCGTAGTCGCCGAACGCGAGATCGCCGCCGCGGTACGCCTTGCCGCGCAGCCGTCCCTTCTGGACTTTGCGGAACTTCGTCTTTTTGGGTTGCAGCATGGGAACTCCGTGTCAGCTCAGCGCGGCTGCGCCTCTTCGGGCTTGCCGAGGCGGAACTCGTCGAGCTTCGCGTCCGGAACGAGACCGTGGAAGACCCAGCACTTCACGCCGATCAGGCCGTAGGTGCAGTGCGCCTCCCAGAAGCCGAAGTCGATCTGCGCGCGCAGCGTGTGCAGGGGGACTCGCCCTTCCATGTACTGCACCACGCGCGACATCTCGGCGCCGCCCAGGCGCCCCGAGACTTTGATCTTCACGCCCTGCGCGCCGAACTTCAGCGCGGCCTGCATCGCCTTCTTCATCGCGCGGCGGAACGCGACGCGGCGCTCGAGCTGCAGGGCGATGTTCTCGGCGATGAGCTGCGCGTCGACCTCCGCCTTCCGAACCTCGCGGATGTTGATGAAGACCTCGTTCTTGGTCATTTCCGCGACTTCGCGGCGCAGCGCATCGACGTCGGCGCCGCGCTTCCCGATCAGGATGCCGGGCCGGGCGGTGTGGATGTTGACCGACATCTTCTCCGCGCGGCGCTCGATCACGATCTTGCTGATGCCCGCGTGGAAGGCGCGCTTCTTGATGAAGTCGCGGATGCGCAGATCCTCATGGAGCGCCGTGCCGTAGCCGCGCTCCGCGAACCAGTTCGACTGCCAGCCGTAGATCACGCCGAGCCGGAGGCCGTACGGATGTACTTTCTGTCCCAACGCCCTCTCCTACCGCTCGTCCAGGACGACGGTCACGTGGCTCACGCCCTTGTTGATCCAGGTCGCGCGACCCTGCGCGCGCGGGCGGATGCGCCACGAGCGCGGCCCTTCGTCGACGGTGACTCGCTTCACGTACAGGTTGTCGAGGTCGATCCCCGCCTGATGCCGCGCGTTGTGCTCGACCGCGTTGGCCAGCGCCGAACGCAGCAGCTTCTCGAACGGGACCGCCGCGGACTTCTCGCAGCCCTGCAGGATCTCGAGCGCGCGGCTCGCCGACTTCGATCGGATCAGATTCGCGACCAGCCGGCCCTTCTGGGGCCGGAAGCGTACGCCTTTGATTTTCGCTCGTACTTCCATCTCAGCCCTTCGGCGGCGGCCCGCTGGGCGCCGCCTTCACCTTGCGGTCGCCGGAGTGAACGACGGGCTTGCGCGTCGGCGCGAACTCGCCGAGCCGGTGACCGACCATGTTCTCGGTGATGAAGACCGGCATGAACAGCCGCCCGTTGTGGACGTGCAGGGTCAGCCCGATCATCTCCGGCGTGATCATCGAGCGCCGCGACCAGGTGCGGATGATCTGCCGCGAGCCCGAGTTGACCAGCATCTCGACCTTCTTCTGGAGAGAAGGCTGGACGTACGGTCCCTTCTTTACGGAACGCGCCATTACTTCTGTCCTCGGCGGCGGATGATGAAGCGATCCGTCCGGCGGTTGTTGCGGGTCTTGTGACCCTTGGTCGGCTGGCCCCACGGACTCACCGGGTGGCGGCCGCCCGAGGTGCGGCCTTCGCCGCCGCCGTGCGGGTGATCGACCGGGTTCATCGCGACGCCGCGCACGTTCGGGCGGATGCCCAGCCAGCGCGAGCGGCCGGCCTTGCCGATCGAGACATTCTCGTGCTCGGGGTTCCCGACCTGGCCGATCGTCGCGAGACAGGTGGCGAGCACCATGCGCGTCTCGCCGGACGGGAGCTTGAGCTGCGCGTACTTGGCCTCGCAGGCCATGAGCTGCGCGCCCATGCCGGCCGAACGCACGAGCTGCCCGCCCTTGCCGGGCTTGAGCTCCACGTTGTGCACGAGCGAGCCGGTCGGGATCAGGCGCAGCGGCAAGGTGTTGCCTGGCTTGATCTCGGCGCGCTCGCTGGTCATCACCTTGTCGCCCACGTTCATGCCGAGCGGCGCGACGATGTAGCGCTTCTCGCCGTCGGCGTAGTGCAGGAGCGCGATGCGCGCGCTGCGGTTCGGGTCGTACTCGATCGACGCGACCTTCGCCGGGATGTCCCACTTGTCGCGCTTGAAGTCGATCTCGCGGTAGAGGCGCTTGTGGCCGCCGCCGCGGTGGTAGCTCGTGATCTTGCCGCGCGTGTTGCGGCCGCCGCTGCTCGTCTTGCCCTTGGTGAGCGCGCGCTCGGGCTTCTTCTTCGTGAGCTCCGAGAAGTCGGCGACGGACATGCCGCGCCGGCCGGGAGACGTGGGTTTGTAGTTACGCGTGGCCACGGCTCACACCCCCTCGAAGAACTCGATCGTGTCGCCGGAGCGAAGGCGAACGCGCGCCTTCTTCCACGACGGCCGATCGCCGACGAACTTGCCCACGCGCCGCTCCTTGCCGCGCATTCGCGTCGTGCGCACCTCGAGCACCTTCACGCTGAAGAGCTCCTCGACGGCGCGCCGGATCTCGTGCTTGTTCGCGTCCGGATGGACGGCGAACGTCACGATGTTCTGCTGCTCGCGCTCGATCGTGCTCTTCTCTGTGATCACCGGCCGCTGGATCACCTGCCGCAGGTCCTTCATGACAGCCTCTCCACCACGGCCTCGAGCGCGGCGCGCGTGATCACCAGCTTCTTGCGCAGCAGGACGTCGCGCACGTTCAGCCCCATCACCGCGAGCACGCGGACGTGCGGCAGATTGCGGCCGGCGAGTTCGAGCTTCGTGTCGCGCTCGCGCGTCACGATCAGCGCGTCCTCGGCGCCCAGCCCCTTGAGCTTCGCGATCAGCAGCTTCGTGCGCGGCTCGTCGAGCGTGAAGTCGTCCACGACGATCACGCCGTTCTCGCTCTTGCGCAGCGACAGCGCCGAGCGCAGCGCGAACTTCCGCACCTTCTTCGGCACGGAGACTTCGTAGTCGCGCGGGCGCGGACCGTGCACGATGCCGCCGCCCGCCCACTGCGGCGCGCGAATCGAGCCCTGCCGCGCGCGGCCGGTGCCCTTCTGCTTCCACGGCTTGATGCCGCCGCCGGAAACCTGCGCGCGGCTCTTCACCGCGGCGGTTCCGCTGCGCCGTGCTGCGAGCTGCGCGATCGAGACCGTGTGCAACAGGTCTCGCCGGATCGGCGCTTCGAAAATCTTCGGGTCGAGTTCCATGGCCATGTCCTAGAGCTTGATCTCCACGTCCACGCCGGCGGAGAGCTCGAGCTTCATGAGCGCGTCCACCGTCTGGGGCGTCGGGTCGAGGATGTCGATCAGTCGTCGGTGCGTCCGGATCTCGAACTGCTCGCGCGACTTCTTGTCGACGTGCGGGCCGCGGAGAACCGTGAACTTCACGATCGATGTCGGCAGCGGGATCGGCCCCGCAGTGCGCGATCCGGTGCGGATCGCCGTGTCGAGGATTTCGGAGGCGCTCATGTCGAGCAGCTTGTGGTCGAACGCCTTCATGCGGATGCGGATCTTCGGGGTGCCGACTTCAGCCATGACCAGTTACTCGATCACTTCGGCGACGACGCCGGCGCCGACCGTGCGGCCGCCTTCGCGGATCGCGAACCGCAGACCCTGCACCATCGCGATCGGCGTGATCAGATCCACCGAGATCGCGATGTTGTCCCCCGGCATCACCATCTCCGTCCCTTCCGGCAGCTCCACGATCCCCGTCACGTCCGTCGTCCGGAAGTAGAACTGCGGCCGATAGCCCTTGAAGAACGGCGTATGGCGCCCGCCCTCCTCCTTCGTCAGCACGTACACCTCGGCCTTGAACTTCGTGTGCGGCGTGATCGATCCCGGCTTCGCCAGGACCTGACCCCGCTCCACATCCTCTTTCTTCGTCCCGCGCAACAGACACCCGATGTTGTCGCCCGCCTGACCCTCGTCCAGAAGCTTGCGGAACATCTCCACGCCCGTGACCACCGTCTTCGTCGTCGGCTTCACGCCCACGATCTCGACCTCGTCACCCGTGTGAACCTTCCCCTGCTCCACGCGACCCGTCACCACCGTCCCGCGGCCCGAGATCGAGAACACGTCCTCGATCGGCATCAGGAACGGCTTGTCCAGCGCACGCTTCGGCTCCGGGATCCACGTGTCCAGCGCATCCATCAGCTCGTCGATGCACTTGTTCGCGTCGTTGTCCGCCGGGTTCTTCCCCGCGTTCAACGCGCTCCCCCGGATGATCGGCGTCTCGTCCCCGTTGAAGTCGTTCTTCGACAACAGCTCCCGCACCTCGAGCTCCACCAGCTCGAGCAACTCCGGGTCGTCCACCATGTCGACCTTGTTCAGGAACACCACCATGAACGGCACGTTCACCTGCTTCGCCAACAGCACGTGCTCCCGCGTCTGCGGCATCGGACCGTCCGCCGCAGAGACCACCAGGACCGCGCCGTCCATCTGCGCCGCGCCCGTGATCATGTTCTTCACGTAGTCCGCGTGACCCGGGCAGTCGACGTGCGCGTAGTGACGCGCCTTCGTCTCGTACTCCACGTGCGCCGTCGCGATCGTGATCCCGCGCTCCCGCTCCTCGGGCGCCTTGTCGATCTGGTCGAACGCCAGCTTCTGCGCCATCCCCTTCGTCGCTTGACGCGCCGTGATCGCCGCCGTCAGCGTCGTCTTCCCGTGGTCCACGTGACCGATCGTCCCCACGTTCACGTGAGGCTTCGTTCGCTCGAACTTCTCCTTGGACATTGGTTCCCCCGAAAGGAGCCGGCCGGCGGCCGGACGTTAGGCGCTATGCACCACGCTGGCCGAGACCGACTCGGGCGCGGGAGCGTAGTGGTTGAACTTCATCGTGTAGGTCGCACGACCCTGGGTGAGTGAGCGCAGGCTGCTCACGTACCCGAACATATTCCCGAGCGGAACCTCGGCGTGGATCACCTGCGCGTTGCCGCGCGGCGCGACCGACGTGATGCGCCCGCGGCGTGCGTTCAGGTCGTCGATGACCGCGCCCATGAACGCTTCGGGCGCGACGACCTCGCTGAACATCACGGGCTCGAGGAGCTGCGGCTTACCCGCGTGCAGCGCGTCCTTCACGCCCATCGAGCCGGCGATCTTGAACGCGAGCTCGGACGAATCGACGTCGTGGTACGAGCCGTCGACCAGCCGCACCTTCACGTCGACGACCGGGAAGCCCGCGAGCACGCCCGACTGCAGCGCTTCGCGCACGCCCTGCTCGATCGCCTTCCAGAACTCGCGCGGGACGCGGCCCTGCACGACCTTGACCTCGAAGTCGATGCCCTTGCCGCGCGGGTTCGGCTCGACCTCGAGCACGACGTGGCCGTACTGCCCCTTGCCGCCCGACTGCCGGATGAAGCGACCCTCCGCCTTCGCGGCCTGGACGATCGTCTCCTTGTAGGCGACCTGCGGCTTGCCGACGTTCGCCGCGACCTGGAACTCGCGCAGCAGACGGTCGACGATGATCTCGAGGTGCAGCTCGCCCTGGCCGGCGATCAAAGTCTGCCCGGTCTCTTCGTTGGTGTGCACGCGGAACGACGGATCCTCGACCGCGAGCTTGCCGAGCGCCTCGGAGAGCTTCTCCTGATCGGCCTTCGTCTTCGGCTCGATTACGATCTCGATCACCGGATCCGGGAAGTCGATCGACTCGAGGATCACGGGCGCGTTCTCGGCGCACAGCGTGTCGCCCGTGAAGATCTTCTTCAGACCGACGAGCGCGGCGATGTCGCCGGCCGAGATCGACTGGATGTCCTCGCGGTGGTTTGCGTGGATCTGCATGATCCGGCCCACGCGCTCGCGCCGATCCTGCGTCGAGTTGCGCACGTTCTGGCCGGTCTTCAGGGTGCCCGAGTAGACGCGCACGAAGGCGAGCTGCCCCACGTAGGGATCGCTGATGATCTTGAACGCGAGCGCCGCGAACGGCTCGTCCGGCTGCGGCCGGCGCTCGACCGGATTGCCCTTCGAGTCCACGCCCCTGATCGGCGGCACGTCGAGCGGCGACGGCAGGTAGTCGACGACGGCGTCGAGCAGCGGCTGCACGCCCTTGTTCTTGAACGCCGCGCCGCAAAGGACGGGCACGATCTTCAACCGGATGGTCGCCTCGCGCAGCGCCTTGCGGATCGAGTCCTCGGGCACCGGCTCGCCGTTCAGGTACTTCGCGAGCAAGGTCTCGTCGTGCTCTGCGACGGCCTCGAGCAGCTTGTCGCGGTACTCGGCGACCTGCGCGTCCATCGCCGCGGGAATCGGCTCGATCTTGAACTCGGCGCCCTGCGTCTCGTTGTCCCAGATGATCGCCTTCATCGCGATCAGATCCACGACGCCGACGAAGCGATCCTCGTTGCCGATCGGGAGCTGGAGCAGCACGGGCGTAGTGCCGAGCTTCGTGCGCATCTGCGCGACGACCTCGAGCAGGTTCGAGCCGATGCGATCCATCTTGTTCACGAAGGCGACCCGCGGAACGCCGTACTTGTCGGCCTGGCGCCAGACCGTCTCCGACTGGGGCTCCACGCCGCCGACGGCGCAGAACACGGCAACCGCGCCGTCGAGCACGCGCAGGCTGCGCTCGACCTCGATCGTGAAGTCGACGTGACCGGGCGTGTCGATCAGGTTGATGCGGTGGCTGCGCCAGTGGCAGGTCGTCGCCGCGGCCGTGATGGTGATGCCGCGCTCCTGCTCCTGCTCCATCCAGTCCATCGTCGCGGTGCCTTCGTGCACTTCGCCGATCTTGTAGCTGCGACCGGTGTAGAACAGGATCCGCTCCGTCGTCGTCGTCTTACCGGCATCGATGTGGGCCATGATGCCGATGTTGCGCGTGCGCTCGAGGGAACGGTCCGAAGACATCTCGCAACTCCGCCCTACCAGCGGTAGTGGGCGAACGCCCTGTTGGCTTCCGCCATGCGATGCGTCTCTTCGCGCTTTCGCACGGCTTCGCCGCGCTCCGCCGCCGCGTCGAGAAGCTCGGCCGCGAGCTTCTCCTGCATCGACTTGCCCGCGCGCGCTCGCGCGTATTGAACCATCCAGCGCATCGCCAGCGCTGCGCCGCGGTTCGGCGCGACCTCGACGGGGACCTGATAGGTCGCGCCGCCGACCCGCCGGCTCTTCACCTCTACGCGCGGCCGCACGTTCTCGAGCGCGCGCCGGAAGACCCGGACCGGCTCCTCCTGCCCGCGCTGCTCGACCAGCCCGAGCGCGCCATAGGCGATCGCCTCGGCGGTGCTCTTCTTGCCGCAGCTCATGAGGACGTTGATGAACTTCGCGACCTGACGATCGCTGTACTTCGGGTCCGGTGTGGTCTCGCGTCGCGGGACTTCGCGTCGACGGGGCATGCTCGCGCTCCTACTTCCGCCGCTTCGTGCCGTAACGGCTGCGGCCCTGGTTGCGTCCGTCGACGCCGAGGGTGTCCAGCGTGCCGCGCACGATGTGGTACCGAACGCCGGGAAGGTCCTTCACGCGCCCGCCGCGCACCAACACCACCGAGTGTTCCTGGAGGTTGTGACCTTCGCCGGGGATGTACGCCCAGACTTCGCGCCCGTTCGAGAGCCGCACGCGCGCGACCTTGCGCAGCGCCGAGTTCGGCTTCTTCGGCGTCTGAGTCGAAACGCGGATGCAGACGCCGCGCCGTTGCGGGCACTGCATCAGATCGCGGGCCTTGATCTTCTTCTGCTTGATCGCCCGGCCATGGCGGACCAGCTGTTGAATCGTCGGCATTTCGGCCTCTGTGTGATTCGCTGCGGACGTTCTCGCGAAACTGCGGACGTCCCGGCTCGAGTCCCGGCTTGCGCTGAAAACCACCGCGCAAACCCGTGCCCGCCCGCTGGACGTCTGCAGGAAAGGGAGTTTCACCCCCCTGCTCGACGACCCGGTGGACGGCGACTCTTGTGCGGAGTTTCCTACCGAGCGTGTCCCGGAGAGCGAACTCTCGGGGACCTGCGTCCTCCGCTCGGAAGGGGCCGAATTATATTGGGAAACCGATCAGTGTCAACCGCGCCTTCGCCCGGGCGAAAACCGGGCGAAGGCGGTTGACTTCCACAGCCGCTCTAGAGCTCGAGACCGCCCACGCCCGAGTCGCCTCGGCCGCGCGCCATCAAGCCGGCTTCGGCGCTCTCCGCGGGCCGCGAGACGGGCCGCGTCTCTTCGACGCGCTCCTCCTCGGCGTCCGCGTCGGCTCCCTCGATCCGGATTCCCATGTAGCGGTACTTCGGCATGCCGGTTCCGGCGGGGATCAGGCGACCCATGATCACGTTCTCCTTCAGCCCGAGCAGACGGTCGGTCTTGCCCGAGATGGAGGCCTCCGTGAGCACCTTCGTGGTCTCCTGGAAGGACGCCGCCGAGATGAAGCTCTCCGTCGAGAGCGACGCCTTCGTGATCCCGAGCAGGATCGCCTCGCAGCGCGCGGCCTTCTTGCCCTCGGCCTCCGTCTGCAGATTGACCTGCTCGAACACGTGCTTCTCGACCTGCTCGCCGATCAGGAAGTCGGTGTCTCCGACCTCCGTCACGCGAACCCAGCGCAGCATCTGCCGGACGATCACCTCGATGTGCTTGTCGTTGATCGACACGCCCTGCAGGCGGTAGACCTCCTGCACCTCGTCGAGCAGGTACTTCGCCAGCTCCTTCTCGCCCTTGATCTTCAGGATGTCGTGCGGGTTCGACGATCCGCCCATCAGCGCCTCGCCGGCGCGCACGAAGTCGCCCTCGTGCACCGCGATGTGCTTGCCCTTCGGGATGTCGTAGTTCTTCGGATCTCCCGACTCGGGCGTGACGATCACGCGCCGCTTGCCGCGCACGTCGGGACCGAAGGACACCGTTCCGTCGATCTCCGAGACGATCGCGAACTCCTTCGGCTTGCGGGCCTCGAAGAGCTCGGCGACGCGCGGCAGACCGCCGGTGATGTCCTTGGTCTTCGTCGTCTCGCGCGGGATGCGCGCGAGCGTGTCGCCCGGCTCGACCATCTCGTCCTCGTTGGTCGAGATGTTCACGCCGACCGGCATCATGTACGACTGGATCGTGTTGCCCTGCTCGTCCTCGATCAGGATGCGCGGGCGCAGATCGGGATCCTTCGCCTCGACGATGACCTTGCGCGAGAGGCCGGTGAACTCGTCGACCTGCTCCTCCATCGTCTGCGCGGCGATGATGTCGCCGAACTTCACCCGGCCCTTGGCGTTGGCCAGGATCGGGGTCTGGAACGGATCCCACTCGTGCACGAGCTGACCGGCCTTCACCGGCGCGCCGTCGGCGAGGTGCAGCTTCGCGCCGTACACCACCGGATAGCGCTCGCGCTCGCGGCCCGTCGAATCGACGACCGAGATCTCGCCGTTGCGGTTCATGACGATGATCGCGTTGTGCTTGTCGCGGATCGTGGTCACGTTCAGGTACTTGATCACGCCCTCGTTGCGCGCCTCGACGTGCGACTGCTCCACGCGCTGCGTGGCCGTGCCGCCGATGTGGAACGTGCGCATGGTGAGCTGCGTGCCCGGCTCGCCGATCGACTGCGCCGCGATCACGCCGACCGCTTCGCCGAGGTTCACGAGCTTGCCCTGTCCGAGATCGCGTCCGTAGCAGTGCGCGCAAACGCCGCGCAGCGCATTGCACGTGAGCACCGACCGGATGGTCACGTGCTCGACGCCCGCGTCCTCGATCTTGCGGACCTTGTCCTCGTCGATCTCCTGGTTCGCCCCGACCAGCACCACACCCGTGATCGGGTCGATGATGTCGCCGAGGGCCACGCGGCCGAGGATGCGATCGCCGAGCCGCTCGATGACCTCGCCGCCCTCGACGAGCTGGTGGATCTCGAGCCCGTCGAGCGTCCCGCAGTCGCTGTCGTTCACGATCATGTCCTGCGCGACGTCGACCAGACGCCGGGTCAGGTAGCCGGAGCTCGCGGTCTTGAGGGCCGTGTCGGCCAGACCCTTGCGCGCGCCGTGGGTCGAGATGAAGTACTCGAGCACCGACAGACCCTCGCGGAAGTTCGCGAGGATCGGCCGCTCGATGATCTCGCCCGAGGGCTTCGCCATCAGGCCGCGCATGCCGGCGAGCTGGCGCACCTGCTGCGCGGAGCCGCGTGCGCCCGAGTCGACCATCATGAAGATCGAGTTCATGCTCGGGACGGTGACCTTGTCGCCGGCGCGATCGGTCGTGTCCTCGTGCGCGATCGACGCCATCAGGTCTTGCGAGAGCTCGTCGGTGACTGCGGCCCAGCGGTCGACGACCTTGTTGTAGCGCTCACCGTCGGTGATGAGCCCTTCCTGGTACTGGCGCTGGAACTCGCTGACGTCCTCCTGCGCTTCCGCGATCAGGCTCGCCTTGCTCTTCGGCACCTTCATGTCGTCGATGCAGATCGAGATCCCCGCGCGGGTCGCGAACTCGTAGCCGAGCGTCCGCAGCCGATCGGAGAGGATGACCGTCGCCTTGTTGCCGACGCGGCGGTAGACCTCGTTCACGAGGTCGCCCAGCGTCTTGCGATCCATGACCCGGTTCACGAGCTCGAACGGCACGCCCTCGGGGACGATGTCGAAGAAGAGCGCGCGACCGACCGTGGTCTTCTGCAGCTTTCCTTCGATGCGCGCTTCGACGGCCGCCTGGAGATCGACGACGCCCGCATCGTAGGCCGCGCGCAGCGCGTCGATCGAGCCGAACTTCATGCCCTCGCCTTGCGCGAACTGGCGCTCGCGCGTCAGGTAGTACGCGCCGAGAACGATGTCCTGCGTGGGCGTGATGATCGGCTTGCCGCTGGCCGGCGAGAGGATGTTGTTGGTGCTCATCATGAGCACGCGCGCCTCGATCTGCGCCTCGACGGAGAGCGGCAGGTGGACGGCCATCTGGTCGCCGTCGAAGTCCGCGTTGAAGGCGAAGCACACCAGCGGGTGTAGCTGGATCGCCTTGCCGTCGATCAGCACGGGCTCGAACGCCTGGATGCCGAGGCGGTGCAGGGTCGGCGCCCGATTCAGCATGACCGGGTGCTCCTGGATGACCTCCGCGAGGATGTCCCAGACCTCCGGGCGCTCCTTCTCCACCATCTTCTTCGCGGCCTTGATGGTGGTGACGTAGCCGCGCTGCTCGAGCTTGGAGTAGATGAACGGCTTGAAGATCTCGAGCGCCATCTTGTTCGGCAGGCCGCACTGGTGCAGGCGCAGCTCCGGTCCGGCGACGATCACCGAGCGGCCGGAGTAGTCGACGCGCTTGCCGAGCAGGTTCTGGCGGAACCGGCCCTGCTTGCCCTTCAGCATGTCGGAGAGCGACTTCAGCGGGCGCTTGTTCGGGCCCGTGATCACCTTGCCGCGGCGGCCGTTGTCGAACAGCGCGTCGACGGCCTCCTGCAGCATCCGCTTCTCGTTGCGGATGATGACCTCGGGCGCGTTCAGCTCGAGCAGCCGCTTCAGCCGGTTGTTGCGGTTGATCACGCGGCGGTACAGGTCGTTCAGGTCCGACGTCGCGAAGCGCCCGCCGTCGAGCGGCACCAGCGGCCGCAGGTCGGGCGGGATCACGGGGACGACCTCGAGGATCATCCACTCCGGCTTGTTCGCCGACTCCTTGAACGCGTCGAGAACCTTCAGGCGCTTGGCGAGCTTCTTGCGCTTGGCCTCGCTCGTCGCCTCCTTCATCTCCGTGCGCAGCGTGACGGTCTCCTCGTCGACTTCGATCTTCGCGAGGATCTCGCGGATCGCCTCGGCGCCGATGCCGTACTTGAACGCGTTCGGGCCGTACTCCTCCTTGCACTGCATGAGCCGCTCGTCGCTGAGCAGCTCACCGCGGCGCAGAGGCGAGTCGAGCGCATCGATCACGATGTGCGACTCGAAGTAGAGCACGCGCTCGAGGTCCTTGAGCGTCAGCTCGAGCAGGTTCCCGATGCGGCTCGGCAGCGACTTCAGGAACCAGATGTGCGCGACCGGCGCGGCCAGGGTGATGTGTCCCATGCGCTCGCGGCGCACCTTGGACTGGATCACCTCGACGCCGCACTTCTCGCAGACCACGCCGCGGTGCTTCATGCGCTTGTACTTGCCGCAGTTGCACTCGTAGTCCTTGACCGGGCCGAAGATCTTCGCGCAGAACAAGCCGTCGCGTTCCGGCTTGAACGTCCGGTAGTTGATCGTCTCCGGCTTCTTCACTTCGCCGTACGACCACTCGCGGATCTTCTCCGGCGAGGCGATCGTGATCTTCATGCCTGAGAAGCTGAGGGGATCCTTAGGCTTCTCGAAGAGATTATAGAGGTCGCGCAAGTAGCACTCCCTTCCTTTACTGGATGTCTTCGAGCAGATCGATGTTGAGCCCGAGGCTCTGCATTTCCTTGATGAGCACGTTGAAGCTCTCCGGCAGTCCGGGCATGAGCTCGCAGTCGCCCTTCACGATCGATTCGTACATGCGCGTGCGCCCGACCACGTCGTCGGACTTGACCGTGAGGAACTCCTGCAGCGCATAGGCCGCGCCGTAGGCTTCCATCGCCCACACTTCCATCTCGCCCAGGCGCTGCCCGCCGAACTGAGCCTTGCCGCCGAGCGGCTGCTGAGTCACGAGCGAGTACGGGCCGATCGAACGGGCGTGGATCTTGTCGTCGACGAGGTGGTGCAGCTTCATCATGTACATGATCCCCACGGTCACATCGCCGTGGAACGGCTCGCCGGTGCGGCCGTCGAAGAGCACCGTCTGTCCCGACACGGGCATGCCCGCGGTCGTGAGCGAGTCCTTGATCTCGTCCTCGGTGGGGCCGTCGAAGACCGGCGTCGCCGTGTGGACGCCGCGGACGTGGCGGCGTGCCATGTCCATGACCTCGTCGTCGGCGAGACCGTCGATCATCTTCTTGGCCGCGGGCTTCACCATGATCGCCTTGAAGCGGTCGCGCATCTTCGCCGGCGAGTAGTGCTCGTCGAGGTGCGTCTGGATCTGCTCGCCGAGACCGCGAGCAGCCCAGCCGAGATGCGTCTCGAGGATCTGGCCGATGTTCATGCGCGACGGCACGCCGAGCGGGTTGAGCACGAGCTCGACCGGCTCGCCGTTGGGCATGTACGGCATGTCCTCCTCGGGGAGGATCCGCGAGATGACGCCCTTGTTCCCGTGGCGTCCGGCCATCTTGTCGCCGACCGAGAGCTTGCGCTTGGTCGCGACGTAGACCTTCACCATCTTGAACACGCCCGGCGGCAGCTCGTCGCCCTTCTTCAGCCGCGCGATCTTCTCCTCGAAGACCGTCTTGATCAGGCTCGCCTGCTCTTCCGCCGCCGCGAGGATGCCCTCGAGGCGCGTCTGCTTCGCGGCGCTCTCGACCCGGATGTCGCGCCACTTGCGGCGCGGCACGTCGACGAACGTCTGATCGTTGATGGTGTCACCCGGGTTCAGCCAGGCGTCCTTCTTGCGCTCGTCGGCCATGCGCACGCTCGAGCGCTCGCCGATCAGGAGCTCCTTCACGCGGTTCAGCGCGGAGTCGCGCACGATGCGGATCTCGTCTTCCTGATCGAGCCGCAGCTTCGCGATCTCGGCGTCGGTGATCGAGCGCCCGCGGTCGTCCTTGTCCGTGCCGCGGCGCGAGAAGACCCGCGCCCCGATCACGATGCCGCTCTGTCCCGGCGGAACGCGCAGCGACGTGTCGCGCACGTCGCCGGCCTTCTCGCCGAAGATCGCGCGCAGGAGCCGCTCCTCGGGCGAGAGCTGCGTCTCGCCCTTCGGCGTGATCTTCCCGACCAGGATGTCGTCGGGCTGGACCTCCGCGCCGATGCGCACGATGCCGCTCTCGTCGAGGTCGGCGAGCGCCTCCTCGCCGACGTTCGGGATGTCGCGCGTGATCTCCTCGCGACCGAGCTTGGTGTCGCGCGCGACGACCTCGAACTCCTCGATGTGGATCGAGGTGAAGAGGTCGTCCTTGACGATCTTCTCCGAGATCAGGATCGAGTCCTCGAAGTTGTATCCGCCCCACGGCATGAACGCGACGAGCACGTTGCGGCCGAGCGCGAGCTCACCGCGATCGGTCGCCGCGCCGTCGGCGATCACCTGCCCCTTCCGGGTCCTCTGGCCGACCTTCACGATCGGCTTCTGGTTGATGCAGGTGTTCTGGTTCGACCGGCGGTACTTGATCAGGTTGATGATGTCGGGTGCCGCGTCGGCGCCGTCGGCGTCGGGATCGGGCTTGATCACGATGCGCGAGGCATCGACGCTCTCGACCACCCCGCCGCGCTTGGCGACGACGGTCGCGCCGGAATCGCGCGCGACCACGCCCTCCATGCCCGTGCCGACCAGTGGCGCGTCGGTGCGCAGGAGCGGCAGCGCCTGGCGCTGCATGTTCGAGCCCATCAGCGCGCGGTTCGCGTCGTCGTTCTCGAGGAACGGGATCAGCGAGGCGGCGACGGACACGAGCTGGTTCGGCGAGACGTCCATCATGTCGATCTCGTCGCGCGCGAGCATGACGAACTCGCCGTTCTCGCGCGCCGAGATCATGTCGTTCTTGAACTTGCCGTCGTCACCCACGGCCGCGTTCGCCTGCGCGATCGCGACGCGCTCCTCCTCGAGCGCCGACAGGTAGCGGACGTTGTCCGTCACCTTCGAGTTCTTCACCTCGCGGTACGGCGTCTCGATGAAGCCGTAGTCGTTCACGCGCGCGTAGGTCGAGAGCGACGCGATCAGGCCGATGTTCGGACCTTCCGGCGTCTCGACCGGGCAGATGCGCCCGTAGTGCGTGCTGTGGACGTCGCGCACCTCGAAGCCCGCGCGCTCGCGCGTCAGACCACCGGGCCCGAGCGCCGACAGCCGCCGCTTGTGCGTGACCGCCGAGAGCGGGTTCGTCTGGTCCATGAACTGCGAGAGCTGGCTCGAGCCGAAGAACTCCTTGATCACCGCCGAGACGGGCTTGGAGTTGATCAGGTCGTGCGGCATGAGCTGCTCGATCTCCTGCAGGCTCATGCGCTCCTTGATCGCGCGCTCCATGCGCACCAGACCGATGCGGTACTGGTTCTCGAGCAGCTCGCCGACCACGCGCACGCGCCGGTTGCCGAGGTGGTCGATGTCGTCGATGCGCTTGTCCGGATCGCCGTTCTTCAGGTCGACGAGGTACTTGACCGCGAGGAGGATGTCCTCCTTGCGCAGCGTGGTCTCGTCGAGCGGGATCTCGACGCCGAGCTTGAAGTTCAGCTTCAGCCGGCCGACGCGCGACAGGTCGTAGCGCTCGGGGTTGAAGAAGAGGTTGTTGAAGACGGTGGTCGCCGTCTCGATCGTCGGCGGATCGCCCGGCCGCAGGCGCCGGTAGATGTCGATGATCGCCTCCTCGCGGGTCATCGTCTTGTCGGCGTTCAGCGTGTCGTGGATCGCGGTGCCGGTCGTGACCGGGTCGAGGTAGAGCAGCGGGAACTCGAGGATGTTGCGGCGGCGCAGCTCCTCGAGGATCTCCTCGGTGATCGACTCGTTGCACTCGAGCAGCACCTCGCCGGTCGTCTCGTCGACGATGTCCTCGGGCGCGATGCGCTTCACGCCGTCGTCGCGCACGAGATCGTCGAGGCCGATCTGGATCCAGTCGATCCCGGCCTCCTTCATCTTGCGCACAGCGGCCTGCGTGAACTTTCTGCCTTCGCGGACGATCGTCTCGCCGTCCTCACTTTTGACCGACTTGGTCACGCGCTGGCCGAGCAGGCGCTCGGGCGCGGCGACCTTCTTCATCAGCTTGCGACCGTCGATCTTGATGATCTCGGGCGCGTAGAAGAACGCGAGCAGCTCCTCGGCCGAGTAGCCGAGCGCCTTCAGCAACACCGTTCCGTGCAGCTTGCGCCGCCGGTCGATGCGCACCTGGATCAGGTCCTTGTGGTCGAACTCGATGTCGAGCCACGAGCCGCGGTACGGGATCACGCGGGTCGAGTAGAGCTTCTTGCCCGCGGACGTCACCGCCGTCGATTGGCCGGTGTCGAAGAAGATGCCGGGCGAGCGGTGGAGCTGCGACACGATGACGCGCTCCGTGCCGTTGATGATGAACGTGCCGTTCTCCGTCATCACCGGGATCTCGCCGAAGTAGACCTCCTGCTCCTTCACGTCGCGGATGTTCTGGTGCCCCTCACCGGGGTTGTCCCAGACGATCAGCCGGATCGTGACCTTGATCGGCGCGGCATAGGTCATCCCGCGCTGCAGGCACTCCTGCACGTCGTACTTGGGCTTCTCGAGCGTGTAGGAGACGAATTCGAGCGACGCCGTCTCGTTGAAATCCCGGATCGGGAACACCGAGTGGAAGACCGCCTGAAGACCCACCGCCTCGCGCTTCTCCGGCGCGACGTCGGCCTGCAGGAACCGCTCGAACGAGCGGTTCTGAATGTCGATCAGGTTGGGGATGTCGATGATGCGTTCGATCTTGGAGAAGTCCTTCCGGAGTCGGCCCGAATTGAAGGAAGCTTCCATTCACTCCTCCTGTCCCGGTCGCGCGTGCGCGAGCACGGGCGAACGAGGCCGGTTTGACCGGCTTGATGGTGCGAACACGAACTAGCTTTGCGCGCGCGTCCGCGCGCTCACGAACTCACTTGATCTCGACCGAGCCGCCCGACGCCTCGATCTGCGCCTTGATCTTGGCCGCCTCTTCCTTGGAGACGCCTTCCTTGACGGGCTTCGGCGCGCCTTCGACCAGGTCCTTGGCTTCTTTCAAGCCGAGGCCCGTGACGGCGCGAACTTCCTTGATGACCTGGATCTTCTTGTCGCCCGAGGAAGTGAGAATGACATCGAACTCCGTCTGCTCTTCTGCAGGCGCTGCAGCGGCCGCGGCTGGGCCCGCCATCGCGACGGCGGCCGGCGCTGCCGTGACGCCCCACTCCTGCTCCATCTTCTTGATGAGCGTCGCGATCTCCATGGGCTTGAGCTCGTTGATCTGCGAGAAAATCTCTTCGACGGATGCCATTGTCGTTTCCTCTCCTGTGCCCGAATCGAATTAAGGCGCGACCTGCGCCAGAGCCGGGACTACCGGGGTTTGCGTGATTGCGGGATGCGTGACTGGTTTGGGATCAGTTCGCCTCGAGCTTCTGCTGGCGCTGCTCGAGAGCGTTTCGCAGATGCCCGAGGAGTGACTGGAGCGTCCCCGCGAGGTTGCGGAGCGGAGACTGGAGCGTGCCGGCGAGCATGCCGCGCAGCTCGAGCTTGGTGGGAAGCTGCGCGATCACACCGATCGCCGCCGGGTCGACGAGCTCGCCGTCGACCACTCCGCCCTTGATGCGGAACTTCTCGTTCTCCTTGGCGTAGGCGATCAGGACCTTCGCCATGGCCGAGGGCTCTTCGAAGGCGATCGCGATCGCGGTCGGGCCCTCGAGGTGACGGGCGATCGGCTCGTGCGGCGTTCCGCGCGTGGCGATCTTCAAGAGAGTGTTCTTGGCGACGCGGTATTCGATCTGCTTGCCGCCGGCCGCCCGCAGCTTGGCGCGCAGCGCGTTGGCGTTGTCGACCGTCATGCCGCGGAAGTCGACGGCGACGAGCGAGCTCGCGTTCGCGACCTTCGCGCGCAGCGCGTCCACCTGTGCGGTCTTCTGTTGTCGGGTGAGCATGCTCTTCTGTCTCCGCTAGCTGGCGATCTGAGCCTGGAGATCCGCGGGATCGAGCCGGATGCCCGGGCCCATCGTCGCGGAGATCGAGACCTTCTTCATGTACGTGCCCTTGGCGGACGCAGGCTTGGCCTTCACGATCGCCTCGGTGATGCTGAGCAGGTTCGCGGAGAGCTGTTCCTTGGTGAAGGAGAGCTTCCCGAAGGGCGCGTGGACGATGCCGTTCTTGTCGACCCGGAACTCGATCTTGCCGGCCTTCTGCTCGGAGACCGCGCGGCCGATGTCCTGCGTCACCGTGCCGACCTTCGGATTGGGCATCAGGCCGCGGGGACCGAGCACGCGTCCGAGCTTGCCGACCACGCCCATCATGTCGGGGGTGGCGAGCACCCGGTCGAAGTCGAGCCAACCCTCGTTGATCCTCGCCGCGAGGTCCTCGGCGCCGACCTCGTCTGCACCGGCATCCCGCGCCTCGCGCTCCTTCTCGCCCTTGGCGAAGACGATCACGCGCAGCGACTTGCCCGTGCCGTGCGGGAGCGAGACGGCGCCACGCACGTTCTGGTCGGCATGCCGCGGGTCGACGGAGAGATTGAACGCGACCTCTGCGGTCTCGTCGAACTTCGCGCGCTTGCTGGACCCGAGGAGCGCCATGCCCTCGCTGAACGGGTACGCCCGCTCGCGCTCGATGCCCTCGGAGACCTTCCGGTAGTTCTTGCCCCTCGCCATGTCAGCCCTCGACCTCGATACCCATCGAGCGCGCCGTGCCTTCGATGATGCGCATGGCGGCGTCGATGTCGTTAGCGTTGAGATCCACCAGCTTCGTCTGCGCGATCTCCTTCACCTGAGAGCGCGAGACCGTGCCGACCTTCGTCTTGTTGGGCACGCCGGAGCCCTTCGCGAGCTTCGCGGCGCGCTTCAGCAGCACCGCGGCCGGAGGCGTCTTCAGAATGAAGGTGAACGTCCGGTCCGAGAAGACCGAGATCACCGCCGGGATGATCAGGCCCTGCTGCTCCGCCGTGCGGGCGTTGAAGGCCTTGCAGAACTCCATGATGTTGACGCCGTGCTGGCCGAGCGCCGGACCGACCGGGGGCGACGGATTCGCCGCACCGGCGGGGCACTGTAGCTTCACGACCGCGATCAGCTTCTTCGCCATTCTCTCAGACCTTCTCGACGTGCTCGTACGACAGCCAGACCGGCGTCGCCCGACCGAAAACCGCGACCAGTACCTGTACTTGCTCTTTCTCGGGCTTCACTTCGCCCACCGTTCCGGAGAAGCTCGAGAAGGGCCCGTGGATCACCCGAACGTCCTCGCCTTCCTCGAAACTCACCATGGGCTTGGGCTTGGAAGTCTGCGTTTGCCCGAGCATGCGGCGGACGTCTTCCTCGGGGATCGGCGTGGGCTGCGAGCCCGAGCCCACGAAGCCGCTGATCTTCGCCGTGTTCTTGACGATGTGCCACAGCTCGTCGTCGAGCTCCATCTTCACGAGCAGGTAGCCGGGCAGGAACTTGCGCTTGCTGGTGCGCCGCTGCCCCTTCACCACCTCGACCACGTCCTCCTCGGGGATCACGATTTCTTCCATCGCGCCCTCGCGGTTGAACTGCTTCGCTCGCTCGAGGAGCGACTGCTTCGCGCGAGCCTCCTGGCCCGAGAACGTGTGGATCACGTACCAAGACGCTGCCACTACGCACCCCTCTCGCGCTGCAAACCCGTTCCGCTGCTCACGGCCACACCCTCGTCATCGTCCAGCCCAGGATTCCGTCGACCGTGAAGAGCGCGACGGCGACGAGAGCCACGAGCACGATCACGCCGATCGTGCCGCCGACCGTTTCCTTCCGCGTCGGCCAAGTGATCTTGTAGAACTCGACCTTGACCTCCCTCAGGAACTCCTGTGACTGAACCGCCCACTCGACCGGGTTCTTGCTCTCCACGACCACCTCGCACGAACCGCCTGGATGCTGGCAGGCCAGGAGGGACTCGAACCCCCAACCTGCGGTTTTGGAGACCGCTGCTCTACCAATTGAGCTACTGACCTGAATGAACCCTGCCTACTCGATCACTTCGGCGACGACGCCGGCGCCCACGGTGCGGCCGCCTTCGCGGATCGCGAACCGCAGACCCTGCACCATCGCGATCGGCGTGATCAGATCCACCGAGATCG
>Ga0210377_10000569_pt1 | contig 35297 bp, 33 predicted proteins | sample PLM4_65_b1redo_FD_155480 | JGI IMG/M metagenome (GOLD analysis project Ga0210377, IMG submission 155480) | Groundwater sediment microbial communities from an aquifer in East River, Colorado, USA - PLM4_65_b1 redo | ecosystem: Environmental > Terrestrial > Soil > Riparian zone | place: USA: East... | reverse complement strand
TCCCGAGGTGAAGGCCATGCTCGTCTCATCACTCTACGAGGCGGCCCCGGTCCCTCCGGCCTCGGGTGGCTGGTTTGTGAACGGGGTGATCTCGGTGGAAACGACGTTGCCGCCGGAGAAGTTGCTTCGAGAGCTGCAGCGGACCGAACGGGAGATGGGCCGCACGCCGGCCAGGGCGCCGGGAGAAGATCGAACTATCGATCTCGACCTGTTGCTTGTCGGTTCGCAGGTGTTGGAGCGACCGGAGTTCGTGTTGCCCCATCCCCGCCTGCATCAGCGACGCTTCGTCCTCGTGCCGCTCTGCGAGCTCGCCCCGGATCTTTATCACCCTGTCCTGGGTATCACGATGCGCGCGCTGCTCGAGCGTCTCGACGACCCATCACCGGTCCGACTGCTGGCGCGGGTAGAGCATCCCGTGCCGACGGGGTAGGGCCGAGAACGTGACGTAGCCATGTCTAATCCTCGGTATATCGTCGTCGAGGGCCCGATCGGCGTCGGCAAGACGAGCTTCGCGGAGTTGCTGGCCGAGCGGTTACAGGCCAGGAAATTGTTGGAGGGGCCTGAGGAGAACCCATTCCTGTCCCAATTTTACACCGACATGCGTCGCCACGCGTTTCAGACCCAGCTCTACTTCCTTTTGAACCGGTTTCGCCAACAACAGGAACTGGTTCAGTTCGACCTTTTCAAACAGTTCCTGGTGAGCGACTATCTCTTTGCCAAGGATAAGATCTTCGCGTATCTGACCCTCGACGATAACGAACTTGCCCTCTACGAGCGTTTGCACCCGCTTCTCGAGATGCGCGTCCAAAAGCCGGACCTCGTCCTCTATCTACAGGCCAGCAACGATGTCCTGATGCGGCGGATCCAGTTGCGGGCGAGACCTTACGAACGGGACCTCACTCGGACCTATCTGGAAGACGTGAACGCGGCCTACAATCATTTTTTCTTCCATTACTCAGCGTCGCCGCTGCTCGTAGTGAATACAAATGAGATCGACTTCGTCAAGCACAAGGAGGATTTCGAAGACCTGGTCAAACAGGTCGAGACGGTGCGGACAGGCACCCATTACTACGTACCGCTTGGATCCCGGCAGTAGGGACCGAGACGGAAAGGCGTCCAAACGATTCCAGACATACCCCTGCGGCTCGAGACAGTGCGCTCGCTCGAAGCCGGTTGAGGGGACGGTGATCGTTGTCGAGACAAAGCGAGGCCTTCCGGATCGGTCCGGTGGGCCTTTTCGTTTGTGTGAGGATCAATAACCGATTTCCGTTCGAACGGGGAAAGGAGGGATCGATCATGGCCGATCAGAGGGTCAGGACGGTCACCTTGCAGCAGATGAAGCGAGAAGGGCGAAAGATCACGATGTTGACGGCGTATGATTACCCGATGGCGCTGATTGTCGATCGTGCCGGAATCGATGTGATCCTGGTCGGCGACTCTGGCGGGATGACGGTCCTGGGATATGAAACCACGATCCCCGTGACCATGGAAGAGATGCTCATGATGACCAGGGCCGTCACCCGCGCTGTCAAGCGGGCCATGGTAGTTGCCGACATGCCGTTCATGTCTTACGAGGCTGAACCGGCCGAGGCGGTCAGAAACGCCGGACGCTTCGTGAAGGAAGGCTTGGCTCATGCTGTCAAAGTCGAACGTGGCCTTCCGTCCCTGGCTGGCGTGAGAGCGATCGTGGAAGCGGGCATTCCGGTCATGGGCCACGTTGGGCTTACACCCCAAACAGCCGTCCTTCGGGAAGGCTTCAAGGTCCAGGGGAGGGGGCTGGACGCCGCGCGGCACATCCTTGACGACGCCTTGGCCCTTGAGAAGGCGGGTGTCTTCTCCATCGTGCTCGAGGCAATACCCAGTGCCCTCGCTCGGATTATTACCGACAGGTTAACCATCCCCACGATTGGGATCGGGGCTGGGCCCGACTGTGACGGCCAGGTCCTGGTGACCCACGACCTGCTGGGGTTCTTCGATCGCTTTGCCCCAAAGTTCACAAAACAGTATGCCGACCTCACGAAGGTAATCGGCGATGCTGTGAGCCGGTTCCGGGATGATGTGGTCGAAGCTCGATTCCCCGAAGCTGCCCACGCCTTCTCGATCGATCAGGAGGTTGAGAGAGCGCTACTGGAGGAATGAGAGATGGGTGCGAGGTGCGAAGTGCGGGGTGCGAGGTCCCGAGACCCCGGGAGAACGCTCCAGGGAGAACAAGAGGGAAGCCGTGCAGACCATTCTTGAGCCGTCTGCGGTCCAGCGCCTGTGCGAGTCCTTTCGAAGCGGGGGTAAGACGATCGGATTCGTGCCGACGATGGGCTTTCTTCACGAGGGACACCTTTCTCTCATGCGGACGGCGCGGGCCGAAAATGCTGTCCTGGTGGTCAGCATCTTCGTCAATCCGACCCAGTTCGGCCGAGGGGAAGACTTCGACAGCTACCCGAGGGACCTGCAGGGTGATCTGATCCAGATCGAGAGGGCGGGAGGTGATCTGGTATTCGCCCCACCCGCGGAGGTGATGTACCCGGAGGGGTTTCGCAGCTTCGTCGAGGTAACGGAACTCACAGATGTGTTGTGTGGTGCCTCACGTCCTGGACACTTCCGTGGCGTGGCGACCGTCGTGACGAAACTGTTGAACCTCATAAGACCGCATCGGGCCTATTTTGGGCAGAAGGACTACCAGCAGTCGGTGGTGATTCGGCGGCTGGTGGCGGACCTCAACTTCGACCTCAAGGTTGTGGTATTGCCGACGATCCGGGAGCCCGACGGCCTCGCAATGAGCTCACGAAATGCTCGTCTGACCCCTGAACAGCGAAGAGCGGCCCTTGTCCTCTATCGGTCTCTCAGGCATTCGGAAGAGCGCGTCAGGGAAGGGGAGAGGAATGCCAAGGCCATCTGCGATGAGATGCGAGGGATGATCGAGGCGGAGCCGCTGGCCAGGATTGACTATGTCGCCCTCTGCGACCCTGAGACGCTGAAGCCGATCGATTGGATGGAGGGCTCCACGCTGGCCGCCCTCGCGGTGCGATTCGGCTCCACCCGCCTTATCGATAATATCCTGATCTCGCTTCCCTAACGGCATCCCCAAGTGCCATGAGTGGGCGTTGATCCACTCGGGGATGCCTTCCGCCCGCCATTCGACGCACCTCACATTTTGCTTGACAAGGGAAATGGGGTTATGTAAGGTTGCGCTGTAGTGGGATGAAGTGGGATAAATTGGTATAGATTGTCATAGAGAGGCAAACGCTCCCATGTTCCGCGGAAGCTTCGAACACGCCATCGATGACAAGGGACGGCTGAGCATTCCCGCCAGATACCGCGAGATTCTCAAGCGGCGGCGTGAGCGTGAGCTGGTCCTCGTCGATCTTCTCTTTGACACCTGCATCGCAGCCTACCCGAGCAAGGCCTGGCAACAGATCGAGCAGAATCTCCTCAGCAAGGGGAACTCGGATAAGAGGTTCCGAGACTACGTTCGGTTCATTTCAGCCCGTGCGGTCGAGTCTCCAGTTGATGGTCAGGGGCGGATCCTGATCCCTCCCCAACTCCGGGAAAAAGCAGACCTGCGCCGCGATGTCGTGATTATCGGGGTCCTGGATAAGATCGAGATCTGGAATAAGGAACGCTGGGCGCAGTTTAGCGCGCAGGAGCGAGATCCTGAGGATTACGCCAGCAAGCTGGCGGAGCTTGGGATCCGCGTCTAGGAAGAGAGGAAGAGCGACATGGTTCACATCCGGCGGAATGAAGGGCGTGGGGTGGCTGTACTCGAGCCTGCGGGGGAGATCGACCTTCCATTGGTCGACGCGATCAGAAACTCGATCGCTGCGCTCGTGCAGGAAGGGTATTCACGGCTGATCCTGGACTGCAGGGGCGGATGTCGTGTCCCGTATCTGGTCTCCGGCATGCTGCGCGAGCGGGTGCGTCGACTTGCTGCGATGGGCGGGTCCATCTGCTTGGTTCGGACCTCACCGACCCTCAGTCATGCACTCGGGGCAGCGAGACTGTCATCGCCACTCCCGATCTTTCCCGACGAGGACTCGGCATTGCGGTCCTTCGGTCCGTTTCGGGCCGGAACCCCCGGGGGCCTGTAGCCATTGAGGGCCGTCATCTCCCGGTCCTGCTACAGGAGGCGATGGCCATCCTGCAGCCGCGGACGGGTGGCCGCTACCTCGATGCGACCGTCGGGATGGGGGGGCACGCAGAAGCCCTCCTGATCGGAAGCGGACCGTCGGGTCACCTCTGCGGGATTGACCGGGACGCCGAGGCCCTTGACTTGGCCCGCCATCGGCTTGGGCAGTTCGGCGACCGGGTCGAATTGCTTCAGGGTGAGTTCGGGATGGTGGGCTCCATTGCTGTCGAGAACGGATGGGGACCTTTCGACGGGATCCTGTTTGACTTGGGTCTTTCGTCTTTTCAACTGGACGATGCCTCCAGGGGATTCAGCTTCACCCGGGATGGGCCACTCGACATGCGGATGGACCGTCAGGGAGGGAAGAAGACGGCTGCAGAGCTGCTCGCCAAGCTTCCAGAAGGTGAGATCGCCGATATCCTCTGGCGCTACGGCGAGGAGCGCTGGGCGAGGCGAATTGCGTCCCGGATCGCCGCTGAGCGACGTCGACGGCCCTTCACTTCCACCGCCCAGCTCGCGCGGCTCGTGGCGGAAGCGATCCCAAGGGCTGCCTGGCCGAGGCGAATCCATGTGGCGACACGGACGTTTCAAGCCTTGCGCATCGCGGTGAACGACGAGTTGGGATCCCTCGCGCGCGGACTCCAGGACGCCATCGGCCTGCTCGTTCCGGGAGGCCGGATCTGCAACATCAGCTTTCATTCCCTGGAGGATCGGATCGCGAAAGAAACCCTTCGGGGCTGGGCACGTTCGGAGCCGCCGCGTGTCCGTCTGCTGACCAAACGACCGATCGTCCCCGCGGAAAGTGAGATCGAGGCCAATCCCCGCGCTCGAAGCGCGAAGCTGAGGGCCGCAGAGCGACTTTGCTAGAGGAGGCGATGGAGTGAGGGGGCAGGGTATTACCGCGTTCACGAGGATTGCGCGAGACCAGCCGAGCGCTTTCTTGAAACCGCGGGTTGACCAGATCCGAAGATTCGATCTTCTGCCGTCGATTCTCCTGGGCGGCCTTGTCCTCGCCGGGGTCCTCTTTTATGTGTGGCAGCACATCCAGGTGGTGCGGCTCGGATACCAGATCGAGCATTTCCAGGGTGAGCGCATCGCTCTCATTCGGCAGGAGAAGGAGCTGCGCTTCGAGGTCGCCCGGCTCAAGTCACTCCGTCGAGTGGAGGAAATCGCCCGCCATCAGCTTGGATTCACGAGCCCGAGGCCTGGTCAAATGATCCTGGTTGAGTAGCCTTCGAGAGGCTTCTGATGCCGATCCAGCGTGGTTCTCGCGGCAGGTCATCCGCAAGGGGGGAGGCGAAACCCTCGCCAACCGGCAGTGGCCGGCATCGACGCCGGATCATCTTGTTGTTCCTCTCGCTTGCTGCGGCCCTCGTCATCATCTCCGGCCGCCTCTTTTCCCTCCAGGTTCCACAGCACCCGAAGCTGGTTGAGGCGGCCAATCGGCAGTACCGGCGGCTGGTTCCGCTGATTTCGCGACGAGGAACCATTTACGATCGCAATGGGCGCGAGCTGGCGGTCAGCCTTCGGGTCTCCTCGATCTTCGCTCAACCTCTTCAGGTGGAAGACAAGGCGCGAGCCGCATCTGCCCTGTCCGCTGTACTGAATCTGCCCGCCCAGAGAGTCCTTGAAAAGCTGAAAGCGGATAAGCCATTTGTCTGGATGAAGCGATCAGTCTCTTCGGATGAGGCGGAGGCGGTCGCGAAGTTGGGTTTGAAGGGGATCGCATCCGTTCCGGAGGGCAAGCGGTTCTACCCAAAGCAAGAGCAGGGGGCACACCTGCTGGGATTCGTAGGGACGGACGATCGAGGGCTCGAGGGGCTGGAGCTACAGTACGACTCTTACCTGGCTGGGAAGCCCAAGTGGGTCGTCCGACAACAGGACGCCCTGGGCCGCCCGATCTTCCGGGAGGAAGCGGGTGAGACGCAAGGCTCAGATCTGTACCTGACGATTGACGAAGTGATCCAATACGTCACCGAGCGGGAGCTTGAGGCGGCGGTCTCGCAATCCGGGGCCTTGAGCGGCAGCGCCATCGTCATGGACCCGGTCACCGGCGAGATTCTGGCACTTGCCAACTACCCTACCTTCAATCCCAATGCGTATGCAGAGGCCCCTGCGTTCGCCCGCCGGAACCGGGCGGTGGTGGATTACTACGAGCCGGGGTCAGCCTTCAAGGTTATTGTCGGGGCCGGCGCATTGGAGGAGAGGCTCGTGCGACCGGAGGATCGGTTCAACGGCGAGGGCGGCGCGATTGAGGTGGCCGGGATCACAATCCGCGATCACGAGCGATTCGGGACCATCACCTTCTCCGAGGTGCTGGCGCACTCGAGCAACGTGGGCGCCATTAAGGTCGGCATGCGCCTGGGCAAGAGCCTCTATTACGACTACATAAGCGGATTCGGGTTCGGGAATCTGACTGGGATCGATCTGCCCGGAGAAACCCCGGGCATGATCCGGCGCCCGAAGGAGTGGTCGGCCCTCTCCCTGGCTTCCATCTCGATCGGGCAGGAGGTCTCCGTGACGCCGCTGCAGATGCTGGTGGCAGTGAGCGCGGTGGCGAACGGCGGCGTGCTGGTCCGTCCCCACGTCGTACGGACGATCACGGCAGCGGAAGGCAAGGTTGCCCGCGAAACCGCCCCAGTGCAGCTCCGTCGAGTGATCTCGGATGGAACGGCCAGAACTCTCACCACCATCCTTCAAGGGGTGGTCACCGAGGGGACAGGGAAGGCTGCCGCGGTGGAAGGGTTCGAGGTGGCGGGGAAGACCGGGACCTCCCAGAAGCTGGATCAGGCCACCCGCCGCTACTCCCAGGATAAGGTGGTGGCGTCATTTGTCGGATTTGTTCCGGCCGAGCAGCCCCGGCTGGCAATCGTCGTGGTCATCGACGAGCCAAGGACGCTCCGGTGGGGTGGATCGATTGCGGCGCCGACGTTCCGGGAGATCGCTCGAGAGTCCCTGAAGCATCTCAGGATTTCCCCGGCCGCCAGGGGGCAGCTTCGGGTGGCGGAGGGGATTCGCGGTGCGGCTTTTCGCCTTAATTGAGGGGACTGAGTACCAGTTCCTTCGCGGTTCGCTCGATGTGGAGGTATGCGGGATCCGCTATGATTCCAGACAGGTCAAGCCCGGAGACCTCTTTGTCTGCATCAAGGGATTTGCGCTGGATGGCCACGATTTCCTCCCGGAGGCCTGGGCGGCGGGAGCCGTGGCGGCCCTTGTAGAGCGAAACGAGCTGGCGGAATCTGCGCTGCAAGGAGGGACGGTGGTGAAGGTGGGCGATGCTCGGAAGGGGCTCGCCGTGGCCGCTTGTCGATTCCACGATCATCCCTCCCGCAAGCTCACCCTGGTCGGCGTGACCGGGACCAACGGCAAGACCACTACCACCTACCTGATCGAGTCGGTGCTGCGGCGTGCAGGGCATCAGGTGGGGCTGATCGGCACCATCGCGTACCGCTGCGGCGCGATCGAGATAGATGCCGCTCGGACCACGCCGGAGGCCTCTGACCTGCAGGTTCTCCTAGAACGGATGGTGAGCCTTGGCGTGGACAGCGTTGTTATGGAGGTCTCGTCGCATGCCTTGGCCCTCCATCGCGTCGATGGTTGCGAGTTTGACGTGGCCGTATTCACCAACCTGACTCAGGACCATTTCGACTTTCACGGCAGCATGGAGGCATATCGGAGAACAAAGCTCTCGCTGTTTGAAGGCCTGGGTGCTGAGGCAACAAAAGCAACGGAGAAGGCGGCGGTGATCAACAACGACGATCCCGCCGCCGATCTTTTTTTGGGCGCAGCAAAAACCAGGCGGTATACCTACGGTCTGGAACAGCCCGCGGATCTGTCGGCAACCGATGTCCACATCGGCCTGGATGGAGTTCGGTGTCGGCTGCAGACCCCGTGGGGGGCGACGGCAATCCACTCTGCCTTGCTGGGACGCTACAACTTGTCTAACATCCTGGCGGCGGCAGCCGCAGGGTTGCATCTGGGGGCGAGGCTACCGGAGGTGGCCGAAGGGATCTCGGAACTGCGCCACGTTCCGGGCCGGTGTGAACGTGTAGACGAGGGGCAGGAGTTCGGTGTCATGATCGATTATGCGCATACCCCTGACGCCCTGCAGCGCGTCCTTCGCATGGCCCGCGAATGTTGCCCGGAACGCCTGATTGTGCTGTTCGGATGTGGAGGCGATCGGGACCGGGGGAAGAGGCCGCTGATGGGAGAAACCGCTCTACGGCTGGCCGACTTCACCGTGATCACATCAGACAATCCACGTAGCGAGGACCCACATCGGATCGTCCGGGAGATCGAGGAGGGAGCCAAAAAGGTGTGGGGTCAGGGGAGGGGCTATGTTATAATTCTTGATCGAGCGATGGCGATTCGCGAAGCCCTTGCGCTGGCGCAACGAGGCGACATGGTGGTGATCGCCGGGAAGGGTCACGAGACCTATCAGATCTTAGGCGACCGCACGATCCCTTTCGACGACCGGAAGGTGGCCCGGGAGGCGCTCCACGAGCTGGGGTTCAGGCGAGGGTGATGGGCGATCTCATGCGGGCAAATGCGGAAGAAGAGAGCCTTCACCATGATACTCAGCGAGAGAGCATGGAAGCGGAGAATGGCCACAGTGGCTGGCCACGCGGATGCAGAGGGAAGGAGGCCACCGACGCAGCAAGCAGGAAATCGGATTGGTCATGGTCGGGGTTCTTCGAGGCGGGAGCCCCGGCGGGTCGTGAGGTCATGGCATGCTTGTCCGTGTCAATGACTTGGACACCCATTGTACCGTGTGGGGAGAGGGCAGGCCAGTCGTCTTGCTTCATGGGTGGGGCACCTCTGGCGATTCGCTGGCTGGGGTCGCCAAGGCCCTGGAGGATCGGTTCCGCGTGTATGTCATCGATTTGCCGGGCTTCGGCTGGACCCCACCGCCTCCTGAGGCGTGGGGAACGCGGGATTACGCCTCCCATGTCGAAGCGTTCATGGATTGCGCAGAAATCGCCTCGGCAAGCATTCTCGGCCATTCGTTTGGAGGACGAATCGCGCTCGCGCTAGCAGCACGAATCCCGTCCAGGGTCCGAAGCCTGGTTCTTGTGGCCAGCGCGGGGATCCGGCCAAGACGCGGGCTTGGCACCTCTGTACAGGTCGCAGCCGCCAAGGTGGGCAAGCGGCTCTTTTCTTTTCCAATGTGGGGAGGGCTGGGTGATCGAATCGTGTCCGCGGTTTCTCAACGGGTAGGGTCGCCTGACTATCGGAACGCTGGACGGATGCGAGCCACGCTGGTAAAGGTTGTCAACGAAGACCTCAGAGGTATCCTGTGGTCCATCAGCGTGCCCACACTGATCATCTGGGGAGACGGAGACCAGGAAGTACCGCGATCCTCGATGGAGGTCCTGGCGCAAGGGATACAGGGCTCCCGGATGGAGGTATTCGAAGGGGCTGGCCATTTCCCGTTTGTGGACAGGCCGGACCGTTTCAGTAGGCTCGTGGGAGATTTTTTGTGTCAGGGCTAGCGCGGGGCCAATTGACTTCGCCTGGCGACGAAGCCTCACCCCGGGGCACTCCTTGCGATGTACGTGACACCATTCGTCCCGGTTGGCCCAGGGGGCCGCGCTTGCACGCACCTCTGGCGAGTACCCGGCTCGTTTCTCGGCTTGGCACGGTGCCCACCAATTCCAAGAGGACATTGCTGGAGGCGCACTGAACGTGATGGGTCCGCGGACAGCGCTCGTTGTCCTGATGTTGCGCCGGGCCGCAGCCTCCCTGTTGCCGTACGTCGTGCTCGTCGTGACCAGGCACCTGGACTTCTTGTATCTCGCACAGTTGGAGCGCTACAAGAGTCCACGTCTGTGGGGCTGGATCTCGAGGCGCTGGAGGATGGTCCTCGACGCTCAGGCGGCCCTTCTCCAAGCGGCGGTTTTGGTTGCGGGGATCATTCTGGAGTGGTTTCGCCTCCCCGTCATCATATTCTACATGGTCTGGATGGCCGCCGGGATGTGGCTGAGCGCCCGTCGGTCTTCCCTTCAGGTAAGTCAGCGACTGCAATTCACACCTCGAGCGGTACGTCTCACCGCGGTGACGTTCATCCTCGCGATGGCGATTATGGCTGGAACCACGGTGCTGACCGTGGCCTTGCTGTCTCCCCTTTTGGCAGCCACTCGTGCCTTCCTCGTTGCGATCGGCCTTGCCACCGGGTTGGTTGTTGTGTCCGAGGTCACAGCGGGAACGGTTTTCTTGGCGAATCTCAGCCTCGCCCCGCTGGAGCAGGCTATCAATCGGCGATACTGCGCGCAGGCAAAACAGCGCATGCGCAGGTATCCCGGGCAGGTCATCGGGATCACAGGCAGCTACGGGAAGACGACGACGAAGTTCATCACAGCCGCCCTGTTAGGGAGACGCTACCCGGTCTACAAGACCCCCGATGGACTCAACACCACGATGGGCATTACTCGGATCATTCGCGAGAACCTCCGAGACGACCACCAGTTTTTCGTTGTGGAGGTGGCCGCCTATGGCCCTGGAGAGATCCGGGAAGCGTGCGAGATCCTGCGGCCCAAGCTCGGTATCCTCACTGCCGTCGGGGTCCAGCACCTCGAGCGGTTCCGAACCCCCGAGCGGATTGCCGAGGCGAAGTATGAGTTGATCGCTTCCCTCCCGCCGGATGGCTCGGCCATCATAAATGCGGACGACCCAGGCTGCCTGCGCTTGGCGGATCGTGCGCGACGGGAAGGCAGGCGCACTCTGCTGTATGGGATCGGTGAAGACGAAAGGGCGTTGGACGTGCGGGGAAAGAATGTCAAGATCTCCGATAGGGGCTCGGCCTTCCACGTACAGACTGAGGCTGGCACGGCCATGTTCGAGACGAGACTACTGGGGAGCTATAACATCGCCAACATACTGGCTGCCACAGCCGCGGCCTTGGAGTGCGGTGTGCCCTTAGAGGAAATTCGGGAGGGGGTGAAGTCTCTCACGCCACCGCCCAAGCGCCTCGAGGTCCGCGAAGAAGGCGGGGTCGTCACGCTCATCGATGTGGCGAACGCCAATCCGCTCGGGGCGCACATGGCCTTAGAGGTCCTCGGCCAGTTTGAGGGAGGCTCGAAGATCTTGATCACGCCTGGCTTGGTGGAGTTGGGCCGGATCGAGGCGGAGGAGAACCGCCGCTTGGGGCGAGCCGCCGCCGCGGTCTGCGATTACGTGGTCCTTGTCGGGCCGACGCAAACGCTGCCGCTCCGCGAAGGACTTCGCGAGGGCGGGTTCTCCGAAAGCCGGATCCTGGTGGCCCGACACAGCGGAGAGGTGGCAGACTGCCTGAAGGAGATCGTTCGCCAAGGCGATATTCTTCTGTATGAGAATCGCCTTCCTGATACGTACCTGGAGCTGTCATGAGTAGCCCTGTCAGGCGAGTAGGCCTTATTTTCGGAAGTCGCTCTGTCGAACGCGAAGTCTCGGTCATGACTGCCAGCAAGGTGTACGAGGTTTTGCTGAAGTTGCAGGACCGATTTGAGACGCTGCCCATCTTCCTCACTGCAGAGGGTACTTGGTTGTCCGGAGAGGCTGTTCGAGACCTGTTGTCCGTGGACGCTGAGATACGGAAACTGGCGGACCTCGGATCGCAGGTGGGGCCGGCGGAGAGGGCCAAAATCGATGCGGAGAAATTGAGGTTGAATAAGGAGAAGTATGTCCCGCAACTGGCCAACTTGGACCGCGGCCCACACGCCACGGGGGTCGAGCCGCTCTTTCTGGCGCCCGACCCGTCAGTTCAGTCACTTGTGCCGCGCCAGGAGCGGAGGGGCTGGCTCCGCAAGCGGCTCTACCCGAAGATCGATGTCGCCTTCCCCGTCATACATGGGACGCATGGGGAAGATGGCACAATACAGGGCCTGTTCGAGCTTGCAGACCTTCCCTACATCGGCGCCGGCGTGGTTGCCTCGGCCGTGGGAATGGACAAGATCATCTCCAAGCTGGCGTTCCGTGGGGCTGGCCTTCCTACCGTGGACGGGATTTCAATGAGCCGGCGCCAACTGTTGGAGGATGAGGCTGCAGCGGTGAAGGCAGTCGAGAGTCTGCTTGGGTACCCGGTCGTGGTGAAGCCGGCGGTGGCGGGCTCGAGCATTGGCATCGGGATGGCCAAAGCATCGGAAGAGGTCCTGGGCGCCTTGCGACGGGCTATGCGGTTCAGCCAGCGAGTATTGGTAGAGCGGGCTATTCAGCACAGGCTCGAAGTCCAGTGCAGTGTGTTGGGGAACCACACGCTCACGGTGTCAGAGTGTGAGGAGCTCATCAGTTCGGGTCAGATTGTGAGCTATCATGAAAAGTATCCAGAGGACAAGAAGCCGGGACGGGCAGACCTCGCTCCAAGTATCATCCCCGCCAGGATTCCCCAAAGATTGTCTGAGGAGGTGCGGCGCCTGGCGGCGGAGGCTTTCAAGGCGATCGATTCACGTGGGATCTCTCGGGTTGATTTCCTCATCGAGTCGACTACGATGAAGCCGTATGTGAATGAGATCAATACCATGCCGGGGTCTCTTTCATTTGCCCTCTGGGAGGCCAGCGGAGTCAAGCCGACGGAGCTTATCGTCCGCCTGGTGGAGTTGGCGTTTGAGGCCCATCAAGAGAAGAGGTTAACCCAATTCGAGTCGAAAGAAGGCAAGGCGTTGGTGGATCGCCGGCATCTGGTGACGCCGGGGAAGTAAAAGGCAGGGTAAAGGGTATAGGGTAAGGGATAGGGTGGAGGGTCGAGAATGAAAGCTTTCCTGATTAGAGGGTCATCTGCATTCAACTATACCCTAGACCCTAGACCCTCTACCCTCTGTACTAAGAAGGGGCGCGACTCCTGATGTTATACCATCTCCTCTTCCCGTTACGTGAGACGTACAGTGTTTTCAATGTCTTCCGGTACGTTACCTTCCGCACGGCTGGTGCCATCATCACCGCGCTCTTGATCAGCCTCCTTCTGGGGCCCATTCTGATCCGCAAGTTGCGTCAGTTGCAGATCGGACAGAGCATCAGGAACGACGGCCCCGAGAGCCATTTGAAGAAGGCTGGAACGCCGACGATGGGTGGCCTCCTGATCCTCACGTCCGTTTTCATTTCTACGCTGCTCTGGGCAAATCTCACCAACCGCTTCGTCTGGCTGGTCCTGTTCTGCGCAGCCTGGATGGGCGCGCTCGGCTTTGCCGACGATTACCTGAAGGTGGCAGGCAAGAACAGCAAGGGCCTCTCGGTCAGGACAAAGCTGGTCTGGCAACTGATTCCGAGCCTGCTGGTCGGCGCAGTCCTCTACGTCAACCCGGTGGATGCCTTTACCACCAAGTTGGCTATCCCGTTCTTCAAAAACTGGATGCCCGATCTGGGGTGGGGCTACATCATCTTCGTCGCGCTGGTCATCGTGGGCAGCTCGAATGCCGTGAACCTGACCGACGGACTGGACGGGTTGGCCATCGGCCCGATCCTGATGGCCGCCGCCGCGTACACGGTCCTGGCATACATTGCGGGGCATGCCGCCATTGCCCACTACCTGCAGGTGGTCTTCGTGAGAGGAAGTTCCGAACTCACGGTCTTCGGAGGGGCGATTGTCGGGGCGAGCCTGGGATTCCTCTGGTACAACGCCTACCCGGCGCAGCTCTTTATGGGCGATACCGGCTCGCTGGCGCTCGGAGCCGCCCTGGCAACCCTGGCCGTCCTGGTCAAGAACGAGCTACTCCTCCTGATCGTGGGCGGGGTCTTCGCGGCAGAGGCGATCTCGGTGATTCTTCAGGTCTTCTCGTATCGGGCGACCGGCAGGCGTGTCTTCCGGATGGCACCAATCCATCATCACTATGAACTGAACGGGATGGCGGAGCCAAAGATCATCGTCAGATTCTGGATCATCTCCTTCATCCTTGCCCTTCTTTCGCTGACCACGTTGAAACTGAGGTAAAAGTGTTGAGAGAAGTTTCGGGTTTCGGGTTTCGGGTTTCGAGTTCCAAATGCCAGGTTTCACTTAACGAGTTCCACTTACTCGGAACCCGGAACTTGGACCTTCGAAGCTTGCGATGATCGATCTGAGCGGGAAGCGGGTGGTTGTCGTAGGACTGGCGCGATCCGGAGAGGCGGCCTGTCGCCTGCTGCTCAAACAGGGCGCCTTCGTGATCGGGACCGATCAGGGGGGTGAATGTGAGCTTGGGCCCGGTCTGTCAGGCCTGCGGCGGGACGGGGTCATCCTCGAACTGGGCGGGCATCGTCCACATTCCTTGCTCGCGGCCGATCTTGTTGTGGTAAGCCCAGGGATCGATCTCCGTGAACCGCTGTTTCAGCAAGTTCGGGCGGCTGGCATCCCGCTCATCGGCGAGGTAGAGCTGGCTTACCGTTGCAGTAAAGCCATCTTCATCGGGGTCACCGGGACCAATGGGAAGAGCACGACCACCACCCTCCTCGGCGCAATGCTCAAGGAGGCCGGCTTGCCCTCGGTTGTGGCCGGTAACATCGGCACCCCCCTCTGCCAGGTGGCGCCAAGCCTTCCGGCTGGCGAGATCGTCGTGGCGGAGCTGTCCAGCTTTCAATTGGAGACGATCAAGGAGTTCAGGCCTCGGGTGGGCCTGCTCCTGAACCTCGCCCCGGATCATCTCGACCGGTATAACCGGGTCGAGGATTATTACCAGGCTAAAGCTCGACTCTTTGAGAACCAAGACCAAATGGACTTCGCTGTCGTGAATGCAGACGATCCCCTGGTCCTCGAGGCGGCACGGAAGGCCATCGCGCGGAAGGTGGCATTCAGCCGAAGGCAACCTCTCGCTGAAGGTGCCTACCTCAGCGAAGATCAGCTCATCCTCGCCCTTTCGGGGCGGCGAGAGACGATTTGCCGCTGGAATGAGGTGAAGATCCAAGGGGTACATAATCTGGAGAATGCCCTCGCCGCCAGTCTGGCGGCCGCATTGGTGGGCGCGTCCCAGAAGGCGATCCGGAGTGCCCTCGTCCGATTCGAGGGATTGGAACACCGCTTAGAGTGTGTCGCCGAGATCGGCGGCGTTCGGTACATCAATGACTCCAAAGGGACGAACGTCGGGGCGGTGGTCCGTTCCCTGGAGAGCTTCACCGTCCCCCTCGTGCTCATTGCCGGTGGCAAGGACAAGCAGAGCGACTTCAGCCCCCTGGTGCCTCTTGTCCGGGAGCGGGTCAAGCGCCTGATCCTGATCGGCCAGGCTGCGGGTAAGCTGCGGTCTCAGCTCGAAGGCGCTTGCCCAATGGAGGAGACTTCAAGTCTCGAGGAAGCAGTCCGGCGCGCCGCTGCCATCGCGTCGCCTGGAGAGGTGGTCCTCCTCTCGCCGGCCTGCGCCAGCTTCGACATGTTCACCGACTTCGAAGATCGAGGACGGATTTTCAAGGAGGCCGTGCGGAGGCTCGCGTCGTGACGGTGAAGCGGCTCTCTTACGATCGGCTGCTGTGTAGTGTCTCCTTGCTCCTGGTCGGAATCGGTGTCGTGATGGTGTACAGCTCCAGCGCCATCAAGGCCCAGGAGAAATATGGCGACCCATTCTTCTTTTTGAAAAAGCAGCTTCTCTGGATGGTGGTTGGGGTGGCAGTGATGGTCTGGGCCATGTACCGCGACTACCGGGCATTCCAGCGGTACGCTCCGCTGTTATTCCTGGCCTCGTTGCTGCTCTTGCTCCTGGTCCTGCTCCCGTCAGTTGGAGTCAAGGTGAACGGCGCACGACGGTGGCTCCGCCTATTCGGGATCTCTTTTCAACCCTCCGAGCTCGCCAAGCTCTCCTTGATTCTGATTCTGGCCAGCTTTTTCGCCAGGAAGGCCGATCGGGTGGAAAGCTTCCTCCTGGGGTTTGCCCCTCCCCTCGTCCTCTCCTCGCTCTTCGTTGGTCTGGTGGTGCTGGAGCCCAACCTTGGAACAGGGGCTGTGCTGATGCTCGCCGCCATGTCGCTGTGTTTCATGGCCGGAGTCAGACTCACCCACCTTGGCAGCGCGCTTGCCGCGGCAGGGGCCCTTTCTTACGTGGTCGTCCAGGCCCACCCATACGCCAAAGCCCGATTGCTGACCATGATGGATCCGGCTCACGCCTCCTCCAAGGCGGCCTATCAGATCCACCAGTCTCTGTATGCGTTGGGGCCAGGAGGGATCCTGGGGCGCGGGCTCGGCGATAGTATCCAGAAGCTCTTTTATCTGCCGGAATCCCATACCGAGTTCATCTTCGCCATTGTCGGCGAGGAGATGGGCTTCGTGGGCGCCCTCCTGATGATCTGTCTCTTCGGCATCCTTCTGTGGCGCGGGACCCGGATCGCGCTCCGTGCGCCAGACCTATTTGGCACCTATGCGGCGATGGGGATTACCTTCACTCTTGTCTCACAAGCCGTCATCAACATCGCGGTGGTCGTTGGGCTGCTCCCCACGACTGGTGTGACCCTGCCATTTGTCAGCTTCGGCGGCTCCTCCCTCGTCACCACCTTCCTGTGCATCGGGATCCTCCTCAGCATCTCCCGCCATCAGGTGGCGAGAGGTCGACCTTCGTGAAGGCCATCATCGCGGGAGGCGGGACAGGAGGTCACCTTTTCCCTGCCATTGCATTGGCCGAGGAGCTCCGGTCCAGGCTACCTGATCTCTCCCTCCTTTTCGTCGGTGCCCAGGGGGGCGTCGAGGCTTCTCTGCTTGCCAAGAGGGGTTGGGAGTTCGAGGAGATCAGGACTTCCGGCCTGAAGGGCAAAGCCCTGTCCCAGCGTCTTCGAGGCCTCGAGCTGATCCCATCGAGTCTCATCCGGTCTCGGTCAATCCTGCGACGGTTCCGCCCCGATGTTGTGGTCGGATTTGGCGGCTACGCCTCTGCGTCCATCGTGCTGGCAGGGGCAGTTGCGGGGATCCCGACGGTCATCCATGAACAGAACGCCTTCCCCGGACTCACCAACCGGTGGCTGGGGACGATCGTCGATCACGTGGCCGTTGCCTTCGAGGGGGTCTCAGGCTTTTTCCCAAAGGGAAAGGTGCGGGTGACCGGCAATCCTATTCGAACAGAGCTCTTCGGCGTGGACAGGGCCGAGGCGATGGCCAGGTTTGACTTCGATCCGCATAGGCTCACCGTGCTGATCTTCGGCGGCAGCCAAGGGGCCCACCGGCTTAACCAGGCGGTTCTGGAGGCGCTCCCCTTACTTGAATCCGAGCGAGGACAGGTCCAGTTCCTCCACGCGACCGGCCTACGCGACCTTGGTCCGGTCCGACAGGGGTACATCACGGGAGGCCATCGGGCGGTAGTGGAGCCGTTCTTTTGGGAGATGGCGGTGGCCTATGCCGCCGCCGATCTCTGCCTCTGCCGCGCAGGCGCCACCACTGTGGCGGAGCTCTGCGCCTTGGGGAAACCGTCGATCCTCGTTCCGTTCCCCTTTGCCGCCAACGATCATCAGCGCTGGAATGCCGAAGCCCTGGTCGCTTCCGGCGGAGCGCGAATGGTCCAGGATCGCGGGTTGAACGGAGAGGCAGTGGCCGGAATCGTGAAGGCGCTTCTCCGCGACAGGGATGGCCTTCACGCGATGGCGGGTAGGGCGAAGAGCCTGGCGAGGCCCGATGCGGCGGCCCGCTTGGCCGATCTCGTAGTACTAGCCGCGTGCCAGGTGCCAGGTGCCAAGTTCCGAGTTGACAACCCTGAAGGCGGAAGTGTGAAGTGGAACCTGCAACTCGGAACCTGGAACTGCGAAGAGCATGTTTAAGAAGATCCGCCGCATCCATTTCGTCGGCATCGGTGGGGTTGGTATGAGCGGCATCGCCGAGGTCCTCCACAACCTCGGCTATCGGGTCAGCGGGTCAGATCTGAAAGTGTCCGAGCACACCCTCCGCCTACAGGAGCTCGGGGTCGCCATCCGGATCGGGCACGATCCGGCCCACGTGCAGGGTGCCGATGTCGTGGTCCGCTCCTCGGCGGTGTCGCCCGAGAATCCCGAGATCCTGGCGGCCAAAGTTCACTCGATTCCGGTCATTCAACGAGCCGAGATGCTGGCCGAGCTGATGCGGATGAAGTACGGGGTCGCGGTTGCCGGCACCCATGGAAAGACCACAACGACCTCCATGGTGGCCACGGTCCTGGCTAAGGCTGGCCTTGACCCGACCATGGTCATCGGCGGCAAGCTGAATGCACTGGGCAGCAATGCGAAGCTTGGGCGGGGGGAGTTCATGGTCGCGGAGGCCGACGAGAGCGACGGCTCCTTCCTCAAGCTCACCCCCACCATCGCGGTCGTGACCACCATCGATGCTGAGCACCTGGATTACTACCGAGACCTGCAGCAGATTCAAGAGGCATTCATCGAGTTCATCAATAAAGTTCCGTTCTACGGCTTGGCCGTTCTTTGCCTCGATCAAGGACATATCCGAGAGTTGCTGCCCAGGGTGCAGAAGCGAGTTCTCTCGTATGCGCTGACCACGCCGGCTGACTTGACGGCAGAGGGGGTCGCATTGCAGGGGCTGGCCTCGGTCTTCAAGGTCCGCTTCAAAGGGCACCCTCTGGGGGAGGTGCAGTTGGGGGTTCCGGGCCTGCATAACGTCTCCAATGCCTTGGCAGCGATCGGAGTAGGCCTCGAGCTCGATATCGGGTTTGAGGTGATCCGTGCGGCACTGGGTGAGTTCACCGGCGTGTCCCGCCGTTTCGAAGTCAAGGGAACGCCCCGTGGCATTATGGTGGTCGATGACTACGCGCACCACCCAGCGGAGATCCAGGCCACCCTGCGGGCGGCCAAAGATGCTTTTCAGCGGCGGCTGATCGCCGTCTTCCAGCCGCATCGGTATACGAGGACCCGGGCCCTCCTGTCCGAGTTCCTGCCGGCCTTCGACCTGGCAGAATACACTATCATCACCGATATCTATCCGGCGGGGGAGGCGCCGATCGCGGGTGTCTCTGGCAGGCAGATCGCCGAGGGAGTCGCGAGTCGCAGTAAACCTAAAGTCCTATACACCCCACGCAAGGAGGAAGTCCCGGACCTGGTCGTGGAACTGGCCCGCCCGGGTGATCTGGTCATCACCATGGGCGCGGGTGACATCTGGAAGGCCTGTGAGGAGATCGTTCGCCGTCTGCAGGAGAGGGTCTAGGATAGAGGGTCTAGGGTGAAAACGGGGCCGGGGGTTGCTCTCCTAAACCCTCTACCCTATCCGGAAGAGCGACGAGATGGTGATGGGGCAACTTGACCTAAAGGAGAGGCTCCAGGGCTGTATACGAGGAAGGGTGCTCATCGGGGAGCCGCTGTCGCATCACACCTATTTCCGCATCGGTGGCCCGGCCGAGGTCATGGCCTACCCGGCCGACCTCGACGATCTCAAGGCTCTGCTCAGGGTGGCGCGGGATGAGGCGATCCCCGTTCTGATCCTAGGTGGCGGCAGCAACATGCTGGTGCTGGATGGAGAGATCAAGGGCCTGGTCATCAATCTCTCGCGGAGCTTTCTTGAGCTCTCAGCGGCCGAGGAGCGGATCCGGTGCGGGGCTGGCGTTCGGACAAGTCGTCTGTTGGCCTTTTCAGCAAAGACCGGGTTGACGGGTCTTGAGGGGCTGAGCGGCGTACCGGGTACGGTTGGGGGCGCAATACATGGGAACGCCGGGACACCCTTCGGTGCGATCAGCGATCATCTTGACTGGGTTCGCTTGGTGGACTGCTTGGGCGAGGAGCGGTTCATGTCGCGCGAGGAGCTTGGCCTCGGCTACCGTCACTGCCAACTCCCGACAGGGGCGGTCATCCTGGAGGCCGCCTTCACGCTCCAGAGGGGAATTTCGGCGGAGATCAGAAGGACGATCTCGAAGTTGCTGGTCCGACGGAACCTGACGCAGCCCGTGGACATTCGATCCGCTGGCTGCATCTTCAAGAATCCCCCCGGTGACTTCGCCGGGCGTCTGGTGGAGCAGGCCGGGCTAAAGGGGCTCCGGCACGGCGAGGCACAGATCTCGGAGAAACACGGCAACTTTATTGTGAACCTCGGTAGAGCCACAGCGGCAGATGTCCTCTGGCTGGCCAACCGAGCCAAGGCCGACGTATTGCTCAGGACGGGAGTTGCACTTGAACTGGAGATCGAGATTGTCGGATCGCCCTCCGCTGCTTGAGGATTGGGCCGGATTTCGCCCGAGTCGACGCTTCCTGAGGCTCGGCTCGCAAAGGACCGGGCGGCCACGGCGTGTGAGACGCGTGGTAGTCGGGCTCGGTCGGCGGTTCTGGAGGGGCGCGGAACTCGCTGTCCTGCTGGTGGCGACGGTCATCCTTGGGCAGATCATTCTGCGGGAGGTCCCAGGCCCCCTGCGGCTGCGCTATTTCCAAATCAGGGATCTCACCGTTGAGGGAAACCGCCGAGTGCCCACAGCGACGATCATCGACAGCCTCGGCCTGCCGGCTCATGCGAGTATCATAGGGGTCAATCTGAAGGAACTGGCAGGGCGGATCATGGGCAATCCCTGGATCAGGACGGCCAGTGTGAGTCGGCGCCTTCCGGCAAGCTTGGTCATACGCGTGTCGGAGCGAACGCCACAAACGATCGTCCTGGCCGGCCGGGCCTATCTCGTCAGCGACGACGGGTTGATCCTGAAGGAGGCGGGACCTGACGAGATGTTTGGCCTTCCGCGCCTGACAGTCAAGGTCGAACACCCGATCCACCCTGGGGACCGAATCGACATCTCTCACCTTGAGCTGGGGACCCGTCTGTGGCAGCAGTTCCACCGGCACGCCCTCATGCCCGGAGTGCAGGCCAGGGAAATCCGGTTGGAAACCGACGGAAGCTGCACCGTATTTCTGGACCGCGGGATGCCATACCTGCGCGTCCAAGAGGATGACCTGCTGTGGCAGTTGGATCGGCTGGCCCGGGTGCTCCAGATTCGGGGCATCAGCCTTCGCGAGTTGGAATATGTCGATCTCCGGTTTGCCGATAAGGTCATCGTGAAGCCGCTTCCGAAGGAGCGAGAGGCATGACCCAAGGGGGCGAGATCGTTACCGGATTGGACATCGGCACAACCAAGATCTGTGTCATCATCGCGGAGCTTACGGAAGGCGGGATCGAAATCATCGGGTGCGGGACAAGCCCTTCGCGAGGATTGAAGAAGGGGGTAGTTGTCAACATCGATGTGACCGTCGAATCTATCAAGAAAGCGGTCGAGGCGGCGGAGGCGATGGCTGGCATCTCCCTAAACTCCGCGTTCGTGGGGATTGCCGGCAGCCACATCAAGGGGATCAACAGCCGTGGGGTCATCGCCGTTTCCGGCAAGAACCAGGAGGTCGCCCAAGCCGATGTCGATCGGGTCATCGAGGCGGCCAAGGCGATCACGTTGCCGGCCGACCGAAGGGTGATTCACGTGATCCCGCAGGAGTTCATCATTGACGGCCAGGGCGGGGTCAAGGAACCCCTCGGGATGAGCGGCCACCGGCTCGAGGCTGAAATCCATATCGTGACGGGCGCCGTCGCATCGGCAGAGAATATCATCAAATGCGCCACTAGGGCCGGGCTGGAGGTACAGGACATCGTCCTACAGCCGCTGGCCTCGAGCGAAGCTACGCTCACTGCGGACGAGAAAGAGCTGGGGGTGGTTCTCGTGGACATCGGTGGGGGCACCTCGGACATCGCTGTTTTCGTGGACGGCAGCATTCGCCACACCGCGGTTCTGGCGCTGGGCGGTGATCATCTGACCCACGATATCGCCATTGGGCTTCGGACCCCTTCCCAATCTGCCGAGGCGATAAAGTGCCAATACGGCTGCGCGCTGGCTTCCCTCGTGGGGAGCGAGGAGGTGGTGGAGGTCCCGAGTGTCGGCGGGCGGAAGCCGCGCCTTCTCTCCCGTCAGATGTTGTGCGAGATCATGCAGCCGAGGATGGAGGAGATCTTCAATCATGTCGCCCTGGAAGTGCGGCGGGCCGGATTCATGCACCAGGTGGCCGCTGGGGTTGTGGTCACCGGCGGGTCTTCAGTGATGGAGGGAGTGCCTGAGCTGGCCGAGCAGCTCTTCGACTTGCCGGTCCGGTTGGGGGTGCCAACGGGCATCGGCGGCTTAAAGGAGGTGGTGAGTTCTCCGATGTACGCGACCGGGGTGGGCCTGGTGCAGTACGGCGCGGCGCACCGGGACCAGCCACGGTTCGGCAGGCTCTCGGACCAAACACTGGTGGACAAGCTGATCAAGCGGATGGTGCAGTGGTTCAGCGATTTCTTGTAGAGAGGTTGACAGTTCACAGTTGACGGTTGACGGACGGAAGGAATGGAATGTTTTTGCTTTGCTGTAAGCCGTGAACTGTGAACCGTGAACTCTTTTCCCCGTGAACCGTGGACAGTGAGCCGTGAACAACTTTCATTCAAGGAGGTGAAGATGCCGTTCGAGCTGGAGATGGATGCCGAGCACTTGGCCAAGATCAAGGTGATCGGGGTCGGAGGCGGGGGGTCCAATGCGGTGAATCGGATGCTGGCGGCGCACTTCATCGGCGTCGAATTCATTGTCATCAACACCGACACTCAGGCCCTTAAGCTGTCGCCGGTCACAACCAAGCTTCAGATAGGAGCGAGCCTGACCAAGGGGCTGGGGGCGGGGGCCAATCCGGAGATCGGGCGAAAGGCGGCCATTGAGGATACCGACAAGATCGTGAGCTTCCTGGAAGGGGCCGATATGGCCTTTATCACGGCCGGCTTGGGAGGCGGGACCGGAACTGGCGCTGCACCCGTCATCGCCAATCTGGCTAAGGAGTTAGGCATCCTCACCGTCGGAGTGGTCACAAGACCATTCCAGTTCGAGGGCAAGGTCCGAGAGCTCCAGGCGGAGCGAGGACTCCAGGCGCTTTGCGAAAGCGTCGATACCTTGATCACCATCCCGAATCAGCGGCTGCTCCACATCGTCGAGCGACACACCCCCATGACCGAGGCCTTCAAGCTGGCGGACGAGGTCCTGCGTCAGGCGGTTCAAGGGATTGCGGACCTCATCGTGGTGCCGGGCCTGATCAACCTGGACTTTGCCGATGTGAAGACCATCATGTCTGAGCGTGGGATCGCAATGATGGGAATCGGGACCGCCACGGGCGAGAATGCGGCTCAGGAAGCGGCCTCGAAAGCCATCAATAGCCCCCTCCTGGAAAACTTGGCCATCGACGGCGCGAAGGGGATCCTTATCAACATCACCGGCGGTTCCGCGCTGTCGCTCTACGAGGTGAACGAGGCGAGCTCAGCCATCTGCAAGTCGGCCCACCCGAATGCCAACATCATCTTCGGAGCGGTGATCGAGGAGTCGCTGAACGATGAGGTCCGCGTGACGGTGATCGCCACCGGATTCGATGGAGTCGCCTCCGTCGGAGAGGAGGAGTCCTCAAACATGGTCGAAATGAAGGCGTACACCGCAAGAGCGGCGGAGCGCGGGGGCTTTCTCAGGAAGCGTGGCGTGGGCGGGAATGAGCCGTCGGATGATCAGCTCAGGCTCCGTGATCTTGAGCAGCTCACCTCCCGCGACCTGAACGAGGACGAGCTGGATATCCCGACCTTCTTGCGGCGGCAGGCCGATTAGTGCCGTTCCAACTATTGACGCCAAAGGGGCGAGGCTAGGGAAAGCGATCGTTGAACAACCGCTGCAGGGTACGTATCAGCGATTGGCCGTAACAAGTTGGAACGGCATTAGGGATGAGTGAGGAAGTTGGATCCTTGACGCATTCGGGAGGGACGATGGGTAAAGCGAGACGATTGAGCAGACTCATGCGTTGGCTTCTCCTTCCAGGTACATCGAGCGCTACGTGTCCGCACTGCCTGGCGCCGATTAGCGGAGCGGAGAATGTCTGTCCGAGCTGTCGGCGAATATTGCGCTTTGATGGGATCGCGGAGCTCAGAGCATGCAGAGGTCAGGATTCCGGGGCCTAGCGCCCAAGGCTAAGGTGGGTTAGGATCGCCCGAGTCGGACTAAGACCCCTGGCGGTTCTCCTGAACCGGCCCTGATCCATCCTCTCACCTCATGTTGACACGGAGGGATCCCTTTGTTAGGCTGGGGAGAGGAGCGCCGACAAGCGTGGGAGAAGGGATCAGAGAGCGGATCGATCAAGTCAGGAGGCGGATCACCGAGGCGGCTGGTCGTGTCGGTCGAAACCCTGACGAAGTGGAACTGGTGGCCGTCACGAAAACGGTGCCGGTTCCCGTCATCCGAGAGGCGGTTGAGGCCGGGGTCAGGTTGCTCGGGGAGAATCGCGTCCAAGAAGCCAGAGAGAAAATCGCCCTCCTGAGTTCGGTCCCCACCAAATGGCACTTGATCGGTCACCTACAGACGAACAAAAGCAAGCTCGCCATCGAGCTGTTCGACCTGATCCAATCTCTCGACTCCGTCAAGCTCGCCGCCTCCCTTGACCGCCAGGGGGCATTCCTAGGAAAGCGGGTGCGGGTTCTGGTTGAGGTCAACCTGGGAGGGGAGCCGGGGAAGTCTGGCATCCTCGAGAATGCACTTCTGCCGTTGCTGCAGGCCTGCCAATCGTTCGCCCATTTGGCCGTCGAAGGCCTGATGGTGATCCCCCCGTTTCGTGAGAATCCTCAGGAGATCCGTCCCTTCTTCCGCAGACTCCGCGAATTGCGAGACCAAGCGGCCGATGCCCATCATGAGCACCATCTCCGTCACCTCTCGATGGGGATGAGCCATGACTTCGAGGTGGCCATCGAAGAGGGGGCGACAATGGTTCGGATCGGTACGGCCATTTTCGGCGGAAGGCCTCAGGGCTAATTCAGCAGAGATGTAGAGGAGTTCGTCCCCCCAACCTGCCATTTTCCGCAACCTCGTTTAATTTTTTCCTTGACAGAAATAGAACGTGATTTTATAATTCCCTCGCTGTATCCCTCCGTCTGAGCCAATCCGAGGTCATTCGAGGAAGAGGTAGCGTGAGCGATACGTGAGCGATACGTGAGCGGGGATTGGTTTCATCTCTATTGACGGAGGGATTGTGAGGCCTCCATGGAGCATCGAAAGAAGGAGAAGAGTGACTATACCGTCCAATCAGTTGATCGAGCGCTTGATATCCTGGAATCATTCGATTATCACGAGGAGGAGCTAGGCGTCACAGAAATCGCTCACAAGCTGAACCTGCACAAAAACAATGTCTTCCGGCTCCTGGCCACCCTTGAAGTCCGAGGGTATATCGAGCAGGACAAAAAGACAGGAAATTATCGCCTTGGAATCAAGACATTCGAGCTCGCAAATGTTTTCCTTCACCACCTCGGGCTTCGACGCCAGGCTAGGCCGATCCTCGACGAGCTGGTCGGCCGATGCGACGAGACGGCCTATCTTGCTGTTCATGACGGATCGGAAGTGATTTACGTTTTAATGCAGGAGACCAGTCAGACCGTCCGGATCGCACCCCGCCTGGGACGGCGGCTCCCGGTTCACTGCACCGCCGCGGGAAAAGCCCAATTGGCCTTTGAGTCGGTTGACCGCTTGGACCTTATCTTCAAAGACCAACCGCTGCGAAAAATGACCGAGAATACGATCACCGACCCCCAGGCGTTTCGGAAACATCTCCGGGAGGTCGCGAAGCTTGGCTACGCCGTGGATAATGAAGAATTCGAGATGGGGGTGGCGTGCATTGCGGCTCCTGTCAAAGACTATTCTCACAAGGTAGTGGCCAGCGTCGGCCTGTCCGGGCCTGTTTCCCGGTTCTCCCCTGAGAGAATCGAGAAGGAATTGGCCCCGCTCGTCAAGGAAGCGGCTGCGAAGCTTTCTGAACGACTTGGGTACGAGGTCGGGATGGTGCCGAGCTGAAGAGTAGAACAAAGTTTGAATTTGCTCATACTTCGAAAATTTCCGGTGTTTGAGAAACCATTTTGCCCGGAAGGCTGGCTTCCGGCTCCGAGGGAGGGGGGTGATTAACAGGTCAAATCCGTTTTTCTCTGGGCATTTTGAGGGCAAGGAAAGAAACGTTGCGTGGTGCATGGTTCGTCTTTGAGCTGTGTGCTTGAACCCGATGAAAGACAGGAGGTTAGAGCATGGCAGAGCACACGAAGCCTAATATTCCAGTCCTGCCGTGGCCGGCGGTCGCGACCCCGACACCGGACGAGGTGTACGCGGGGGAGAGTGACCAGAAGAAAGAGTATGCGCTCTGGCTCGAATCGGCCCTTCGTCAGAGCGAGAATTTCAAGAAGCCAGAGGCGTTGGACCGAATCAGGGTTCTGGATTGCACGAGCAACATGATCATCGGACACTGGTGCTCCTCGCTCTTCGCGGAGAAGGGGGCCGAGGTGATCATGGTCGAGCCGGTGGGCGGGGACCCGCTCCGAAAGCTGACCCCGTTTGGCCGCAAGGAGTATATGTTCAAGGACACGCATGGAGGGGCTGTTGGGGCGCGGTTCCTGGCCGAAGCCCGCAGCAAGCAGTCGATTACCCTGAATTTGGAAACAGCCGAAGGGCGGGAACTGCTGAAGAAACTCGCTGTGCAGGCCGACGTGATCATCGAGAACGCCCCTCCCGGTGACTGGGATGCCAAAGGGATCGGCTACCGTCAGCTCTCGCAGATCAATCCCCGCCTGGTCTATTGCTGGGTCGGCCAGCTCGGCCAGTGGGGCCCGATGAAAGATAGGCCGGGCAACCTGGACCCGACGGCGCAGGCCGCCTGTGGCTTCGTCCACGGGACCGGCGCGCCGAAGTCGTTCGGCGGGACGCCGACCCGGTCCGGCTGGTGGATGTGTGACCAGGTTGGCGGCACCACGGCGGCAATCGGGATCATGACCGCGTTGCACTATCGGGAGCGGGTCTCCGGTCGTGGCCAGTTCATCGAGGCCACAGCGGCCAACGGGGTTATCCGGATCCTTGACTACAACTGGGGCTGGTACGGGATGGATGGCAGCATCCGGCCCCGCTACGGGAACTGGGACCTGGCGATCAACATCTACGCGGTGAACCCCTGTAAGGATGGTCAGATCATGGTCGGCGGAGGCCACGACCGGCTCTGGTTCCGCATCTGGAAGACCGTCGGCAAGGACCAACCAGACCTTGAGCAGCACATTATCGAAGACCCGAAGCTCAAGGTGGTGACCGACCGGCTTCCCCACTACATGCAGGTGGAGACGTACACGACCCTCTCCGAGTGGTTCAAAGACAACACCCGGTTCGAGGCTGAGACGAAGCTTCAGGCGGAAGAGGTGGCCTCCGGCGGCGTCTCCTTCATGGACGAGGTGTGCGAGACTCCGCACTACAAATACCGGGGCCACATGGAGGTCATCGACGACCAGAACTACGGGCCAGTGCTGATCGGCGCCTCGGCCTTCCTCGGGTACCGGACCCCCGGCCGGGTCAAGTGGATCGGCAGGCCGGTCGGGCTCGACAACGATGATGTGTATCGCCGCCTGCTCGGCCTCACCAAGGCCGATATGGATGGGCTCAAGGGAAAGGGGGTAATCTAATGGCGATGTCGTTCGAAGAGTACTGTCGGGACGTCTTCGACCCGAAGAAGGTCTTCTCCAAGCCGGAGCCCCTGAAGGGGTATCGGTTCCTCTCCATGACGCAGTACATCCTGGGTCCCTCCGCAGCCAACTACCTGGCGGAGCTGGGGGCCGAGGTGATCAAGATCGAGCTTCCCCGGCGCGGAGAGCCGATGCGCCACACCACGCCTTTCAACGAGCCTCTCCTTTACCCCCTTTCCAAGTGGTTGCCTGACAAGGGGACGGGGCTCGGGTTCTTCGGCGCAAATCACAACGAGTACTTCCTCTCGGTTGACTTCCACAAGCCCGAGGGGCAGGAGATCGTGAAGATGCTGGCGGCCAAGTCGGACGGGTGTGTGGAGAACTACCGCGCCGGGACGTTCGACCGGTGGGGGATCGGCTACCGGCAGCTCAGCCAGATTAACCCCCGCATCATCTATCAGTGGCTGGGTGGATTCGGTGGGTGGGGCCCCGGCCGCAAGCGGGCCTCCTACGACATCCTGGGCCAGGCGCAGGGAGGATGCTTCTCCGTGACCGGGTGGCCGGTCAAGATTCCAGGGTACGAGGGCAAGTTCCCCATTGGTCTCCCATCCAAGCACACGATCTGGATCATGGATTACTGGGGGGGGATGATGGGGGCCTTCCAGATCCTGGCAGCCCTCTATTGGCGGGATAACGTCTCAGGCGTCGGCGATTTCTTCGAATACTCCCAGGTCCAAGGGGCGCAGCGCCACCTCTCCGATGCCATCGCCCTGTATGGCAGGCATGGCCTGGTTCAGCAGCGCTGGGGGAACTGGGACGCGCTGCTGTCCGTGCATGGGATCATCAAGTGCGGGAAGTCGTCCTACCCAGGCTCGCAGTTCCCGGCGGAGGCCGAGGAAGGCTTCTGCTTGGTCAGCGCGTACACGGATGCTGACTATGCGAAACTGATGAAGGCGGTCGGCCGCGACGATCTCGCCAAGAAGTACCCGACCCACGACGACCGTGTCAAGGCTGAGAACCAGCCGGCGATCTACGAGGCGCTCGAGGCCTGGGCCAAGGACAAGACCAAGGAACAGGTCGAGGAGTTCATGCACAAGAACGGCATTAACGCCCAGCGGGTGATGAACAGCAAGGAGGTTTCGACCAGCGAACACTTCCTGCAGCGGGGGAACGTGCACTGGATCGATGACCCGACCTTCGGCGACGTCTTCAGCCAAGGCCCGGTCTTCATGGCGTCAGAGACCCCGCCCCGGCATAAGTGGGCGTTCAAGCCGGTCGGCGCCGACAACGAGTATCTCCTCTCTAAGCTCTGTGGCTTTTCCAAGGCGAAGATCAAGGAGTTGGAGTCCCAAGACGTCATCTAGACCGGAAAGGAGGGGTGTCGATGTCCTTTGCTCACTGCTCTCTGATGCTGGAGTGTTCCAAGTGCCAGGTGATCAACTACCTGGACCCCTTCACCTTCTGGTTCTTCAAGGGGAAGGTGAAGTGCGCGGGTTGCGACGCGATCTGGGCCATCGAGATAGATAACGGCACACGGACTAGCGGGCCAACCGAGGCCAAGCCGCCGCATGACAAGCTGCCCGGATTCGCGCAGACCAAGGACTACAAGAAGGACTGGAGGTCGTCTGACAAGGTCAGTGAGGCCCCCAAGGCCCGACCGGATTTCCAGGGCAAACCGATCCCCATTTACAAGAACGTTCGGGGCAAGCTGGTAAGTGGTGGCCCACTCAAGCCAGAGGACTTAGTCGGCAGCCGGCCGAAGTTCATCCTGGAGGGCAGGCCGTACAAGTAATTGATCATTGACCCATGACAATGGGGAGGCGGGGTGGGGTGGTTCCTTCACCCGCCCGGCCGACCCCCTCAGCAGAACCTGAGGAGGAAGGAGGTCTGTTTATGGCTGATCAGAAGAAACCGAACTGCCCGATTCATGGGACACCGGATTGCTTCGCGCCGGCGCTGGATCCCATCATCGCAAAGGCCTACGAGGGGTATTGCACCAAGATCGAGTGGCCGTATGCCAGGATCATCCCCAAGGGGTGGAAGCCCGGGGCATAGAGCTGCTCCCTAAGACACCAAAGCGCCGTCGCCCCTTGATGCAGCCCGAGCGTGACGGGCTCGCAGGGTTTTGAGGGCCACGGTCTCCGAATTGGGAGACCGTGGCCTTCTTTCTCAAGCCATTCCACAAGGGGTGTGCGCCTTGACCGAAATGCCGCGAGTATGTTAGAGTTCATTCACTCGGGTCGGCTCACTCGGTCCTCGGCAGTACCCGCCAGATTTCATCAGGGGCCAACTCAAAGGAGAACAGAGCGATGAAAGTCGAATTCTACTACAGCAGTAAGGTGACACCAGGACAGCAATTCTTCTGCGATAACGCGAAGGCGATCGAGCTGATTGGGAAATTGAAGGCAAAAGGCGTCAACGCCGTCGCAATTGACTCCGAAGTCAATCCGCCAGGGTTCATGAAATATAACGCGGCGGTGACGGGGCCAAGCGCGAGCAAGCGGGCGGTCTTCGGCGCCAAAGGAGCATTGGAGGAAGAATTCGGGAAGTCGGTCCCCGCTCTGTTGATCTATGCCAAAGAGGGAGACCGTTACCCCGAGGAGGTGCTCCCCCGGAGCGACAGAGATCTGAGCCGCCTGGTGGGGATCGAGGAGGCGTTGCAGAACCTTCTGAACAAGTAGGGGGAGACGATGGGTAAGATACCTGCCGAATACCTGCCGCCGTCTGAGCATAGGCCGCATTTCCCCCCTGCGACCGTCTTGTACAACAATATCCCTCAGCGGTTGAACAGCACTGAGGAGCTGCTGGACAAGACGGTCGCAGGGGGGAAGGGAGACCGGGTAGCGCTGTACTTTGAGGACAAGCGAATCCCATACAAAGCGCTTCTGGCCCAGGTCAACAAGTTGGGGAGCGCGCTGAAGAAGTTGGGGATCGAGGAGGCAGATAGGGTCGCGCTGCGCCTGCCGAACATCCCGCCGGCGATCGTGGCGAACTTTGCGGTGCTCAAGATCGGCGCCGTGGTCTTGCCCACCTCGGTTCTTTTTTCTCGGGCCGAGATCGCTCACGTGTTCAACAATGCTGAGGTCAAGGCGGTCATCGTCGCGGCGACACTGCTGGAGGAACTCGAAAAGGCGGTTCCCGAGCTGAGGACGGTCAAGCATATCATCGTCGTCGGTGGCGAACCGGAGGAGATCAAGAAGAAGGGGTACCTGCTCTATCAGGAGCTGCTCGACGGGGGCGACCCCAAGTGCGACCCGGTGAGGCGGGATCGGATGGATGTTTCGGTCCTCCTCTTCACCTCCGGAACCACCGGATTGCCAAAAGGGACGGCCCATTTCATGGAGGAGGCCCTCATCGTTCCGGATGGCTTCGGAAAACACTGCTGGCGTCTCACGGAAGAGGACGTGCTCCTCAGCGCGGCTCCCCTGGCCATGGCAGCCGGCTACTCTGCTGCGGCCACCATCCCCTACCGATTCGGGGCGGCCCTTTCCTTGCTGCCGCGCTTCACTCCGGAGGGGATGTTCGAGACCATTCAGAACCATAAGGTCACCATCCTCTCGGCCCTCCCGACGGCCTACCGCAAGATGTTGCAAGTCCCTGACGCCGAAAAACGGTACAACCTCGGGTCGCTCAAGACCTGTACCGGCGGTGGCGAGTCCCTGACGGCTCAGACCTATCTTGACTGGAAGGCGAAGTTCGGCCAGGAGATCTTCGAGGGACTCGGGACCACCGAGATGATGTTTGTGTTCATCAGCTCGGCCGGAACCCGGAAGGTCAAGCCAGGGTCGATAGGCCCAGCCATCCCGGGGTACGAGCTGCGGGTGGTTACTGAGGACGGGAAGGATTGCAAGCCGGGGGAAAGCGGCCAGCTCTGGGGGAGAGGCCCAACGGGGACCATTTATTGGCGAGATCCGGAGAAGCAGCGAAGCGCTGTCAAGGATGGCTGGTGCCGCGCCGGGGATATGGTCAGCATGGACGAAGATGGTTATATTTGGTTCCTGGCGCGTGAGGACGACCTGATCAAGAGTTCCGGCTATCGGATCGGCCCCGAGGAGATCGAAGATGTCCTGGTCACGCACCCGAGTGTGGCCGACGCCGGGGTGGTTGGCATGCCAGATCCTGTCATGGGCCAGAAGACGAAGGCTTTTGTCGCTCTGAAACCCGGGCAACAGGCGTCCGAAAGCCTCAAACAGGAGCTGATCGAGTTCTGCAAGGGGAAGATCGCCGTCTACAAGCTGCCGCGAGATGTTGAGTTCATCGACCAGATGCCTCGCGCCCCCGGTCCAGGCGGTCCTGGCACGGGCAAGCTGCTTCGACGGATCCTCCGCCAGCGCGAGCAGGAGAAGGCCAAGGCCAAGTAAGCCTTCTCGAATTTCCTCAATCGCACCTTCATCGGCCCGGGGCGAAGATATTGGGCGCCCCGGGCTTTTCTTTTCGTCTCCGCGCACATTTCTCTTGACGAGCCTCGCCTCAGCCGTTTAGGCTGTTCGCGTGAGGGAACGATGTTCTGTATAGCGAACGAGCTTCGGTCCGGATAGGAGCCATATGGCAGCAGAGGGGTACCGGGTCCCCGCCCTGGAGCATGCGATTGCGCTGCTGCGGTTCCTCAAGCAGCGCAATCACCGACCCTGGGGGGTGTCCGAGCTGAGCCGAGGGGTCGGGGTCAACAAGAGCACCTGCTTCACCATTCTGAGAACGCTTCAGCGGCATGGCTTCGTTGCCTACGACGACACAAGCAAGAAGTACTCCCTCGGGACGGCGCTCATCGAGCTGGGTGGTGCGGTCGCGTCGGCTGCCAGTGGGGCTATTGTGGCCAAGCCGTTTCTCCTCGATCTGTTCGAGGAGTTGCGACTGACCTCCCTGTTGGGTCGCCGGGTTCAGGACAAGGTGGTCGTCATTGACAAGGCGGAAGTGCTGGATGACTTCCGGGTGACAGTCCCGTTGGGCCAGGTGCTGCCGCTGGCCACAGGGGCGATGGGACGGAGCCTGCTCTCCCGCCTGAGGGAGTCCGAGGTGGAAAGGATTTTAAGATCTGAGATCATCCCGGGCCAACGCGTACGGAGAGTGGCCCCCCTGGCGAGGATCCGAGGCGAGCTGGAGGAAGCACGGAGGCGAGGTTATGCGGTGAGCCTGGGGGAGATTCAGGCAGGGATCAACAGCGTGGCCGCCCCGATCTTTGACCATCAGGGACATGCTGTGCTGACGATTGGGGTGATCGGCCTTGGCTCCGCGCTAGCGCCGCGCAGCCTGCCTCGCTGCGGCCGGAAGGTGCGAGAGGTGGCCTCTCTGATCACTCGAGCCATCGGCGGAATCGAGCCGAAATGAGGATTTTCCGCTTGACTCCTTCTAGAGGAGGATGGTATTCTGCGGCAGTTTCTGTTCGCCAGGGAGAACGGACTTATGGCAAGATTCTTCTCTCGCGCAGCCAGGCCAATCCTTCTCGCACCCGCGGGTAGCCCGGATGCCGCTAAGGTGGCCCTGCAGGCCGGCGCCGACGCCATCTACGTCGGCCTCAAGGGTTGGAGCCGTGGCGGCGCAAAGAGCGAGCTGACCTCGGAAGAGCTTCTGGACACCCTGGCGGCCGCTCATGCGCAGGGCCGGAAGTTACAGGTCGCCCTCAACACCATCCCCCGCCAAAGCGAACGGCGGTACCTCGTGAGGAGGGTGGAGGAGTTGATCGGCTTGGGGATCGATGGGATCATTGTCAACGACGCCGGCCTCATGGCTGAACTCCACACCCGTTACCCTGAGCTTCGCATCACGGCCAGCATCGGCTGTGCCGCCATGAACGAGGCCGATGTGGCCTTTTATCGCGATCTGGGGGCCGATGCTGTCGTCTTGCCAGGCACCCTTTCTGCCGATGAGCTGTACGCCGCAGCGCAAGTCCCCGAGGTGCTGATCGAGGTGATGATCCACATGGTGGAAGAGTTTATCGTGCTGGGCAAGTGCTGGATGCCCAGCTATTACCGGCTGAACGCGACTCCACTGGCGGAGCTTCATGGGGAGGGCAACCGGCTCATCGGCAGCATGAAACGGGGGGGCGCCGGCGTCTGCTTCAAAGTCTGCGAGCACCCGTGGGTCCTCTCCCTCAACGGGCAGGACGTCGCCCAGCGGCTGCTGCCTAGCCGCCAGATCAGCCCTATCAACGCACTATCTGACATCCTGGACGCCGGAGTCGATGTCGTCAAGCTGCAGGGCAGAAGCCTTTCACCAGATCTGCTTGCCCCGATCGTCGGCCGCTACCGAAGGGCTATCGATGCGTGGGAAGGGGGAGGGCCCGTGCCCGCCTTGCAGGAGCTCCCGCTTGAGCCCTCCTGGACGGTATCGCGCCGATGAGTAGTCTTAAAGGAGAGCGGATGACCCAACCATTTGAGCTGAACACCACGATCTCGAATCTGCGAGATCTGCATGCTTCGGACCTGAGCCTTTACGATGCCATCTACCTGGGCAACATCACCTGTCGCCTGTATGAGGCGAACCTTCTGGAGCACCTTGGTGACCTGCGTGACGCGATCGCGACCGTGAAAGCGCACGGGTTGAAGGCGTACGTCACCTCGTATGCCGCCCCGCGGAACGATTTTCTCCCGAAGCTCGCCAAGGCGATGGCGGTGGCGGTCGAGGCTGGAGCCGACGCGGTCGAAGTCCATAACCTCGGGGTGTTGAAGATCGTTCACGAGGCTCACCCTGGCCTACCGATCCACGTCGGTGGGTTCGCCAATGTCTATACGGACGCCGGCGCCGAAGTCCTGAAGCAGTTCGGGGCGGTCCGGATCACGCCCAACTACGAGCTGAGCTTGGAGGAGATCGGCCAGATTCACCAGCAGGTCGGGCTTCCGATGGAGCTGCTGGTCCACGGCAAGATGCCCCTTGGCATTTCGGATCACTGTTTCCTCTTAGAGTATGAGGAAGCCTGGGGGATGAAGTGTCCTGACCTCTGCCAGCAGGACCTCTTCCTCAAGCAGGGCGATTGGGCGATGAAGTCCGTAGGGAAGGGGGTGTTGAGCGGAAAGGATGTCTGCATGCTGGAGCATCTCCCGCGCCTGGTTGCGGAGGGGCATACCCGCTTTCGGATCGAGACGGTCTCGGAAAGTCCTGAATATCGGCTGGAGGTCGGCCGGGTCTACCGCGAGGCACTAGAGCGCGCCTTTGCGGGAACCGACGGCGTGGAAGAGCGTTGGTGGACGACGCTCAGGCGTCATGCTCGAATTGGCCTGTGCAACGGCTTTTACTTCGGCAGATCAGGGATGGAGTACCTGGGCGTGCGGCCCGATGCCGTGGCTTCAGCGTTGCGGCGGCCAGTTGCAGAGACAACAGACTATCAGGCACAAGGAGCCATTCGATGATCGAGCTGCTCGCTCCTGCGGGGAATGTAGAAATGGTAACGGAGGCCGTCAAGAACGGGGCGAACGCCATCTACGTCGGACCACGAGGCTGGAGCCGCCGCCGCGACGCCTTCGAAATGGATGACGCCACCGTTCGGGAGTCGATCCGGATCGCCCATGAGGGTGGGGCCAAGCTTCGGGTGGCGTTCAATACCAACATGCAATCCAAAGAGATCCCGGACCTCTTACGCCGAATGGAGACCCTCGTTGGGTACGGTGCCGATGGGGCCATTATGACCGATGTCGGGGCGATTGCGGTCGTCCACCGGCACTTCCCAGAGTTGACCATCCACGCCAGCATCGGGGCCAACATCTTGAACAACGCTGACGTGGCCTTCTATCGGGAGATCGGCGTCTCGCAGGTGGTGGCGGACACGAAACTGACTCTCAGGGAGCTTGCCTCCCGCAAGGAGCAGCTCGATGTAGGGATTGAGATCCTGATCCACGCCAACTACTGTTACACCTATCTCGGTAAGTGCTGGAT